>Ga0247727_10003000_pt1 | contig 37933 bp, 29 predicted proteins | sample WisWelCaveWW1625_FD_202498 | JGI IMG/M metagenome (GOLD analysis project Ga0247727, IMG submission 202498) | Biofilm microbial communities from Wishing Well Cave, Virginia, United States - WW16-25 | ecosystem: Environmental > Aquatic > Deep subsurface > Groundwater > Cave microbial mat | place...
CTAACCCCGGCAGTGTGGCACTTCGCGGCGCGATTGACAAGCGGCCGTCTGCGAACGCCGTGGGTCAAGATTCCCGCGAGCGACAACCGCAGCCGCGAACTTAGCATCAGGCAATGTCCGAAATCACCAAGTTGACGCGCATCCCGTCGCTCAAAACGGTCGGCGAATTCCGCGCGCACATAGCGTCGCTGGGCATTGAACTGCCGTGCGATGAAACCATCCTCACCGGCAGCGCATCGCCGCTGACACAACCGGTTCGCGGCGTCGTGATCAACGGCAAGACCATCGGAAACCGCTGGGCCATCCAGCCGATGGAAGGTTGGGACGGCACGACGACCGGCGGCGCGACGGACGACGTGCGGCGGCGCTGGCGGCGCTTCGGGGAGAGCGGCGCGAAACTGATCTGCGGCGGCGAGGCCATGGCCGTGCGGCCGGATGGGCGCGCGAATCCGAACCAACTCATCATTGTTGAGCAGAACAAGAAAGACCTCGCCGAGATTCGCGAAATTCTCGTGCAGGCGCATCGTGAACGATTCGGTTCGACGGACGATCTGGTGATCGGGTTCCAGCTCACACACTCGGGACGGTTCTGCAGGCCGAATGACAAGCAGCGCATGGAGCCGCGCGTCGCGTTCCGGCATCCGATTCTGGACCGCAAATTCGGCGTCACTTCCGACGCGCAAATGTTCACGGACGACGAGATCGAACGGCTCATCGAGAACTACGTCACTGCGGCTGGAATCGCGTGGGACGTGGGCGCGGACTTCGTGGACATCAAGCATTGTCACGGCTACCTGCTGCACGAGTTTCTGGGCGCGCACACGCGACCCGGCAAATTCGGCGGCAGCTTCGAGAATCGTACGCGCGTCCTGCGCGACATCGTGGCGGGCATTCGCGCGAGCGGAAACAAGATCGAGGTGGGCGTGCGCCTCAGTGCGTTTGATTTCGTTCCGTTCAAGCCCGACCCCGCGCTGTCACAACCGGGCAAACTTGGCCCGGGCATTCCGGAGGATTTCTCGCATTGCCTGCCGTATCGCTACGGTTTCGGCGTGAACGTGCATCAGCCGGTCGAGTTCGATTTGACCGAGACGATTCAGTTCGCGGAACTGTGCGCCCAGCTCGGCGTGAAGATTTTGAACCTCAGCGCCGGTTCGCCATACTACAATCCGCACATCCAGCGTCCGGCGATTTATCCACCTTCGGATGGTTATCAACCGCCGGAAGACCCGCTCGTGGGGGTCGCGCGGCAGACCAATGTCGTGCGCCAGGTCAAAGCTCGTCTCGACAAAATCCGAAATCCGAAATCCGAAATCCGAAATCCGGTTTTGGTTGGTTCCGCCTACAGCTACCTGCAAGAGTATCTGCCCCACGTCGCGCAATGCGTCGTGCGCCACGGCTGGACGGACATGATCGGTCTCGGGCGGATGGTGCTGGCCTATCCCGGCATCCTGGCCGACGCGGTCGAGACAGGCGCGCTGCAAACGAAAGCGATCTGCCGCACGTTCAGCGATTGCACCACCGCGCCGCGCAACGGAATGATCAGCGGCTGCTATCCGCTCGACAAATACTACTCGACCAAGCCGGAGTTCCAGCGGTTGAAGGAAATCAAAAGGAAAGTCGGCGTGTGATGCGTGCGCGGCGATAATGTCGCCATGCGGCGGCCGAGGAAAATGCAACGAATGTTTGGGCGGGCGATTTGCAGCCTATCTCCGTATTTAGGTGGCACGGTCAATCCCATACAAGTCTCCATCTGGTGTCGTGAATACCCACGACGCAACCGCCCGAAATTGCCTCATCATCACCCTTGGGTCTCGCTCCTAATCCATAAAGCACCCGCACAAATCGCAAACCGGAGTGCTTGCTGTGCATAAGCGGCCCGTGGAAACCGCGGACATAAATGTCCACTGGGATCAATAGGGCTGCGACGAAAAGGACGAGAGTAATGGCGAGAGCCCCTCTGCTATGATGCAGCGGAAAGAATATGTAAAGCAAAGCCAGGACTATCAACGCGAGGATTGCGGTGAAACGGAAGAACATGAACAGCAAGACCAGCACGAGCAACGCCTCAATCACAGTGAATCTCGGTCTGCTGACATTCTGAAGCTGGGTTCTCACGAGCGCGTTCGAGTGACACCTAACATCTAGGCCCCAGCCTTAGCAGCCTATCTAGTTTCACTGGTACGAGCGTGTTCCGGGCGTAGGATTCTGTCCAGCATACTTTTGGTGTGAAAAACCGTCCCGAACCTCGCCGGATAAAGGCTGCAAATCTCCTGTCTGCAAAAAAAACGAAACCCCACCACTGGGCGCGGCTGAAATTGGTTGCGGGGGCTGGATTTGAACCAGCGACCTCAAGGTTATGAGCCTTGCGAGCTACCAGGCTGCTCCACCCCGCGATCCCGAGATGCGCCGCCATGATGCCGCATCGAGGCGTCGGCGCAAGCCGCGTCTGCTGCCGTCACGGAGACATTTTCTGTCACGGCGTACGCTTTCGCCTCGACATCCCAGCTACCTGGGAGCAACCGGCTCAGTCGGCCGGCTTGCGCGGCAGTTTCTCGTCCAGCATCGCGGCGTGGTACACGAAGGCCGCCATGATCACCGAGGCTTGCTTCAGATCATCCGGCTGGACGCGCTCGAAAACGTCCGCGTTCGAGTGATGCGTGCGGGTGAAATAATCGAGCGGGTCCTGCATGAACTCGAAAGCAGGCAGACCGATGGTGTTGAAGGGCACGTGGTCCGTGCTGCCCGTGTTGGACGGCGTGAGCGTTTCGGCGCCGAGGTCGCGGAACGGCTCCAGCCATTTCCGGAAGTACGGCCGCACCGCCTCGTTGCCCTGCATGTAAACGCCCCGGATTTTGCCCGCGCCGTTGTCGAGGTTGAAATACACCGAGAGCTTGTCGTAATCGTTCTCTTTCACGAGTCGGCGGCTGGGGCGCGAACGGCTGGATCGGGCAGGCCGGTCTTCGGAGTCCTGGTCGCGCGGCGACCGGAGCGAGCCGGCCGTTGCGCTCGTGTTGGTCTGGTACTGCCCGAAGTGCTTCGCCACGTAAGCCCGCGAGCCAAGCAATCCCTGCTCCTCCCCGCTCCAAAGCGCCACGCGGATGGTTCGCCTCGGTTGGAGGTTCAAGGCTTTGATGATGCGCACGGCCTCCATCGCCGCCGCCACGCCGGCGGCGTTATCGGTGGCCCCGGTGCCCGAATGCCAGGAGTCCAGATGGCCGCCGACCATGACGATTTCGTCATCGAGATCGCTTCCGGGAATCTCGGCAACGGTATTGTAAGCCATCAAATCATTCGTGTGGAATTGCACCCGCAGTTCCACGGCCATCTTCAGTTTCTCGCCCAGTTGCGTCATGCGGGCCAGCCGATTGTAATCCTCGACGGCCAGCGTGATCTGCGGCGGGATTTGCGGGGCGTTCGTCGCATAAGCGGACGGGCGTGAAGGGTTGCTTCCGAACCGAGGGAAATCGCCCGTGGGATTGTTGGTCTCGCCCTCGGGGGACGGCACCGCCGAGCCCGTGACGAAGATGATTCCGGCGTCGCCAATGGTGCTCGGGATCAGCACCAAGGCGACTCCCTCGCTGTTCAGGAACGGAATGAAGCGAGCCCAACTCGCGCCGCGGCGCCGGAAGAACGGTGGGGCATTCGTTCCCGCGCCGCGCCGGAAACCGCCGGGACCCGGCGGACCATCCTCCCGCGACGCGGCCTCGTTCGTGCCTCCGCGGCGACCGGAGCCGCCCTCGCCACGAAAAGCAAAGGGCGCATTCGACGGATTGAAGGGCAGGGGAACATCCGCATTGGCCAGTTGCAAAAGGTTCGTCGCTTCGAGCCGCCGCGCCGCCGGTTCAAACCGGAGCGGCACCTCGCGGACAGGGCTGGCCAGCACGATCGCGCCTTGCAACTTGCCTTTGTATTTCTGCAACTGCGCGGTGTTGGTGGCTTCGAGGAACACGACCTCCGCTTCGAGCGGCTGGCTGAAGCCCGGCGACCAGGCGTTCGGGCAGGCCTTGAGGGAAATGTTGTGCGGCTCGATGACCTGGGCCGAGAATCGCTGGAGCGACCAACCGTAGCCAAACGGTCCCCACGCTTCAAGTTGGGCGTTTGACAGTCCCCACGACTCGAGCTTGTTGCGTGTCCATTCGTTGGCGCGCTTCAAGTTGGGCGAACCGGTCAGGCGCGGCCCGATGACTTCGGTAAGGTAGCGCAACGTCTCCATCACTTGCGAATGGTTCAAGCCTTCGTCCCGGATGCGCGCGATGGGATCATTCGTCCCGGCGGCAATGCGTTCCGAGGTGCGGGGAGCATTCGCGTTCCTCGGAGGAGCCGCGGCGCGATTCGTCGAGACGGCTTCAACGGCGGCAGGGTTGTCAGCGTCCTTCTCCGGCGTGGACGATGCCTGGGCCGGCGCGCGAGAAACAGCAATGAGGCTCGCCGCAACGGTGAAAATCGTCACAGCCAGGAGCTTCGTTGCAATCGAGACGCGGGAATGTGTGATTGTTGTCATGGGCGCGGAGAGGGTTTGATTGCCTTCAGTTGACGGACTCGGGAGTCATCTGCGGAGTCGCAGATATGGCGTCCGAGGTGGAATTGCAACGTCATTCCGCGGAAGGAACAGCGGCATTGGTGAGGTCCGGGTCGAGGCGCGCCAACCAGGGCGAACGCCGGTTCGGAGCGGTGTTCCGCGTAGGCGCGCAGCAGATGTGAGTCGGCTTGGTCGTTCACTGACCCAAGAGTAGCCGCCGCCGCGCAAATCGGACAGGAGACAAAGAAGATTTCGAAGAACTCATCCAATCGCGGGCGCGAACGCGAACGGGATTCTCAGGCCCGTTCCATCCCGAAACCGGGATCGCGGCGGTGATGACGCACCAACGTGATTCGGATTCCGTCCGCCAGTTCGCGATAAACAAAGTGATACGGGAAGCGTTTGAGGTTCGCGCGATGGAATCCCGGTTTTATCAGGTGAAATCTCCCCGGCTTGGCTGCGGCGACAGCGATGACGCGGCGCAATTCCGCCTTGAACTCCTCGCCCAACCGCTGCGACACCGAGTCGTAACGCCGCAGTGCTTCCGCCACATCCTGCTCGATGGCGGGATGGAACTCGATTCTCACCGTTTGCGGCTGGCTTCGACTCGACTCCAGAACTCGGCTTCAGGCACAGGCAGAACCTGGCCTTTTTCGATCTCGCGTTCGCGGCGTTCGACTTCCGCCAACTCCTCGGCTTCGGACCACGCTTCGCCCGATGTGGGCAACGAACCCAACAGCGACTCAGCCAGCATCACCCGTTGCTCCACCGGCAAAGCCAGCACCGTCTTCTCAATTTCCTCAATCGCTGACATGCAAGCAGATTACTTTGCGCGCTGGTGCTTGGCAAGCCACCCCGTCCCGAGGAGCGAAGGGGGAGAAGTCACGGAGGCGGTTGCCAAAAGAAGGTGTTGTAGGGGAAGATAGCGAAGCGGTCTCTGGAGTCTGAGTTTATCCGCTGTTTCCTTATGATGAACCAGTCCGCCTTAATGATGAGATTCTTAATCGCGCTCTCCGGCAAAGTGCTCTTGGGTTTGATTTCGTAAAGCTGCAGAAGGATGTCTCCTACCCCAGGATCGCAATACTGCTCTATCTCCGAAAGATCGTTAGGTGCGCGCTCGTTATTTGCGGCGGAATACCTTTTCAGCGCGGCTTGGACTTGCTTTGCGAACTGAGTTTCTGCGTTTGCTCGCAAACGTTCCGTGGCGGCTTGATAATCACTCCGAGCCACGAAATCTTTCGACTCAGTTCCTCCGTTGCTCACAGCACTTAGCCATTGCCAATCCAAGAGGAATTGGAACTCAGGGATTCCCTCGCCCGGATTCTGCTCGATGAATCCCCTGAGCTGATTCACGCGATTGAGCCAGGACTTTGCGGATGCATCCATCGACGCGTCTGTTGGATTTGCTTGCGAAGGTCTTGTGTCATTTTTCAATCGGGCCATCTCGCCACGTAGCTTGAGCAATTCCGCGGTATTCCTATTCAAACGCTCGTTTTCGTCGCGTAGCGCCGTGAGTTGGCGTGTGGCCTCGTCGCGCTCACGTGTTAGTTGCTGGATTCGTTCGGCCAGCGGCGACTGGTGTTTTTCGAGCGTTTGGAGCCGAGTTCGCAATGTTGAAGCCTGTCGCGCTTCGTAAATTCCCGTGCCGACGGCGGCAGCGAAGGCAGCGGCGATTAAAGTCTTTTGCAGCGTAGTCATGGCGATGGCTTTTGTTGCAGTAGCAGTTGCGGTAGTGGCGAGGGTTGCTCCGGCAAGCGTGGTGACGGCAGAAATGGTGAGGGCCAATCCCACGGGTGCGGCCTGCACAGCGTTGGCAGAAATGACCACGACGAGTCCACTCGCGCCGACGGTGATGCCGCGCTTGGCGAAGAATTCACGCAATCGTTCCACCGCACGGCTGACACGTTTTTGCGCGGCTTCGTCGCTGATGCCGAGGCGTTCGGCCATTTCCTGCGCGGATTTCTTTTCAAAGTAACGGAGCAGAACGGCGTCACGGTCGGGTTCGCTGAGTTCACCGAGCGCGGCATCAAGGTGCGGGGCGATGTGTTCCCAAGACATGTCTGATCCAGCGGAAAGCAATTCGTTCATGGCGGCGGCCTCCTGTTCGCGCGTCTGCCGGCGGACATTGGTGCGGACGGCATTGGCCGCGAGATTTTGCGTCGTGCGGTGCAGCCAGCCGGACAGGACGGGGTGATGGGTGAGTTGCCGGGCGTTCTGCGCCAGCGCCACAAACACGCCCTGGGTCACGTCTTCAGCCTGGTGCGAATCGCAAACCATCCGCCGCGCGGCTGAATAGACGAGGTCAATGTGACGGCGCACCAACTCGGCGAACGCCGGTTCGGAATGGCTTCCGGCGTAATCCCGCAAGAGTTGTTGGTCGGTTTGCGCGTTCACTCATAGGATAATAACCGCCGTCCCGGAAATCGGACAGGGAAAGGAGGGTGACGAAGGTGGATTAGGCCGGAAGGCGTTTGCGCCGGGCGAGCGCAAGTTCCAAGCGTTCTCCCGACAGAGAAGATTGCCGGAGACGGGATTCAATCAATGCTGGGTTGGCCAGTGTGTGTCGCAACAACTCTGCGACAAACGAGTCGTCTTTTTCGCGGCCCGCCGCCAGTTTTGCCACGGCCAGGTCATGCACCTCCAGACACAGGCCGCAGCCGTTGCCCGTGTTCGCGTTGCGCACCGTGATCAAGCGATCTTTCCAGCCAGCAGGGAGAATCGCGGTTTCTTCCGCCACGCCGTGCGCGTAATAACCGAACGTCTGATGGAACGGGGAGCCTTCGCCGATTGAGCCGTCAATGAGGTCGGCATCGGCGGGATTGCGGAAGGTGAACACGTCAGCCTCGATGGAAACCAACAGGTCGGCGGGCGCGTTCGGAAACTGCCCCAACACGGCCTGGCTGCCGATGACCACGATTTCGGTCACCCCGGTGATGCCGGCGGCGGCGCGAATGATGTGTTCAAGCTGCGGTCGTTGCATGGCGGAAACGCTGCTTTAACTCCCAGACTTCCCGGGCGCTGAGGACGCCTGCGAATGGCGAATTCTGCCGCAGTCGGCGGGCCTCTTCGGAGTCTGAACTCAAGAGATCGCAAACCTGTTCCAGTGGGCGTTCCAGTATTTGCCGCCATTCTGCATAGCAGCGAAGCAACGCTGGGGCGCTGGCGTTCATTTGAGTCCAGCGGTCGAGATTTTCAAGCGCGACGCGGAGCAAAGCCGGCTGCTGACGCAAACGCGCGGCAACGCGGCGACCCAACTCAAGGCTGATTTCGTCTGTCAACTCGTGACTCACGTCAGGAATTTAGTTGGGTGGTTTGCCAAGGTCAACGCCGCCTCCGTGCGAGTACGCAGCAGTCTTGAGTCGGTTTGGTCGTTCACTCACGCCATAGCAGCCCCCCGCCTCTCAAATCGGACAGGGAACAATGAAGAATCGGTGCTTTGCCACCTCGCTCTTGCGGTTTCTGGATCAGGGCGGGCGCGTGGCGGGCGGCTGCCAATCGAGATGCCAGGAGTATTTCCACAGATCTTCGAGTCTCACCAATTCGGTGTGACCATCGGCAAGTCCCATGTTGATTGCGCCCGGCATTTTTTCTCCGGGAGCAACGTTGCGGGGAGCGCGGGAGGCGCTGCGACTGCCATGCCGCGCGATGGTGCAACGGCCCATCTGGTTTGGCGAAACGTCCAATGGCTGGCCGGTGTAAAGGTTGTTGTAAGGCCGGTCCGTTTCTTCTGGCCACAGGTCCACCCAGTTCTCGTCGAAAAAAATCGGAGTCAGCGCCGGTCTTTGAATGGCCGACTCTCTGGTAAAAACCTTTAGCTGCTTGGGATCGCCCGGCTCGGAGAGTTTCAGGTCCGAATAAAGGTAGCCGTTGTAACCGTAGCTGCCGGCGAACATGGTTTTGCCATCGGAAGTCCATCGCACCCACGCGCGGTCGGCATAACCTTGCAGATTACCGCTGGCGGGCGGTTGACGCACGGGCGCAGCAGGGCAGATCAAAATCCCTTTCGTCTTGCCATATTCGTTCAGAGTTCCCATCCAATTTCCACCCGGAAACGCCGCAGTTTCAACCCCCGCGTGCCGGCTGTTCTCGGTGGCGTACATGAAACTGCCGAGGGCCAATTGCTTGACGTTGCTCAGGCAATGGGTTCGTTGCGCCTTCAACTTCACGCTGCTCACGCCCGTCAGGAGCAGGGCCGCGAGAATGCCGATGATGGCGACGACGACGAGTAATTCGATCAGTGTGAAGGCGCGTTTCAGAAATATGTCTGCTTAGACCTTGACGTGGCCAAACCGCTCAAATCTGACAGGGAAGGTGAGTGAGGCGCCGCAATGAGTCATGGGACACCCATAGAGCGGAGCGTTTCTGTGGCCTTGGCGTCCTGATTGGCGGCTGCTCTCTTCAATCCTAAAACCACCGCGTTTCGCACGTGCTGGTTTGTGGCGACAGACATGGCGACCAACCCATCCACGGCCACAGCATTCCCCGATTCAGCGGCCGTTGCCAAACTATTCGCAACTTCATACCACAACGCCTGTTTTTTTCCGTCTCTTGTGACTGCGGCCAGAGCGTCAATCGCTCTCTGGTTGCCTGCTTCGACGCTGGAGCGCAGGGCGAACACACTGCTGGAAAGCAGGATTCCGTTTTGGTCGGGGTTGAGGAGCATCTCCAGCGCAACCTCATTGCCCTTGCCGGCCAGTGTTCCGACAATTTTAACCGCGCTTCCTTTCAACTCCGGGATTCGAAGCGCCCGCTCAACAGCGGCGATCGCCACTTGGTTGCCATTGACAGCGGCTTCGCCAATCACCTCGAAAGCCGCATGGGTCGGCGCGAGTGACCTCGCGGCAAGTTCGCTACGTTGCGTGTCGTCAATTACGACACGATTGGGGTTGAAACTTTTCAGTGCCGCCTTGGATAACTCCGCCACTTTGTCTAAAGCGCCGGGGTCGCCCCGAACCACGGCCAGGCCCAATTCCCGACCGATGTCCGCCGCTGCCTGCTCTTGGTTCGTAGTTGTGGCTACTGGTGACGCGCTGGAGTTTGCTGACTTTCCGGCTGTGTCCTGAGCGCGACGCAACAAGCCGACTTCGCCGCGCAACCTGAGAAGTTCGCCTGTGTTGCGGTTCAACCGTTCATTCTCGTCGCGAAGCGAGGCGAGTTGGCGCGTGGCTTCGTCGCGCTCGCTTTGCAACTGCTGGATTTGTTCTGTCAACGGCGCTTGCTGTTGCTGGAGCGTTCCAACATGAGTTTGTAACTTTGAAACCTTGTGTGCTTGGTAGATTCCCGTTCCAACAGCGGCGGCGATGGTTGCAGTGACGATGGTTTTTTGAAGCGTGGTCATAGCGATTGTCTTGATTGCGGTTGCGGTTGCGGTGGTGGCTAGGGTTGTTCCGGCAATGGCAGCAGCGGTTGAAATCGTGACTGCCAGTCCGACGGGCGCGGCTTGGACGGCGTTCGCGGAGATGACGACGACCAGTCCGCCCGTGCCGACGGTAACGCCGCGTTTGGCGAAGAATTCGCGCAGGCGTTCAACCGCGCGGCTCACGCGTTTCTGCGCGGCATCGTTGCTGATGCCGAGGGTTTGCGCCATTTCCCGCGCGGACTTGCGTTCAAAGTAGCGGAGCAAAACCGCATCGCGGTCGGCATCGTTCAATTCGCCGAGCGCTGCGTCGAGATGGGGGGCGATGTGCTCCCACGAAGCGTCCGGTTCGGTGGAATGCAATTCATTCATGGCGGCGGCCTCCCGTTCACGGGCGCGACGGCGCACATCGGTGCGGACGGCGTTGGCGGCGATGTTTTGCGCGGTGCGGTGAAGCCAGCCGGACAGCACTGGGCGATCCGTGAGGTGGATGGCGTTTTTCGCGAGCGCGACAAACACGCCTTGGGTTACGTCTTGAGCAAGGTGCGAATCGCAAACCATGCGTACGGCGGCGGAACAAACCAAATCCACGTGGCGGCTCACCAACTCCGCGAACGCCGGTTCAGAGCGTTGTTCGGCGTAGGCGCGCAGCAGTTGCGAGTCGGATTGATCGTTCACTCACCTCATAGTAGCCGCCGCCGCTCAAATCGGACAGAGCTTGTAGCGTTTGGGAGAAAGGCTTTAATTCGGCGAACTCGATCCTGGATCACGGCGAACACCGAGAAGCCTGAGTGAAGGTTCAGCGACATTACGGATCCAGCTTTACCCGTCGGCTTTTGCCATCAATCCAAGCTTGCCAAACGGTTGGGCCAAGGAGTTGTTCGGTTTGCTGCTGCAACTCCGCAAAGCGGGCCTGGAGTTGGGAAGGCGTGTTGGGATCGCCAGCCTGAGGAGCACGAGCAATCGCTTTGTTGAGTTGGTCAGCTTCCGTCTGCAATTGAAAAGTCTGCACGAGCGTTTCACGAGGGAGGTCATAGCGGGCCGCCAGGTTTCGCAATTGCTGGCCAGTGTCGCTGGTCGCCATTTGATAATCCAAGTATCGCTCGGTCCCCAGTGTTTCCTTGAGGCGGGCGTTCATCTTTTCATCGGCGGCGGTGATTTGCTCCGGCGGAACGGCGACGGCCCGCCAAATGCCGTAAATGCCGCCGGTTTCCACCCAATTGTCTCTGGCGATTCGATACATCTTGAGAAACTCCTCATCAGTCGGTGCCATCCCGATGACTCGGCGGGCCAACTCTGTGCCTGCGGGTACGGTGTTCATCTCGAACCGTTCGAACTCCTCGGGCGTGAGGTATTTCATCATGATTGCGTTTCGCTCTTCCCGAATGCGTTTGTAGGCTTCGAGAAAAGCCGCGTTATTTGTCTTTTGAAGCAGTCCCCTTTGAAAGTCAGCAGCGTACCAGTCATTCTCCAAGGCGATCTGAACCGCATCACGCTTTTCGACCGGCAGTTGCCTCAAGCCGTACTCGAAGGCTTCAAGATTACGCGCATTGGGAGGCGGGGCGAGTTCTCGCGGCACGTAAATGCCGAGGACTTCCTTTAGGATGGCTTGCTTTTCGATCTGCACCTCCCGCAATTGTTTGATACGATCCCAATTCGCCTCGGAAAGTGGCTTCTGACGTTCCGACAACGGCGCGTCATACGCAACCGGCTTCGGTTTGACCGACTCTTCGCGGCCTGCAAATAGTTGATCAATGTCGGCAATGATGATCGCGCGCAGGAGTTCTTCGGGGAAGCCAAGTGTGCGCAAGTTCGCCGCGTACTGCTTGTAATCCGACGACTCGATTTCGGTCCAGTCGAAGTCGAACTTGGCCAGCTTGATGGCCGGTGGTGGCGCTGAACGTTTCGATTGTTCCTCGGTAACCACAGTTGCGGGCGCTGCGGATTGGCTCTGCAAAGGCGGTTCGACAATCTCCCTGTGATTCCTCTTGAGTTGCTCCAACTCAGCCACGTCAGTGGATTGCCAGAATCCCTTTGTGCGCTCCTGCAACACCTGAACCTTGGCCCAATAATCGTCTTGCACCTTTCGAATTGCGCTGCGTTGTTCCGGGGCCATGTTTCCGAGTTGCTCTTCAAGCCGCTGATTGCTCGACCTCATGGCATAGACCGGCATCGCGACGGGTACATCGTAGCCCAGTGCTTCCCGGAGCGCAGCGGCCTTGTCGCGTGCGAGTGCGGCGGCTTGTTGGCGTCGATCCAGCAGCACTCGTTCGCTCGGATTCGCCGACCACATGAAAGGTACATGGTCCGCAGGCTTGGGCCGCAACGCTTCTTCTTGCGTCCGATATTTGCGATTGATCTCAGCGACAACGATATCCTTGACCGTTTCTTCCGGGCACTTGATGGCGCGGAGATTGGCAGCGAACTGCTTCGTGTCCGGCGAATATATGCGTGCGAACACGGTGGCGCGAACCGGTGGATTTGATGAGGCGGGGTGAATTGTGGGAGTGGATTGGGCGGAAGGACTGGGTGAGACGGACTCGCTGGGGATCGTTGAGCCGCTGTCGCTGCTCCAACGCGTTTTGTAGATTCCCAGACCAATCGCGGCGATAATGGCCGCGCCAATCAGAGTTTTTTGCAGTGTGGTCATGGCGATGGCTTTGGTGACGGTGGCCGTTGCGGTTGCACTGGCGGCGATGGTTGTTCCGGTGAGCGCGACGGCGCTGGAAATCGTGGCGGCCAGTCCCACCGGCGCGGCCTGAATCGCGTTGGCGGAAATGACGACCGCGAGCGCGGCGGCCGTGGCGCTCACATTGCGCCGCGACAAATGCTCGCGCAGTTTTTCCAGCGCGCGCGCGACGCGTTTTTGCGCCGTGTCCTCGCTCACGCCGAGCGCCGCGCCCACCGCGCGCAAATCCTGGTTGTTGTAAAAGCGCAGCACCAGCGCGTCGTAGTCCGCCTCGGTGAGTTCGGACATCGCGTCGTCCAGCACGAGGCGCAGGCGCTCCCAGTCTGGAGCGGCGTCGGAAGTTGAAATGAATTGTTCCATGGCCTGCCTTTCACGGGTGTTGCGGCGGAACTCGTCGCGCCGGTGGTTGAGCGAGAGATTGCGGGCGCTGCGGCACAGCCAGCCCGCCAGCGACGCGTCCGCCGCCAGGCGGGGCGACAACGTCTGCGCCCCGCGAGCCAGACTGATGAAGACACTCTGCGCTATTTCGGCGGCCACCGCGGGCGAATCCACCTGCCGCAACGCGGCGGAATACACGAGGTTCGTGTGCCGGCTGACGATTTCCGCGAAGGAATTGTCCGCGCCTTGCCTGGCGTATTCGCGAAGGAGTTGGGCGTCAGATTTCGGCTGCATCTCACCCATCTAATAACCGACGGACGCGAAATCCGACAAAGTATTTTGCCTCAGTTCACTTGACGTTTTGTGAGGCCAAGGAACTTAAATATGCGCCGAGCTTTTCGAGCCTGTTCTCATCCAGCACAATGCGCCAGCCATCGTCTTGGCGATGCAGTGTGAAAGAATTCTGCCTGACTCTCCCGCCCTCGTACTGATGTTCTTCCAGCAACGTGGCTTCGTCGCCTTGAGTGCTGACCGACACCACGCGAAATCCTGCCATTGGCGTGTTGTTCAAATTTTCAAAGATCAGTCCGTCAACCGAGCCGAATTTCTGCCGGACCGCCTCCGGAGCAGCGGCAAACAACGCATCCAATTTCGCTTTCGCGGTAGTATCCCAAACCAGACTTTTGATGAGCGCGTTCGTATCCCGGTTCAACGATGCCCAAAGAAGCGTTTGGAAAGCATCAGCCGGGCTTGCATTGCCGACATTTTTCCAATCCGCGGACGGCGTAAACTGAATGCTTGGGGACTCCGCCAACGATTGCGCTTTGGCCGTGTTCGCCTTTGCTTCCGAGCCGGCGGCGGCCGGCTGGCGTTGCCGCGTTGCAGCCACTTGACCCCGCAAGCGTAGTAACTCGTCATGGTCGCCACGCGCCTGACCAATCTCCCGTTGTGCCGCTGCGAGATTCTTTGTCGCCTCGTCCCGCTCGCGTTGTAACTGCTGCATTTGCCCGGCCAACGGCGCTTGCTGTTGCTGGAGCGTTTGGATTTGATCGCGCAGTTTTGAATTTTGATGGAACTCGTAGATTCCCGTTCCGGCAAGCACGGCGACGGTGGCGGCGACGACAGTTTTTTGGAATGTGGTCATGGCAATGGTTTTTGTTGTGGTGATTATAGTTGAAGTAGAAATGCCCGCCCCGGTTAACGCGGCGGCGACGGAAATGGTGGCGGCTAATCCGGCGGGCGCGGCATGGACGGCGTTGGCAGTGATGACGACGGCGAGTGCGCCCGTGCCGACCGTGACGCCGCGTTTGGCGAAGAATTCGCGTAATCGTTCCACCGCGCGGCTCACGCGCTTCTGCGCGGCTTCGGCGCTGATGCCGAGGCGCTTAGCCATTTCCTGCGCGGATTTCTTTTCAAAATAACGGAGCAACAACGCGTCGCGGTCTGCTTCATCCAATTCGCCGAGCGCGGCATCGAGTTCCGGTTCGATTTGTTCCCAACGTGCTTCGGCGGAAAGCAATTCATTCATGGCGGCGGCCTCCTGTTCGCGCGTCTGTCGGCGGACATTGGTGCGGACGGCATTGGCCGCGAGATTTTGCGTCGTGCGATGCAGCCAGCCGGACAAGACGGGGTGATCTGTGAGTTGCCGGGCGTTCTGAGCCAGCGCCACAAACACGCCCTGGGTCACGTCTTCGGCCTGGTGCGAATCGCAAACCATCCGCAGCGCGGCGGAATAGACGAGGTCAATGTGACGGCGCACCAACTCGGCGAACGCCGCTTCCGAATGGCTTCCGGCGTAATCCCGCAAGAGTTGTTGGTCGGTTTGCGCGTTCACTCATAGGATAATAACCGCCGCTCCAGGAATCGGACAGGGAAAGAGCAGGGGGGTCCGCGAACAAATTGAGACAGGATCAACAGGAAGAGCAGGACTGTCGGAGATATCTTCCAGGCAGCTTTCACGCCATGCCAGCTTTAGTGCAGGTGAAGCGGTCGCTGCTATTCGTATCGCAAAGCCTGGATTGGATCGAGCTGTGCCGCTTTGAGGGCCGGGAAGAGACCGGCGATCACGCCGACTGCTCCACTGAAGGCCACCGCCACACCCATCGCCATCGGCGTGATGACCGGCGCGTTGGCGGTGGGAGTGATCAATTCCAGCACCCGGACGAATCCGTAGGACGCTGCCACGCCCAGCACCGCGCCGAGCAGCGAGATGACCACGCTTTCGATGAGCACCTGCGTGAACACCGCCAGACCCGTGGCGCCGACGGCCTTGCAAATGCCGATTTCACGGATGCGTTCGTTGATGCTGGCGAGCATGATGTTCATGATGCCGATGCCGCCGACCAGCAGACTGATCGCCGCGATGATGCCGCCGCTCATCCGGGCGTTCCGGATTTGCTGGCTGATGCTCTCCAATTGGTTCTCCTGGGTGCGGAAGCCAAAATCCTCAATGCCGCGATGGGTCAGCATCAGGACGTTGCGCGCCTGTTGGAGCGCCGGCTCCAGCAACTCCATGCTGGAAACCTTCAAATCAATGTCGTTAAGTCGCGGATCGGGGATGCCGTCGCGTTCCGTCGAGGCGCGGAATCTCAGCCACGCGGTGTTGAGCGGCATGTAAATCGTCTGGTTCTTGCGCGCGAACGCCCAACTGCCGCTGCGCCCAAAGCCGCGCTGCCGGTTCGGCCCGGCCCTGGCTTCCTGCGGGTATTTCTTCGCCAGTTCGCGTAGTTTCTTTTCCTGCTCGCCTTCGTAGCGTTGGAACATGCCGACGATGATGAAGGGCTGTTCGTTGATGTGGATCATCTCGCCCAGCGGAATGATTTCCCGCCCGACGCGCTCCGGTGAGCCGAACAATTCGTCGCGGATTTCCGTGCCGATGACGCAGACAGGGCTGCAGTTCTCTTCGTCCAGTTTGTTGAAGAACCGGCCATGCTCCAGCGTGTGGAGGTTCATTTCGAGCACCGCGGGAGAGACGCCGACGCACTCGGAGGGGACACACATTTTTTCGCCGCGCGTCAGCAGCGCGTCGCGGACGGTCATCTCGGGTGAGATGAGCCGGAGCAACGGTGCGCTCTCCCGCAGGGCCTGGACGTCGTGCATGGTGCGGCCCGGAGACTGGTCGGCCAGGTGTTCCTGCTCGACCGGCACCTCCTGCGTTTCGAGCAGAACTTTATCCGCGCCGCCCATGGCGATCATCGCCTCAGTCATGCCGTTTTCCATGCCCTTGATGATGGCCGCCATGCCCACGAGGCTCGCCACCCCGAGGATGATCCCGAGCATGGTGAGAAGCGACCTGAACTTGTGAGTCCAGATCTCTTTCAAGCCGACAAGTATGGTGGTCCAAAGCGTCATGGCACCTCATTCGTAACGGAGCGCTTGAATCGGGTGCAACCGCGCCGCTTTCACCGCCGGAAACAGGCCCGCGAGGATGCCAACCACGACACTGAAGCCGAAGGCGACACCCATCGCCGTGACCGTGACGACCGGCGCGTTTTCAGTCGGCGAGAACGAAGCCAGCATCTGCACCAGCGCGAACGACGTCGCCAGCCCGGCCAGTCCACCCAGAACCGCGATGACAACCGACTCGCCGATGATCTGGATGAAGACGTCGCCGTTGGACGCGCCGACGGATTTGCGGATGCCAATTTCGCGCACCCGCTCGGAAATGCTGGCGAGCATGATGTTCATGATGCCGATGCCACCGACCAGCAAGCTGATCCCGGCAATCAGGCCGCCACTGAGCCGCGCGTTGCGCACGAAGATCTCGATGGTTTCCGCCCACTCCTCCTGCGTGCGAAACGAGAAATCCTCAATCCCCCGGTGCGTCGTCATCAGGACGTTGCGGATTTGCTGCAACGCCTCGGGCAGCAGGTCGGCGCTGGCGATTTTCAATTCCAAGACAGAGAGGCGCGGATCGCCGGTGGCGCCACCGGCGCCGCCGCTGGACGAATATCCCGGGCCGAAGCCGCTCAACGAGACGCCGCTGCGGTATTTCATCCAGACCGTGTTCAGCGGGAGGTAGATCGTGGCGTTCTTCATCCAGAAAACGTAACTACCGCGGCGGCGGCTGCCGCTGCTGCTGCCGTAACCGCGTCCCCGGTCGCGGGCCACGACGTTCTGCGGTTGTTGCGCGGCCTGAAGCGCCGCCAGTTCGCGCGCCCGGCGGTCCTGCTCGCTCTCATAATGCTTGAACATCCCGACGATGGTGAACGGCACGCCGTTGAGATAGACGGTTTCACCCACGGGAACGATCTCGTGCCCTACCTTGTCCGGCGCGCCCCAAAGCTCGTCGCGCACCGCCGTGCCGATGACGCAGACGTTGCGCGCGGTCTCGTCGTCAATCTCGTTGAACATCCGGCCATGCTCGATGACGTGTTCATACATATCGAGCGCGGCGGGCCAGACACCGCTGCACATCCAGGAGCGAAACGCCTTGCCGTTGGCGGTGGCCGTCGCGGACATCCGCATCTCAGGCGAAAACTTCGTCACCAGCGGCGCGCTCTCCTTGAGAGCGTGGACGTCGTTGATCGTGATCCCGACGGCCTGGTCGCTGAGATGGCGCTGGTCCGGCGGGAGATCGCCCGGTTCGACGCGCACCTTTTGCAAGCCGCCAATCGCCACGAGGGCCTCGCGGGCGCCGCGCTCCATTCCGGTCACCAGCGCGGACATCGCCACGAGACTTGAGACGCCGAGGATGATGCCGAGCATGGTGAGGATGGATCGAAACTTGTGGGCCCAAATCTCACGCAAGCCCGCCAGGAGGGTGATGCCCAATTGTGCCGACGCGGGCCGGAGCAACTCGGCAGGCATCTGGGTGGCGGGCGCTTTCACGACTTGGCCAGGCCGGCCAGCGTCAGGTCCACCTTTTCGGCAATCTTGCCGTCGCGGATTTCAATGCGGCGCGGCGTGACGGCGGCGATCTCGGGATCATGCGTGACGAGCACGATGGTGCGGCCTTCGTTGCTGAGTTTGCGGAACAGACTGAGGATCGCTTCGCCGGTGTGGGAGTCGAGATTGCCCGTCGGTTCGTCGGCGAAAACGATGCGCGGGTTGTTGACCAGGGCGCGGGCGATGGCGGCGCGTTGTTGCTGGCCGCCGGAAAGCTGGCTGGGCCGGTGCTTCGCGCGGTTGGCGAGGTCCACCGCTTCCAGCGCCTCCATGGCGCGCTCGCGGCGCTCGCGGCCTGACACGCCGCTGTAGATCATCGGCAGTTCGACGTTTTGCAGGACGTTCAATTTGGGGAGGAGGTTGAAGAATTGAAACACGAACCCGATTTTGCGATTGCGCATCGTCGCCAATTGCCGGGTGGACGCGTCGTGGATCATCACGCCGTCGAGCTGGATGGTGCCTTTCGTCGGCGAATCCAGACAACCCAGGATGTGCATGAGCGTGGACTTGCCACTGCCCGACGGGCCAATGATGGAAATGAACTCTCCGCTGCTGATGTCCAAGGACACATCGTCCAACGCCCGGATTTCCTCGCCGCCAAGGTGGTAAATCTTGCTGACGTTGCGGAGTTCGACGAGGGCCATGAGCAGTTCCTGGCGGGCACACCCACGCGTCAACGCGGTCCGCCTTCGCCGCGGCCTCCGCGCCGTCCGCCCGATCCGCCAGGTCCGCCCTGTCCGCCGCGCCCGGGACCCTCCCCGCCGCGGCCCGATCCGCCCATGCTGGGGCGTTCGCCAGAGCCACCGGACTGCTGCACGGCGAGTTGCTTCGCCTTCTTTTCCCGCTCCTCTTTCGGCAACTCCAACGCCACGGTCTCGCCCGCGGCGAGACCCTCTTGAATTTCGGCGAAGAAAAAATCCGACACCCCGACCTTCACGAGCCGTTTCTCGTGGGTGTCCGCGTCCTTTTGCACGTAAACGAACCGCTCGTAACGGCCGGAGTCGGGGCTGCGCTCGGTGAACACCGCGGCCAGCGGCACCGCAGTGACGTTGTCCGCCGAGGCGACGGGAATCTTGATGTTGGCGGTCATGCCCGGGCGGATGCGCGGGTCCACGTTCTTGAGCACGATGCGCGCGGCAAATCCCTTGATGTTGTTTTTGATCGTCGCCTGCGGGGCGATGCGCTCGACCACGCCGCTGACGCGCAAACCCACGACAGCTTCGACCGATACCTCGACGGTTTGGTTTTCCTTGAGCCGCGGCACGTCGGCCTGGTTGACGTGGGCGTTGATGACCATGGAATTGAGGTCGGCGATGGTGAGCACCTCCGTGCCGCTGTTGAATCCGCCCGAGCCGGACACGGCCTGGCCCATCGAAACTGGCCGGGTGAGCACCGTGCAATCGAACGGCGCACGGACCTCTGTTTTCGTGAGCCGCTCGGCAAAGATCGCAAGCTCCTTCTGAGCGCGATCCAGGGAGTTCTTGGCCAGCTCGAACGTGGTGCGGGTGTCGTCGTAAAGTTCCTGCGCGATGAGTTTGTCGGTCAGAAGCTGCTGCGCGCGCTTGTAATCGCGGTCGGCCTTTTCCAGTTCCAGTCTGGCGCGCTCGACCGCGGTGAGGGTGGAGGCGTGTTGCTGCTGGAGTTCCTTGTCATCGAGTTTGAACAGGAGGTCGCCCTTCTTGACTGCGTCGCCAATGTCCACGGGGAGCGTTTCGATCTTGCCATTGATCTCCGGGCGCACGGAAACCTGCTCCGCCGGGCCGATTTCGCCCGCCGCGTTGACGGCGAAACTGATGTTGGTCTGGATGACGACGGCGGTCGTCGGCCGCGCCGCAAGGGCGTTGGCGGCGCTGCCGGTGGCTGAATTCTGCCAGTACCGATACGCGCCGTAGCCGATTCCCACCACCACCAGGACCGCGATGATTGTCTTCATTCCGTCTCTGCCTGCAAAGTTACGCGTTCGAGGCCAGGGCTGTAAACGGGATTCTCGGAAGCTTGCGCCTCACTCCGTTCGTTCCAAAATCCATCGTCGCGATCCTACTCACTGTGGATTGCCTCGACCCTGCTCATCACTCTTGGCAAAGCCGCCGGGGCCAGCGGGAACTTAACCCGCTAAGTCTCTCGGCTCACGTGACGCGACTGTCGTTGACTGGATTCAAGCCAGCTTCCACGGCGAACGGAAAGGCCGGTGCAACAGCTTGCCCGCATCCTCGTCGCCGACGATCACTTCGTGCTTCGCGTCCCACTTGATCTTCCGGCCCGCCAGCATCGAGATCAGGCCGAGATGTCCGGGGATGGCCGAGTGATGCGCGACCTCGACGGGTGTGATCGTCGGTTTGCGCGACTTCACGGAGTCCAGAAAGTTCCGGTAGTGGTTCGTGGATTCGTAGAGTTTCACTTTGCGCACGTCGTCAGCCAGCCGCCGCGACTCGGCCCATGCCGGGTTGGAGGATTCAAACGCGTTGCCGCGGTTGACCCACACCCATCCGTCTGTGCCGATCCATTTCGTGCCGCTTTTGATGTCGTCGTGGCCGCCGGCGATGATCATCTCCGCATCGTTCGGATACTTGGCGACGATGCGGTACTTGGTGCAGGTGTTCCAGAGAGCGTTCGGATCGGGGAATTCGCCGTGGCCTTCGACCTCGGACGGGCCGTCGAGATCGCAGTCCATTCCCCAATGCGCGATGTCGCCGTGATGCCCGATCCAGTCGAGCAACTGTCCGCCGCCGGTGTTGTAATTCCAACGCCAGTTCATGTGGCCGCGGGCCTCGGCGTAAGGTTCCATCCTCGACGGGCCGATCCAGGTTTCGTAGTCGAGGTGGGCTGGCGGCTGGCTGACGGCAATTTCCCAACCGGGACTGCCCGGTTTCAGCTTCGACAGGTCGTTGGGTTTCTCCGGGAGCGCGGCGAGTTTCGCGAGGAGCGGTTTGCCAGTGCCCGCGAAATCGTGATGGCCCGCGGGCAGCCCGACCTCGACGCGCTTGAGTTTTCCGATCAAGCCGTTGCGCACGACCTCCGCGCCGTAATGAAAATTTTTCTCCGACCGCTGCCACGAACCGGTCTGCCAGATGAGGTCCAGTTTTTTCACCGCCTTCACGATGGCCTGTTGCTCGGCGATAGTGCGGGCGAGGGGTTTTTCGCCGTAGATGTCCTTGCGGTTTTTCGCCGCCTCGACCGAGATCAACGCGTGCCAGTGGTCCGGCACGGCGATCATGACGGCGTCAATGTCCTTGCGCGCCATCATCTCGCGGTAATCGTGATACGCCTTGCAGTCGGTGTTCTTGTAGTGGCCGTTGATCGTGTCCAGCGAGGCCTGGAGGTGATTCTTGTCAATGTTGCAGGTGGCCACGACCCGGCAGTCGGCATTACCGAGGAACGCGCGCGTGTTGCCCGGGGCTTGCATGCCCCAGCCCACCACGCCCATCGTGACGCGGTTGGACGGGGCGGGTTCGCCGCCCCGTCCCAAGGCGCTGGCCGGAATGATCGTCGGCGCAGCAACAGCGAGGCCTGTGGTGGCGAGAAACTGGCGGCGGGTGAGTTTGGGTGCTGGTGTCCTGGTTTTCATGTTTTGAAATGACGAAATTCCGGTGGCTAGATTCAAAGAAAGTGCCGTGCGGGCGCAATCAAAAAGCGAGGGTGATCCGGTGTGAATCTGGTTCGCCCCCGACGCTGACGGTTGCGTTTATCACCCAGGCTGGTTCGTTGCGGCTCAACCCTTCTGCGCCTCCTTCACCCAGGTGTCCTTGAGAGAGATCGTCCGATTGAACACGAGCTTGCCGGGTGCGCTGTCCTGGTCGAGCGCGAAGTAGGCGAGACGCTCGAACTGGTAACGCTCGTCGGGCTTCACTTCCTTCAACGCCGGCTCGCACTTCGCCGTCACCACTTCGAGCGAGTGCGGGTTGAGGTGCTGCTTGAAATCGCCACCCGCGTCCGGCTCTGGCGCCGTGAAGAGGCGGTCGTAAAGGCGGCACTCGGCGTCCACCGCGTGCGCGACGCTCACCCAATGAATCGTGCCCTTCACTTTCCGTCCCGCAGTCGGGCCGCCGGTCTTGCTGTCGAGATCGGCGGTGCAACGCAGTTCGGTGATGTTGCCGCCCGAGTCCTTCACCACTTCGTCGCACTTGATGATAAAGGCGTATTTCAATCGCACCTCGCCGCCGGGCTTGAGCCGGAAAAACTTCGGCGGCGCGACTTCCATGAAATCATCGCGCTCGATGTAGATTTCGCGCGTCAACGGCACCTTGCGCGTGCCGGCGCCTGGGGCTTCGGGATTGTTGACCGCATCGCACTCGATGATTTGTTTGTCCGGGATATTCGTCAGCACGACCTTGAGCGGACGCAGCACGGCGAGCCGGCGCAGGGCGCGCCGATTCAAATCCTCGCGCACGGCGTGTTCGTAAACCGCGATGTCGGTCACGCTCACGTATTTCGTCACGCCGATATGGTAGGCGAACGCGCGCAACGCTTCCGCTGTGACGCCGCGCCGGCGGATGCCGGAAATGGTCGGCAGGCGGGGATCATCCCAGCCGGTGACGACTTTTTCATTCACAAGCTGGATGAGCTTCCTCTTGGAAACGATCATGTAACTGGGGATGAGTTTGGCGAACTCGTACTGGTGGGGCAGGGGACGCGGCAGATCGAGGCTTTCCAGAATCCAATCGTAAAGCGGGCGATGCACCTCGAATTCGAGCGTGCAAATCGAGTGCGTGATGCCTTCGATGTAATCGCTCAGGCAATGTGCGAAGTCGTACATCGGATAGATGCACCACTTGTCGCCGGTGTGATGGTGGGACGTGTGCCGGATGCGGTAGAGCAAGGGGTCGCGCAACCAGACGTTGGGCGAAGCCATGTCAATTCTCGCCCGCAACGTCCGCGCTCCATCTGGAAACTCACCCTGCTTCATGCGTTGAAAGAGATCGAGATTCTCTCCAATGGACCGGGTGCGCCATGGCGATTCCTTGCCGGGCCGGTCGGGCGCGCCGCGATACTTGTCGGTGTCCTCCGGCGAGAGGTCGCAGACGTATGCCTTGCCTTTCCGGATCAACGTCACCGCGTATTCGTAAAGTTGGTCGAAGTAGTCGCTCGCGTAAAAAGGCTCAAGCGTCGCGTCCGAGTGGGTTTTGCCCACGACGGGAGGCAGGACGAAGTCCGTCATTCCGTTGACCTGATTTGTTTCCGGCAATTTGCCTTTGGGCTTCAGCCCGTATTTGTCAGTCGCCCAACCGCTGATGAGCCATTCAACATCTTCTTCGATGGACTCCACGTATTCGACGTCCTCCTTCGTCGGATTGGTGTCGTCCATGCGGAGATTGCAGACGCCGCCGAACTCGCGCGCGATGCCGAAGTTCAGGCAGATGCTCTTGGCGTGGCCGATGTGCAAAGATCCGTTCGGCTCGGGCGGAAAGCGCGTGTGGATACGCGGATACTTCCCCTCGGCGACGTGTTTCGCCACGATGTCGCGGATGAAATCGGACGGCGCGGACGCAGTATCACCTGCTTTTCCAGTGCTTGAATCGCTCATGTTTCGGACGGCGAGGCTAACAAGCGCCCGTGGGATTGTCCAACGCGGCCGGTGCATCTTGGCGTGCGCATCGGCGTAGCGGGGCAGTCCGTCTCGGCTGTCACCGTCCCACGGGCCGTCCCGGCTGGTGTGAGGACCTGCAGGCGAGACGCCTGCGGGGACTATCACAAGCGGGACGCCTGCGCCACTTGGCGGCGGCGCCGCGATCCTCACCAACGTCTTGCCTGCTTGAAAACCACCTTGCTGCGCGCCGCGCGTGGCGGGAAACTGCCGCCGTGAACCAGGCGAACTCCACGCAACTCACCGGCGCGCCGCAAGCCGGATTCCGGCCCACGCCGTTGGCGGAGTTGTTCCCGGCCGAGGATTACAAGTTCCAAATCCGTTTCATGCGCGGCGAGCCGGGGGCGTTCTTCCAACCCACCGAGGCTCACGCGGAGTTGGTCGCGCAACGGCGGCGGTGGTTGCGTTCAACACCGGAGTTGTGCGCGGCCTGGCTGCCCGAGTGTGAACCGTTGCTGGACGAAACCATCCAACTCGCGAAATCAGCGCAGGCATTTGCGGACGATCCCGCGCTCCCGGCCCGCCAGCGGTTGCTCGCGCTCGGCGAATTCTGGGAGGCGGATTTTCTGTTGCTCAAACCCGGCGCAGACGGAGCGATGCGATTGCTCGGCGGGTGCATCTGCTTTCCATCATCCTGGAAATTGGCCGAGAAGCTCGGTCATCCCGTTGACTTCATCCACAGCGTCGTGCCGGGCTTGAACGCGAGCCTCGGCCCGGCAATTCACACGTTTCTGGCGAAGCTCAAGCCGGGCATCGCCTGGCAGCGCTTCAACTGGGGCCTGAGCCGCTCGCCGGAACTCAACCAGCACCCGGATCGCGGACTGCCGCGTTTGGATGCGACGGTGCGCCTGGACGAAGTGTGGTTGCGGGTCGAGGACCAGGCATTAGTGGCGCTGCCAAAGTCCGGTGGAATCCTCTTCGGAATTCGCATCGTTAACCATTCTCTCGTGGAAATCCAGGCGGACCCGGCCGTGGCCACGGCATTCAGTCGCGCGTTGCAGACGATGCCTGATGAAATGGCGCGATACAAAAATCTCCATACGGCACGCGATTCAGTGATTCGGCTCCTTGAGGCGTGACTGAAACGGCGGTGCGATCTGTACGCGTGACAGCCTTCCACCACGGGCGACCGTTAGCGGAAGGCTGTTTGAATGAACGCCGATCAACAGGGTCAACGCAGATCTAAGGCTTGTTGTTCCCGGCTTTGCCGTTGCTCTTCGGCACCGTGACCGTGAGTGTCGCAGTTGCGCTGTTGCCGGACACGTCGGTGGATTGAACAGTGATGGTGTAAACTCTTTCGTTGCCAGTCGAGTTTTTCGAGGCTGCAAGATTCACAGTCAGATCGCCTTTGACCTGAATATCGCCGGTCGCAACCGGTTCGTTGCAGGTGACCGACCTGATTTTGTTGACGGGTGCGCCATCACAGCCGTCAGAAGCGACTACCGTGACCGCGACCGGCACCATCTGATGATTCGGTGGGGAGAGAACGTTGGGACTGGCTGAGACTGAAGTGATGGTTGGCGCGGTGGCGTCCACCACGGCCACGGCCGCGGTCTTCATGGAACTGTTTCCGGCTGCGTCCGTGACTGTCACCGTGATTAAGTGTTGTCCCATGGGCACCGGCGATCCTGCAACGGGCGATTGGCTGACGCTCAATTGATTGGCCGGGGTGCAGTTGTCGGAAGCAACAATGTCTTGTAAGACGTCCGGCACTGCACCGTTACAGTCGTTGCCGGCTGAAACAGTAAGCGCGGTCGGTCCGCTGGCGATGGTCGGTGCCGTGGTGTCCGCGACCGTGAACGGAGCTTCGCAGGTCGCAGTGTTTCCGGAAGCGTCCGTGGCGGTCACGGTGATGGTGTGTGTGCCGGGGCCGACGAGACTGCCGGCTGGCGGGATTTGCGAGAGGACAACAGCGCTGGCCGCGGTGCAATTGTCAGCCGCGGTCGCCAGCGAAATGACGTTGGGCACGAGTGCCTGGCAGTTCGCGTCGGTCGAAGCCGCCAGCGCTCCGGGGCAGGAAACCGTCGGTGCCGTGCTGTCGGTTACGCTGACCAACACGCTGGCTTGTGAGGTTGCGCCGCAGGGATCGGTGACGGCAAGCGTGAGAGCATGTGGCCCGAGACCCAAAGAGACGGAGAGTCCGGCATTGGTGCCGAGAAGCACGCCATTTTCACTCCACTGGAAGGTAAGCGTGTCACCATCGGGGTCGCTGGATTGAGAGCCGTTCAGTGTAACGGTCGCGCCACATTCAACCGATTGATCTGCTCCTGCCACGGCCACGGGCGGATGGTTGTTTCCCGAACCGGGATCGAACACAAAGGTTTCCGGCGCTCCGTTGTGAAGACCGACACCTACAATGCGGCCTGAGTCGTTGATGAGTTGAGCTACCTGGAGTTCCCACTCTGTACCGGCCGGAAGGAGGGAGTTCAGGTCGGTCATGACGCCGTCTTGCCACAGGAATGCGCGCGGGTTGCCGTCGGTGTCCGTTGCGTAGCCCACGATCTGCCCGAGGTTATTGATGGCGGAGGGCACGCTTTCGCTTCCCCCAAACGTGCCGAGATCAATCATTGCGTTGCTGCCGTAGGCAAAGCCGTGTGTTTCGTCGTCGTTTGCCGTCGTGGCGACTCCCGTAACAAGTCCGTTGGTATTGATCGCCATTGCGCTCGAATAAGTACCGCCGAGCGTTCCGAGATCCGTCATCACACCACCCGCATGGATAAAGGCGTGCGTTTCAAAGTTTGCGTTCGCAGATTCGCCGACCACAACCCCAGCATCGTTCAACGCCCAAACAGAGCTGTAGTCGCCTCCCAACGAACCCAGATCAATCATCGCCCCATCGGCGTAAAGGAACCCGTGACTCGCCGCATCGCCGGTCGTGGTGGAGTCGCCCGCTATGCCGCCGGCTTGGTTGATCACGTAACCGGAACTGAAATTGCCGCCCAGCGTGCCGATGCTGATCATCACGCCGCTGGCGTAAAGGAATGCGTGAGTGGCGGAATCGCCTGCGGTATTGGCGTAGCCCGTTACTTGCCCGGCATCGTTGATCGCCGTGGCAGCGCTGGACGTGCCTCCGAGCGTGCCGAGGTCTGTCAACGTGCCGCCCGAGTACAAAATGGCGTGACGTTGAAAGCCATTTGCCAGGCTGCTGTCGCCCGCAACCTGACCGGAAGAGTTTATGGCCACGCCCTGACTGTCGCTACCACCCAAAGTGCCGAAGGTTGTCGTGATCCCGCCTGAGAAGAGGAAACCCCGGGCGGAAAAGGGAAATAGATTGTAGGCGTACCCTGTTACTTTGCCGCTGGAACCAAGTGCGTTGGCTTGAACCAACATCCCGACGGGGCCTTGCAGGGCCGTGATACTGGCAGCCCCCTCGCCGCAAGCTTTGGCGGAACTCGGTGTTAAAAGGAGCGCGAGAGCGATCATTCCATTGGTGAGGTGCGAGCGAGGGAGGGGGGGTGTTGGGCGCATTCCAGTTCCTTGTTACGACTCTTTGCGTTGTCAGACCGTCGCAGAACCTTTTAGCACCAAGCGGGCCATGTTCTGGACAGACCCTTTGCGAAGGTGGGCACGGGTTTTAGACATCTCGACGTATCCGTGAGAGACACTGTGCTCAGAATGATGACAAACAAGGTTCGGCGCGACACAGCCGATGCCAGTTCAAAACACGCGCCCGGCGGCAAATCATCGTTTTGCGAAGAACCGGCGGTGTCGGCCAAGACTTGTGTGCTTCGGCCGGGGCCGGCTCCGGACTACGGCGTTGCGAGGGGGGTGAACTGGTTCGTCTCCGGATCGTAAGCGAACAACTCCGCCGTGGCGATCTTGAAGAACCAGCCGTGCAGGTGCAGCGAGCCGTCAGCCAACCGTTCCTCGACGCAAGGATACGAGTGGAGATTCTCCAGCGCGAACAAGACGTTTTCCTCCGCTGCGGCAGTAGCCTGCCCCATCGCGTCGGTGATGTGGCGGTACTCAGTCTGGATCACGCGCCGCACCGGCTCTGCCACCCGCAACCACTCGTCCAGATGGGGCATTACGCCGCGGTCTGCCGCCGGTTGCATCAACGCATCCATCGCGCCGCACTGCGAATGGCCGCACACGACGAGGTCGCTCACCCGCAAAATCGCGACCGCAAACTCGATGGCCGCAGCAGTGGAATTGGTGCTGCCGACGGCGCTGGCGGGCGGCACAATGTTGCCAACATTCTTGACGACGAACAAATCGCCCGGCTTGCTTTGGGTGATGAGTTCCGCCAGCACGCGCGAGTCCGAGCAGGTGATGAAGAGCGTGTGCGGATTCTGGCCTTCGCGCGAAAGTTTACGGAACAGCTCGCGGTAGCGGCCGAACTCGTCGTTGCGAAACTTGTGGACGCCTTCGATGAGCTTCTGCATCGCGGCGGGTCAGGCTTGCAGCGTCTTGTTTTTCGCGCGGGACTCCTCGGCGAGCCTTAACTTGAACGCGTCGAGCTTTTGTTGCAGCGCCGCGTCGCCGCAACCGAGGATTTGCACGGCGAGCAGTCCGGCATTGCGCGCGGCGTTGAGCCCGACCGTGGCGACCGGCACGCCCGGTGGCATTTGCACGATGGACAGCAGCGAGTCCATGCCGTCGAGCGTCTTGGCCATGATCGGCACGCCGATGACCGGCAACGTGGTGAAGGCCGCGGTTACGCCGGGCAGATGCGCCGCCCCGCCCGCCCCGCAGATGAACACTCGCAACCCCCGGTCGCGCGCCGAACTCGCGTAGGCTTCCAGGTCGCGCGGCGTTCGGTGCGCGGAGATCACCTTCGCTTCGGACGCGATGCCGAATTCATTGAGCGCGTCGGCGGCAGCCTTCATCACCGGCCAATCCGAATCGCTGCCCATCAGGATGCCGACGCTCACTTTGGGTGTGGATGTGTCGCTCATGTCAGGAATTTCCCGGCGATGGGTATAGTGCAACCGCGCCTTGCTGGAAATGAAATTTCCTGTTGGGTCGCGTTAGCCCGGGGCTTTGGCAAATGAACCGCTCGCCGGCGGTTCGTTGCCGCGTGGCGACTCCCGTCATTGTCCGAAAGTGAAGTCGTCGAACAGCGTCACGCTGTCCGCCTTGGTCCAGACGCCGATCATTCCTGCTGCGGAAAACGTGGAGTCTTCCACGTCGAACATGTGCCGGCCGTCGAACAACACTTTGCAACGCCTGCCGGCGAACTCGACGCGCAGCGTGTGCCATTCGCCGGATGCGACCTTCGCTTTGACTCCATAGCCGCCGACCCGGCCAACGATGTCCAACGACGTGCGTTTGCCGTTCACCGTTTTGTAGAGCGTCACGTTGTCTTCCATGGCGTTGGCGCGGCATACGTAGTAATTGTCCGTGTCCTGCGCGCGCCAGATTACGCCGCCGGCCTGGTCCTCCTTGCCGGAAACGGGCTTGAACTTCACCGCGACGTAACCGTTGGACAGCGCGGCGTTCGTGTAGAGGCAAACCGCGAACGTCGCCTGGCCGGATTGCTTGAGCACTTGCGGCTGGCTGGGAGCGGATGCGTCCACGGCAACGGCCCAGTGAGGCTCGCCCCGGCCTGTCTTGCCGGCGAGCCAACCGCGCGGCACGCTGCCGGGCCGGGCATCGTCGAAATGAATTGTCTCCGCCATGAGCCGCATGGTTAATACAGTCATGGCCATCAGCGAAAGCGTTTTCGTTCGCATCTTGAGGCGCCCGTGGGTCGCCGTCCATTCGGCGCCGCGGGCCGCTTTCTGGCAAGGACAAACCGCCGCGGCGTGAGGACGATCCAGGCCATCTCTGAGTTTCTGGCGCTCCGGCGCAACACGTCGTTGCTGCTCGTGGCGCTGGTGCTCGCCGGCACCGGCGAAAAACTCTGGATCGGTTTCGCGCCGAAGTATCTCGAAACGCTTGGCGCCGGTGTTTTCGCCATCGGATTGTTCGGCGCTCTGCAAACCTGGCTCGGCGCAATCTACGCCTATCCCGGCGGCTGGCTCACCGATCATTGGGGACAACGACGGGCGCTGCTCCTGTTCAACTCCATTTCACTGGTTGGCTACGTGATCGTCCTGGTCTGGCCGCATCCCGCCGCGTTGCTGCTCGGCGCGTTTCTGTTTCTCGCGTGGAGTGCGCTGTCGTTGCCGGCCACGTTCGCGGTCGTGGCCACGTCGCTGGAGCGGCATCGGCACACGATGGGAATCGGCATCCAATCCATGGTTCGCCGCGTGCCGATGATTCTGGGCCCGCTGATCGGTGGCGCGCTCGTCACGAAGCTCGGATGGACCGACGGTGTGAAATCCGGGCTGGCACTGTGCATCGGGCTGGGTTTGGCCACGATGCTGTTCCAATGGTTCATGCTGGAACTGGAATCGGATTCGAGGACGAGGACAGGAACGACGACCAGGACGAGTTTTGCAGATATCGTAAAATCCTTCACGCCCGCGCTGCGCGAATTGCTGGTGAGCGACATTCTCATCCGGTTCTGCGAGCAGATTCCGTTTGTGTTCGTCATCCTGTGGGCGATCAACCACCAGGGCGTCACCGCGCAGCAATACGGCTATCTCGTCGCGATCGAGATGACAACGGCGATGATCTGCTACGTCCCCGTCGCACATCTGGCGGACAAACATGGCCGCCGTCCATTCGTGCTGGCCACGTTCGTGTTCTTCACGCTGTTTCCGGTCACGTTGCTTTGGGCAACCAGTTTTGGCTGGCTGGCGGTTGCCTTTGTTGTGCGCGGTTTGAAGGAATTCGGCGAGCCGGCGCGCAAGGCGCTCATCATCGGCGAGGCCGGGCCGGAACTGCGCGCCCGGACTTACGGCGCCTACTACTTGATTCGCGACTGCGTGGTGACGATCGGTTCGTTCGTTGGCGCGTGGCTTTGGACCATCAGCCCTCGGGCCAACTTCATCGGGGCGGCGGTCTGCGGCGCGTTAGGGACAATCTGGTTCTGGCGGTTTGTCTATCGGCGGGGCGGCTGAAGTCGCGCTGTAGTTGCACGGACAGCGGGCCAACGGGTTCGTCGCCATCCGTTTCCAAGCAAAAGCTTGAACTCCAACCGACCCCGCGCATGATTGCACGAGCGCGCCATGACGACGGCCAACAAAGTCACCATCCTGCGGATGTTGCTGATCCCCTTCTTCGTCGTCGAGATTCTCTACTACGTCAAAACGGGCAACGAGCTGCATCGCCTGGCGGGTTTGATCTGTTTTGCCGTGGCGGCGATTTGCGACGGCGTGGACGGCTACATCGCCCGCCGTTACAAGCAATGGAGCGAACTCGGCACCATCCTGGATCCGATTGCCGACAAGCTCCTCCTGGTCTCCGGCGTGGTGCTCTTGAGCTTCGATCACAGGCCGTTGCTGGGCCAGATTCCGCTCTTTCTGACCGTGACGATCATCGGACGCGACGTGCTGTTGTTGATCGGGATGGCCGTCATCTACGTCTCCCTTCACCGGGTGAAGGTGCGCCCGCGCGCCATCGGCAAGATCGCCACGGTGTTGCAGATGATCTCCGTGCTCTGGATTTTGCTCAAGTGGGACGCGGCGTTCGGCGCGCGCTGGGCGGGCTTTTGGGTGATGGGAGCGGCGCTGTTCACGGGAGTTTCCGGACTGCTCTACGTGTGGGACGGCGTGCGGCAGTTGAGCGCCAGCCCCACGAGCGTGGCCGCCGAGCCACCGCGGAAGACGTGAAACCCGTCTGCGAGCGCCGCCCGCCTCCGAAACGCAACACCAACTCCCCAAGCCCATGGCGAAAGAAATCGAACTGAAACTCAAGGAAGGCGATCCGGCCCCGGCCTTCACCGCAAAGGCCAATGGTGGCGGCGATGTTTCACTCTCCGATTTCAGCGGCAGGCACGTGATTCTTTATTTCTACCCGCGCGACGACACGCCGGGTTGCACCAAGGAAGCCTGTGCGTTTCGGGATCACTTCGCCGCGTTCAGCCAGAAAGGCGCCGTCGTGCTGGGCGTAAGCGTTGATCCGGTGAAAGCGCACGACAAGTTCGCGGCGAAATACAAACTCCCGTTCACACTGGTGGCCGACGAGGACAAGAGGATCGTCGAGGCCTACGGGGTCTGGGGACAAAAGTCGTTTCTCGGCAGGAAATATCTGGGCACGCACCGCGTCACCTTTCTCATCGGCCCGGACGGGCGGATCAAAAAAATCTGGCCCAAGGTGAAGGCGGCGGCGCACGCGGAAGAAGTGCTGGCGGCGTTGTAGCAGCCAACGTGGGTCGGCTCAGTCTTCAATTCGGAAGCCGAAACAATGTCAGAGCCTCTCCACGTCGCCTGCTACGGTATATTTGGCTACAGCCATACGGGGCTTTGACTTTTTCCCTTAATTTCTTGCTTTAATCCGTTCATTAGCGACAATGGCAGCGTCTCCACCATTTCTGGTTCAGGGGCCAAGAGCCACCAATTCTGGCGATTCGGATTCCGGTCGGTAACTCAATTGGCCCCATGAACTATGAAATCAAAATCCCTGCTTCGTGTTCGGTCCGTTCGGTGTCCACGCTTTAGCGGGTTCGGGTTCGGGGACACCCTGAAGGGTGGACACCCAACTGTTCGGTGTCCACGCTTCAGCGTGTCTGGTGCGCTCGCCTGCGCCTTCCTCCTCCTCGCCCCGCTCGCGCTCCACGCCCAGGCGCCGGCGGCTTCCGGCACCGTCTTCACCATCGCGGGCAACGGCGGCGCGGGGTTTTCCGGCGACGGCGGGCCGGCCACCAACGCCACGCTCTATTACGGGGCTGGCTCAGCCGTCGGTCCCGATGGCTCGATCTATTTCACTGACAACGGCAACTTCCGCACCCGCCGGATTGATCCCGTGACCCGCATCATCACCACGGTAGCGGGCAGCAACCCTCCACCGGGCGGCAGTTGCGACGGTGGCACCGGCACCGGCGGACAGGCCACCAACGCCACCTTCTGCATCGCTACCAGCATCGCTCTGGACCCGGCTCGCAACGCGCTTTACATCGCCGACATTGATAGCTATCGCGTCCGCAAAGTGAACCTGACCAACGGCATCATCTCGATTTTCGCAGGCACCGGGGTTCCCGGCTTCTCCGGCGACGGCGGCCAGGCAACCGCGGCCAAGTTTTTTCTCCGTGCCGTCGCCGTTGACCCCGCCGGCAACGTTTACATCGCGGATACCGGAAACCATCGCATCCGCAAAGTGACCATTGCAACCGGCATTGTCCGAACCATTGCCGGAATTGGCAGCGCCTTTGGTTACACCTGCTCCATCGCCGGCGACGGTGGTCCTGCTACCGCCGCTTCCTTCTACCAGCCCGCGCGCATGGCCGTGGACGGTTCCGGGAACGTCTTCGTGTTCGATAATGCCGGCGGCAGTTGCAGCTCATTCAACTTTCCCGTCCTGGTGCGCCGCATTGACGCCCGGACCGGCATCATCACCCGCGTAGCGGGCGGAGGCATCAACCCTCCCGGCAATGGTCCGGCCACCGGCATAAACCTGCCTCCCATCGGCGATATTGCCGTCAACAGCTCCGGCACACTGTTGTTTATCGCCACCAACGGTGAGACGAGCGAGGGTGGCATTACGGGTGGCCAGGTGTTCAAAGTGAACCTCGCCACCGGATTTCTCTCGGTCTTCGCCGGCACGGGGGTGGACGGCCTCGGCGGCGACGGCGGACCTGCCATTAACGCAGCGTTCCGCGGTATCTTTGGTCTGACGGTGACGCCGGCGGGCGAAATCCTTGTCTCCGATTCGCTCAACAACCGCCTCCGCTACATCGTGCCGGACTCGATCCAGCTCGCGTGCAACAACGCGCTGACCGACCTGCGCCTGCCGCTCATCAATTCCCTCGCCGGCGATCTCATCGCCGAAAACAACCCCAGCGTGACCAACGTGAATGTGGGTGCTGTGACCTCCGTCGGCGGCGACGTGAACATCAGCGCGAACCAGAATGTGACCACCATTGACCTTGGCGCTTTTGCAAGCTCAGCCGGCAGCGTGAACATCAGCGCGAACCAGAATGCGACCACCATTGACCTTGGCGTGTTTGCAAGCTCAGCCGGCCTCACCGTCACCGGCAACACCTCCGCGACCAACATCAACCTCACTTCCCTTACCAACGTTTCAAACACCGCCCAAGACCTCGTCCAATCCGCGCACTTGTTTGCTTCGACTCCGGCGGCTGCCGACCATTTCGGGTCTGCCGTCGCCGTCCGCACCAACGTTCTCGTCGCCACGGCGCCGGAGGCGAACCTGCCCGGCATGGCGGACGCGGGCGCGGCTTTCATTTTCACGAACAGCGGCGGCAATTGGTCCGCGCCCATCCGGATCACGGCGGGAAGTTTCGCCGGAGCGGGTTTCCTGTTCGGCCAATCCGTCGCGCTCGACGGCGACACGCTCATGGTCGGCGCGTATGACCGGCTCGGCGCGCCCGGCGATACGTGGGGCGCGGTCTATGTCTTCACCCGCAGCGGCGGCATCTGGCCCACGACACCGACGCAGCAACTGCTCTCGCCGGACGCCACTCCGCCCGTGAACGATTTCTTCGGCAACGCCGTCGCGGTATCGGGCGACCTCGCGGCCATCGGCGAATATCTCGACAGCGCCGATCTGGGCGACACCAACGCCGTGGGCGCCGTCCACATCTTCAAGCGCGCGGCGGGCGTCTGGGGCGCGGTGTAAACCCTCCATCCGCCGCGGCCGAAACTCCTGGGCCGCTTCGGCGCGTCTGTCGCGTTGCAAGGAACGAACCTGCTGGTCGGCGAACCGGGGGCGGACGTGACGGTTTGCAAGACCGACGCCGGCGCAGTCTGGGTTTACGAACTGGACGGGAGCGGAACGAATTTCGTCCTGCAAACCACGCTCACCGCTTCCGACTCCGCCACGAGCGATCAGTTCGGTCATTCCGTCGCGCTCGACGGAACTAATGCCGTCATCGGCGCAGCCACGGCTGACATTGGAAGCGCGACCGATGCGGGCGCGGCCTACATTTTCAAGCGGACGAGCGGCGTCTGGCGCGAGCAGGCGAAGCTCATCGCGTCCGTGCCGCAGACCAATGGCTTGTTCGGATCGAGCGTCGCGCTGCGCGGCAACGTGGCTGTGGTCGGCGCGCCGGAACGGCCGGCGGGAACTGGAAGCGGCCACATCTTCACCTGCGACGCCAACGGCAACTGGACCTATCGGCGGCGACGCCCCACCGACCAGACTATGGGCGACGAGTTTGGTGGCGCGGTTGCCTTCGACGGTGAAAACGTGGCGTGGGGAGCGCGCCTGGATAACACGGCTGGCGGCACGGATGCGGGTTCGGTTTATCTGGATTCGCTCACGACCAGCACAGGTGGCGACGTTGAGATCAACACGAATACGAACGCGGAAGCCATCAGCCTTGGTTCACTCACGACCGTAGGAGGCGATGTCAGCGTCAACACGAACACGAACGCGGAAGCCATCAGCCTCGGTTCACTCACGACTGTAGGAGGCGATGTCAGCGTCAACACGAACACGAATGCAGAAGCCATCAGCCTCGGTTCACTCACGACTGTAGGAGACGATGTCAGCATCAACACGAACACCAACGCGGAAGCAGTCAGCCTCGGTTCACTCACGACTGTAGGAGGTGATGTCAGCGTCAACACAAACACGAACGCGGAAGCCATCAGCCTCGGCTCACTCACATCTGTGGGAGGCGATGTCAGCATCAGCGGCAACACGTCCGCGACGAACATCAACACCGGCAGCCTGACTTCCGTGGGCGGCGACCTCACCATCGCCGACAACGGCACGAACACGCTGGTCAATTTGAACAGCCTGACTTGCTTTGGCGACGGCACGAACGCGGTGGTGATGACGCTGGAGGGCGGCACGGTGCAGATCACCAACGGTCTGTGCCTGGGCACCAACGCCATGCTGACCGGCTCGACGACGATCGAGGGCAGCATCACCAACTCGGGCGTGATCGCCCCCGGCTCGTCGCCCGGACGGCTGGACGTGCAGGGCCACCTGGCGTTGAACGGCAGTTCGGAGTTGCGCCTGCAAGTGGGCGGTTACACGCCGGCCCAATACGACTTTGTGGAGGTCAGCGGCGGCGTCACGCTGGACGGCGCGTTGTCCGTGGAGTTGATCAACGATTTCGCGCGCGCGATGACGAACGGGGCGGGTTTCACGGTGCTGAGCGCGGGCAGTCCCATCAGCGGCGCGTTCGCCAATGTCGCCAGCGGCGGCACGTTGACCACCCCCGACGGTTACGCGCGGTTCACCGTGCTTTACGCCGGCGCGACCTCGTTGCAGTTGACCAACCTGGTGATTGCGGATGATGACAACGACGGGCTGCCGAACTGGTGGGAAGATCAGTTCGGGTTCAATAAGAACGATAACGCCGACGGCGCGCTCGACCCCGACAGCGACGGGATGTCCAGCTTGCGGGAGTATCTTTCCGGCACGAATCCGACCAATGCGGCGTCGGTCTTCCGCATCCTGAGCGCCGGGCCGGTGAACGCGGATTTCGCGGTGAGTTGGACGACGGTGGGCGGCTACCGTTACGTGGTGCAAACCGTGACGAACGCGAGCGGCGACTGGCCGACAAATTTCCTGGACCTCAGCCCGGTGATTCCCGTCGGCGGCACGAACGAGGGCACGACGAATTATCTGCACGAAGGCGGCGCGACGAATGAGGGAGGGTTCTACCGCGTGCGGGTGCAGCCGTAGGGGGTTTGGTGTCCACGCTTTAGCGTGTTCTGTTCGGTGTGCATGCTTTAGCGTGTTTGGGGCGGGGAACACCCTGAAGGGTGGACACCGAACGGTTTGGTGTGCACCCTTTAGGGTGTTCCGTCACACACGCTCACATCTCCGCATCATCCCACCCCTTGCCATAATCCAGAATCGGATACTCTCGCCACAGTTCTTCCGCGCGCGCTTTCCCCATCTCGTCCAAATACTCCCGCGCGCTCGAAAACGGCCAGTCCTGCCAGCGCCCGACGTAGCCGTGATGAACCGGATTGTGATGAACGTAATTGATCGTCGCCCAAAAATGCCCATCGTTGCGCATGTAACGTTCCGCCGCGCCGCACCAGACCTGTCGTCCACGGGAATTCTCCTCGCCATTCCAGGCGTGGGAGAGCCGCCCATGCATCCGGCCCAGTTCGGCAAGCACCTCAAGAATTCCGCCCGCGTTCGGTGTCCCGCCTTCAGGCGGTCCGCAGAGCACGTTCGGTGTCCCGCCTTCAGGCGGCTTCGGCGGCAAAGAAACACGCTGAAGCGTGGACACCGAACTGTTTGGTGTCCCGGCTTTAGCCGGTCCGCGCCCCGCACCCTGAAGGGTGGACACCGAACGCCCCGCACCCTGAAGCGTGGACACCGAACCAGCGGTCTCAATCAGCGCATGGTAGTGATTGGGTAGGACGCACCACGCGTGAATCTGCGTGCTGTGGGTTTTGAAGGCTTCAAGCAACGTCACGCAAAAGTTCTGCATCCGTTCTTCATCGCGTCCGATGTAAGGGTGATGCTCGAAACATGCGGCGGTGACATGGTAACGGGTTTTCTCGCTGGCGCGATGCGGCGGGCGATGCCAGGGAAGTCCCTGTTGCTTGCGCCAGGCCATCAGGTCTTCGCGCTGAGGATTCGTCAACTTGCGCCAGAGGTAGGTGGGTTTGGCCATTCAATTGATTCTGTTGCGCGTTGCACCCTAAAGGGTGGACACCGAACAAGCACCCTGAAGGGTGGACACCAAACCGTTCGGTGTCCACGCTTTAGCGTGTGGGTTGTTTGGTGTGCACGCTTCAGCGTGTCCGGGCTGGGGAACACCCTAAAGGGTGGACACCAAACGGTCAGCGTGTCTTCTTCGGAACAAACGCCACCGAGCGCCGTTGCGCTTCAGCAATTTCCTCTGGTGTCATCCTTTTTTCCAGGACGCTCCGCAGTTCCTTCGCGGAGGGTTGACCTTGAGCCGCAGCGAGGTTGGCCCATTTGTAGGCTTCAACGAAATCTTTCGGAGCGCCTTGCTCTTTGGCGATCATCAAACCCAGGTTGTATTGGCCGCTGGCATCTCCCTGTTCCGCGGCCTTGCGATACCACGCGACTGCCTGGGCGGCGTCCTTGAGAACACCATCCCCGTTTTCAAACATTCTGCCAATGGTGAGTTGTGCCGAGGTGAGTCCTTGCTCGGCCGCCTTGCGATACCATTTCGCCGCCTCAGCATAACTTTGAACAACGCCCTTGCCCTCATAGTAGGCCCGGCCAAGTTGGAGTTGGGCATCCGCGTCTCCCGTTTCAGCCCGTTCCTTCCAGCCGCCCGATTGAACCGCAGTTGGATCGCTGGATTTCCGCAAAACGCCGCCCGGCTGCAAAGCCCAGTATCCGCCGACTGCCGCGACCAGCAACAGAACGATCAGCCATTTGCTTCGCTTGCTTGAACGCCGGGACATGATGGATGGAGTTCAAACGCTTTGGCTCGGAAATGTCAAGTTGAACGAGCCGGCGCACCCTGAAGGCCCTGAAGGGGGAACACCCTAGCCCGGATATTTCATAATCCTGAGGCGAGGCGACGGGATTGGGATTTGGGGCGACGAAGAGTTCCCGGAATGG
>Ga0247727_10003001_pt1 | contig 37928 bp, 32 predicted proteins | sample WisWelCaveWW1625_FD_202498 | JGI IMG/M metagenome (GOLD analysis project Ga0247727, IMG submission 202498) | Biofilm microbial communities from Wishing Well Cave, Virginia, United States - WW16-25 | ecosystem: Environmental > Aquatic > Deep subsurface > Groundwater > Cave microbial mat | place...
CCAAGCACGATTTTTCTGCCATTATTCTTCAGCCATGACTATCACTCAGGCTGTCCTTAACAGCAGTCGATTTTCCGTTTGTCCAGAAAATCTGCAGTTTTCGATTCGATTCTAACGAGGTCTGAGAGTATAAAAAATGGAAACAATTCAACTCGAAATACCAGCCGCGCTTTTGCAACAAATTCAGCAAAAAGCTTCTGCGGACAAAACACTGAATCAATTGATAGCCGAAGCCATTCAGTTATGGCTGGATAAAAAAAGCAAAAAAAGTGACGATTTGTGGGATTGGATGGAAGAACATGCGGGGACTATCGAAGCTCCCGAAGATTGGTCTTTAGAGCATGATCATTATCTCTATGGCGCTCCTAAACGACAGACAAAAGAAGCATCATGAGCAGTGATCGATTCTTCATGGATACGGCCTTTGTGCTGGCGATGCTCAACCCCAAGGACACTTTCCATAATGCCGCCCTCGAGCTTCTGCAAAGAGTGCGAACGGCTCGTGAGATTTGGTTACATGACGGCATTTTGATCGAGGTTGCGAATGGGCTTTCGGGAAAGTATCGGCAGTCAGCCGTTGATTTCATCGAGCGTGCTTATAAAACGGCGAATACCAAAGTGGTTTCTTTGGAGCGCAAACTCGTTAAACGTTCTTTCAAGCTCTATCGTGAACGCGACGACAAGGAGTGGGGATTGACCGATTGCATCTCTTTTACGCTGATGAATGATCATGATTTGCAAGAGGCATTGACGAGCGACCATCACTTTGAACAAGCCGGTTTTCGGCTTCTATTGAAAGCATAACAATGGGCATGAGCAAAGAACAAATTCGAGCAGTGCTCCAACTCCTAAATGACGAGTTGCAGTTGATGAATGTGAAAGGAGAGCTCTGCCTCTATGGTGGCGCCGTGATGTGCCTCGTTTACGATGCCAGGCCGAATACAAAGGACGTGGATGCGATCTTCCAGCCCGCGCAGCAAATGCGCGTCGCGGCCAAACGAGTTGCCGAGGCCAATCATTTGAAGGAAGACTGGCTCAACGATGCGGTCAAAGGTTTTGTCGTCCCGCATTCGCAAAAGGCGCTTTTAAATTTGCCTCATCTGAAAGTTTATATTCCGGAGCCGGACTACCTGTTGGCGATGAAGACCCTCGCGGCGCGCGTCGATGCGACGGACAAGCAGGATATTCAATTCCTGATTCAGATGATGCGCATTCAAGCGGCGGAGGAAGTTTTTTCCATACTCGAGCACTATTACCCTCGCAAGCAGATCAAACCGGCAACGAAATATTTTATCGAAGAGCTATTCGAAGATGACGCTGCTCAAAGAAACCAAACAACAAATTGAGTCCGATCCGAAGAATTGGGCGGTGTACTTGATGGATTTTGTGGACGACTTTCGTTATTATAAAAACGCCTCTGCCATTGCCGAACCGCTGCAATGGACGGACGAGAGATGGGACGCGCTGCTCGCTTCTACGGTGGAATACTTGTGTGAGGAGATCGGCATTGAGGCTCCGGAATGGATACAAAAAGTTCCGGCCTGCAAAATCCCCTGGTTTGTCTCCGGCATGGAAAATTTGAAAGCCATTGCGCTGGTAGAAAGTCCGCTGCCATTCCGTTTGCGCAAGATTTTTGTGTTGGAGAATTTTTTGGATAGAGTTTAACGTTTTTTTGAGCGCGGATAATTCTTATGACCACACGCTGTCATCGAGCACCACAAGAAAAGCAATTCATGAGTTGAGCATAAAATATGGAAACGATTCAACTCGAAATACCGACCGCGCTGTTGCAACAAATTCAGCAAGAAGCTTCTGCGGACAAAACGCTGAACCAATTCATCGCCGAGGCGATCCAGTTATGACTGGATAAAAAAAGAACGGCGATTTGTGGGATTGGTTTGTGGGATTGGATGGAAGAACACGCAGGAACTCTTGAAGCTCCCGAAGATTGGTCTTTGGAGCACGACCATTATCTTTTTAGGCGACAAATCCCAGAGAGGTGAGATTCATGAGTGACGTTGTGAAGCTCCGTTGGGCTGATATAACCAGATTTCGTGAGCTAGCACAGTGGCTCCCTAAAGTGGATTTTCCCATTAGCGCCCCATCGAATCCGGAACTTCTTTTACTTCTTGCGGGCCGCTCCAAGAATCTCGACTTCTTCGACAAGTTCGCTGACAAACGAGTCGAGTACCGTTTGGAGCACGTGCTGCCGCCGGAACACCTTTATTTTCGGGGTGTCAACTCGCAGGCTCTTAACGCTGATCTTTGTGTCGCCTTTGGCGGAACAAGTTCTGCAACTGCAGATGCCTGTTGGCTCGCTGAGCTGTTGGCTGAAATCGTTGCCGAGGAGAGAGGAATCGTTATCAGCGGCGGTGCAGTCGGCGTCGACAGTGCGGCCCATTTAGGCGCTTTGAACAAAGAAGGTTCTACCGTTGCAGTGCTCGGGCAACCTTTGGAGAAAGGGCTTGCTCATGCGTTCGAAGCGTCTCGATATTATCTCGAGAAGGGAATCCGAGAAAGTGGCGGTCTTGCCTCGGAGTATTCAGAGGCGACAGGCACACTGGGCGAGCGCGTGCTTGGGCGCGACCGAATCATTACTGCACTCGCCGATGCGTTTGTGGCAATCGAGTGTCGCCATGATAGTGCAACCGTAGAGACAGCAAAGCGCGCGTGGATCCAGAAGCGCAAGGTCTTTGCCGTTCAGTGGAGCTTCATCTCGTCACAGTGGCAGAGACCTGAATCGACCGGCAACGTTCAGCTATTTCGCGAGATGATCGCTCAACCGGTGCCATCACGTCCTGTGCAAACGCTGAAAGAAGTAGGTGATGAATTTCGAAAGATAGTAAGAGATCTCCGCAAGTAGCGGATGCCCCCTAATAGTTGGAATAATTCTTTCTATGAAATTTGGCGAGATCGTGGACAGTGTTTATATTGATCTGCGAAAATTCACCGAATACGCTTTAAATCCGGAGCATGCTCGAGGTAGCCATAAAGCGAGAGTCTTTAAAAGCGCTTTGGGGTATGATCGTGAAAACCTCCAAGAGCTCAAAGCGCAGATTGAAGCCAAGATCTTATTGATGGAAGCAGATGAAGGAATGGCCGATAAGCATGGGCGAAGATTCGTTGTTGACCTTCCCATAACCGGCCCATCAGGAAAACAAGCCGTGGTTCGCACCTGCTGGTTGGTTCCACCTGGCTCGAAAGAAGCGCGTTTAACGACATTGTTAGTGAGGAAAAAATCATGAACAAGCCGGACTTGTTTGACGTTGTGGAACTTCGAGAAGATTTACCGGAGTTCGATCTGAAGCGTGGCGCACAAGGCACAATTGTAGAGTGTTATTCCGATGGGGAGTATGAAGTCGAGTTTGCAGACGAAGATGGTCAGACGCTTGCGCTTTGCGCGCTGCCGCTGCAAAAATTAACGGCTCTTTCTCCTTCCGCTGCCCATCAGAAAAAACAGATCATGCGACAGTTATTTTCAGTCGTCAATGAGCTTGACGAAGAACGCGCGCAAAAGGTTTTGAGCTTTGCTGATACCTTGCGCGAGCGCCAAGCGGCGTGATTTATGAGAACTCAATTTTGAAGCCTATTACGCTTTTATCTGCTCTTGCCCTTCTTAAGGATCATACCCATGAACAAAGCCTGGCATTCGCTCTTTCTGCTTTTGATCGTCAGCTTTCTTTTGGCAGCCAAACCCTGGCACGATGCTTCGAAACTCGACAGCGCCAAAAAAGGCCTCTTCACGCTGGTCGAAGGCGACGTGAAGAAGAAGCAAGTCGTCGCGGAAGATTGGATTCGGGCGCAGAAGAATACGGACGTCAACGGCGGCGATCGCGTGCGCACGCTGCTGCAAGCGCGCGCGGAGATGCAACTCGCGCAGTTGGACGTCATTCGTCTCGCGCCGCAAACCACGATCGACATCGTGAAGCTTTATGAAGAGACCAAAGACAAAAAGATTCAGACGCAGATCAATTTGAAAGAAGGCGACATCTGGGGCAAGGTCAAATCCGTGGACGCCAACTCCGAGTTCGAAGTCAATTCGGATTTTGCCGGCGCCGCGATTACGGGCACGGTGTTTCGCGTGAGCCATGATTCCACGCAGCAAGAGACGCAATTGAAAGTTTACACCGGCGAAGTGCGCATCAGCAACGTGCCGGAAAAGATGGGATCGCTCACGCCGCAATCCGTTGCGCCCACGCGCGTCGAAGGCCCGCGCCAAATTCCAGGGCCGACGCAAATCTCCGTCGAAGAGTGGCTTTATCTCGTGAAATCGTACCAGCAAATCACCATCGGCAAGAACGGCCAGGTCAAATCCAAAGGCGCGTTCAAGCGCACGGATCGTGAGGAAGCCGACGATTGGGTGAAATGGAATCAGCAGCGCGATCGCGCGCGATGAAGCGCCTCGCAAAGATTTTCGTGATCAGCGTGCTGGCGTTGCTCGTTCTTCTCGCCGGTTTGGCGATTTTCATTCGCATCAAATATCCTTCCGAACGTTTGCGGCAGATGTTGATTGCCACGCTCGCGGAAAAGTTTCACCTGCAAGCGCAGGTTGAGTCTTTATCCTTCCATCTTTTCTCCGGTTTCACAATCAAAAATCTCGCGCTTGTCGCGGTCGAGCAAAACCGCGCTGCGATTCCTGCTCCGTATCAAGCCGCGTTGCGCATCGAGGAAGTGAGCTTGTCTTATCGCTGGCGCTCATTACTGGCGGGGCGGCTCGACGTCGATGCGATTACGATTTCACGGCCGAGCTTTTCATATTGGCAAGCGCCGGATAGTTCGACGAATCTTGACGCATTGCTCGCGGTGTTGCAAGACACTTCCGTAGCCCAACCCGACACTTCTGCCGAGAGCCTGCCGTTCGATATAAACTTGCGGACGATTCAACTCCACGAGCTGCGCCTCAACGCGGCTACGGCCGACACGCAATTTTTTACGCTCGGGCCGCTCGAGCTCGCGGTCACGGATCTCGTCGTCAATCGCGCGGCGGATTATCGCGGCAACTTTAAACTCTCTTCTGATGCCGCGCGCGTACATTTCAAACAGAGCATGAGCGACTCTGCGCTAACGTATGAGTTTTGGGGCGATCTCCGAGCGAACATTGAAGGCCATGCTACGGCCGACTCGATTGCTTTGCGCGCGCAGCTTGCGCTTGCACAAAATCGTTTGCGCTGGGGAATTGCGGAGATACAGCAACTACCTAGCTTGCACACCGAGGCCGAAGCGCAATATCATTTCACCTCTTCTCATTTGTCCTTGCCGCGCTTCACGCTGGTTTTGGATGAGCAAGAGCTGTTGGCCGCGCGCTTTGTCATGCAACCGCAGGACAGCATAACGACATTTGCTCTAAACGTGCAGCACGGTCGCCTCGACCTCGATTATCTTTCTCGCCTTTTGCACTCGCTCAAGTTTGATTTTATCCCGCACACGCTTCAGTCAATCTCCGCAACAGGCGCTTTGGATTTTTCCAACAGCGCGCTGCGCAAGACCGCTGAAGGCTTGCGCTACAATCTCCACGTGCGTGGAGAGAATATTGGCTATAAAGATTCGGCGCTCGGGCTCAGTGTTGACAGCAGCCAAGTGCAGCTCGCGTGGAGCAACTTCTCTGAAGACGGCGTTGCACCACACACTGCTTTTGAAGGCAAACTCTCTTTTGCCGCTTTCGATTTTCCTCTCGATTCTACGACAATGCACACCGGCCCCGGCGCTTTGCAAATCACCGGCGAATTACTGGAAGATTTTTCTCCGCTAGACTTGTCTTGGAATTTAAGCTGGCGCAATGTCTCCAATGGGAACATCGAGAACAAAGGCTCATTCAAATCTTCGCAAACGGATTCTTCACGCTTTTTGCTCGCAATAAACATCGATGCGCAGAAGATCGACCTCGCTCCGTTCACCGCCGATACTTTGCGAGGCAGAGTGAGCGGCGCTCTCGAAATCAAAGGCAGGCAGTGGGATGATCTTCTCATCACGTGTGCGTTGCAGCACGATACGTTGTTCTACATGCTCGAAGAAGATAGCTTGCGTTTTCAACCTTATCATTGGGCGATCAGTTCGAAGTTGGAGATCGCCAAGGATTTTACCGATTGGCTCTTCACGCGCGGCTCTTTAAAAGGCGAACCCGGCTCGGCCGATTTCACGGCGCGCTATCAAACCAACCCCGGAGTTTTCCGTTTTGATTTGCACAACGCCGCGCTCGAACTTTCGCACGTGCTCGACATGTTGCCGCCTTCTTATTTTGAAGGATTGAACCCGAAACTTGCGGGCGTGAGCCATGCCGTCGGTTGGATGAATTTTCAATTCTCAAGCTTAGGTGAATTGGAATACGTGGGCAAATTCAAGGTGAACTCCGACACGGCTTTGTTCACGGATAGCTCGTTGGGAATTTATGCGGATCAGTTTGATTTGCAGAGCGAATGGAATTTGGCCACGAATAAAACTACGGGCAACTATGCCGTGACGCTGCTCGCTGCGCGCATGCCGGATTATATTCAATTGCAGTCGTTGCCGCGCGTGGTGGCGCATGGAAAAATCGAAATCGACGATCAAACTTTTCTCATCAAAGAAGGCGACTTCGAGGCGAAGGACTGGCACTTGTCCGGCAATTATCGTGTGGAAGGAAAATTTTTGCGCGACGGTATGAAAGTGCTTACCACTGTTGATGCGGACTTGAATGCGCCCGAGCCTGTCACGGTTGATCGCGGCGTATCCCTGCAAGGCCGGCTCACGTCGCGCCTCGTGGTCGATCAGTTTCTTCCCGACGATACAACTGCGGTGCAGCCCGTAAGCATCAATGCCGCATTGCGCGCGGAGCAGCTCAATGTCACGATGGACTCGACGCTTGCCCTTCACAATCTGAACGCGGATTTAAACTTTGCGCAGAATTTTGATTTTCTCACCATGACCTTGCTTTCGCCGAAGGAAGAGAGTCCGCCGCAATTTGCCAATGCGGCAGAGTCGCTTTTGCTCTTCGATATTTTAGGCGAAGCGCAGGCAAACAATCTCACGCCGGCCTCGCAGTTCACGATCGGCAAATTGCAAGTGCGCGATTATGAATTCACCGATATTGCTGCGAAGCTGAATTTGGGCCATGGCCGTTGCGACATTCCGCAACTGCGCATGAACTTTTTAGGCGGGAATTTGATGGGCAACGTGCTGGTGGGATACGGCGACGGCGATCCGGATCGACTCACGTATTCGATGGCGGTGCAAGTTGCTTCGGTCGACGTTTCGCGCTTGCGAAGATTGAGCGCGCAAATGGAGAAAGGCGCGCAGCTTTCCGCGGATTTTTATTTGAATGGGATTGGCGCTTCGCCGAACAAGCTTGATGAAGCGCTCAACAATTTGGCGGGAAAGCTGAACATCACGAAGATCGAAAAACGAACCGCCACGAACCTGCTCGAAGCGCTCGACCCGAACGGCACGGACGCGGGCATTCAGCGCGTGCGGTTCCTGCTCAGCACCGGCTGGAACGTGAAGCACATGACTTTCGAAATCAAAAACGGTTTCATCTACGCCTCGCTTGCGCCGGTGAAAACCAAACCGTGGTCCGCGCTGTTCAATCTGCCCACGACATTGGATTTTGCGCGCTTGCCGATACGATATTTTATGACAGCGGAGTGAAGAAGCGCTTGAGAGATATCCGGCTTCAACGAATGAAAATTCATTTGTAACCGTACACGTTACAGGCTATATTTACGATGATCGCCAGTTTCAAACATAAAGGATTGGAAGCGCTCTACGAGCACAACCGGACGCGCGGCATTTCTCAAACTCTGGTAAAGCGTGTCAAGCAGGTTTTGGCTTTGTTAGATTCCGCCAAACATGTCGAAGACATGAATCTTCCAGGCTTGAGGCTGCATCCGCTCAAAGGTAATCTGAAGGGTTTTTATTCCGTGACGGTCTCGGGAAATTGGCGCATCATATTCGAGTTTGCCGAAGGCCAAGCGCATCACGTTGATTTGATCGACTATCACTAAGAGGACGAAACTACTATGGCTATGAAGAACCCACCTCATCCCGGCGAAATCATTCGTGCTCTTTGTCTTGCGCCATTGGGTCTAACGGTGACACAAGCGGCCGAAGGTCTCGGCGTGACGAGGAAAACGTTGTCGCAACTTCTCAACGGACGCGCGGGCATTTCCGCGGAAATGGCCGTTCGTTTATCAAAAGCATTTGGCCGCAGCCCGGAAAGCTGGTTGGAACTGCAAAGCCGCTACGACCTTGCGCAAATCAGCCAATCTGCAAAAGCCATGAAGATCAAACCTTTTTCACCCACCACAGGAAAAATGCCGGCCGGTCACGTCTTCGCATAGCCGGCCCAACAGCATTCGTGAGCATAAAAAATGTTCCAACTTCGGCTTGGCCGAGATTTTAAAATATCGCTGTCAAAAGATTTCGAGAGTTTTTAAAGCAACGGTCACGCCGTTGCTGGAGCACCTCTTCCCGGGGTCAAATCACATGAAAGACTTCTTTATCAGCTACAACAGCGCGGACAAACGCTGGGCCGAGTGGATGGCGTGGCATTTGGAAGACGCGGGCTACACCGTTGCCTTTCAAGGCTGGGACTCCCTTCCCGGAAAAAATTTCGTGCAGTGGATGGACGAGAGCAGCCGCGAGGCCGAGCGCATCATCGCCGTGCTCTCGCCGAACTACGTTGCGGCGCAATTCACCGCGCCGGAATGGATGGCCGCGTTCGTGCAAGACCCCACGAGCACAGACGGTCGCTTGCTGCCCATTCGCATTGTGAAATTTAAAACCGAAGGCTTGCTGCGCTCCATTGTCTATGCCGACTTGGTCGGGTTGGATGAAGCACAAGCCAAGGAAGTCTTGCTCAAAGCTGCGGCCTTCAAGCGCGGCAAACCCGCGACTGCGCCAAACTTTCCCGGCGAAGAAATTCGTAGCCCCGGCCCCTTGTGGGCCGAGGGTCGTGCAAATGTCATTGCCCCACAAGATTTGGAAGCCCAAAGAGACCGGCGAGCAATTGACGGCTTGTCGGCCGATGTTCGTGCAAGTGTCATTGCCCCACAAGGGGGCAAGGCTACAAAAGAAACCGCAGCTCCCGCGTTTCCCGGTCGCACTGCGCTCAAAGGCCTGCGCCCGTTTGATAAAGACGACGCCGAACTCTTTCAACGCCTGCAACGCGAGCGCGAGTTGCACGATTGCCTCGTGGCTCTCACGGACCGTGAGTTTCGCCTCGGTATTCTCTTTGGCGAATCCGGATGCGGCAAAACCTCTTTCGTGCAAGCGGGACTGTGGCCGATGTTGCCGCAATTCAGCGCGACGCACTTTCCCGTTTACGTCAAATTCAGCGAGCTTGATCCGCTCGTGAGTTTACGCCACGCTTTACGCGAGCAATTGCCGCAGCACTTTGCGGAAAACGTAGCGCAGCCATCTTGGCTGCAGGCAGGGATGCCTGCGCTACAGAGCGGCGACGACAGCGAGATTATCACGATGCTCACGCATGCGGCGCGCACTCTCGACAAAACCCTCGTGCTCTTCTTCGATCAATTCGAGCAGTTCTTTTTACACTTTGCCAAAGCGGAGCAGCGCCAACCGTTCATTGCTGCGCTCAAAGCTTGGTATCAACACACGCCGAATCTGCCCGTGAAAATTCTGTTCAGCCTGCGGCAGGATTATTACGGCCATCATTATGAGCTGCAACAAGCTTTGCGCTATAGCCTCGGGCCGCAAGATAGTTTTCCGCTGCGCAAGTTTTCGCCCAAGCAGGCCGTGGAAATTTTTCAGGTGATTGCCGAAACGGCGGCGCTGAGTTTTGACCGCAGCTTTGTGGAAGAGATGACGGCGCGTGATCTTGCTGCAAAGGAAGACGGCTTGATCTCCCCGGTTGATATTCAAATTCTCACGTGGATGGCTTCGGGCCAAGAAGACGCGGCGCTGAATCGCACCTCGTTTCAAAAAATGGGCGGGGTGGAAGGCTTGCTCGAAAATTACGTGAAGCGCAGTTTAGACGCGCTCGCCACCAAAGCCGAGCAACAAACCGCGCTCAAAGTTCTGCTCGCGCTCATTGATTTGGAGCACAACCTGCGCGCCGGCGCGTTGAGTGCGGAGCGCATTAAAGAAAAATTGAGCGCAGACGCGAGCTTAAATGCAGAGGGCATCGAACGCGCGATTCATTGGCTCGCGAGCAACAAAGTGCGTTTGATTACACCCGTGAGTCGCGATGAAACCTTCGGCTACGAGCTGGCGCACGAGCGCTTGATTCAACCGCTGCGCCGCCTCACCAACAAAGAGCTTTCGGAAGTTGATCAAGCAAATCTCCTGCTCGAACGCCGCGCGAATGAATGGCTGGGCAATAACCGCGATAGCCGTTATTTGCTCAATTGGCGCGAACTGCGCCGCGTTCACAAACAACGTGCATACTTGACGTGGGGCCAACGTGCGAAAGAAAAGCAAGCCTTGCTCCAACGCAGCAAACGACATCTCGGCGTGCGCGCCGGCGCCACGACCCTCGTTGTTGTTTTGCTCGTGGCGTTGAGCCTCGGTTGGGCCATGTTGGAAAAAACGCGCGCACAGCGTGAGTTAGTAGCGCGCCGGCAACAGCTTATGCAACTCTTGCAGCGCACCGACATTGATGCGAAAGAACGCGTAAACCGAGTGCAGCAATTCACGCAATTACACGACCCGCGGCCCGAAGTAACGACGTTGGACAGCATGCAATTCTGCTATGTGCCGCCCGGCCCGTTTTGGATGGGCAGCGCGGATGCGGATTCATTGGCTGATGACGATGAAAAGCCTCTGCACTTGAATGAACTTCTGAATTACGGCTATTGGATTTCACGCTTTCCCATTACCGTGGCGCAGTTCAAAGCTTTTGTGAATGATTCGGCCGACAACGTAGAAAGCTTGCGCGCTCTGGATGCTCCCGACAATCGTCCCGTGGTGAATGTGACTTGGTACGAGGCGCAGCGCTTTTGTAAATGGCTCACGCGGAAATGGCGCAAAGAGGGCCGGTTGCCGCAAGATTGGGAGATACGGCTGCCTTCCGAGGCCGAGTGGGAAAAGGCGGCGCGCGGTGGGGAGGACATTCCGAGCTCGCCTGACATTCGGAGCATTGCAGCTATTGGGCTCGAGCCTACCGCACAAATGATATTGCAAGAGAATCCGTGGCCCAAACGGCGTTACACCTGGGGCGAGCAATTCGACGCAAACTTGGCGAACTCAATCGAAACGAATATTGGAAGCGCGAGCGCGGTGGGCTGCTTTTTCCACGGGCAATCGCCGTATGGTTGCGAAGAGATGAGCGGGAACGTGTGGCAATGGACACGCAGCCTGTATCGCAAATATCCTTATGATCCTCACGATGGCCGTGAGAATTTCGATGAGAGCGTTAGAGAGGCGCGGGCGCTGCGCGGCGGCTCGTGGGACAGTACCACAGTCGACCTGCGCGGCGTCGCTCGTAACGTCGACGATCCCGACGATTGGAACGACAATGTCGGTTTTCGTGTTGTGCGCTTTCAGTCCCGTTTTTGAGACTCTGATACTCTGGCCATCTGTTACTCTGAGCTTTGGCTTTTGATTTGGATTTTAACAGAGCGAGCGCTAGCGAGCGGCTAGAAAAATTTTTTTAAAATGTCATCCTGCAAGGAACTTCCCTCGTACTCGGTTCTCTTCCCAGCGCGAGGGAAGTTTCTTGCAGAATGACAGCTTGAGGGGAGTTCCAAATCAATCCGCAACAAGTATAGCTCTGAGTTTTTAACTTCGTTTGACAAAGCCGGTCTTTCGCGCGGCGGTTGTTGTAAGCGTCACAGCCGCGGGCGCGAAAGTCCGGCTTTACATCTACCCGCGGAGTTTTAGCTTTTGCTTTTCACCGCGGGCCGGGATATATTCGCCGCAGCCATAAAACCCATTATAAAGAAAGTGCAAGGTGTCTCCCATGACCGTCAAAGCAACAAAAGCCGGCATCGTGATTCCGCGCGAGCTACTCGGTGGTTTCGAGGAGTTTGAGGAAGCCGAGGTGGTGCGGGGAAACGGCAAAATCGTCGTGATCCTAAAGGTGAAACGTGTTTCGCTTCGAAAAAAAGCTGCTGCCAAAACGCCCGCGCCCAAGCTCACGCTCAAAGAAAAAACGCTGCTCGCTTACGCCAAGAAAAAGATCGCCGCGATCAATCGGAATATTCGCACGGCGAAAGGGTTGACCGAGGCCGAAACGAAAATTGCGGCGCAGGCCGGCTTGATCGACCCGGAGCAACGGTGGTGGTGGACCGAAGAATGGCAGAAGGGCGAACGCAGAACGCAGCGGGATATTGACGAAGGCCGCGTGAGCAAGGCTTACGATAACGTGGACGAGGCGCTGCGAGAGCTCAAAGGCGCGATATGAAGCGAGCATCACGATGAGCTATCGCGTTCTGTTTCAGATCGAAGGCGACACGTATTTGCTGCGGCGAATCGGCGCTCATGATATCCTCGATCGGTATTAAGCCGTAACGGGAGACCACAGATGCAAAAGTTTCCCAAACTAATCGAAGCGCGACCGCTGGAGCGTTATCAGCTTTGGGTCAAATATTCGGACGGCAGCGCGGGCATCGTGGATTTGTCCGAGCTTGCCGGCCAGGGCGTCTTTGCGTTGTGGAATGACTATCGCGAGTTTCAGAAAGTCTTTGTCGGGCCATACGGCGAGATTGCCTGGAACGAGCAGGTCGAACTCTGCCCGGACTCGGCTTATCTCAAGATCACAGGCAAGAAGCCGGAAGTGGTCTTCCCCAATCTGCAAGAGACGCTCGTTTATGCCTGAGATCAGCCGGTTCTTCGGCGTCGAAGGAAAAAGCCTCACGCGAAGCCGCAAAGAACCTGCAGAGTTTTTCTTTCTTTTTTGCTTTTCATCCGTTGGTCTTAATCTATCCGTTGGGGATAAAAAACTTTCAGAATTTTATGAACCTCGACTCCTTCAAAGCCGGTCGCGAACTTGACGCATTGATCGGCGAAAAGCTCTTCGGCGTGAGCTACGAATTTGTGTATGATGATTACATGATTCCCGATCCCGATGATCCTATTGCGTACGACGTCTGCCCGCATTATTCCACCGATATTACCGCGGCGTGGCAGGTGCTTGAAAAGCTCTTGACCATGACGGAAAATCAAGACATTCATCTCGAGCACTTGGGAAGCGGGGAAGAAGGCTATTGGGGCGTTTCGACTTGCTATGAAATGGGCGAGTGGAAGGATTGGGCGAGAGCAGAGACGGCGCCTTTAGCAATTTGTCTAGCCGCACTGCAAGCCGTCGCGCGGTAAGAATTTCAAAGCCAGAGGCTTCTTATCAGGGTTTCGGCACGGAGTAGCCGCGTTGGTGCAACAAAGCATACGCTTACGATTTTAGCAGTGTGAGCCGCCCGGCGTGATGGTACAAATTTTCCAATTGTCGAGACTCGTCTTCCGTAAGCGACCGCTCGGATTGCGCGTCGAGCAAGTCGTGCAAAAGGATTTCGTCTTCTGCGGGCATGGGGTTGCGCACTACCCGCCACAGGTCGGCATCGGAGTGCGTGGCTAATTCTGCGAGCTCAACGGCTAAATTGGGCGGAGCGGTCTCCAATACCGGCAATGCCGTATCGAGCATGGATTCTAAAAATGCTTCGACGGAACGATTCAACAGCAACGCCGCATGTTGCGCGCGCACATAGGCGGTGTCGGATAAATTGAACGTAATAGCGTTCATGGCAATTGCGCACCTTTAATAGTTTTTAATCGACATTATACGAAGCGTGCAACGATATGCAGCTTTCTCCACAAAATCAAGCTTGGCGATACCTCAAAACCTCACTGCCAGCCCTCCCACCACCAAACGCGGCAGCATGGTAATCGGTTGTTGCGCTAGTGCTGCGCGCGAATCCGAAGCGATTGCTTGCGCGTTGCGCGGGTCGTTTTCAATCCACAAAAATTGGTACATGTTTTTTTGATTGGTCACGTTCAGCCATTCGAGATAGAATTGCGTTTGTGCGCTTCTGAAGTTGAACTCGAACGTGGCGCGCACATCCCACCGCAAATAATCCTCGAAACGCGCACTGTTGCGGGGCGCATATTCAAAACGCAAACCGTTCGGCCAACGGTTGTGATTCTCATCGCGCCAAATGCCGGTCACCGGCGTGTGTGGTTGCCCGCTCGCGTAGCGCAAAAAGCTGTTGAGCTGAACGTGTGCTCCCAAGCGCCGTGAGAGATCAAGCGCGACTTCGTGTGGACGATCCGTGATCGCCGGAATCCATCGTGCGTTATCGAGATCGCGCATGTGGCTGCGCGCGTAAGCATAACGCAGATCGAAATTCCAAGTGGGATGATTTCGCGAGAGGGCCAATTCCACGCCGCGTTGCCGTGCATGAGTAACACGCGGACGATTGGCTTGCAACGCGCTCGGGTAATCCGCGCCCGCGCTGTTCGCGCGAAATTCGAGAATCGTGCCTTCGCTTTCATCAATCGGAACGATGAACGGATTCATGTGACGCCAATACACGCCGGCCGCAAGCTGCCAGCCTTTGCCGAGTGTGAAAGAAAAGTCCGCGCTTGCGAGCGTCGCGCGCTCGCGCGACAACGTGCGCCACGCGCGCACGTCCATCGGCCACTCGCGGCGAAACAGGCTTTGCCAATCTAGGCTTTGATAATAGAGGCCCGTGTGCAAACGATAATTGAGCCGCTGAATTTTTCCCGCCAGCGTGAGCCGCGGCTCGGCATTGAGATTCTCATTCAATGTTTGACCGGCGAGCCGCAGCCCCGGGCGCAGCACGAACGCTTCGCTGAACGTGAAACGCCGCTCGAAGAACATGCCGAAGATTCTGCGCCAACGCCGGCCGGAATAATCTTGCGGCAACACCAGCGGCGAATCGGCATTCAAAACTTCCAACTCGAGATTCGCCCATTGCCGCTGCCAGGTGAGATCGAAGCCGAGCAGCCATTGCGATTTTGAATCCAAGCCGCGCGTCAGCTCGCTGCGCCATTGCCACGCGCGATCATCGAAGTGATAATCGGCTAGGGTGAAACGTTCTTCTAATTCCGTGCGGGTATAGCGCAAGCGCGAGGGGCCTTGAAAGTAGCTCACATAATTTTCCCACAGCGTTCGTTCATCAAACAAAACGCGCTGCGCTACGCCGGCGAACACGGTCTTGGCGCGCTCGTTGACGCGATCTTTGGAAATTTTTCCCAGTCCGAGATCCGTCCATTCTTTGCTGCCGATGGCGAGCGCTTCGATACGATGCCGAGAGTTGAATTGATGCCCGGCTTTGAGTTGCACGTCTTGCCAGCGCGGAAATGCAAAATTTTTCAGCGAAATGAATTGCTCGAGAGCATCATGATAATTGCGGCGCACGGCGAGCAAAATACCCGAACGCTGTTGCGCCAGAGGCAGGGCAAAGTGCAGGCTCGCATCGAAGAGATTCACGCGCAGCTCGCGTTCATGTTCCTCGATGGCTTTGGTTTCAAACACGATCAAGCCCGCGAGGCGATCACCGAAGCGCGGCGAGAAGCCGCTCTTCCACAATTGCGCGCGGCGCAAAATTCCGAAATTGATGAGCGACAGGCCGCCGCCCAATGCGAATTGCAAGCGATAGGGATTGGGCAAAGTGAAGCCGTCGATCACCACGAGATTTTGATCGGGCGAAGCGCCGCGCACGGAAATTTGGCTGTCCCAATCGCTGCGCAACGTCACGCCCGGAAGCTGCTGCAAGTTGCGCAACGGATCTTCGAACGCGCCGGGCTGGCGCATCGCGGCTTCCGCAGAGCGGCCGGCGTGTAACGGTTCGTCGAGGCGTTCTTCAATAACCACCGCGCCGAACACATAAGGCCGGGCAACGAGCCGAAGCGTGACACGCAAAGTTTCTGCGGGCGCTGTGGGATGGAGCTTTGACTCTTGTTTCAAATAACCACTGCGCTCTACCTCCACTGTGAAAGCCGTGTTTGCTGGCAAGGAGAGATAAAAGCACCCGAGACTGTCGCTCGTTGCGCGAATCTTCGCGCCACTCACGCGCAATTGCACGTGTTCGAGGGGCTGCTCATTGACGCTATCCAACACTTTTCCCTCGACCCACGCGCGAGAGGATTGCGCGAACGCTTGCGAGAATAGGAGGGCGCATAGAAGATGTAAATAGAGGTGGAGTTTAGGCATGGCTTGTTCATGATGAAGAGAGGTGTGCTTGCTATGCAATATCGCCTCAAAGGTGTCATTCTGTAAGAACCCTCCCTAGTTCTGGAATTAACTTTTGTATGAAGGCGCATGTCGAGTGCGAGGGAAGATTCTTTCAGAATGACATTTCGAAGAGGGCAGCTTAAAATAACGCCGATGCAGGTTATTATCTTGCCATCTCTTCCAGTACACGCACGCAGCGGTCAATCTCTTCGTCCGTGTTATAATGAACCAAACCGATGCGCACGATACCGCCGCGACCTTCCACGCCTAAACGCGTTGTGACCTCGAGCGCGTAAAAATTGCCGTCCCACACGTAAATGTTCTCGCGGCCCAAACGCTCGGCAATCACCGCAGGAGTATATTGCTGCATGCGAAAAGAAACCGTGGGCGTGCGCTCAAGCAAACGCGCCGGATCGATGATACCGAAAATCTGCGCGCCCGGAATGGCTCGTATGCCCGCGAGCAGCTTTTCTGAGAAATGGCGTTCGTGGTTTTGAATCGCGGTCATGGCCTGTTTTAAATGCAAGCGCCTGCCGGAAAAATTTTTGTAACGGCCGGCGAACTCTGCGCCGCAGGTTTTGCCCACTTCCGCGAGATAGTCAATCGCGGCCGCGGTGCCGGCGATACCTTCGTGATTGAGCGTGCCGGTTTCAAATTTGTACGGCGGTTGCCCGTCTTGCGGCCGCACTTTGTAAGCTTGCAAACGGTCGAGCACCGCTTGTTTGCCATAGAGCACGCCTACGTGCGGGCCGAAAAATTTGTATGCGGAGCACACGAGGAAATCACAGTCGAGCGCTTGCACGTCGATCGGGCCGTGCGGCGCGTAATGCACGGCGTCGATGTATGTGAGCGCACCCACGTGCTGCGCCATTTGCACAATGCGGCGGACGTCGTTGATCGTGCCCACGGCATTCGAAGCATAACCCACGGCAACGAGTTTGGTTTTAGCAGAGAGCAAATCGCCGAGCGCTTCATAGTGCAGCGTGCAATCTTCGGGATGAAAATCGAGAAAGCGAATTTTCACGCCGCGTTCTTCCAACGCCAGCCACGGCGAAACGTTCGCATCGTGATCCAAACGTGTGAGCACGATTTCGTCGCCGGGTTGCAGCGTGCGCCCGATACTACGGCTCAGATGAAACGTGAGCGTGGTCATGTTCGCGCCGAAGGCGATCTGTTGCGGAGCTTCGGCGTTGAAAAAATCCGCCATGGCCTCGCGCGCTGTGTGCAGCACCTCGTCGGTCTTTTGGCTGGTGCTGAATGCGCCGTGGGTATTGGAATTGGCTTTGACGAGGTAATCCGTCACGGCATCGAGCACGTGCTGCGGCACTTGCGTGCCGCCGGGCCCGTCAAAGTAAACCGCGGGCCGGCCCGCGGCATCGCGCAATTGCAACGCCGGAAATTGCGCGCGCAAAGAAGAGAAATTCGGCATGTTTCATCCTTGAGGGAAGAGGGTTGAGCAGCGTTTTTGTGTTTTACGGCAATTTTTTTGAACCGCGAAGCAACGCGAATGGCCGCGAATATTTTTCAGGGCCTCAACTCGATACCACAATTTAGTCGAACTTTCTTGCGCCGCAAGAGAGAATTATATTTTGCTCAAAACTATTTCCGCAAGGACAGAGAGATTGGGATACATATACGAGTCAATCATGGCTTTTGGCTGATGGACATTCCTCTCGAACCAACGCCTCACAAGGCTGTCAGGCATTTTAAACACCTTTTAGCTCGCAATCTCTCATTGCTTTTTATCGCGTGAATAAGTATTTCATCTGTTGTCATTCAAGCCGGCGCAGTGTTTCCTCGGCAGCTTAACCAAGCCGTGAAAGCATGGCGAGGCTTGCGCAAATTTTGAGAGCGCCACTTCATTCATCAAGTTCATGGAGAAGTCACGATGATCAAAACAAGGAAAACTTTCTCTCGGCTGACGTTCTTCGCCGCGAGCGTGATCGCATTGAGCGCGCGCGCTAACGATCTCGAGGTCAAGCACGTTGCCTTGCAGAACGAGACCGTGGGCAGTCACGTCGTGGTCAAGCTCGATTTAAGCTGGAACAATTCCTGGCGGAATGATTTGGCCGGCGCCGGGCAGGTTGCGCCGTTCAATTATGACGCAGCCTGGGTCTTTGTGAAATTCAGCACGGATGGCGGCGCTTCATGGCAGCATGCGACGCTCTCCGCGAACAGTGCGGATCATAGCGTAGGCAACGATAACGGCGTCCCCGCCACCATTGAGGCCGTGACGGACGGCAAAGGCGCGCTGCTCTTCCGCAGCCAAAACGGCGGCGGCACGAATGACTGGGACGGCGTGCAGTTGAAATGGACGTACGCCAGCGATGGCATCGCTAGCATCACGAGCAGTACCATCGTCAACATGCTCGCGCTCGAAATGGTTTATGTTCCCGCGGGCAATTTTTTTGTTGGTGATCAAGCGCCTTCTCCCATTAACGGGCAATTTGAAAAAGGCGTTTCGGGTAATCCCCTCGAAATTACGAGCGAAGGCGCGCTCACGCTAGGCGGCGGCAGCGCGGGCAGCCTCGGCAACAATAATGCGCAAGGCATGGCGCACGCGGACGACTTCAACGATAGCGTGAGCAAAACTTTACCCGCAGCTTTTCCCAAAGGCCATGCGGCTTTTTATGCCATGAAGTATGAAACCACGCAAGGCCAATATGCAGACTTCTTGAATTTGCTGACGAGCACCCAAGCCGCGCGCCGAAATATTTCTGATGAAGCAAATTATCAAAGCTTTCGCGGAACCATCTTCGGAAATTACCCTTTGTTCGCCTCCAACGCCAATGACCGCGCGTGCAATTTTCTGGCGTGGCCCGATGGCGCAGCCTATGCCGATTGGGCGGGCTTGCGTCCCATGACCGAACTGGAATTTGAGAAAGCCTCGCGCGGCGATCAAGCGGTTGCTTCCGGCGAGTTTGCTTGGGGCAACACGAGCATCGTACAACAAACCGGGCACAGCGGCACGGACGGCAGCGGCTCGGAAACCGCGACACCAGCGAGTGCGAATGCGAACTTCGACTCCGGCGTGAACGGGCCCGTGCGCGCAGGAATTTATGCCGCCACTTCAGCAGGAGTTCGTGCGCAAGCCGGCGCTTCGTATTCCGGCGTGATGGAATTGAGCGGCACCGTTTTTGAGCACGTGGTGATCGTGGCAAATTCTGCGGGAAGAAATTTCACCGGCGCGCACGGCGATGGCGAGTTGTCCAACACACTCGGATCGGAAGGCGACGCCAACGCGGCCGGCTGGCCGGGCGCAAATGCACTCGGTTCCGGTTTTCGCGGCGGAGCATGGAAAGACGACTCGAGCCTCTTGCGCGTTGCCGATCGCGCTTGCGCCGCTACCACGGATGCGCAACGCGTCAATCATTACGGCTTCCGCGGCGCGCGCACTGCGCCGTGAAGTAATTTTAAAGCCATGCTCTTTGGGCAAACATTATTTAAACCGCCAAGCAACGCCGATTTTTTATTCGCGTTAATTGGCGCACATTCGCGGTTGCCACTTGAAACTACTTCTCTCTTTTGGAGAACGAAAGCATGAAAACAAAATTTCAAATTTTACTTCTCGCTGCTGTTGTGGGCTTGGCGCCCGCCGGATTTGCGCAATATTCCGGCGGCAGCGGCGACGGCTACACGTCCTCGCGCTCGGACGATATTTTGTATGAAGGCACGACCCCGATCGTCACCGGCGCGGAATTGCCGGACATCGTGCACAATCTCACGATCAACAATTCCGGCGGCGTGACTTTGAGCAAGAACATCACCGTGACCAACGTGTTGAGCGTGCTCAACGGCGACTTCAATCTGAACGGCTTCGTGGTCACGTTCGGAGAGAATGCCACGCTCGTGGAAACGCCGGGGAATATCATCATCGGCGGCGGCGGCAGCATTACCGTTACACGCATTTTGAACGACCTCACTGCCGGGGTAAACGCCGGCAACTTGGGCTTGGAAATCATAACCGCGGCGCAACTGGGTGTAACCACGATTGCGCGCGGTAACGTGCCGCAGCAATTGTCGCCGGGCAAAGAAAGCCGGCGGCGCTTTTTCGACGTGGAGCCGACCAATAACACGAATTTGGATGCGACGGTCGAGTTTCATTATGACGACTCCGAGCTTGCCGGCATTCCCGAGGCCGATCTCGCGTTGTTCATTTCACACGATGCAATCGGTTTGGGTAACAATACGAACTCGCCCGCTTTGGGAAAAAGTTTGGCGACGACAGCCGCGGACACCGTGCCTTCGTGGGATTTTCTGGGCGGCACCGTGAATGCCGCTTCAAAGAAAATCGAAAAAGGCGGTGTGAGTGGCTTCTCGCGCTTGACGATCGCACGCGGGTTTGTGTTTCTTGCGGAAAAGTCGGTGGAGATCGAAGGCAACACCAACTCCGCGGGCGACATTCACTCCAACGGCGATATCGAGTTTGACAAAGGCAACCCAGGCACGCACACCGGCGATTTGACCGCCGTGGATGATATCGAGATCGACAAGAACAACGTTATTACCGGCAACGCGTTTGCCGGTGACAAGCTTACGTTGCGCGGCAATGCCGGCATCAGCGGAACGGCTGCGGAAAACGCTGCGGTCTTCGCGTTCGGATTGCCGGCGCCGTCTTTCACTGCCGGCACGGTGGATATAACCGTTCCCAAGCAAGGCGCGTTGCATTTGGATCCGGGCGCATACGACGAGGTCGAGGTCAAAAAGGGGGGCAGATTGTTCTTATGCAGCGGCGATTATTTCATGGACGAATTGGATACCGACGAAGGCGCGATTCTTTCCATCGACGTTGCGACCGGGCCGGTGAATGTCAACATCGTGGACAAGTTGGATTTTGATGAGGACGTCCAAGTCATCATTACCCCTAACGGGCAGGCTGCGAGCAATCAGGTGACGTTCACGACGCTCCAATATCACAAAGTCGATATCGAAGAAAGAGCGCTGATTTTGGGCTGGATCATCGCGCCTCGCGCCGAAGTAAACTTCGACGAAGAGTGCCGCTTCAAAGGCTCGGTCGTGGCGAAATCGATCAGCGTGGAAGAAGACGTGATTTTCGTGCCGCACTCTTTCACTTTGAATTTGACCAAGCCCGACTTAGCGAAGAATGAGGAAGTAGCGGCGAGCAACCAGCAACGAGCAACCAGTTATCAGTTGGAACAAAACTATCCGAACCCCTTCAACCCCTCGACTAAGATCGCATTTCACATGAAAGAAGCGGGCGAAGTGTGGTTGGTCATTTACAACCTGCAAGGCCAGGAAGTGCGCACGTTGCTTTCCGGTGTGAAAGCGGCGGGCCAACACGTTGTTACTTGGGATGGCAAGAACAACTCCGGCCAGCTTATGCCGAGCAGCGTTTATCTGTATCGCCTCAGCGGCAACGGTTTTGTGATAACGAAAAAAATGTCACGCATCAAATAAAATTGCAGAGCCCCGCGCTTAGGCACGGGGCCAGGAGGTGCAAGGACGCTGAAGCGCCCTGCATTTCCTAGCGTGAGTTATCACGCTTCGACCTCCTAGCCCGAGGATTGATCATCGGGTGGTGCTAGCGTCATTCACGAACCTCGGCTGGAGATGAATTATCACCCTGCGGAAACGCGCCGCCATTCCGCCTCGCGCCGAGGCACGGGGCTAGGAGGTGTGAGGACGCTAAAGCGGTCTCGATTTTTTTAGCGTGATTTATCACGCTTGCATCTTCTAGCCCGAGGATTCATCCTCGGGTGGCTCGAGTGGCGCTAGCGTCATTCACGAACCTCGGCCGGAGATGAATTATCACCCGGCGGAAACGCGCCGCCATTCCGCCCCGCGATGAATCACGGGGCTAGGAGGTGTAAGGACGCTAAAGCGCCCTCGATTTTTGAGCGTGATTCATCACGCTTGCATCTCCTAGCCCGAGTGGCGCTAGCGTCATTCACGAACCTCAGCCGGAGATGATACATCACCCGGCGGAAACGCGCCGCCCTTCCGCTCATTTCCTCGGCAACGTGATCACAAACTCCGTGAATTGTCCCTCTTCGCTTTCCACTGTAATTGTGCCTTGGTGCTGCTGCACGATGATATCATAACTGATCGACAAACCCAAGCCGGTGCCTTTTCCCGTGGGCTTGGTGGTGAAGAACGGATTGAAGATTTGGTCGCGAATGTTCGGGGGGATGCCCGTGCCGTTATCACGGATGCGGACTTCGATTTTGCCGTCGCGTTTTTTGGTTGAAACGTAAAGCGTCGGCGAGAAACTATTATCGTTTGCAGTTTGTTGTTTGCTGTTTGCCGTTTTCTTCTCATATGCCGCATAACACGCGTTGTTGAGAATGTTCAAAAAGACGCGGCTGACATCCTGAGTCGCCACTTCTATCTCACCGGCAGCGGGGTCAAAGTTTTTTTCAATGGCGACGTTGAAATCCATGTTTTGCGCGCGCAAGCCGTGATAAGTGAGATTCATCGCCTCCTCCAACAGATGGTTGAGATTCACGCGCTCGCGCTCGCCGGCGCTGCCGCGCGAATGCTCCATCATGCTCTTCACGATGCTGTCCGCGCGCTTGCCGTGATGGTTGATCTTCTCCGCGTTTTGCGCCAGAAGGTCGAGAACCTCCTCAATGTTCGCGAAGTCCTCTTCGCCCTTCGCCCCACGCTCTACACTCTTCGCCTTTCGAGCTTCAATCTCTTCGCGCAGCTCTTTGGCCAGCTCGATGGAAAGCACCGCAAAGTTGTTCACGAAGTTCAACGGATTTTTGATCTCGTGCGCGATGCCGGCGGTCAATGCGCCGAGGGAGGCGAGTTTTTCTTGCACGACGAGCTGCTGTTGTGTGGCCTTGAGATGCTCCAGCGTGGCGTTGAGCTGGCGATAAGCATTCGCGTTGTCGAGCGCGATCGCCGTATACGCCGCGAGGTTTTGCAGCAGCTTCAGATGATCCGTAGTATAAGCGTTCCGGCGGTAACTCTGCATCGTGATCACGCCCAGCACGCGCTCTTGCGCGAGCAGCGGCAGATAAATCAGCGAAGTCGGTGTTTCCGAGAGCGAGCCGTCTTCCAACAGCAGTTCAGGCTCTTGATAGCTGCCGATATAATTTTCGTATTCGCGCCTCACGTCGTTGATGAAAACCGGTTTGCGGTTTTCAATGCACCACACGGGAAACTGGTTTTTATCCGCAGTCTCGCGAAAATAGGGCGCAAAGCGTTTGCCCTTTTCAACGGCTAAACGGTACTCGATTTGATGGTTGTCCGCGTGATAGATGCCAACACCGAAAATCATCGCGTCAGCGAGCTGATTGACGCTCTCGTAGAGTTTGTAAAAAATAATGTCGAGATCCAGTGAAGCCGTGAGGTCTTTGCCGATTTGGCTGAGCAATTCGATGTTGTTCTTCTGCTCGGCCAGCTCGGCCGTGCGCTCTTGCACGGTCTCTTCCAGCTTGCGGCTTCTTTGCTCGAGCTGGCGCGTGCGATATTTGATGCCGCTGTAAACCAAGAGCACGAGGCCGCTGAAGTATAAAGCATAAGCCCACCACGAGCGATACCACGGCGGCAAAACCTCGAACGCATAGGAAGCCTCTGCGCTCTCGCGGTTATAAAAATTCTTCGCGCGCACGTGAAAACGATAGGTGCCTTCGGAAATGTTGGTATAGTCCTTTTTGGTTTCCTTCGTCCATGCGGACCAGCCTTTATCGAAGCCTTCCAAAAAATACTGAAATTGATTGGCGGTCTCGCCTTCATAACTGGTCGCGGAAAACTCGAAGCGCAGCGCATTGTTGGCGTATGCCAGCGGCGGCGAAATACGCGCGCTACTTATGCCCGAACCGGCTCCGCCAAAAATGATCGAATCACCGTTGACCGTCGTTATGCGCCGCACCAGCGCCGTAAAATCCACTTCGTAGTTTTTTTGCGCGGCGCCATCATAACGCACCAACCCATCCGGGCCGCCGAACCATGCGATCTCTGCGCCCGGTGCCTCGTCTTCATCTTCTAGGAAAAAATCATATACGATAAAGTCCGAAAGCCTTGCAAAAGGCGTGTAGCGCCAAACATAAGCGCCGTCGCTTTGTCGTATGGCCTCACCGATTTGTTGTGTTGTGCCGCTTCCGGATTGCAACCAAAAATTGCCATGACGATCTATTGCCGCTTCACCGGTGCTGCGGGTGGTGTCTGCATAGGCCGCTCCGAAAGTGGTATCCGGCGCAAAACGATGAGCTTTGTCTTCAAAACCGAAGAGGCCTTTCTCCGTCACAAACAGTTCGCGCTCGGCAAGTAAAACCGGCGTGATCCAGCCATGAGCGCCGGGCAGGCCATGCCGCGCATCGAAAATTTCAATTTTAGGACTTAGAGTGAAGCCGTGCGAAAAATCCACGCGCATCAGCCCGCGCGTGCGTGTGCCCAACCACAAATTGCCCGTTGTCGTTTCCGTGATATTGCGCACGTCGGTTTCGATGCCGTTGACGATTCCGGCGTCAAGCCATTTTTTACTTTTTGAATGGAACCGCAACGTCGCCAATCCTTTCTCAAGGCCGACGAAAATCAGCGCGGTATCTTTTTGCGAACGATAAAGTGTATAGGAAGGGCCGGAAGGCCGCAGCATACCGGCGTGAGTGTTTTCGATTTGATAAATACCGGCCGAGGTTGCGCCGAGCAGCTTGTCGCCAGTAGAGAGGAGGGCCCAGCATTGATTGGCAATGCCGGCCACCGGCAGAAACACCGGTTGCAATGACGAAGCCGGCTTCGCGTCCGGAACCGCGGGTTGCAAATAGAAAACGCCTTGATGCGTTGCCACATATAATTTGTCACGATGCCGCAGCATAGCTTCCACGACGCCGCGTAACCCGGAGCGCTCATCAAAACGAGAGAGCGGTGAAGGCATTTCCGCGCGTGCCAACCCGTTGTTCAACGCGAGCCACAAGCCCTGTTGCGCATCCGTTGCCGTGAACCAAACATTGTTATCTTCAAGCCCCACGCTTTTATCGAGCACGTACAGCAACTTTCCCTCTTTGTTGATACTCGCTACGCCGCCGCGCAACGTGGCCAGTGCAAACGTGCCGTCGGCTAGCTCGGCGCCGTGATAGAGTTGATGTTCCGCAAGAAACGCATCTGCCTCTGTTGAAAAAGGCGCAGCCGCCAAACCGTCGTACAAAAACAAACCCTGCTCGCGTGTGCCGATCAAAATTTTGTTCTCTGCGAAAGGCAGCATTGCGTAGACGCGCGTTTCGGCGAAGCGCTCGCCGCCGGGTAGTAATTGCAATGAATCACCTAACATCTGCATCAGCCCGGTTCCGGCTTGGCGAATGTATAAGCGCTCATGCACCACGAAAGAGAGGTGAAACGAATTTTCAGGCTTCCAAACGCGCATACGGGAATTGGACCAAAGAAATAAGTGATCGAGGGCTTGAAAATAAACTCCGGCATTCGTCGCATGCACTCTTACAATATCGGAAAAATCGCGATACTGCTCCGGCACGTCGTCGAGCAGCGAAACGTATTGCAATCGGCCCAGAGAATCCGAAGCCAAATAACCGATCTCGCCTTGCGCGCCGACGTAAATCGTGCCGTCTTCCGCCCGCGCCAGGCTACGAACCACGCTGCCGTTCGACACGCGAATCGTGCGCCACGAAACCCCGTCATATTCGAGCACGCCGAAATTATTGCCAAAATACATCACGCCACGCTCGTCTTGCGCAATCGCCCAGCTTTGCGCGCCGCCGCCATGCTCTTTGGGAGTATAGTTTCTGAAATAGGGAATGCCGATTTCTCTTCGGCTGGACTTCGCAGGCTCGGGCACGGGGTTTTGAGCCAAAGCGGAGGCTACGGCGAATAGACAAACGCGGAGGGTGATCTCAGCAGCCAATTTTCGCATATAGATGTTCCTGCAATCCCGAAGCGTCGGGAGTGCATTGAAATTTCCGAGTTCTTGCGAGGCACAAGACTTTAGAAACCTCGGCCAAGCCGGGGTTCGAACATTTTCGGACGGGCACGTATTCGCATCAACCTTTGTAGCGCAACGTCATCAATGTAAGATCGTCGGCCTGCGGCGCGCTGTTCGCAAACTGCTGCACCGCGCTCACCACAGCATTGATGATTTCCGGCCCGGCAGCGCTCGCCGCGTGTTGCAGGCATTCTTCGAGGCGGCTCTCGGTGAAATCATCACCGGCTTGATTCTTGGCTTCGGTCACGCCGTCGGTGTAAAGCACCAGCGTTTCGCCGGGCTGCAAAGTCAGTGTGTTGCTTTGATATTGCGCCTGTGCAAACAAGCCGAGCATGAGCCCGTCCGGCGCGCCGGCGGATTCGAGGCGATGATCCGCGCGCAAAATATAGGGCGGATTGTGCGCGCCGTTGCAGTAGGTCAACTCGCCGGTGCTCGTATCGAGAATGCCGTAGAAGATCGTCACGAAAGTTTCGGAGTCGCTGCTCGCGTGCAACACGCTGTTGACTTGCCGCAGACACTCGTGCGGCGCCATGCCGTTCAACGCAATCGCGCGCAAGAGCGTGCGGCTCACGGCCATGAACAGGGCCGCGGGAATGCCTTTGCCCGAGGCATCGCCGATGACGAAGCCGAGCTTGCTAGCGTCGATCAAAAAGAAATCATACAAATCGCCGCCGACTTCTTTGGCGGTGAGCATGCGCGCGGCCAGCTCGAATTTCGCGCTCGCGGGAAAGCTGCGCGGCAAAATGGATTGTTGAATGCGCCGCGCCACGTCCAGCTCGCGCTGCAAAGCCACGATACGATCGCGGTCGCGCGCCGCCTGCTTGCGCGCGCGCGTTTCGTGAATGGTTTTGCGCAGCGTGATTTCAAGGTCTTCAAATTCGATGGGCTTGGTGATGAAATCGAACGCGCCGCGATTCAAGGCCGTGCGAATGTTTTTCATGTCGCCATAAGCGGAGACGATGACCGACTTGATGAGCGGGAACGTCTCGTTGATTTTGGAAAGCAGCGTGAGGCCGTCCATCTCCGGCATGTTGATGTCCGTGAGCACGATGTCAATCGCCTCGTCCGCGCCCAACTTGTCGAGCGCCGTCACGCCGTTCGCGGCAAAGGCGAATTCCAATTCTTTCTCCCGCACTTGCTTGCGAAATTTTTGGCTGATCATCAGCTCCAAATCGGGCTCGTCATCCACTACCAGAATTTTGGTCGGCATGGTTTCTTCCTTCAACAAAGTTGTATTCGTTTCTCTAATGCATCATGGAAACAGGCCGAGCGCCGGCCATAGCGCGCGGGCTGCCAAGTGTTGATTCGAATTTATTTTCAGCCGCTCGATTGTAGCCCGGCCTGGCGCCGTTCGCGCTTGCAGATGAAACGGCGAATCAGGCGCAATGAAGAAGTGTTCAGACCAGGAGTCTTGTCTGGGATGGAAGAGTCGAACAAAAGAATAATTGGGATTCATATCTGATTTGCAAGGCTAGGCCATATGTTCTTTGAGGCGCTGCGCCTCATTGAGAATCACCTGCGTGCGTTGGATAGCAGCCCGCCATTCCGCATCAACGAGATTCTCCAACTCTTTTTGCTCCGTAGCCGTCAATCTCCCGCCGGTGGCTTGTGCCGTATGAAATTTTTCCATTAAAACCTGTGCCGAAGCGGTGTGCTCTTGAATGATTTCAATGGTGGTCATATTGAAAACCTGCAAGGATTAAAAAGTGTCCAGCCGTCATTTTCGAGAAAGAATTTGTATGCGCAATGTAATGCGCCCAGTTCAAAATTGCAACCGCCGCCTCTCACCATCAAGGACTATCTCTCCACCAGCAGCTTTCTCGCCAACCTGCGCGCGCCGGCTTGCAGGCAATAGAAATAAATTCCACTCCGCAAACGCTGCGTCGCAATCTCGACGACGTGCTCGCCCGCTGCGCGACGGCCTTCCAACACGCGCAACACTTCCCGCCCGTTTAGATCATAAAGAAAAAGCGACACGCGCTCCGCTTTCGGCAATGAAAAACGAACGTGCGCGTGACCCTGCGCGGCTCGAATCGGGTTCGGAAAATTTTGAGCGAGCGCAAAAACGTGCGGCGGGTTATTGGTATTCGAACGCACGCTCGAAGGCTTGTTGAAATGCCGCAGCCCGAACCACACGCTCTTGCTCTCGCGTTGATCGAGGTGGACCCGCAGCGCGCCGCTTTGCTCCGGCAGAAAGGATCGAAACCCGCTCGCGCGTCCGAGCGAATCCAAAGGGAAGAGCCAAAGCGAATCAACCGGCAAATGAAATTCGAGCAACAGCCTTTGCGGCTCCAACAGCGGCGGCGCTTGGCCCCAGCTTAAAAGCTGCGTGCGGGTGGCGTTCCAACGTTGCGCAGAATTTTCCGCACGCGTCACTACGGTCAAAAGGGATTTCTCCGCCTCCGCCAACGGCTGCGCCTCCGTTGCAGTCCACATCAGCGCGCCGAAATGCGCCGCGCTCAAAACGTGCAGCTTGTTTGAATAGACTGGCTGCTCATCTATAAAGCCGGAGAGCACGACGGCGTGCGGCGTTTCAACTTTCAGCACGCCGCGTTGCTCGTCCCATTCGATCTCGCCGGTGTCGCTGCGATAAGGAGAAGTGGGAGGAACGACGCCGTAACTATTCGCCTCGCGCGGCGCGGGCGCGTTGAATGAGCCGATTGCCACGCGATGCGTCAACGCGATCGTCTCCGGTAAATTGCCTTGCACGCCGAGCAAGCCGGTCTTCTTGCGGTCATACTCATAAACTTCCTCGCCGGTGTATTCCAACAAAACTTCGCGCTGCGCCGGCGCGACCAAACGCTGCCGGAAAATTTGCGCAAACTGCGGCAGGAGCGCCATCATCAGCGGATGCCCGTCGATTTGAAAATGGTCCGCAATCGCTGGCGCGAGCCAATTGCCGAAGCTTTGATGATAAGAAAAGCACGACAGCGCATCCCAGTCTTGCAACGAGCCAAACGCTAACAAGAACGGCAAAGCCTCGGCTTGATATTGATTCGGAAACGGATGATTGTATTCGCTCACGCTGAAAGGTTTGCCCGCAACCGCTTGCGCCGCGAGAGTTGCAATCGTTCCGCCCGCGCTGTTCGGAGCGCGCGCCATCGGCGCATTGCTGATGAGCCAGTCGGAGCCCGAAAACAAAGCGCGCGGATAACGTGGATGATCCCAATACGCGTGATGATCCGTGTAATCCGCCGTCGCCGCCGAGAGCGCATCCGCCGGGCCGCCGTAAAAGTTCGAAGTCGAGATCAACATCTTTGCGCCAACATTCTCTTTTAGATGGCGGCACATCTCCGCAAAAAAAGCGCGCTGCGTGGTTTCATAGAACTCCGCCGTGTCGCGCACGCGTTGCGCCGCGTAAGTGAGCCGTTCACGATATTCAATGCGGCGAATCGTTTGCGTTTCCAAGCTTTCGTCGGGTAATAAACCGTAGCGGCGCGCGCGCTGTAAACTCACACAGTCGAAATAAACTTGATCCGGCGTTCCCGAAAACGCAAAGCTGAGCCGCGCGTTCGTGAGATTCGTGGCCGTAGCCGTGAAAGCGAGCGCATAACTTTGCCACATGATCGCATTCTCCGAATACACGCTTTGTTCCAACCCAAGATTTTCTGAAGGGACATCATCGCGCACCAACGCCACGCGGATTTCACGAGGCACGTTGGCGCGCACCGCAAAGCTCAACACGTATGCGGAGTCCTGCGTGATCGGCATGCCGACTTGCTTGAGCTGGAGATCGGTGATCGTATTCGTGCTCGCGGCAATGTTGACGCGCGCCGCGTATTCGCCGCTGAAGGGATTATCGGCTTCTCGACTCAAGCTCGCGCTCGCGTTGCCGTGCAGTTCCAAAATCCATTCACTGCCGAGCGCGCTTTCAAAATCGCCGTTGCGCAAAAGATTTTCGTTGGGATCGCCGTTGAGATTTTGCCCCCAAGCGTTTTGCACCGCAGAAGTGCTGCCGTATTTGTTGCGCAAGAAATCGTGCCACAAGCTGTCGAGCATATTTTGATGAAAGACCGAAAGCCCGCTGTTATACACGCGCCGACCGTTGAGGAAGTCGCTCGTCCATGCCGCGTACAACGTGTTCTCGTTGCTGATTTCCAGCATGGCAATGCGCGGATCATCGGCGTAACGCAAGCCCGTGTAGGGATTGTGATGCGAGAGCAAATTCGCCGCATGCTCTTTTTGCAGGAAGAGCAAACGCGGCTCGAACAACGTCACAGCCTTGCCGTTTGCAGGAATGGAATCCGCGCGCGCTACGCCGTCGCCGGAAAGAAATCGCCGCGCGGAGTTCAAGCTGAGGCAAATATAAATGCCGTGCCGCGCGAATTGGTCGATGAGATAATCAAACCGCGCAAACTGCTCCGCATCGAAGTGGCGCGTGTCCGGGCCGGGTTGGATCAAACTCTCGCGCCCGTTGGGCGACCAGGAATTATCGATATGGTGCAAACGCGCGAGGTTCACGCCGAACTTCGCCAAACGTTTGGCCATCATCTTCGCTTCGTTGGAATCCGGGAAGGCTGCGCCCGCGACAAGATTCACGCCCACGAAACGAACGGGAACGCCATCGGCAAAGCGAAAATGACCCTCGCTATCGACGCGCAGAAAACCGTGCGCGCCCGCAGGCTCGGTCTCGTGGCTCGGCAAGAACCAATTCGAGCGATCTTGCGGAATGAACCCGTCGTTCGCAGGCAATGAAAACGGCAGCCAGTTTTGCTGCGCGTGCGCGCGCGGAGTGACTAGCCATGAACAGAAGAGGGCGAGCGAAATGGCTGCGAGGTATTTGAGGGTTGTCATGAGTCTTCGCTTGTTTCAGAGCGGATTTGAAAAGTAGACCCCCGGCTATTCCCCCGGAGTTTTGAAAATGGTTGAGGTCCGCATTTGCTATAAACATCGCACCCCGAGCGGGGTTAATCAGAACCACTTGATTGATTCCTGCTCGTGAGATTCCTGCGCGCAAAATTCAGGTATTCCCCCTTCTGAATGACATCGCAAGCTTTGATCTCGAGGGTTTGCCACAGCATGATATTTCCTGGAAAGGACGAATCTGTCTTTTGGCGGAAATATAACGGACTGAAATCATGAAAGGCAAGACGGTTTTATGTTCGTTGCAGGTTGATTTGTAATTCCCTCGACGAATTGTCATTCAGTAGGAATCTTTTTAAGCACTGGAGCTGATGCCCGGCGCTGAAAAGCATTCCTGCTCAATGCCAGGTTTTAGGAGAGCGATGACCGCGCGCTTGACATTCAACGGCGCGTTACGCACTTTGAGGCTGAGACATTTAGGCCATAAGGCACACAAATTCAGAATAAAATTCTGAGTTTTAAATCTCCACCGGATAGAAAAACCCAGCGGATAAAGCTTTTACAGTTGGGTTCTTCAATCCGTTGGAAAATTTTTATTCACAGTTTTATGCTGCCCGCAAGGGCTCAGTTTTCAGCTTGTCTGAAACCTGGCGTAGTCTCTAACAAGTTCAATCGTTGCAAAAAAAAGCAAAAACTTTCACGCAAAGACGTAGAGCCGCAAAGGTACCGCAAAGAAAAGCTTTGCGGGTTCTTTGCGTCTTCGCGTCTTTGCGTGAGGCTTTTTTTTTGGGGGTTCCGGCTTGTCCGGCTTATGGGAGTTACAAATCAACCCGCAACGAATATAAATGTTCCAGCCTCGGCTTGACCGAAGAAGGCAGAGCTTTACTAAACTTGAAAAGTTTAGTAAAGCTTTTTGCGTTTAGTGTTTGCAATTTCCTCTTAACCCGAGTCACACATGAAAACTTTATCCCTCGCTCTCATCATTGGCTTGCTCACCTGCGCAGCCGCGTCCAACGCGCACGCAATCTCACACAGCTTGCCGAACAAAATTCCATACGCGCAAATACAGCCCGACTTCGCTTCGCAACGTGCAAGCACGAACCTCTCACATTGGTTCGAAGAGCATCCCGCGCTCACCGGCTTGCTGGGCGCGATTATCGATGCGCTCGTGGCGCTCATCGCCGTGTTCGTTTCTCGCCAAACAAAAAAGTCCGCGCACACGACGCGAGCGGGAGAGATTGCTGCCGAACGCGAAGCCGAACCTGAGTTGAAAGCGCAAGCTCGAACTCTTGCCAAAGCGAGCAAACGCGGCGAGCTCGAGGCCGAGCGTGAAATTCAAATCGAAGCCGAAGATGAAAACGAGCGGCGCTATCTCAACGGCGTGCTCGAAGAGTATGGCAAGGTCAGCCTCTACGGCTTTCAATCCTCGGCCAATGTGAAAGTACAAACGCTAGAAGTATTCACTTCCCTGCGTTTGAGCGAAGCCTGGCGCGGCGAAATGCGCGAAGCGTGGCCGGAAAAAGAAGACGGCCGCCCTCTCAGCCCCGAAGAAGTTTTGCAACGCGCTTTTGAAAAGCGGAAGAAACGCCTGCTCTTGCTCATCGGCGATCCCGGCTCCGGCAAAACCACGCTCATGAAGTATTACGCGATTTGCTGCCTCGACGAGGCCGGCCGCCGCAAGCTCAAGCTGGCCCGGCCGCTCATTCCGATCATGCTGTCGTTGCGCAAGGTCAATGAGCGCCTGCCTTTTTGCGACGCGTTGAGCGTTTGGGCCACCAAAAGAAATCGTAGCGTCAGTCCGGCGCAATTCCAAAGCCGGCTGGAAAAACGCGGCTGCCTCGTGCTGCTCGACGGCCTCGATGAAATCGGTGAGGCGCAGCGCCGCCGCGAAATTTGCGAATGGATCGACGACGCTTGCACCGCCTATGGCAAATCTCATTTCGTGGTCACTTCGCGCTATAGCGGCTATCAATTTTCCGAGGGCATCGAGCTGCGCTGCGATCACGCGCGCGCCGACGTGCTCGATCTCAACCCCGAGCAGCAGGAAACCTTTCTCGAAAAATGGTTCATCGCAGCGTATCGCGACGAGCTTGCGGCTTCGGATTTGAGCGAGGCCGAGCGCAGCCAAGAAGCCGAGGCCCAAGCCCAGGAAGTTGCCGACGCGGTGCGAAAATATTTGGCGCAAGACGAGCACGAAAGCTTGCGCCTCATGGCCGGCACGCCCGTGCTCTTGCAGATTATGGCCATCTTGTGGCGCGAGTATCATAATCTGCCGCCGCACCGCGCCACGCTTTATGAACGCTGCACGGATTATTTGCTCGACTATCGCAACCGCCACAAAGAGATCTTGCCGTTGCTGCCTGCGGACGATGCGAAGAACGTATTGCGCCCTCTCTGTTTGTGGATGTAGGAAATTCATCAAGACGAGAGCGTGGCTGCGCCGGAGTTGCGCGCGCAAATAGCCGGACGCTTGGAAAAATTCAACCCGGGCTCAAGCCGCAAGATTTCATTGACAACCTGGTGAAGCGCGCGGGCATTTTGGAAAGCGCGGGCGACGAAGGCTATGCCTTTCGCCACAAATCTTTTCGCGAGTTTTTAGCAGCGGGCCAGCTTGCCGAAGAGGTGCAGCGCACGCCGGACCGCGCGCAAATTTTGGTGAATAATTTTAACGAAGGACGTTGGCACGAAACTTTGCTCTTTGCGCTCGGCTTGCACAAGCCCGTGATCTTCACGGATTTCATGTCGCGCTTTCTGCCGCACGAGAATAATGAAGGCGGCTTCCCGGTGCTTTTGGGGCAAAGAGTTTTCGCAATCCGTTCGAGCTGGACGCGGAGTACATTCGCATTGAAGGCGGCGCGTACAAATTCTCTGTGACTAAAAAAGAAGCCACTGTGCCTGAGTTGTACTTTGCCAAATACCCGGTGACGAACAAGCACTATCGCCGCTTTATTGCTTTTCTCTCGGAAGAAAAAGCGTCATTAGAAAAAACGTCATTGGGTCAGTTTGCGGAGAGCTTGCGCGCCAAAGCTGAAAAGATCGAAGGCTTCAAAAAGTATCTTGAGAAAAACCCGAAGACATGGGCCGAGCAAATGCGCTCGCGATATGAAGACGACAAACGTTTCAACGGCGAGGATCAACCCGTAGTCGGCGTGACGTGGTTCGCTGCGGCCGCCGATTCGCATTGGTTGAATGAACAGCAACGAGCAACCAGAATCTTCAGATTGCCGACGGAAACAGAATGGGAATGGGCCGCAAGCGGGGGCGTGCGCGAATATCCTTGGGGCAAAGATGATCCTGATGACAAGCGCGCGAATTATGGCGAGAACGTTGGCCAAACCACGCCGGTCGGCAACTACCCGAACGGCGCGACGCCCGAGGGATTGATGGACATGTCGGGTAATGTTTGGGAATGGATGGAGAATTTGTATGGGAAGGGAGCATACACACCGGAGGCGCGCGCTCTGCGTGGCGGTTCGTGGAGCTATACCACAGTCAATATGCCGTGCGCCGTTCGCAACGACCTCCATCCTGGCGTTCTATGGAGCAGCAATGGTTTTCGGTTGGTTGCCGGCCAGTCCCTTTTTTGAGACTCTGATACTCTGACCATCTGTTACTCTGAAATTAACCCCCGCGAAGCGGGGCGAATTTTTTTTGAAAAAAACGAGGAGGCAAGAAAATGGCAACACAAGAATTTTTGGTGATCAAACGCGGTTATGATTTTGCGAAGTGGCTGTTGCAGCACACGGGCAAGTTTCCGAAAAGCTCGCGCTTCAGCGTGGCCGTCAAATTGGAGAATGGCGCGCTCGACTTTATCGAGTTGACGACCGTAGCCAATCTGCGCAAAGATAAACTGCCGCTGTTAAAACAAGCCGATGAAATTTTGGCGAAGCTGAAGCTGCTCTTTCGGCTGAGTTATGAGATGCGTTTTATCAATCTCATTTCTTACGAACACGGCAGCAAACGGCTCAATGAGATGGGCCGCTTGTTGGGCGGATGGATTAAAAAGCCCGGCGCGGCCTAGCGGCGAGGAACCTGAAGAATTCCCCCCTTGAGGGGGGCCAGGGGGTGTTGGTAGTGCGAGTAATATTGCCGGTAAATTCAGAAGAGCTTGAATAGCTTGTTGTCAGACCTCGCGACGTGTACTGATGAACTCAAAGATTTTTGGCGTAATCAACAACACCCCCCGACAATCAATGGAACAACAATGGTTTTCGGTTGGTTGCCGGCCAATCATGCCCAATCACAACTGATCGGCCAGTGCCCGATCCTGATACCCCGCTTTTACGGAAGCGAGGACTGGCGTTCGGGCATGACATGCGGCTCTTCCTCCGGCAGCGAACCTCTGCCCTAGCAGCGGAGTAAGCTCAAAAACACAAACCGGCAGGCGGCTTTAGTAGTCTCTCGCGGGATCGAAAGAGCAGCCTGCGTGATTTTAGGCGCGTGATATACTCGTTACGGTTTGGTTTATAACACCACCTCGAGGTTGTCATTCTGTAACCTTCCCTCGCGCTCGGTATATATCCTGTTAGGCGGATTAGGTAGTAATAATTGACCATGCGCCATTTCGCGGTGAGGTGGCGATGAAGCTTCTCCGCTTTGGTTTTCGGCGTGTAGCTGTCATAAATCAACGCCCTCTCGGAAACCACCATACGGTTTCTTGAAGTCTTTCAAATAGGTTTGCGCCAACTCATGTTTGCGCGTGCCCTTTTCGAGATGAAGAATGGGAATGTGATTGGCTTTCGCAAACGCTTGGGTGCGCCGACCAAACCGGCACGCCAAGCGCATGAGTTGGTTCTTGTCCATGGTTTGTCCGGATGCAGCCGCCGGAACCATGTCAGCAACCCGCCGGCGCTATGCAGCATCGTGAAGTAAGCGCCAATGACGATGCGATCAAAGGAACAATAGACCCCGTCTAAAAGGTTGCGATATGCGTTGACGAAAGTATTCATGCTGCACCTGTGAGTTGATAAAGTACGCCAATCACAAAGACAGCATGCCAAAGAGAAGCCCCAAAAGCAAGCGAAGGTTTGTAGCCACAAATCGTTTTGCCAATAATTGTTTTGCCTTACCGTTTTTGCTTTTACAGGTTCACCGCATGTCATCGGCAGGCATAAGCCTTCATTAAAACATCCGTTGGGTTGTTTCTATCCGTTGGGACATTTTAAATCTACGCTGCCCGAAGGGGCTTTATTTGTCAGCGTAGCTGACAAATGGCGTAGCCTGTTAGTGAGAGGTATGCCGAGCGCGAGTGAAGTTTCTTCCAAATGACACGCTAGAGGGGATATTCTCTGCATCATGCACGTTCCAAGCGACACCCCCCGAACCCCCTCACGGGGGGAATTGTTTTGTGCATGCTCACCGAAAGCCGAACTTACCCCGACCCCTCTCTTGAAAAGAAAGGGGAGTCAAAGCCTCCTTCTCTTCCCAAGAGAAGGGGGTTGGGGGATGAGTTCGCCGAAGTCGCAAACGCAAACCCCACCGGACTCCGAAACCCCACTTCACGCTGTTGCCGGGCACCACGCCGCGAAACACCTGCGTCGCGCCGTTGTACACGTACGTGTCCGGTTGCTGACCACTAACCGCAGAGAGATCGAACTGCACGTTGGTATTTCCGCCGCTCACGCCGGTGAGCGTAATCGTGCCAATGGTCTCGCCGGGCACGTTGTTCAAGCTGCCAATGGCCGAGGCTTGCACAAACGCGCCAAGGCTTAAATTGAGAGCCGCTAAATCAGCGGCTCCAAACTGCGCCTGGCCGAGGGCAAAGGAAACGCCGTCGTTGCCGCTGGCGCCGAGGTTGGAGACGAGCAATTCATTGGCGATATTTTGCGCGATAGCTTGGCCGAGCGGCGTGTTGAAGAAACCCGCAAAAGTGGTGGGTGCGCCGGAAACGTCAAGCTCCAATCGGTGCGCGCTGCACGAGGCTTTTTGTCGGGTCCGTCCAGTACAGCATTTGGTTATTGGCATCCAACGCGATGAGAGCCGGCTTGAGATTGTTGACCGCGCTTTGAATGTCCGAGCCGTCCAGTTCGGCATGGGCGATGCGATCCGGGTTGGGCGTGGCTTCGGACCAATATATGCGCGGTTGGCTGAAAGTGCAGGGCGTGGAGATGAAGACATAGGCCGCGCCGGCGCCGTCGATGCCGCCGCGGTCTTCATCGTCCGCGCCGATGAGAAGGTCGCTGCGGCCGTCATTGTTGAGATCGCCGAGGCCTGTGACCGCGCCACCAAAATGACCCGAGGCTTGGGCAAAGGGCGAAATGAGCGTGCGGATAAAAGCGTTGGTGGCACCGCCGTCTTCGCTCGAGGCGCCGACGAGCACTTCGGAGTGATCATCGCCGTTGAGATCGCCGAGCCCTGCGACGGTGCCGCCAAAATCGTTGCCGGTTTCGAGCGCGGGTGAAATCAGCGTGCGAATCAAGCTGTTGTCCGTGCCGCTGAAAATGTACGCGGCCCCGTTGACTGCCGGGGCAACGTCGTCCTCGCTGCCGATGATGAAGTCTTCCACTTGTTTTGGTTTGCTAAAAGCTCGCTACCCGTCGCGCGCGGGTCGGGCTTTATGGTTTTTTTCGAAAAGAGGTGTGGATGCAATCTACCAAGACACGAGAACGAATGAAATACCTCGTTTGAGGTATAAGTCGCCCAAACCGGATTCGGAAACAGCCAGGAGGCGGGAGGGCAAAAGTGCTGGAAGATAATTTTTTGAGGTGGGGAATGCCATGGATATTAACGGCGTTGGGGTTGATTTACAGAAAATTATTGCGCACCGCGCTAGCCGTCGCCCCGCGATGAATCACGGGGCTAGAGGGTATTACTCTGTCTATCACCGCCGAAGAGGTTAAAAGAGAACTCCGGGAAGAATTTATCGCCTCGTTCACGCAGGAAGAACTTCTCGAGAGACTGTCGCCGGAAGCGCGTTTGAAAGGCTTGCCGCCGGAAGCGCGCTTGAGAGGCTTATCCCAAAAACAAATCGAAGCCTATTTGAAAAAGCTCTCCGCGGGAAAGCGCACGCGGAAACGCGGCGCGTGACGTCGTCAAGGCGAGGAGTGAAAGGCGAAGAGCGAACGGTGTGCGCCTTTCTCCTTTCACCCTTCTCCTTTCACC
>Ga0247727_10003002_pt1 | contig 37924 bp, 43 predicted proteins | sample WisWelCaveWW1625_FD_202498 | JGI IMG/M metagenome (GOLD analysis project Ga0247727, IMG submission 202498) | Biofilm microbial communities from Wishing Well Cave, Virginia, United States - WW16-25 | ecosystem: Environmental > Aquatic > Deep subsurface > Groundwater > Cave microbial mat | place...
TGGCGACGCGCGAGAATTTTGATCCCAGGAATTATGACAAGGACGCGCTCGAAAAACTCAAGCTCGAAGACGGCGTGCGCATTCATGAGCACACGAAAGTCGAGCTGGAAGTTTATGCCCGCGAACACGGCAAGCCCATCGTGAAGCCGTTCATGCTGGTGGTGGCGCAGGATACCGACCACGCCAATGCGCTGCTGCAGATGATTGAGGAGCAGGCGTTCTTCGCAGGAAGTTACAAAGGCAAAGTCATCACCGTGCATTCGAATCTGCGCGGCGAAGAAAAAGACGAGACCGTGCAGCAGTTGCTTTCGGTTGAAAGCAAAGAGAATCCGACGGAGATTGTGATTCACGTCAACATGCTCAAAGAAGGATGGGACGTGACCAATCTGTATACGATCGTGCCGTTGCGCGCGGCCAATTCCAAAACGCTGGTGGAACAATCCCTCGGGCGAGGACTGCGATTGCCCTATGGCAAACGTGTCGGCGTGCCGGCAGTGGATCGGCTGACCATCGTTTCGCATGACAAGTTTCAGGAGATTATCGACGAGGCGAACCGGCCTGATTCGATCATCCGCACCGGCGTGATCATTGGCAAGGATATTCCGGCGGAGCGCACGAAGGTCGTCGTGGTGGAACCCGAGATTGTGAACCGAATCAAAGGCGCACCAGATGAAACCGGCCGGCAGAAAAAGATGGTGTTCTATACTTTCCGCGAACAGGAAGTGGCAACGAAGGTGATGGAAGCCATCGCAAAATATGAGCGGCTGCCGCGGTCGGCACATCTCAAATCCGAGGAGATTCAGCAGGAAATTACTCGCAAGGTTGCTGCCGCGCTTACACCGGCGCAAGGTGAATTGGAGGGCGTACTGGAAAAAGTCGATATTGCCGGTGTGGTGGCAAAGACCATCGATTTGCACATCGCGTTGTCAATCGACATTCCTAAAATCGTGGTCGTGCCGTGCGGCGAAGTGAGCAGCGGCTACAAGGATTTTGATCTCGACACACGCGGCATTCATCTGCAGCCGGTGGCGCGTGACATTTTGATTCAGCATCTGCGCGATCATTCCCGCCACCGGCTGGTCAGCTCCCGACTAATCGGGATCATGCCGGAGGAGAGATTGGAAGATTATTTGGTGCGCGAGCTGATCGATTTTGACGACATCAGCTACGACGATCACGCCGAGCTGCTCTATAAACTGGCAGAACAAATGGTGCGACACCTGCAATCCTATCTGCACGATGAAGAAGACGTCAAAAACGTATTGCAATATCATCAGAGAATGTTGGTCGATCTGATTCATGCGCAAATGCAGGATCACTATGAGGAGCGCGCCACGACTTACGAAGCGCACGTGAGCAAAGGCTTCACCACGTTGCGGCCAAACAGTTTCGCGGTTCCGGAAGATGAGAGCCCGCGCAACTTTCGGACGCCGGTTGATGAAAAATTGCTGATCAAAGGCATGTGGTTTGGCGGATTCCGGCGATGTTTATATCCGAAGCAAAAGTTCGACTCCGATTCTGAACGTCGCTTTGCCGTTCTCTTGGAAAATGATAACGAAGTGATCAAGTGGTTCAGGCCTGGGAAGAGCGACCTGCAAATCCACTATGCACATGACGATTCTTACGAACCGGATTTCGTGGTCGAAACCCAAACTGCCAAATATCTTTGCGAGCCGAAACGCGCCAACGAAATGAAAGACGAAACCGTTCTTGCCAAAGCGCAAGCCGCCGCCACTTGGTGCCGGCACGCCACCAAACATGAGCTCAAGCATGGCGGCAAACCGTGGTTTTATCTTTTGATTCCGCACGATGCGATTGCGGAAAACAAGACCCTGGTTTGGCTTACCCAGCAGTTTGTGGCGCCGCGTTGAATCGGAGTCATGTCCACACTGGAAACGCCGTTCTTTAATCTGCGTTAAGCAGTGCAACACGAGCAATTGCGCTTTAACTTCAGGACCAAACTCAGAAAGGAATTTCCCAATGATGAACGTGCAAGAAGCGCGCACGATCATGAAAAAAGCCAGAGCCACGAATGCCGATCCGATTTGGCAGCTTATGGGCGTGCTCTACAAATCGCATCCGTGGCATGGCATTCATATCGGGCCCGAAGCGCCGCGCGTAGTAATGGCCTACATTGAAATGGTGCCGACGGATACGGTGAAATATGAAATCGACAAAGCTACGGGACATCTTCGCGTTGACCGGCCGCAAAAATTTTCGAATCACTGCCCCACGCTTTATGGTTTGATTCCGCAAACTTATTGCGCCGAGCGCGTGGCGGAATTGTGCATGGAGCGCACGGGACGCACGGGCATCGTCGGCGACGGCGATCCGATTGACATTTGCGTGCTCACCGAAAAACAAATCTCGCACGGCGATATTTTGCTGCACGCGATTCCCATCGGCGGCTTGCGTATGATCGACAAGAACGAGGCGGACGACAAGATCATTGCGGTGATGCAGGGCGATGCAGTGTACGGCCAATGGCGCGACGTGAGCGAATGCCCGCCGGATGTGATCGACCGCTTGCGGCATTATTTTCTCACGTACAAACAAGCGCCGGGCGAGAAGCAGAGCACGTGCGAAATCACGGACATTTACAATCGCGCCGAAGCCGAGGAAATCATTCGCCGTAGCCAGGAAGATTACAAAGCGCGCTACGGCGATCTCGAAACGATTTTAACCAGCGCGCTCCGTTTGTGGGGATGAGCCGCGCTTTGGTCGTGAAAGACGGAGGAGAGCATGTTTGTCAAGCTATTCAATTATCTTTCCTATTACGCCGGCTGGCTCGCGTGTGTGTACGGCGCGGCGCATGGCATCAGCGAAGTCGGAGTGGGCGTCGTTGGTTTGTTATTGCTCATTCATTTCGTGCTCACGCACACGCTGCGCGAAGAAATTTTGATGATCGTCGCCATCGGCATCCTCGGCACGCTCGTCGATTCCTTGCAAGCCGCCTCCGGTTTGCTCGTTTATCAAAGCCGATATGCGTTCGCGCCTTGGCTCGGGCCGATATGGATCACCGCCATTTGGGTGTTGTTCGCGAGCACCATCAACTGGTCGTTCGGATGGCTGAAGGGACGCACGTGGCTCGCCGCGGTGTTGGGCGCAATCGGCGGCCCGGTGAGTTACGCCGCGGGCGAACGCATCGGCGCGGTGCACTATCAATATGATTTCGCCGTGACCATGCTCGCGCTCGCCGCGATCTGGAGCGTGGTGTTGCCCGCGTTCTTCGGTCTCGCGCATCGCATGACGCGACTCCCGCAAGCTTGATAACGAAACCAACCGCAAGGAACCCCATGAGTTCTGCAACCTCCGCGACGCTATGCCCGAATTGTGAAACGCGTTTAGTGGGAGAATATTGCCATCGTTGCGGGCAGCAAGCGATCACGCCCCATCATTACGCGCTCGGACATTTCCTCGGGCATGCGTTGCACGACCTCACCCACTTCGACTCCAAAATTTTTCGCAGCATTTTTCCGCTTTTGTTCAAACCGGGATTTCTCACCGCCGAGTATCTCGCGGGCAGGCAAAAGAGCTACATCAAGCCCATCACGATGTTTGTGCTGGTGAATTTATTTTTCTTTTTGGTGGTGCACCGCATGGGAATGTTGAATTGGACTTTCGAGGGAGTTACAGGCGGGCCGCACGGGGCATTGGCGAAAAGGTTGGTAGCGGAGAAAATCGTGGCGCAGCAGGTTTCAGAAGAAGAGTTTGTGGCGCACTTCAATCAGGTTTTGAGGTACAATCAACGGAGCATGTTCTTCTTTTTAATTCCGTTGTTTGCCGTGGCGCTCAAATTTTTCTATCTGCGTAGGCGTCGCTACTACGTTGAGCATCTCATCTTTTCCATCCACTTTCATTCCTACTTTTTGATCTACGTCGTCGTTGGCTTGCCGCTGCTCATACTCATATTGGGTCTGCTCGATCTCGCTTTGGGAACACACATGGCGCGCGTGCTGGGCAATGATCCTTACATCATCGTGCCATTGCTGCTCGGGATGATGATCTATCTTTTTTTCGCATTGCGCAGAGTGCATCGGCAATCTTTCCTCATGACCGGCGTGAAAACTTTGTTACTGACCTTCGGCGAGTTCGCGCTGATCGTTTTCGCTATCCAGCCTATTCTGTTTTTCATGACGTATTTCGCGGTGTGAAAGTGGTTTTTGAATTTCAAGCATAAGCCTTTGACGGCATCTCGATATAGCGATCGGGTGCCTCCTCCGCGCGCTGAATGGCGAAAAAACGCCGTTCAAAAAGGTTGCTACGGCAGTGAGGCGAGGAAAGCATCAATCTCGCGCTCGAAGCGTTCCCAAACTTCGGGAAGGTTTTGCGCTAAGGGCTGCATCGGCGCTTCGCTGAGAAGAATGCCGTAGCCATGCACGAAGAAATGCCGAAACGTGCGGTACTCGTCAAGTGACTCAGATAGTTCTTGTGAGATAATGCTGGTTGCAACGGCTTGGCTCAAAATATCTTTATGAGAGGTTGGCGAAACCGGGAGGGGAATGTTGAGATGTTTGAAAACGCGCTTGAGGATGTTCTCCATGCCGTTGTAGGAATTGTGCAAACACGTTGCGATTGCGGCTAATTCGATGAATGCTCTTCGTTTGCGGCGCAGTGTTTTTTGCAGTGCTTGAGAGTGGCTGCAATCTTTTCCTTCTCCGCGGCTATACTTAGCGCAAGCTCATCCATAAATCTTCACGCCTCTTTTTTCCACGAGTGTATTGAACAATGACTTGGGAGAGAGATCGACGAGGTCGACTTCCTTCGAGAGTTGCCGCGAAAGCTCGCCGTAGAATTTAAAGAACAGCTCGGGTTTGATGCCTTTCACACCCAAATCGATGTCGCGGGCTTCCACGTTCGCATCCAACGTCGAGCCGAAGAGAATGACGGCGGCAACATTGTATTTTTCGGCGCAGCGGATAACGGCGTTCTTGTCGGGTTCACTGAGCATGGCTGACCTTTGCAATAAGCTTCGTAACCAAAATGCGCATAGGGAGGGCAAAAATCAAGAAAGAATTCGAAAGTCACTGCGTCAACGAAAGGTTGAAAGCGGCTTTAATCGTTTCGATCTTGGAAATGCTGGGTGAGGTATTCCAAAACTTCACGAACCGTGGGCTGTGTCGCAGGCTCGATCTTCGAACCGACATGCATATGATCGGGAAAAGTCGGAATGGTGTGATGATGCGGGGCGTTGTCCCACCGCGCCACGAGGCGACCCTCCGCATCCTGCCAATGATAAGCATAACGAAACCCGCGTGGTGTGGTGGCTTCACTGAGGAAGAGTTGCGAACCGTCACGCAAGTTGATCAGGATTTTTAAGCGCAACACACTTTGCGTGCGCTCGAACTTGATGACTTCGTAACCGGTGACGAAAGAGAACTCGGGAAGGATTTGGCTCAGGTTTTCCATGCCGCAAGCTCATTCAGGCGTTGCGTCAACTCTTGCCGCGCGACTTCAGCGGTCTCCCAGTCCATGAAATCTTCCCATGCGGCAAAATCTTCAGACTTAGATTTCAGAGTCGTCTCGTAATCCGCGAAACGTTGTTTGTGTTTTTGCTCGAAGCCGCGACATTGGCTGTCGTAATAGGCGAGCTTCATTTGCAAATCTTGGCGCAGCAAGCCGAACAGGTCGTCGGCAGCAACCCAGCTTGGCGCTTTGAGGGTAGTTGGTTGAGGCATGAACGTTCTCCGTTTTTTTAAAGTAAAACTCCGCTAACCCAAAAGCAATATTCGCCGTTCAAAATTCTGGTTGGATAAGCCGTTGCAACGCGCACAAGAATTTTGTACACTCGCATCGGCCTGAGAAAATTTTTTATGTTCTGGAGTTAGTGCCCGGAGCTAAAAAGGATTCCTGCTGAATGACAATTTTGAGTGGGGGTATCGCAAACTACTTGTCGCGGCTGTTCATCGTTTCAATCTTTCGGAGGAAGAACTATGTCGTCACGTTGCGGAAGTTGGTTCGCATGGTTTGTGTTGCTGCTTTGCGTGGTCTCGGCACGCAGTCAAAACCTTGCTGTTGAGGACAGCGTGCTGCAAAAAATTTGGCGGGAAGCCACGACCAACTCGCAGTTGCCGCAAATGGCGCATGAGTTGATGGATGTGATCGGGCCGCGTTTAGTGGGCACCCCGCAAATGAAGCGAGCGCATGATTGGGCCGTAGCAAAGTATGCGGGCTATGGCATTTCCGCGCGCAACGAGCAATGGGGCAAGTGGCTGGGCTGGGAGCGCGGCATCACGCACATTGATTTGCTCGCGCCGCGTGTCCGCACGCTTGAAGGCACGATGCTCGCGTGGAGTCCGGGCACGCCGAAGAATGGTTTGCAAGCGACGACGATTATTCTCGCGGACGCGGCGGATTCCGTGGCGTTTCAAAAGTGGCTGCCAAATGTGAAAGGTAAGCTGGTGTTGATTTCGATGTCTCAACCCACGGGCCGTCCCGATAAAGATTGGGAAGAGTTCGCCACGAAAGAATCGTTTGAGAAGATGAAAGCCGAACGTGATACGTTGCGCGCGCGTTGGCAAACGCGTTTGAAGAAGACCGGGCTTGATCAAAAGAAGCTGGCCGAGGCTTTGGAAGGCGCCGGCGCTGCGGGCATCATTGGCTCGAACTGGTCGAACGGTCATGGCGTGAATAAGATTTTCGGCGCGAACACGAAGAAGATTCCGACGATTGATTTGAGCTTGGAAGATTATGGCTTGGTGTATCGCTTGACGGAGAACGGCGCGCAACCTGTGCTGCGCATCGTTGCTGAAGCGAAGTTCACGGGCGAGACGCCGACGTACAACACGATCGGTGAAATGCGCGGCGGCGCAAAGGCGGACGAGTACGTGATGCTCTCGGCGCACTTCGATTCGTGGGATGCGTCTTCCGGCGCGACGGACAACGGCACAGGCACGATTTTGATGATGGAAGTGATGCGCATTCTCAAAAAATTTTATCCGAATCCCAAGCGCACGATTTTGGTTGGACATTGGGGCAGCGAAGAGCAGGGCTTGAACGGCTCGCGCGCGTTCGTGAAGGATCATCCTGAAATTGTGGCGAAACTGCAAGCATTGTTCAATCAAGATAACGGCACGGGCCGCATCGAGCGATTGTCCGGCGCGGGTTTGATCGATGCCGGACAATCGCTGGCAAAGTGGCTGGCGCGTGTGCCGAGTGAAGTGACGCAAGAACTCAAGATCAGTTTTCCGGGCATGCCTGCAGGCGGCGGTTCGGACAATGCGTCTTTCATTGCTGCGGGCGCGCCGGGTTTTGGACTGGGTTCGAATAGTTGGAACTACGGCACGTACACGTGGCACACGAACCGCGATACGTATGATAAAATCGTGTTTGATGATTTGCGCAACAACGTCGTGCTCACGGCTGCGTTGGTGTATCTCGCTTCGGAAGATGAAGTGTTTGTGGATCGCACGAAACGCGTACTGCCAAAAGATGAGAAGACCGGCAAGCCGCGCGATTGGCCGGTTGCGAAAGACGCGGAGCGCGCGGGGAGGTTGGAGGGGGAGAAGTGACGGGGCTGGATTGTTGGATGGTTGGAGCGATGAGCAAAAGCCATTAATCCAACCATCCAGCGATCCATCCATCCAAGCCTAAAACTCGAACGAACCATAAGGCGCGTTGCTGCCCGAAAGATCGAGGCGTAATGCCGTGGTGAAGCGATTGAAGTAGTTGAACATGCCGATCGTGCTCGCCAATTCGATGATGTCCGTTTCGCTGTAATGCTCACGCAATTCCGCGAAGTCTTCATCGCTCACGGCGTGCATGTCGCGCGTCATTTTTTCTGCGAGCTTGAGCGCCGCACGCACACCGGGCGTGAAGTGTTCGGAAGTTTCGTGCTCGCGCAAGGCGTGCAACTCTGCTTCCGAATAACCGATCTGCTTTGCCAAAGCAGCATGTGCCGCCAGTCAATAATTGCTGTTGTTGGTCAGCGAGACTTTGACGACCAACAGCTCTTTCAGCTTGAACGGTAGATTGCCGGTGAACATCACCGCGCGATAATGCGCAATGAGCGTGGTGAGATAGCTCGGAATCCGCGCCCACGTTTTGAACGCGTTCGGCACGTTGCCGCGTTCCTGCAAATACTTGTCGTAAATCGCATGCACTTCGGGCGAGACTTCATCACGTTCGAGAGTTTTCAAGCGGGCCATATCGTCTCCTTTTCAAACAAAGGTTTTGCTGGAAACAGCACTTGCAAAGTTTGGATTTTGTTCTATATTCGATAGCGAACGTTGAAACCACAGCGGAGACTCGTCATGAAAATCGAACCTCACATCGACTACTTTGAAGAAGACGGCTTAATCGTCGCTTTGTGTCCGGAGCTACAAGTTTCAAGCTTTGGCGATACTTTGGATGAAGCAGAAAAAAGTATACAGGAAGCTTTGGAACTCTTCTTTGAAGGCTGCGAAGGCCTGGGCACTCTTCATGAGGTGTTAGAACAAGCCGGTTGAAAGCTCGAATACAAAATTAATCACGAAAAAATGCACAAGCCGAATTTAACAGTGCCTTCTGAAAAACTTGCCGACTTCTGCCGCTGTTGGTTGATCCAAGAAGTCGCGCTGTTCGGGTCGATCTTGCGTGATGATTTCAAGCCGGAAAGTGATGTTGATTTCTTAGTCACCTTTGCTCCTGAAGCACGCTGGGGCTTGCTCGAGCATGCGCGCATGGAGCAAGAGTTGGCGCAACTCGTGGGCCGCAAAATCGATCTGTTCAGCAAACGTGCGGTTGAGCAAAGCCGCAATTGGATTCGTCGTCAGGAGATCTTAAACACCGCGGAGGTTGTTTATGAATCGTGATGACGCCACACTTTTGGACATTGCTCAACCCGCTCGGCTCATTATTGAATTCAAACAAGGCGTTGACGAAGTGGCTTTTATGAGCGACTTCAAAACGCAATCGGCAATTTTGCATCAATTGATGATTATGGGCGAAGCAGTAAAGCGGCTCTCTCCCGAACTTCGTGCTCAATACTCGGAGATTCCATGGACTCTCATTGCTGGAATGCGCGACAAACTGATTCATGCCTACGACGTAGTCGACATGAACGAAGTTTGGAAGACAGTTGACTCAGATGTACCGACTTTACTTTCAATGCTCGAACCGCTACTGCCGCCACAGCCCGAATAAATCATCTCTTACTTCACCACCATCGCGCCTTTCTCCACCGCCGCATCGAGCAACCCCACTACGTCTTCCAATTTCACTTCGCCATAATACCACGAACCCGCAACCAACGCTTCGGCGCGTACGGCTTTGTAGATGTCATAGTAACTGCGTTTGCCGTCGACGAAGTAATACACTTCATCGCGCATCAAGCCGTGCAGCTTGCTGCTGAATTTCACTTCACCGCGTTTTTTGAAATATGTTTCGAGCGGAGCGGCGTTCATCGGCACTTTCTTGCTTGCGGCCAGTTCTTCGGGTGAGAGTTTGATGGCTTGCGGTGCGCTGTTGTATTGCAGCGCATAGTAAGCATTCAAATCCGCGCGCAGATCTTTTTCTTTATCTCCCAACTTGGCGGTAAAAGTCTCGAGCCACTGCTGCGCGTTGCGATTGTCTTTCGCAAACACGCGGGCGGATTGCAATGCACGACGTTCGCGCAAGCTGGCTTGTTCGATCATGAGATTCGCATCTTTCCACGCCTCATTCGTGCCACCGTTCGTAGCCGGCTTCATGAGTTGCATCGCAACCGTCAAGTCTTTCGCCAAGCGGCGATTGCCCTGCGCAAACGTCTCCGTCGCAAAGAGCGGCACTTTGTCGTCTTTCGCGAACGCGAGCACGTAGGCCATCGCGGCAATCAGAAAATTATTCCGCCGCAATTGCGTGGGATCGATGTTGTCGAGATCATCATCCGAAGAATGAATGAAATCATCCGGCCAGTTGATGAGCGCGACTGCGGGCACGCCAATCGCGCCTTCGACAAAGCACATGTGATCGGAGGAGTCGAAGTACGGCACGAACGCGGCGTTGTAATTGTCGCGCGTGCCCATGCTGGAATAGAGCGCCCGCGAGAAGGGATGCGACAAACCGCCTTGCCGTCCGGCAGCGAGATAAGCATTGTTGGTGTGAATGAGAAACGTGCCGATGCTCTCGAACATCGCGTCGAGATACGAAGTGCGCGAGTGCGGCGCGTAGATGAGATGCTGCACGCGATTGCCCATGGACTGCTTCGCGCCCGACATGTCTTGATGCAAGTTCGCGAGCATCTTTTTCGGCTCGTTCGGAAAATCTCGGAAGTAACGATATTCAGAATAAATCTCGTCGGTCCACCAAAAGCGAATATCGCGCAGCGGGCGCTGCATTTTGCCTTCGGCGATGAGCTTGTTGAACACGCGCGCGAGTTCGAGAATATTACCGCAGCCTGTGCCGTCGTCATTCGCCGAGCCTTTCTCTTCCTGCAAATGCGCGGTGATGACGATTTGTTGATCGTGATATTTCGTGCCGCGAATCCAGCCTTCCACAAAACCGGTGCGCCCCGGCTTCGGCCCGATCTCGGTATCGACTTTCGCTTTCACCACCACGCGACCTCCTTTGGTGCGCTTGCCGGTGGCGAAGAAATCTTGCTCATCCTTTGCCGCGAGCACTTTGCGCAGCGTTTCGCCTTTGCGCGGCGAAAGAATGAACGCGAACGTGCCCTGCTTATCTTTCGGCGGCTCGATGGGAACGCGACTCCACGCGATTTGATCGGGAAAGTCCATCAGCGTTTTGTTTTCGGAGATGGGATAAGCGATGATGCCGATTGCGCCCTTGTCCCACACGGCATTTTGCGCCGCGCGACTCGGGCTTGCATCCGTAAGCACGATCTTGCCTTTCACGTCGAGCCTCTCCAACGTGTCTTTGGTTGCATCGCCAATCCAAATCAACTCCGCGGTCACGTCGGCGTCATGGCTGCCGTCCGCGAGATAAACATTGTGCTCGCCAATGTCCGCGAGCTTCACTTCCACGGGCTCGAGCATCCACAGCTCCGCCGACTTCGCCGTATAGTTGTGTCCGTCCAAAACTTGCTCGACGAAGCGCACGTCTTCCAAACCCGCGTCTTTCGCGGCTTGCAGCACATATTCCGCGGCTTTGAAATAGCCCTCCATGCCGGAATCACGATGCCAATGCGTGAGCCAGCGAATATGCTCGAAGGCACGATCGCCCGATATTTCGTTTTGCAGCATGCGGATTTCATCGCCGGTGAGAAAGGGAGTGGTTTGGGCGTGGCTCAATCTCGCGCTCAAGCACAGCATCACGAACAGTAATACAAAAGTTTTCATCACATACTCCTCAGGGTTGGAGGGGCTATCGAATTTGAGAGAGCAGACTTTACGAAGCAGAGCCACGCAAGAAGTGCTGCTTTGGGAGGCAGGTCACAAATGTCGCGAAAAGTCCATGACTTCGTGCAAAACCCTGATGACTTCTATACCATGCGGAGCTTCACGAAAAAATACGACGTGCTTGCCTTCGTGGAAACTGTAGGGTTCGTCGGGGAGGTCGTGGCGCTTTCTTCCATGCGTGGGATTTGCTGCAAGCAGGTTCATTCTTTTGACCAATTGCGCGAGATATTTTTCGCGTTGTCTGCGGCCCCAATTCTTTTCGGTAAAGATGCCGATGTCCTTCAAATCGCTCTCGGCTTCCGGTGAGATAATGACTTCATTCATGCACTTTCCCAACCGAGCTCTTTTTCGATCGCCGCGTTGATTCTATCGAGATTCAAAGGCACGCCTTCCCCGCGGTTCAATTGGTCGATGCCGATTTGTATGGCAGTACGAAGTTTTGCATGCTTGTGTTTGTCATTCTCCTCCGCGCGCAGGATGAGTTCAGAGACCAACTGTGCGGCATCGGCATAGATGCCCAAGGCCAGTTTCTCTTTCACGATTTCTTCGGCTTTACCAGAAAGTTGTATTTCCATAATTCGTGCTCCGGTTGGTGGACTCTTTTGCAAGATACTTCATTGGGTGTGAACAAGCAATTCGAAAGTATCAAGGGTGGCGTAATCGTTTGGTCTCTGCTATATGGGATGAAATTCTTGATACCGAAGCCATCTCAATCACCGCCGAAGTTATAATCTAAAGCCATTTTGAGAAATTTTAGTCTGCAACGCACACTCCCAAAGTGCATCGCACGTTGTAGTCACTTCCCCGCATCCAAATGCCAACCGGAGTTGATCCACACATTGTTGCGCTGCACGAAGATTTCCGTGCCGCGTCCGCTGAACGTTGAACGCTCGCCCTCGTTTTCAAGCTCGAACAAATACGTCGTGTAAATAATCGCAACCTCGCCGTAAACCTGCACCTCCGTGCGCGGAAATTCCAAACGCACGAGCTTCGCGCCGCTTTGCGCAAACTGCTCCGCGCCCACTAAAATCGCGTCGCGATTCGCCCACGTTTCCTCATTGGCATTGATGGCAATCGTCTCCGCTGGAATGACGGCTTCGAGGTGCTTGCGATCATTGGTGAAGTACGCGCGCCAAACTTTTTCACGCGCTGCGAGCAACTCCGCGCGCGCGCTCGGTGTGAGGGTTCGCAGTTGCTGATGATTCGCCTCGCCGCCGGCAATCGGCTCTGAAGAAATCATTGCCGTGAACAGTGTGAAGCCGCAAAAGAGCGTTGTGAACAACAAGCTTTTTGATGGCATCATGAGATGCTCCCGTGAGTTGAAATAGGGTTAAAGCGGTTTGTTGGGTGCGTTGAATGTTCAATCTATAAACTCCAAGTACGCCCTTAAAACACCCTCGGAGTCTTCCAATTGGGGATAATGTCCAATCTCTTGCAATCGCACCACGTCGGCATGCGGCACCAGCTCTTCGTAGCGCTTGACCATGTGCTCTCCGGAAATCGGATCAGCCGTGCCGTTGATGAGACGCAGCGGCACTTGCGTCTGTTGCAGCGCGCCCACCCAGCGGCTGCGAAATTTTTTGCGCTCCGGCATGTAGTGCAGCAGCTTGTGCGAGAGCAATTTCCCTGAGTTGTAATTGATCAGCGACCAAAACTCTTCCAACTCCGTCGCGCTCGGCTTGGTGTGCGGGCCAAAGATCGCGCTAAAACTTTTTGCAAAACTCTTTTGAGAGAGCGCGCGGCTCAACAGCGGCCCGAGCGGACTCAAGAGCAGCTTTTGAATCATGCGCGGCCGGTGCGTTTCGGGAAAGAGGCCGCCATTCAAAAAGCAGACGGATTTGATCTGAAGCTTGGCTGCAGCGGAGTGACGTGTTTCATGGTATCGTGCCAATAGCTCTTGCGCCACCGTGTCGCCGTAATCGTGCGCGAGAATATGAGCGGAGGAGATTTCTAAAGCTTGCAACAAGTCTTCGAGCAGTGTGGCTTGCTCGTGAATGCTGTATATGTGTTGCCGCGGCTTGGCCGAAAAACCGAAACCGAGCATGTCCGGCGCAATCACGCGAAACCGTTTCGTCAACTCCGGCCAGAGCAAATGCCAATCCCGTGAAGCAGTCGGGAAGCCGTGGATGCAAAGCAGAGCCTCGCCGTTGCCTTCTTCTTTATAGAAGATTTGAAAGCCGTTGAAGATAAAATTCTTGCCGGTTGCTTGCCAGCTCGAAAGAGTTATTGCGTCATGCTTTGCCATTGCACCTTGAGCTGATTTTGAGTGATGCCCTCAGGCATTCTTCCTTGTTGAAAATTCGCCGCCTAAGGAATTTGACGATCAAAATCGGTAATGCTGCGAGGTGTTCCCTCACGATGTCATTCAGGAGGAAACTTTTTAAGCACTGGAGTTGATGCCCAGAGCTAAAAAGGTTTCCTTCTGAATGACAGTTTGAGGGGCGGTTACCGAATTTGAAAGTCAAAACTCATAAGGCGCTATTACAAACGCAACAACTTTTGCCGCAATTCCTGCGCGTGGTGAAACGTTGCTTCCAACTCTTCACGATCTAAATCCTGCGCGAGTTGTTGCAACGCGAGCAAGAACTCTTGCAAAGCTTGCCGCACGTTCGCGTGATTGGCGCGCAGAATGTCCCGCCAAATATTATACGGGCTAGCGGCAATGCGCGTCATATCGCGAAAACCGCCGGCGGCCATTTGCAAACGCGGCGCGCTGGCAACGCCTTCGCGCGCGATGAAATTGGTTAAGGCGACAGCGAGCAATTGCGGCAGATGGCTGATCTCCGCGGCCACACGGTCATGTTCCTCGGCATCGAGCAACAGAACGCGCGCGCCAAGTTCCGTCAATAAATCTTTCAATGCCTCTAACGGCGCGGAGGGAAGCTGCGGCGAAGGCGTGAGCACATACACGGCCCCTTTAAACAAATTCGGCTGCGCATTTTCCCAGCCCGCTTTTTCAAGGCCGGCCATGGGATGCGCGCCAATGAAAAAACGATCGTCAGTAAAGTGTTCATGGGCGCGTTTGACGATCTCTTGCTTCGTGCTGCCCACGTCCGTTACCACTGCGCCTGGTTTTGCCGCGCGCGCAATCGCGGGCAAGAGGTTTAAGATCGCGCCAACGGGGGTCGCTAAAAAAATCAAATCCGCTTGAGCGACGGCTTGCGGCAGATTCGCAGGCGGATACGCCTCATCGAGAAAAGCGCGCGCGCGTTGCAGCACCTCGGGAAAATCCACGCCGAGGAGTTTGCGCTCCGGCAGCACGCGCCGCAGGCTTTGCACCAAAGAGCCGCCGATCAAGCCTAGCCCGATCACGGCGATGCGTTGAAAGTGTTCGTGCTTCATGAGCTGCCTCGGCCACGGTTCGCGTTAGAGTTTTCTGCCGAGGACTTGCGCAATCATGCGCAACTCTTCCATGAGCGCCGCGAACTGTTTGGGAAAGAGTGATTGCGCGCCGTCGGAGAGCGCATGGTCCGGATCGTGGTGCACTTCGATCATCAAGCCGTCCGCGCCGGCCGCCACGGCCGCACGCGCCATGGGCGCAACCTTATCCCGCCGGCCGGTGCCGTGGCTGGGGTCGGCAATGATCGGCAAGTGACTCAATTTGTGTACGACCGGAATCGCGGAGATATCGAGCGTGTTGCGCGTGGCGTTTTCGAACGTGCGGATGCCGCGCTCGCAAAGAATCACTTGATAATTGCCGCCCGCCATGAGGTATTCGGCGGCCATCAGCAACTCTTCGATCGTCGCAGCCAAACCGCGTTTGAGCAATACCGGCTTGCGAGTCTTTCCCAGCTCACGCAGCAAATTGAAATTCTGCATATTGCGCGCGCCCACCTGCAAAATATCGACGTACTCGGCCAGCATGGGAAGTTGCGCGACCTCCATGACCTCGGAAACCGTGAGCAAGCCCTCGCGTGCGGCAACGGTTTGCAAAATTTTAAGTCCGGGCTCGCCCAGCCCTTGAAATGAATAGGGCGAGGTGCGGGGCTTAAACGCGCCGCCTCGCAAAATTTTTGCGCCGGCCTTTTTCACCGCAGCGGCAATGATTTCCATTTGCGTCTCGGTCTCCACCGAGCAAGGGCCGGCCATCACGACAACCTCATCGCCGCCGAGGGTGAGGTCGCGAATTTTGATGAGACTATTTTCGGGATGAAAAGCGCGGCTGGCAAGCTTATACGGCGTGGTGACGCGCAGCACCTCGTGTACGCCGTCGAGCAATTCAAAATTGCGCGGGTCAATGTTTCTACGATCTCCGATGGCACCGAGCAAAGTCTGATTCACGCCGGTGGAGCGGTGGACGTTGAAATTCATCTCGACCAATTTCGCAATCACGTTCTGAATCTGATCCTCGGTGGCGGCTTCATCCATGACGACAACCATAAACTTGTTTCTCCATATTACTCTTCCGTTGCATGCGCCTCTTTTTCCAAACGGCGCGATTCGTCAATGATGCGCTCGAACAAACGGCGCACCGCGGCGTTGCTCAACGGACCGCGATTGCTGCGCTCCAAATTGGCATAGATCCGTTTCTCGCGTTCCGGCATATAGATCGGAAGATTTTGTTGATGCTTAATCTCGCCGATCTCCAGCGCATAGTGCGCGCGCTGATTGAGCAACTGCAAAAGCTGCAAATCCACTTCATCGATGCGTTCGCGCCAGTGATCAATGTCCGGCATCATCGTTTTCTCCATCACCACAACGCGGCCGTGCCGCAACCCAAAAACGTTGCAACGCTTCAAGTATTTTCCACAAGGGCAAAAAGATTTCGGAACAAAACCATTCAAAGCTTCATTAGGAAAATTGTTTTGCCCGAAATAGTTTTGCCTTTATTTGACCTGCAGTTCACTCGCTTTCACTTCCTGCTGCCACAACAGCTTGCCTGCTCTATCATAACATTCCATCGTCAGCTTGCGCTCTCCGCGCGGACCTTCGAAGCGCAGCATACCGAAATTTCTTTTGCCGGCTACGAGCGTGCCTTCCACGCGCGCGGCATTGGCCGCAACGCGGTCGGCGCTATACGTTCCGCTCGTCAACGGCGAGCTGCTGTAATCATAGAGCGGATAAAAGCTCGGATCGTTCAAACGGATCAACTCGCTGCGATGCACGTCGCCGGTGAGGAAGAGCACGCCGTTGATCTTCGCGGTTTTAATCGAGCTCAACAACTCGGCTTGCTCTTGTTTGAATTTGCTAAAGCCCTCGCCGCCGGGCTGAGGATTGAGCATTTGGCTGCCGTTTGCGATAATCTTAAACGGCGCACGGCTCGCCAATAGAGCATCTTTCAGCCAGCGCAACTGCGTTTTGCCGAACATGGTTTTGTCCGGCGTTTCCGGGCCGTCGTCGGGCGTGCGGTAATAGCGATCATCTAGCATGAAAAAATCCACGTCCGCCCACATGAATTGAAAGAACACACCGGGCGCGCCTTCCATGCCATATGCGGGATTCGCCCAATAGGATTTGAAAATCTCCAAAGCTTCGCGCTTCAAGCGATAGGTCCAATCCGAATCGTTCGGGCCGTAATCGTGATCATCCCAAATCGCATAGTTGTGCGTCGCGGCAAGTAAAGCTTGCCATTCGAGCAACTGGCGCGCGTGCGCATTGCGATGCCTCATGAAGTCCGCGGAAAAGAAATCCGGCTCGCGATAGTAAACGTTATCGCCGAGCCAGAGCATCACGTCCGGCTGCTTTGCCGTGAGGGCTGGGAAGATGTCGAAATCCGCGCCATAAGGTTCGCCGGGGCGGTCGTGCTCTTTTTCATTCACGTAAGCGCACGACCCAATGGCAACCGTGAAAGCCGGCGGGTCGGTGCGCCATTGCCAATGCGCTTGCGTTTGAAAGACGAGGCGATGGGGCAGAGTCACAAGCTTGCCGTCGAGGTACAACTCATAGCCGTAACGTTGTCCCGCGTTCAAATAAGAAAGCACGACGTGCGCAATGTGATCGCCTTCATGCGTCGTCAATATCGGCGCGCTCAATTGCGAGGTGCTCGGCCGGCCTTCGATCCAATAGCGCAACTGCACGCGCGCGGGTCTCGTGGTTTGCACCCAGAGCGCGACCTCGGTTAATTCGGAGTAGCCGAGCATCGGGCCGGAGCGCAGACCGAGTTCCGCCGGGGTCGGTGCAGTGATGGCAACGGTTGCCGTGCTCGGCGTCTGTGCGGGGGCGTAGAGGTGGAGCACAAACAGCATGAGCATTATGAGCGAAAACCTTTTGTGCATGAATTCTCCTTGCTTAGGCGGATTAGAGAATCAAAGTCAGAATAAAATTCTGAAAGTTTTTGAGACTACACACGGATCAAAAACTCACACTGAAAAGCCAGAAGCTTTTTCCGTGTGCGTTTTTAGTTCAGCTTGAAGCCTGCTCTTTCAAGAGTCGATGCAGACCCAAAACACACGCGGAGGAAGAAGCCTTGCCGCGTGCGTTTTTGATCCGTGTGCTGCCCGAAGGGCTGCGGTTTTCAGCTTGCCTGAAAATCCGCTGTAGAAATGTAAGCGTAAAAATAAATTCTAATTTTTTTATTACTAGCGGCTAGTTGAAGTCTAACGGATGAAAAGACAAAAAGCTTTAGCGGTTGGGCTTTATCTATCCGCTGGGGTTGCCGGCAGGGCTACGGTTTTCTCCAAGCAAACCGAGTTGGCGCAAGGCTTCACGCACGCGCACTTCCAGCTCGCGCTGCGCTAATTTGTGCTCATTTTGCAGCCGCACAAACTTTCCAGGCGCAACCAATTCCACAAGGCGCGAGGCGTCCGCGGCAAACGCCATTTGCAGCCACTCTTCCGGCACTTGATCCATTGCCGGCCGCGCAAGATTGCGCTCACGCGCGACGGCGAGGGGCGCGACGACTTCGATGATCGCGCCGTGCTCTACAATCTCGGCTCCAAAGATCTTCAATGCTTGGGCATAATCGTAGTGCGCAAATTCAAACAGCAGAGGTTGTTCGGTCGGCGCTTCCGCACGCCGCTTTTGCGCGGCACGCGCCAGCCATTCCAATGCTTCTCGCATCACCGCCGCACGATCGCGAAAGACCAACGTGCCCTCGGGTGTGAAATAAAAGTGCGGGCTAAACACATCCGGGTTGCAAAGCAAATGATGGGCTTTGTCTATCGGAAAATAGTTTTTCTCGGGAAGCTGGAGCGCGCGCAAAATGATTTTGGAGACCGTGGATTTGCCGACCGCGGGCCGGCCGAGCAGGAAGAGATAGGGCAGGGAGGTGTGAGATTGCATGTGAGATGAATTTAGACTAAGAAAGGCATGGCCAGTCTATCTCGGATTTTGGGGAAGCGCAACGAGATTGTGCTTGCGCAGATATTCTCGAAACGCTTCGAGCCGCGGCAGGCTCTCGCGATCTTTGCGGCGGTTCGCGGCGCGCTTGCTGGCAATGATGTCATCCAAGCTGGCGATGGGAAAGCGCTCGTCGATGATCACGGCGCGCGCTTTGGCTTCTGCAAAAGTTTCGATGCCGTCCGGCGCGAAAACCAAATCCACATCGAACGGGCCTGTGCGCAATTGCACGAAGTCTTTGCCGGCAAGCAAGTCGCGTTCGGTTTCCGGCGTGAGATCGAAGCCAAGCTCGCGCAAGGCCCCAATCAATTTTTTGCCATTCTCCGGAGACTTGGCGGGAAAGAGGTCGGCGTCTTGCGTGGTATCGGGATAGCCATAGAAGAACGCGCCCGATTTGCCGATAAACAGATAATCGACTCCCCAACGATTGAGCACCTCGGCTAGGCGCTCGCTTTGTTCATAAGAAAAGACTCGCATCAGTCACCGTATCCCAAATACTCGGGCAGATTTTCTTTGCACCACTGGCGATATTGCGCCATGGTATCGAAAGCGCGATCGGGCGCGTCATCGAGCACTGGTTTGTAATTATAGACGAATGAATAACGCATGCGCTCGCGCAATGAGCGTCGCGCTGCGGCGTCAAACTCGCGCTCCCACTCTTGTTGTTCTTGCCAGGTCGTGTTCATGAGGTTTTTCCTTTTCAGGATTCGAAAGTAATGACTCGGCCGCACTTCTGCAAGCATGTGAATATATTTTTTAGAGCGCAGATGACGCAGAAAATGCAATGATTTTATGGATTAAGTTGGCTGCCGTTCTAAAATCTTCTTTGATCCACGCCTTTTCCTGGAAATCTGCGTTCCCCGTTTCTTAGTCATTTGACCAAGCCCAGCTTGAAAATCCAAGAGGCGCATGTCACCGAGAAATTCTTCCATACACGACTTCATTCACGACCTCTTGCGGCGGCACGATGAGCTTGCCTTCCGTGTTCACGAACACGCCGAGCGAATAATCGCGCGCGAGCAGCTTGCCGGTTTGGGCGTTGTAGATTTCATGCCACCATGCGCCGCGCACTTTGGCCATCTCGCAAATCCAGCTTACGATTTCGATCTCATCATTGTCGCGCGCCGGTTCGAAGTATTCAATATCATGCCCGCGCTGCACCACGCTCCAACCCTGCGGCTGCAACTGCTCGAGGGGATGGCCTGCCGCGCGGATCGCATCGAAATACGCTTGCTCGATCCAATTCAAATACGCCGCATGATGCACGTGCTGCATCGTATCCAGCTCGAACGTTTGCACGCGGCGCGTGCTGCGATAACGATGGACATTCTCCGTGGGCTTTGACTTTGCCATGCGAATGCCCAGCTCTTCCAACTCGTCGCTCGGCTGAAAAGCTTCGCGAAAATATTCGGGAATGCGTTGCGGCGCGCCGGTATTCAAAGCGAGATAGACCCAATTGACGCGCGCACGCGCGACCAGTGCGCCGTCGTGTGCGCGGGTGAGAAGGTATTCGCGATGCGAGGTGACGCGCTTCATATCCGAAACCCAGGTTTTGATTTCCAACTCTTCGCCATAACGCACTTGCGCGTGATAACGGATTTCCAATTGGCGAATCACCCAGCCCGTGCCGTTTTCGCGATACCATTGCGGGCTGAAGCCGGCCTCGGTCGAAGCTTCGATGGCGGCTTCCTGCATGAAGCGCACGTAGCTCGCGTTGTTGAGATGGCCAAGGAAATCCAATTCATAATGGCGAATGCGAAACCGGCGGGTGTATGGGCGCATGCCTGAGTCCTTAGAAGAAATAGGCGCGGTTCTTTTGCGCGGGGAGATCGAACAGCGGGAGAGAGGCTTTGAGGCATGTGGTGTCGTTGTGTTAACGTTGAACTGCTCCAACCTCGGTTTGGCCGAGGTTTTATCTTGCCGTCGTCATGAGAAGTCAGGGTTTTAATGCAACGGCCAAGCCGTTGCGGAAACCTCGTTTGAAAAGTGGAAAGAACATTTCTGCTACACGATTCCTTCGCGAAATGATGCGGCATAGCGCCGGCTGATTTTGACTTTCTCGCCGCTCATCATAGTGGCGAGCATGCCGCCCTCGCCGTCTTTTTCAAGATGCTTGAGGCGCGTCACGTTGATAATGGCGGAACGATGCACGCGTTTGAAGTGCGAGGGCTGCAATCTTTTTTCCAATTCGCCGAGGCCGAGATTGGAGAGCGGCTTCGCGCTGCCGGCGTGAATGATCGTGTAATCATCCGCGGCTTCGAGCCATTCAATGTCTTTCATCTCCACCGGAACGATGCGCTCGCCGCTGCGCACGAGCAAACGTTCGGGCGCGGCTTCCGGCTTCTGTGCGTGCTGCAAGAGACGCAGCATGCGCTCAAGCTCTGCGCTCGCGACAGTGCGTCGCGCGATTGCGCGCTGCACGGCAGTGGCGAAGCGTTGGCGGTCATACGGTTTCAACAAGTAATCGACGGCATTGACTTCGAACGCACGAATCGCGAACTCATCATAGGCCGTGGAAAAGATAATGGCAGGGAGGCAGTCGATACGCTCCAACACTTCGAAGCCGGTGAGCACGGGCATTTGCACGTCGAGAAAGACGAGGTCGGGTTTGTGCTGATTGATCGCGGCCACGGCTTGCCTGCCGTTTTCACACTCGGCAATGATTTCGGCATGCGGGAAAGCATGCAGAAACTCGCGAATGACTTGCCGCGCGAGAGGCTCGTCGTCGATGATGAGAGTTTTGAGAGGCATTCATTCAGTTCTTTCAATTGTCGCCGGCCTTTCAGTAATCAATAAGCTCAAAAACTGATTACCGAAAACTGGCGACGGCTCATTGCTTCCGCGGAAGCCGCAGCGCATTGAGATCGACTTGGGGCAGAGCCAAGCCGTGTTGTTGCAGCCGCTCAAATTCCGTGAGCGCGAAGCTGTCCGTCATGCCGGCGATGAAATCCGCGATGCGCCGCGGACGTTCGGCTGCGTGCATATGTTGCCGCGGGCCCGCAAAAAAACTGCTATTTGTGGGAAGCAATTCCTGGTCTTCATAATAAACGCGAAACAGGCTGCGGAGCACTTCGCGCGTGTCATGGTCCGTGCCGCGCACGTCCGGATGAAAGATGATGCGTTGATAAATAAACTTGTTCAGTTGGCTCTGCAAGACGTCCACCTCCGGGCTGAAATGAATGACCTCGGCGTCAAAATCTAGCTGCCGGTTCTTCTCTTGCACGAAGCGCTCCAAAGTTCGCAGGCCTTGAGCAATGAGGTCGCTGACCAGCAGATTGACCAGCCCGTTGATCAAGCGGTTGCAATAGAGATAAAGGCTTTTATCGAGCAGCACGCGCAACCTGTCGCGCTCTTCCACTTGCTGCACGATTTCAAGATCGCGAATTTGTTCGGGCGCAACCAGCTCGGCGCGAATACCGTCCTCGAAATCGTGCGTGCGCTGCGCCACTTCATCGGCAAGGGCGACGACCTGGCCTTCGACCGTGGCGCTGTGATCCCAGTCGAAGTGTACGAGAGCGAGGTCGAGACCGGCATATTGAATTTGCCCGCGTTTTAACCGTGTGTGCTTGAGCAGCCCTTCGCGCACTTGCGCGGTGAGATTCAAACCGGGAAACTCATACTTCATTTCGAGCGCGTCCACAATCCGCAGCGCTTGATAATTGTGCTTGAATCCGCCGTGCGCCTCGCGGGTGAGCACGCCGCCCAAGGAATCGCGTCCTTGTAGAATTTCATCGAGCACGGTTTCGCCGAGATGACCAAACGGCGTGTGGCCGAGATCGTGGCCGAGGGCAATGGCTTCGAGCAAGTCTTCGTTGAGGCCGAGGCCGCGGCCGATGGTGCGCGAGATTTGCGCGACTTCCAAAGTATGCGTGAGGCGCGTGCGAAAGTGATCGCCTTCGGTGATGAGGAAGACTTGGCGCTTGTGCTTTAGGCGGCGAAAGGCGCGCGAATGAATGATGCGATCACGGTCGCGTTGAAACGCGGCGCGATAGGCATGCTCGCTTTCAGAGTGGCGGCGCGTGGCATGTGCGCCCGCGCTGGGGCAAGCATAAGGCGCGAGCCATTGCGCTTCCATCCGGTGCCAATCGTCGCGCGTGCGGGGTTGAAACGGCATAAGCTCTCTCAATCGGCAATAAACTTGTCATTCATCATGATCGGAAAAAACTTCTGCTTGAAAGCGAAACACTTCCGTTTCGGGCTCTTGCCACGCCTCGGGCGGCAAATCTGCTTTGCGGCATGTTTGCTCCAACAACGTGATCGCTTCCCAATCGCGTTTGGCGGCGACTTGCGGCAGGAGCAAACCATGTTTTTTGCCCCGTCGCACCATCAGCCCGTCTCGTCCAATTTCGATTTCCTCCGGCGAGCGCACGGGTTCCATCCGGTGCAAGAGCGAGATTTCAATCGTGACGTTGCGCAATTCTTCCGCGCGCACAGGCTCGAAGCGGGGATCGTGGCATGCGGCGGCTTGCGTCATTTCCACAATCAACTCCGCCAAAGGCGCGGCCTCGTTGAGATTGCCGATGCAGCCGCGCAGCTTGTTATTCACATGCAAGCTCACGAACACGCCCGAATAGCCGCACGTGATTTCTTCCAAGCCCACCGTGATTGCGGTTGCCGGCGACCCGTCACAATAGAGCGTCTCGAGCGCATGGTGCGCAAGTCGTTGCAAGGTTTTTTTTTGAACAAGAGACAGCATGCGTTTTCATCTTCGACTAAAACTCACCGCCGTATATCCCACCACGCAATCAAAATCTCCGGACACAGCGCCGGAGTGATCATAACAAAGCAAAGTAATTTTATCCGCACGCAGCTCTCGTGCAGCCAGCATCGTCGCGATGATTGGTCCAGCGCCGCAGGCTTCACACGTGCGTTGTTCGAAGGCGTCGTACAACTTTCTCGTTTCGCCGGCCAGCAATAACTCTAGGCAATGTTGATCGAGCCGTTGTGCGTCATCGGCATGGTGATAGTGCGACAAATCCGAGCTGGCGATGATCAGCAAAGAGTGCTTCGTCGCCAGCGTTGCCAGATTGCGTGCGAGCACTTCGCACATTTCCCAAGACTGCTCGCCCATTACAATCGGCAGCAACGTGCAATCGGGCCGCGTGCGTTGCAAGAAAGGCAGTTGCACTTCGAGCGCATGCTCCGTGCGGCTGCCGCTATCCTGATGGCCGAGCCAGGAGGAGACAAAAAGCTCGTCGCGTTGCAGCAGTTCTTGCACGAGATTTTGTGCGACGGGAACTTCACCCAGAGGCGTGGCATAAGCGCGCCCATCGAAGAGCGCAATGAATGGAAAGCGCTTGAAGTGACTCGGCGCGATCACGGCCACGGTTTGCGGCGCGCGGCCTGGCAAAAGTTTATACGCATGCGCAGCCACGCTACCGGAATACACATAGCCCGCATGCGGCACGAGGAGAGCGACTAAATCTTGAGGTGAATTTTCGAGGCGAACTTGGGCGAGAAGGTCGTCAACATTTTTTTGCAAAACCCGCGGCGAGGCCGGATAGAACTTGCCGGCAACGGCAGCTTTTCTCACCGCCTTTGGCGGCGGTGTTTCGAGGGGACGGGAATGAGAGTGCATGTCGGCTCATCCCAAAATTAAAAAGGCACAACCGCAATGCCGTGCCTTGTTCGAATCCAATTCAAATGCGAAAGACAACCAAGCTGGTTACGGCTCATTGAACACTCGAGTAATCTAAGAGAAAAACCTGAAATGTCAATAAATTCTTTGGGCTTGACATCGGCGTTTCGCGCAGTTATTTTGCGCGCCGATAAAAATAATGCCGCCCCATGATTTCGGCTGTCGACTTTGCGAGGGTTCGTTCGTCTTTAGATCGTCTCGAACGAATCGCCTCGTGCGTTTTCAAACAAGAAAGGAGCTTGCCGTGAGTGAAAAAGAAATGTACCTGCAAGGCTGGGAGCGCGAAGCGCAAACCACGGTGAAAGTGCTCAAAGCTTTTCCGCCCGACAAACTCGATTTCAAGCCGCACGAAAAATCCCGTTCCGCGCGCGATCTGGCGTGGACGTTTGTCGGCGAGGAAGCGATGGTGGAGATGATCGTCAAAGGCAAGATCGACTTTGGCGGCAGCCCGCAAGCGCCCGCGACCATGGCGGAAATTCTCTCGGCTTATGAAGCCACGCACAAGGGTATGGTCGAGAAAGTAAAAAGCATGTCCGAGGCGGATTACAACAGCACGATCCAGTTTCCGGTCGGGCCAAAACAAATGGGCGACTTCCGCAAGGCCGATGTGCTGTGGATGATGATGATGGATGCGATTCATCATCGCGGCCAGTTCTCGGTGTACTTGCGCATGGCCGGCGGCAAGGTGCCGTCGATTTATGGGCCAAGCGCAGACGAGCCGTGGATGTGAAAGCGATCAACCTAGCGAAGGTTTCAAGTCTTCGCAAGGTTTGCCCGTGAAACACGCGAAAACCGGTTTCGCGCTTTCGTGTGTTTTGCGTGTTTCGCGGGCAAATTGTTTAGCTTGTTTGGTGAAATATAAAAACCACAAAGGAATGAAAATGGCGGAAGCAAACAAGTTCGAAGGGTTTCCCAAAGCGAGCGTGAAGTTTTTCACCGACCTCGCAAAGAACAACAACAAAGCCTGGTTCGAGGGGCATCGCGAAGAGTACGATAACAGCGTGATGTTGCCGGCGCAGCAATTCGTCGTGGCCATGGGCAAGCGTTTGCAAAAGCTCTCGCCGAACGTGAGCGCTGATCCGCGTGTGAATCGTTCGTTGTTTCGGCTGAACCGTGACACACGCTTTAGCAAAGACAAAACGCCGTACAAGACCAACATGGGCGCGATGTTTTGGGAAGGCAGCCGCCCGCGCATGGAATGCTCGTGCTATTATTTTCATCTTGAGCCGCCCAAGCTCATGCTCGGCATCGGCATTTACATGTTCACACCGGAGATGCTGGAAGTTTATCGCGGCGCGTGCGTGCATCAGAAACTCGGGCCGCAATTGCGCAAGATTACGAAACAACTGGCGAGCAAAGGCTATAATCTCGGCGGCAAGTTTTATAAAAAAGTACCGCGCGGCTTCGAGGCCGATCATCCCAATGCCGAACTGCTATTGCACAACGGCATGCACGCCGGCATTGAAACGAAAATCCCGGCGGAGTTTTATACTCCAACGTTGCTCGACTATTGCTTTGCACATTACAAAAACATGTCGCCGCTGCACAAGTGGCTCGTCGAAGTGACGGGCTGAAGTTGAGTTTGCTCCTGCTACGGCTTGGCCGGTGCATTAAAAACAATTGCACCGGCGCGTTCTCGAATCTTTTGAAACCTCGGCCAAGCCGAGGTTGGAACGGGGATAGCCGATTTCTTCAATAAGAGATTGTTATGCACCCAACCTCAATCCCGCGTGTGAAAATTTGCTGCATCAGTAGTGTGGAAGAAGCCTGGCTCGCGATAGCGCACGGCGCTTCGGCCTTGGGCTTGGTCTCGCACATGCCGAGCGGCCCGGGCGTCATTGCCGAAGAGTTGATTGCGGAGATCACGGCGCGGGTTCCGCCGGGCGTTGCCACGTTTCTGCTCACGAGCAAACAAGATGTGGCTTCGATCATCGCGCAACAAAAACGCTGCGGCACGAATACGCTTCAACTGTGTGATCATCTGGTCGAAGGCCGGCACGCAGATTTGCGCGCAGCTTTGCCGGGGATTAAACTTGTGCAAGTGATTCATGTGACAGGGGAGGAGTCGCTCGCCGAAGCGGAGAGCACTGCGCCCTTTGCCGATGCGATCTTGCTGGACTCCGGCAATCAAAAGCTCGCCGTGAAAGAGCTGGGCGGCACGGGCCGCATGCACGATTGGCGCGTGAGCCAAGCTATTCGCGAGCGCATTAACGTGCCGATGTTTTTAGCGGGAGGGTTAAAGCCGGAAAACGTTGCCGAGGCCGTTGCGCAAGTCGCGCCGTTCGGACTCGATATTTGCAGTGGCGTGCGCACAAATGGCCGCTTGGATGTGGAGAAGTTGAAAACGTTTTTTGCGAACTGTAAAACCGGCGTTTGAAAAACTCGCGGCCAGCAAGTACAACTCCCCACTGAAACTCCTCATTTGGTGGGGAGTTTTTATTTTGTCAAAGAAGGTTCTGTGGCTTGCCACACTTCGAGGTGCTGCCGCAAAGTTGAAAGCGCATTCGGATGGGCTTGCTCAAATTCGAGAAGTAAAGTTTCAATAGAAAGCGCACTCATGGGATAGAAACGCTGCACGCACGTGGCGAAGTCAAAATCTTTCGGCCGTCCGACAACAAGTTTGGAAATGACGAGGTCGTGCGGATGCGGCACGACGATTTCAATGCCACTTACCGGCTCAATGCGCTTGTCCGCGCGCTCAAGCCAATTGCTCGGCGTTTGAAAACTTGCGAGGCTGAGGCCGTGCGCATAAACGGAAAACGTTTCGTCGAAAGTGGAAAACTCGCCAATCGCGCCATCAATGAGGGTATCCAGCTTTTCATCCCCAGCGGAAATGTCCAACTCGCGTGAAGGTTGAAAGTCGGGCAGCGGAATAGGATGACCGGCGTTTGCCAGCCACGGAATGATCGCATTCGCGCCAAACACATAAACTTTTTTCACGCCGGCAATCGCTGCGGCAGCGCGGCAGATGTGGTCGAATTGTTCTAAAGTCATGGCTCTTTGTTCGGTGGAATGAGAGGCTTTGAGTGTATCGTCGCGTTTTGGAGGCTGCAGCACACCTGCAAATGGCGCGCTTTGAATGAGTGGATCCCACCATGCTTGCTCTGCGCGAGAGAGATCAAAAAAGCTTGCGGTCGTGAAGAGCTCGCGCAGCTTCACGGCTTGTTCGCCGTTTAAAATCTCAATCCAGCGCTGCATATGCGACGGCGCAACGGCAAGGGCGCGTTGCGAGAAGGCCAAAGCTTTTTGCCAAGCGTGCTCGTCGCGGACACACAACGACATGCCGGCGCGGCAATTTTGCCACGCGCGTTGCATGAGCTTGTCATGGGGATTGCTCATTGGCCTCGTTGTTTGCTTCATGCGCTTCAATCATGCCCTCCGATTTTAGCTCGCCTGCCTGTTCCTCCCTCACCGTATGAAAATAATCCCACATCCTTTGCGCTAACTCCGGCGTGATGCCTTGCACGAGCAGCAGTTCATCCACTGAAGCGTTGCGCACGGCTTCGAGCGAGCCGTAGAATTTGAGCAAGGCATTGCGCTTGGCCGGACCGATGCCGGGGATGTTGTTCAATTCGGAAGTCGTCGTGCGTTTCGCGCGCAATGAGCGATGAAAAGTGATTCCGAAACGATGCGCTTCATCGCGGAGTTGCTGCAAAAGTTTCAAGCCCGAAGAGGAACGCGGAATGTTTTGCGCATCCGCAGCGCCGGGCACGAAGACTTCATCCAAACGCTTCGCCAATGCCGCGAGCGGAATCTCAATCTTCAACTTTTGCAAAACGCCGAGCGCAGTGTTGAGTTGGCCTTTGCCGCCGTCGACTAAAATCAAATCGGGCAGGGGCAGTTTTTCCGAAAGCGAGCCGGAGTAGCGGCGCTCGATAGCTTCGGCCATCATGGCGAAATCATCCGGCGTTTCCTTGCCTCGAATTTTGAATTTGCGATAGTCGGATTTTTTCGCACGGCCGTCTTCGAACGTGACCATCGCAGCCACCGGGTCCGTGCCTTGAATGTTGGAGATGTCGAAGCACTCGATCCGGCGCGGCGGATTTTTCAAACGCAGATCGCGCTGCAACGCCACAATGCTGTGCGGTACTTTGAGTTTCGCTTTCAGCTTTTGTAATTGCAGCTCTTGCAACAGCAGTCTGGCGTTCTTCGCGCACATTTCCACAAGCTTGGCCTTCTCACCTTGCTTGGGCGTGACAAGCTTGATCGCACCGCCACGTTTTGACTCAAGCCAGGCTTGCACTTCTTCCACCTCCGGAATCTCGCACGGCAACACCACTTCTTCAGGAATGAAATCCGCCTTCAAATAAAACTGTTTGGTGAAAGCGAGCACGACCTGCTCATACGCTTCTTGAAACACGCCGTTAAGATAGTAATGTTGCCGACCCACGATTTTGCCGTCGCGCACTTTGAAGACCGCGCCTGCGGCATCCTCGTCTTCCATCGCAACCGAAACGATGTCGCGATCTTTCAGATCCTCGGCCACGACCTTTTGCTTGTATTGAAACTCTTCGATGAAGCGAATGCGGTCGCGCATTTTCGCGGCTTGCTCGTAAAGCTTGTGCTCCGCGAGCGCCGCCATCTTTTCCTGCATTTCGTTGACGACTTGCCGGTCGCGGCCATTGATGAAATTCACGACTTGCTTCACGACTTTGCCGTATTCTTCCACGGAGACCAATCCTTCGCACGGCCCATCGCACTTCTTGATGTAATAGTCCAAACAGAGCTTGTGCTTCTTCTTCGCAATGATCTCCGGTGTGAAGTGATAATTGCAACTGCGAATGGGAAAGATGCGCTTCACGGTTTTGAGCAGCGCGCGCATTTGGCCGACGTCCGTGTACGGCCCGAAGTATTGCGAGCCGTCGTTGATGATTTTGCGCGTGGGAAAAATACGCGGGAACATTTCGTTGGTCACGCGAATGTAGGGAAAGCTTTTATCGTCGCGGAGATTGACGTTGTAGCGCGGCCGGTATTCTTTGATGAGATTCATCTCGAGAATGAGCGCTTCCATCTCGGAATCGGTGACGATGATCTCGACGTCGGCAATGCGCGAGATGAGCCGCGCAGTTTTGGCATCGAGCGGCCGGCTCTCTTGAAAATACGAGCGCACGCGGTGGCGCAAAACTTTAGCTTTGCCCACGTAGATGATTTTGCCCGCGCGATCTTTGAATTGATACACGCCCGGCTTGACGGGGAGATTAGCAAGCTTGTTGTCGAGTTCGGAAGACAAGGCGAATGAGAGAATTATTGGACACGCACGTTCGTTATTTGAAATATCTCGTTTGCTGCAAACGTTTCAGAACAGCGAAAACACCTCCGCGCCTTTCTTCTCGTCTTCACATTCAAGTTGCGGAATCTGCGTGAACTTGAGGGCTGCAAGCTCGTCACCAATCTGCTCAATGAGGTCGTAGTAGGAAAGGCGGCCCGCGCTTTCGCGGAGCAGGCGCACGAGCGTGTGCGTGAACGCGCCGTGATACGTTTTGCCGAACTTCGCATCCGCGGCTTTTTGATCGCTCTGGCAAGCTGCCAGCAGCACATTGCCCGAGCGTATGCTGACGTCGCCGAAGCGTTGCTTCTCGAACTTCTTCAGAGCGGCGTCAATGTGCCGTTGTATTTCCGGATCGGGGCCGCGCGTGGTGCTCTTCAAGCCTTGCAGCTCTTGCATGATGAATGTACGCTGGTCCGCGTGAAATTTGCGTTTGGCTCCGGCAATCGCTTTTCTTTCCTCGAAAGTCAAAGGCATGAAACGGTACGTAATGTCGCGTTCGTCTTCGCCGCGTTGATTTGTGCCCGAGTGACAGCAGTCCATGACGATGGTGAGATTGCCGTTCTTCGGAAAACGATCATAAAGATGTTTAAGATGATCGTCAATGAGAAAACCCTGCTTTGCGCAATCATATGGCACGAGCGCTTCGTCCGCGCCGTCGGGCTCGTCGCCGCTTTCGTCCGGCACGAAATGGCCGTGGCCCGCGTAATGAAATACGCGCACCGCTGGCTCGGCGCCGCCTTCGGCGAGCCAATTGAGGCCGTCGATAATGCCTTGCTGCGTGGCTTCTTTATCTTGCAACACGCGCAAGTGTTCTGTTTTGAATTCATACAGATCGCGCAGCACGGCTTGCATATCCACAATGTCATTCACACAGCCGCGCAGCGGCGCTTCGCGATAGTCGTTGACGCCGACGAGAAAAGCTTTTTTGAGCATAGTAGACTCCGTTTTAGGTTCTCTGTCAACAAAGTGCTTGCATTCAAAAACTTTTTTCCATACTGTTAGCGACGTTTGAAACGTGCTCATTTCTCATGCTTACTTCGAAAGAGATTATTGTCGCAGTCCCGGCATTTAATGCCGGAAAAACGCTGGAAAAGGTATTAAGCGAGGTGAGCAATCATGTCGCACGTAATCAAATAGTGGTTATCAATGACGGTTCTAGTGATGATACGGTTTCGAGTGCAAAGCGTTTCGGGGTGATTTTATTAAATCACAAAGAAAACTTTGGCAAAGGGGCCGCGCTTAAAACTGTTTTCGATTATGTGTTGACCAGAACCAAAGCTCGAGCCGTAATAACTTTAGATGCCGATGGGCAACATGCGCCGCTAGAAATTCCGCTGTTCATTCAGGCTTTTTCTTACGATCAGAGTGATTTAGTGATAGGAGCACGTAATTTTTCTCTCGGAGTGATGCCGTTTATGAGGATAATGAGCAACGCGATTACGAGTAAACTGATCTCCTGGAAAGTCAAACAACCAATTAAAGATAGCCAATCCGGTTATCGCTTATATTCGCGTAGACTTTTACAAAGTGTGCGGCTCAAAACGAACGGATACGAGACCGAATCAGAAATTCTACTGCAAGCTTGTCGTGCCGGCTTGAGATTGACCTTCGTTCCGATTTCGACTATTTATAACGGCGAGGTTAGCCACATTCGAGGTTTACCAGACATTTCAAGGTTTTTGAGATTGTATGTAAAAAGCTGAAACGCCTCGGGGCGTAGCGCAGTTTGGTAGCGCGCTTGGTTCGGGACCAAGAGGTCGGCGGTTCAAGTCCGCCCGCCCCGACATTGTCTTAGTAACAAGAAGAGAGATGGGGGGGTTATTTATTATGAATCATCATTTTGACATAACAGCGAATCCAGTTTAAAAAAATTTATAAAGATCGTGCCACACGAAATCCGAAGATTGAATCACTGAGATAATTAGGATCAACCTGATGGTTTGATACCCCTCGCAGTGCAGCGCGACAGGAATCGACATTATGTGTCCAGGTTCCACCGCGCCAAATTGCAGATCCTTACACGTACTGCGTGAGAGTTTTCGGCCCAGGCCCGAAAGGATTACTGCGCGGGCTGTTTGCATAATAGACACGGCTATAAAGATCGAACACAAATTCTGCAGCGTTGCCGCTCATATCGTGCAGACCATATGGATTCGCGGGAAATGAGCCGATCGGCGCCAAGCTCTCAAAGTGGTCACGTCCCTCCTTTCCGATAAAATTTGCAAGCTCGTGGCTGATAGTGCCATCACTCGTTCTATATTCGAGTAGCTGCCCGCCTCGGCAGGCTTTCTCCCACTCCGCTTCCGTCGGCAACCGTAATCCATAGAATGCGCAGAACGCTGCTGCACCCCACCAATGGATGCGCACGACGGGATAATTCTCAAAGCTCGGTATTACCTGAAACTCAAACATCCCCGGCTCGACTTCCACGTATTCAATAAAACGATCAGGAAATTCCGGCCCGCCCGCAATGCGACAATACTCTCTTCCCGCAAAGGGCCCTTTGAGTGCCGTTACGATGCTGGATTCATAAATGATCTCGCTGGTTTTCAAGGCGGCGTTGAGATAGCCGACATACTGTTGATTGGTCACCTCATATTTGCCGATTTGAAAATCTGCTATGTGAACTTCGTGCGCTGGCTTTTCATTGGCATTGCCGTTGTCATCGCCCATTATAAAACTTCCCGCCGGGATTGTGATCATCGCCATAGGGCTTTCAAAGCGAGATTTGATTTGCAAAGTACTCCGTGCGCTATAAGCTTGGAACGTGCCGATCACTAGCTCTTCCCCAATCGTACTTGCTTTCGTTGAAAGCAGGCCATTCGCGTCAATGGTCGCCGCGGCTCCGGGCGTGAGGCGCCAAGACACTTTATTCGTCACATATTCCTGCAGGTTATTTTGAAACTCCGCGATCGCCTCGAGTTGGAGCGTTTGTCCCGCAACAACGGTTGTTGCTCCGGGCCAGATCACGAGCGAGGTCGCCCGTACTGTAACCTCGATTTGGGTTTGCGTATGATGGCCTTGATAATCCGCGCGCACGACTACAGTGCCGACGGCATCGCCGGCAGCGGTGAAAGCCCCTTTCGAAGTTATCGTGCCGGCGTGACCGGGCGTAACGGACCATGTCGTCGTTTCCGTGACATCGGTTTGTGTACCGTCGCGCAAAATTGCCGCTGCAATAAATTGAACCGTGCTTCCGGCATAAATAGAGCTTGTTGAAAAGACGATTATAATTGAGGAAATGGCTTGAGAGGGTTCGGTAGGTTTCTTCGCACAATACGGCAGCGTTAGACAAAGAACCGCTAGCGTGCCGATTTGGTAGATTTTTAGGCGCGATGCAGACATTAAGCCTCCACTCCTATTCTTACCACGTGAATATAGGTTTGATTACATAGCGCGCGAATAATATTTTTATATCAATCCGGATTGTTTTAGATCGGCAATTCCAATAACGGTTTGAGGTTATTATGTTATAGTGAAAATGTCAAGCGATTTGATACAGAGCAAGGTGCTATATACTTCATCAAATCGGAATACGCACAACGCGAACGCCCACGAAGCGTGAGCGTTCTTTCGCATGACTATCACGCGCGAGACACTGCAAAACGCTCGCTTCGTTGAATGCCGCGCCGCCGCGCACGATGCGCTTTTCTGGTTTTGCGTTGATCGCAGTCGCCGTCCATTCCCAAACATTGCCCGCCATTTCCCTCACCCCTTCCGGCGTTGCGCCTGCGGAGTGGGCATAAACGGACGTTAATTGCGCATTGTTCTCACCGAAGTTGGCATGCAGCTTTGTAGGCTCATCATTACCCCAAGGGTAGATGCGCCGCCCGATGCCACTTGCAGCCCACTCCCATTCTTCCTCCAGCGGCAGGCGAAATATAAAGCCTTCGTGCTTTCCACGCGCAAGCATTTGATTGAGCCACTCACAATACCGCTCGGCGTCCTCCCAATCGATGCCAACGACGGGTAGATCACTTCCAGCAAAATCTTTTTCTCTCCAAAAAAGAGGCTCTCTATGGCTATGCGCCTGCACAAAAACGCGATATGAGCGATTCGTAATCGGAAACTTTGCGAGATGATAGTGATACCGTGGAGCGAATTTTTTTGCGCCGGACAACATTACGAAATCGGGCGGCGGCGGGACCAAAACATATTCGGCCTCCGCTTCAACGGGGTTGCGAAAAATCGCCGGCATACGAGTTTCTGTCACGGCGCTCAGAGTACGTTGGTTTTTTTGCGAAAAATTGCGCAGGCCAACCAAGAAATGCGCGGCGCGCAATTCCATGCTTACGAGCCAGGTTTCAGTGCGAGAGGCGATCACAAGCTGTGTGTTTCCAACTTCGTGAGTTCGCGCTTTTTCTAACCAGCTCACAAAAGCTTGGCGCTGTGATTTGTCCGCAAGATCTTCCATGCCGTCGAACAAAATCAAGGCGTGTCCTCGGCGCAAAGCGCGTTTGATCTGAAAGGTATACAGCGGAAAGCCCGACGTCTTTAATGCCAGCGCCAGCGCGGGGACAAACGGCAAATCGAGAATGAGATGTTTGATCGGAATATAAAAAGGAATAGGCGCTTTGGCGAAGCCGAGTTTACGGTGAAATTCCGCGGAGTTGGCGCGTAGGGCGAGCGTGTGCAAGAAAACCGTTTTGCCGCTGGCCCGCACGCCCGTGAGCACAATAATTTTCCGCTCGTGCACGGCCAAACTCATCAAGCTTTCTAAGTCATATGCCTCGTTGGGATTGAAACGCTTGCCCGCCTCGGGTTGGGAAGAAAAGATATAAAGCGCACAGGATTTGACCAAATCCAATTGCCGGGTATAAGCGAAGGCGGCGTGTAGCATTTTTATATAGCGCGTACCGGATCTCCATGGCGGACCCAGGCGCCAGTCTTCACGGGTTCTCCATGTATGACGCGCCAGATAGACTAACGAAAAGGCTAAGGCTACGAGTCCGGCTTCAGGAGCTAAATTCCTTGCAACCTCTAACCAAATCTTAAGTTCATCCGTTGTCGCCATACACACCTTCCGTTGGTGATAGTCATCAGTGCCAATATTACCATCAATGCCAAATGACTGCGGCAACGTCCAACGGAAGATTTCCGCACGCGCATCCCTCCCTACACTTTTAGTCGGGATAATCAATAAGGATTTCGCCTTGCCTTTGGAAGCGGAATGAAATACATTCGCGCCGCGAAATTTGTGAATTGTCCAGGCTAAAGGAATCATTTTTTTTTCTCATGCTCACCAAATTCGACTGGCTGCGCCGCAGCCGTACCGGCTCCGAACTGCTAACCACGCTGAAATACTTTGCGGTCAAGCCGAATTATGATTCGGAGCAATATGAATTGGGCGAGCCGTTTTCGGCGTTGCACGGGCCGTGCGAGCGTTGCCGCATTTATGCGAGAGTGCGGCGCGGCAACGAGTTCGAGCGCTTTTGCAAGTTTTGCAAGCTCATCTTGGCCAAAGCGCACAGCTTTGGAAAAACTTCGAAGCATGGCGTCGTCATTTGGGGACTCGTGCAAGAGCTGCCCAAGCAGTTTCGCCACGGGGAAGGCGTGCTGCACCGCTCCGTGTTGGGAAGTTACGTGCACGACGACAGCCGTTTTCTGCTCATGCTGCGCCAGCGCGATCTCAAAGGTTGGCTGCAAGAGCTCGTGCTCTATCACGGCGCGGATTTGCTCGGCTTGCTGCAAATCTTTCCGAGCATTGGCAGGCGCGCGGACACGACAATCGGCGAGTTGCTGAATTGGACGATGATGCGCGAGTCCGCTTTGCCGATGGACCGTTTGCGCGTGCAATTCTATGCTCGGCCCGCACACATTTTCAAGCCACGCCAACGCGAACGGCAAGGCGTGCTCACGTTTGAAGTCTCCGAATTTCTCGGCCTGCTCGAAATGGCCGAAGTCTTTCGCGCGAATCTTTATCCCGAAGAGCAGCGCCAGCTTTATGATTTGCTCACGCTCGAGGATTTCAAAGAAGAGCAATTTTATTGGGGCAGATTCATCGGCCAGCTTTCGCAAGAGGCGAAAGACATGCTCGCCATTTGGCGCATTCGGCAATGGCCCACGCCGCGCGTGCAATTGCTATATGAATTGACGAATTATGTCGACCTCCCCCATCTCGGTTAATCTGCTGCGCTATCTCATCGTTTGGCGAATCAACAGCCCCTTCGTTTGGCTGCCGAAAAATTTTCCGACGGAGCTTTCGCTCGTGCTCGGCACGATCATCGGCAATCGCCTATCGACAAATGAAGCCGGGCCGTGGCGCAAAGCCTTGGCGCCGTTGCAGGAATACGACGAGCAAGAGCGCGCCGATTCCGGCAAGCACAACCAAACGATTCCCGCCAATCCCTGGCCCATCGCGGCGACGCTGTTTCCTTATTCCGGAAAAATCACGTATGGCAAAGAAGAGTTGCTGCTGTGGGAATTGAAGCTGCTCGGCGAAAGCGCGGATCACGGCCTCTTTCTCGAAGTGCTCCTGCCCGCGATGGAAGAGGCCGGCTACACTGCCGATCCGCGTTGGAAGAAGAAGCATCGCTTGTGGGGAAATTTCGAAGTACACAATATCTTTGTCGCACGCGGCAAGCATTGGGAGCCGTTGGTGCGCGAGGGCAAATTGGATTTGCGCTATCGCCCCACGCCCGCGCAATGGCAAGAAGGTTTGACATTCGCCGCACCAGCTTCTCGAATATTCGACACGCTCACGTGGCTCACACCCTTTGCGCACGACGAGCGTGTGATGAATGGGAGGGTGAAGAAGCGCAACGTGCTCATCGTGCCGAACGCGCAAAACATTTTGGAGTCCTTGCTGTGGCGCGTTGCGAAACTGCTGCCGGGGCGTTTCAACACCCCGGCGCAAGCATTGGCGAGCATGAATGCCGATCAACTTGCCGCATGGCAAGCAGCAGAGACCGAAGCGGTGAGTTTAATTGTTCGCCATCACGAGCTCCAACCGCCCAGACGTTATGATCTCGGCGAAATGATCGGCACGCAAAAATTTTCTGCGGCCCTTCCTCCTACTCTGCTGCGTTATTTAGAACTCGCTGCGATCTTGCACGTGGGAAAGTTTGCGCACTATGGGTGTGGGACGTTTGGGGTGAGGTAAACTTGGAAAAACTCATTGCTATTCAAAAGCAAGCGTTCTACCTTTAGCCGTAGTATCACTGAAGAATTGAATTGCGAGGTCCTACCATGCCGGAAGTTTTGGCGAAAACCCCACTTCTCTCTCCTATCTATGAGGAGTTCAACATGTCGCCAGCCGGAGACTTTCACAACAATTTTGTTTGGCAGCTTGGTTTATACTTGGATCGCATTTTAACGAATAGCGAGTTCATTCCCAAGGTTGACACTTTTCGTTATCTCGACGATTGGCAAATCAACGCTTTTGGCGATTTCAAAAAGGCGGTGCAATTGGAAAATTTTATTGCCGGGCTGCGCCGCTTCGGGGCCTCGCAACGTTTCATTCAGAGCAAGATCGATGAATATACCGGCGTGGGCACGATTCATCCGGGTTATGCTCCGGATATTTTCGTGGTCGAGAAATCCGAACGGAACAATGAATTTGGCGTTCCACTCGTGGCCTTTGAGATTATCTCAAAACAATCGCGCGAACACGATCTGTGGTTCAAGCCGTTCTTTTACGAAACCATTGGCGTGCAGGAATATTTCGTGGGCGAGCCGGAGATCGAGACGGGAACGATCGTGCGCGCGTATCGTTTGGAAGGAAACAACTATCAAGCGATCACATTGGAGAGCAAAGGGTATTTTTCAAAAGCGCTGGGGCATTTTTTGCCGAAGAATTGGGAGATTTGATTAAAAGATTTCATGAGGGGCTGCTTCTATTCAAATTCCTCCTGCCTTTTTTTAATGCTTTGCAAAATGACGTTTCTCTCCTTCAAACAAGGCTCTCAAAGATAACGCGTCTTGATGAGGTTCATGTGGTGCAGCTCGTGGCCGGCGATGTGATAGGCCGCGGCGCGCACGCTCATGATTTTGTCGTCTGCTCTTCCCCTCCTCAACAAAGCTTCCTCGTCAAACTTATTGAACAACGAAATGGTCGCGTGCCGCACCGTCGCGAACTCCCCTAAAATATCGTGAATGTCGCGGGCATTGGCGTTGGAAGCGCGCGCATAATCATCCTGCTCGAAGCCGGGCAGCTCGGCTTTATCGTTGCGCGCGAAACGCAGTGCGCGATAGGCATAGATGCGCTCGTCGTCGCTGATGTGCACGAGCGTTTCTTTAATGGTCCACTTCCCGGCCGCGTAACGGTGCAGATATTTTTCTTGCGGCAGGGAGAGTATGAAATCGCGCGTGGCGTCGAGGTTATCGCGCAGGTGTTGCAGCACCATGCCATCGTCGGGGAGCAGACCGATGTACATGATGGCATAGGGCGCGTATTCGTGCGCTTGCGGTTTGGGAATTTTTTTCATG
>Ga0247727_10003003_pt1 | contig 37920 bp, 37 predicted proteins | sample WisWelCaveWW1625_FD_202498 | JGI IMG/M metagenome (GOLD analysis project Ga0247727, IMG submission 202498) | Biofilm microbial communities from Wishing Well Cave, Virginia, United States - WW16-25 | ecosystem: Environmental > Aquatic > Deep subsurface > Groundwater > Cave microbial mat | place...
TGCGGGAGGTGGGATTTGAACCCACGAACTCCTAAGAGATAAGGTTCTGAGCCTTACGCCGTTGACCAGGCTAGGCGACCCCCGCAACGAGAAAAATTAAGCTTCCTGAATAAGTGTCTTTATTATAGGAATAGCATCTTTTAATTGAGAAATTCTTTTTGCTCTTGGATCATCAAATCGTAGGTTCCACGGTTGGCTGTAAAGTATTACTGATTTGCCAGCATCAAGCATGCTTTTTGCGTTTATTGGTGAATCATCAATAAAAATGTCGTAATTAAGTTTTGTTTTCTCTATACCCTCCAATACTCCAATATAATTTTTGTAGAGAATCTTTTGAGATGAAAGCCAGTTTTTTACAAAAGGATGCGTATGTTCTTCCCTTGCTGTAACAATGTCCACCTCACCAACTTGCGACAGAATGGATGTTGATGTAGAAAGATTCTCTTCTGTTGATGGTATTTTGTGCCATGTTTGCCAGCACAGAGAAAGTTCCTTATAGAAATCGTATTTGTCTATTTGATATCTTTTCCAGAAATCCCACTCAGAAATTTCTTCCTTTGATATGGGCGTTCTTATCTTGTTATTATAATGTATCCATGCATGAATAACATCTGCTAAAACACCGTCAACATCAAGACCTATCTTCAACTTTTCAGTGATCAATTCTTTATCAATTAAAGGCATCTCGAAATTCTTCCAAAATCTTTTTCTGGCGTTTATCAAGTTTAGATGGAATGTTTACAGCAAGTCTTACGTATTGATCTCCGCGTTCTCTACCACCAATATTTGGGAGTCCTTTTCCTTTCAATTTTATAATAGAATTTGGTTGTGTGCCTTGTTCTACAGTTAGTTTTTCCGTTCTTTCTAAAGTGGGTACAACAATAGTTTTACCAAGAACGGCATCTATCATTGATATATTTGCATCATAAAATATGTCAGCCCCATCTCTTTTGAATTTCTCGTGAGGTTTTATTCTAATTCTAACAACAAGATCACCGTTTATACCATTATCAACAGCCTCTCCTTCACCCTTGATTGTGTATTCGCCTGTGTCTACGCCTGGCGGGATGTCAAAAGAAAGATGTTTTGTTCCTTTTTGTTTGCCCCTTCCTTTACATTTGTTACATGGTCTTTCTATTATTTTTCCTTGACCACGACATGTGTTACAAGGATGTACAGTAATAAAAGTCGAAAAACCTGAACTCCTAGATGTTCGTACTTGACCTTGACCATTGCAGACTGTGCACGTTCGCATTGATGTCCCTGGCGCACATCCTGAACCTTTACAGTTTTCACATTCAACGTCTTTTTGCAGATCAATTTCCTCACGTTTTCCTCTTAAAACATCTTCTAATGTTATTGACGTTTCATAAACTAAATCTGATCCTCGTTCTCTACCAAATCCACCAAATCCACCTCTGCCAAAGAGGGATTCGAAAATGGAATCAAACCCACCGCCCCCAAAGCCACCAAAAATGTCTTCAAAATTAACACGAGCCCCACGGAATATGTCTTCGGTACTGTATCTTCCATCTACTCCAGTATGACCATATGTATCATAGATCTTTCGTTTTTCACTATCAGACAAAACCGCATATGCTTCTGATATTTCCTTAAAGTGTTCTGCAGCATCAGGAGATTTATTTCTATCAGGATGAAACTTCAGTGCTAGTTTCCTATACTGTGACTTTATTTCATCTTGTGGAGCATTCTTTTGAACTCCAAGAACTTCATAGTAGTCTCGCTTTGCGCTCATAATTATAGGGGTTTTTGGTAAATTATATTTAGGTTAGATAGATGCTCTTTTGTTATCATATCAAAAAAGCCGCCTTGTGGAATACCGTTAAAGTGAATCATATTATCTTCAATAAACCATTAATTCATTGGGCTGTACCGGTGGTTTGAGTATTTTGTCCATCTCCAGTATTTTTTTGTGATCCTGCGTCAGCTTGTTGACCACTTCCTTGTGGCGGAGTGACATTTTTGTAAAGCTCTGTGCTTATCTCATTTACTATTGTTTTTAGTGCATCAAGTTTTGATTTTATCTCAGTAGGGCCTTTTTCAAGTACATCTTTTAGCTCCTTTACAGCATTAGTGACCTTAATTCCTTGTTCTTGAGTTATTTTATCTTTAAGATCTTGATTGATCAGTTTTTCAGTGGTATAGATGTAGCTTTCCGCTTCATTTTTTAGATCAATCTCTTCCTTTTTTTTCTTATCCTGTTCAGCATAAAGTTCAGCGTCCTTTTTCAATTTTTCAATTTCTTCTTTTGAAAGTTTGGTACTTGCGGTTATTGTTATCTTTGCCTCTTTTTGTGTACCAAGATCTTTTGCAGTGACATTAAGAATGCCATTTGCGTCTAGATCAAACTTCACTTCGATTTGTGGAATTCCCCTTGGGGCAGGCGGAATTCCAGAAAGATTAAAACTTCCAAGTGAGGCATTATCTGAAGCCATTGGTCTTTCACCTTGTACTATGTGAATTGTAACGGCAGTTTGGTTGTCTGCAGCGGTGGTAAAGATTTTGCTCTTTGCTGTTGGAATAGTCGTGTTTCTCTCAATCAAGGGTTCTCGTAATCCTCCAAGAACTTCTACTCCAAGAGTAAGTGGTGTAACATCAAGAAGCACTATGTCACTTGTAACATCCCCAGCTATGATTCCTGCTTGTATTCCAGCTCCTAAGGCAACTGCCTCCATAGGATCCACACCAGATTCCGGCTCCTTTCCCATTACAGACGCGACAAATCTTCTGACTAGCGGAATTCGCGTCGGCCCCCCTACCAGAACAATCTTTGATACGTCAGAAGGAGAAAGTTTTGCGTCTTCTAATGCCTTTGTTACTGAAGGCCTACACCTTTCAACTATAGGATTGATGAGCTCTTCAAGCTTTGATCTTGTTAATTTCATTTCTAGGTTTTTCGGACCACTAGTCTGATCATATGAGACAAAAGGAAGGTTGACCTCAGTTTCCATTACCGATGAAAGTTCTATCTTTGCCCTTTCTGCGGCTTCTCTTACTCTAACCATTGCTGCGTTATCTTTTGAAAGATCAATTCCTGTGTTTTTCCTAAAAGTCTCAACAATGTGATCTATTACAACCTTGTCCATATCAGTTCCACCAAGTTGTGTATCGCCAGAGGTGCTCATGACCTCAAAGACACCACCTCCCATCTCCATTATGGTTACATCAAGTGTTCCACCACCAAAATCAAATACCATAATTTTCATGTCCTGTTTAGTTTTGTCAAGACCGAACGCAAGCGATGCCGCTGTTGGTTCATTAATTATTCTTACAACTTCAAGTCCTGCAATCTGTCCGGCATCTTTTGTTGCCTGTCTTTGATTATCATCAAAATATGCAGGAACTGTGATTACTGCTTTTTCAATTTTTTCTCCTATAAAAGCTTCAGCGTCTCTTTTTATTTTCTGCAAAATGAAAGCAGAAATTTGTTGAGGTTTGTACTCTTTTCCGTTTACTTTGAAAATATGGTTTGTACCCATCTTTCGTTTTGCTGCCATAATAGTACCAATGGGGTTTGTTACAGCCTGTCTCCTTGCTGGTTCTCCAACAAGAAGTTCACCATCCTTTGTAAAGGCAACAACTGAGGGAAATGCTTTGCCACCGATGGTTGTACCCTCAGCCGCTGGAATAAGAGTTGGTTTTCCACCTATCATTACAGCTGCTGCCGAGTTACTTGTTCCTAAATCTATTCCTATAATTTTAGCCATTATTTTCACCAACCAAATCGGTTTTTGTTGTTTTTGATATTTCTACTAAACTAGGTCTAATTACTCTATTCTGTAAAATATATCCCTTACGAATCTCTGCAGTAATAGTATCATTGTCTAATGCTGGCTCTTCTTTTACAGATATAGATTCATGCAGTTTTGGATCAAAAATTTCTCCTAATGCAGCAATTGGCGTTACACCGTACTCTGTTAGAAAAGAATTCATATTTTTTAGGATTGCAGCGAGTCCTTGAGTGTTTACTTTTTGTTTTGCAAGTGCTTCCTTTGCGCGCACAAAATCGTCATATATTGACAAAAACTTTAGCATGATTTCATCTATTATAGAATTCACGCCGTTCTGAACATCTAATTCGGTTCTTTTTTTCAGGTTTTCAAAATCTGCAAGAAGGTATTGGAGCTTTTTTTCGTAGGATACAACAGTTTCTTGTTCTTTTGCAAGATGTGCTTTTAGCTCATCTACACTTGGTTTTTCCATAGTTGCATTAGTCGACACTGCTACCTCGGTTTTAGTATCTTGTTCTTCAGTCAAACACGATTGTTGATATTTTGGCTAATTTTACTCTTATTACAAGATCTCGCATAACGGGTTTGTTTTTATTGTTATAAGATCAGTACTTTTACCGCTCTTACTAATCTTTTCATAATCTGATTTTGAACATGCCACAACAATTGTAGTCTTATCACTATGAAAGAGATCAAAGGTTGGACCTTGATGGATTTCAACATCGCCGATATAGTCACGCAACTTCGTAACAAGAGAATTTAACATTTCGACTTTATCTCCACGCATCTCATAAGAATCCAATGTCCAAACCAAAGCAACTCTTGTTCTGCTTGCTTTGAGCTCATTTTTTTTCAGCGTTGAACGAATCTCGTCTATGAGTCGCTTGACATAACCTTCAATTCCTTTAACACTTCCATTAACCAGATACATCATTGTTCCTGCGCCCTCAAGTGAAGAGCCAAGTGATCGAAGATCATACAGCCCATTTGTCATGTCATCTAAAAAGAGATTTTTGAATTCAGCAAACATCAGATCGTTTCTAGTGTTTGGGTCCTGTGCAAACTTGCATACCTCAAGTATGCTAGACAAACTAGAAAACTGTGAGAGAATCTTTATTGCATGAAAAAGCTCAGCCGAAGATATTGATACAAATTTTTTTTCTTTCTTATCAGTTGAAAGTAGTCTAGCAAGCCTGTCATCTGTTTTGCCATTAAAAGACCCAATGATTTGAGGTGTTTGATTTTTTGTTTCAAGTGGATAATAAAAATATGAGATACCTTTTCCTATCTCAAATCCTGTGACGTGTTCCAAAAGTGAGATGGTTTCGTTGTTTCCTCCAATTCCTGTAGGAAGATTATAAATTACAGATCCGCCCTTCTTTATTGCTGCAGTTGCGTCCTTGAATTTGGAATGAATTTCCATCTTTGTCTCTTGGCCACTCTTTCTGATTCGTGGTGCAAAGAAGAGGTAGTCAGAGTGCGAAATTGCAACCTCGATGGGTTCTACGCCCAGTAAGGGCTCATCTTCTTTTAGTGAAGCAACATCTGGGTAAGTTTTGGCAATCTCTGATTTTAAGGAAATTGCCAAGTGTGCAGATTCATCCACAATAAAGACTTCGGCTCCCTTAATTGCCATTTGGCATGCAATTGAATAACCTTCTGTGCTAAGACCATAAACAACAACTTTTACCCCTCCCAAATCATTGCAGCTAGGCAAATAGGCTAAGAAAAACTTTTTCCACTGTGAAATTCTATCCAAAATGTTTGAAAATCTGGTTTGATATACTTACGCCAAAACAGCTTTTGTTTTTTGAACAAATAGTAAGGAAGCTACGAAAAAGCAACCAAGTGCTTTGCACATCAAGAAACTATCGGGAGGTTATTGGGCTAGCTAAAATTAGAAACGTGAGGTTAGTACTTGTTGGAAAACATGGTGGTGCTGAAAAATCCGATAAATTAAAGGCGAGCCTTAGACGTATGCATTATTTATCAACTATGGTGGAAAGGTTTGCCCCTGATCTGACTATTAGTTTTTGTTCTCCTGAAGCAGCAAGAATTTCTTATGGTCTTGGTATAAAACACATTGCCTTTACTGATGCCCCGCATGCGGAAGCAGTGATGAGGCTTTCAGTACCTCTTGTACAAAAGCTACTCATACCGTGGATTATCCCAAAAAAAGAATTTGTAAAGTATGGCATATCAGAAAGTGACATAATACAATATAGAGCTATAGATGCAGCTGTAGTAATTAGAGGAAAATCAAAGAACTATTCTAGAAGCGATTTTTGTCTAAAGAATAAAAAAACGATTCTAATAAGAACGGAAGAATCACAAGCCGCGTACATTTCTAGTAAAAAGAATATGGTAAGTCACATCATATATGAAATAGCAAAAGAGTTTTCAAATTACAATGTGGTTATTTTGGGAAGATATTCGTCACAGATAAATTGGTTCAAAAAGGAGTTTGGAAACAAAGTAATAGTTATTGATAGGGTTGTGGATGGGAATGGCTTGCTACAGTTTGTTGATGTCTTCATAGGATCTGGCGGTACAATGACCGCAGAAGCTGCCTTGTTGGGAATCCCTACCATATCCTATGATGCTGTACCAAACCATATTGAAAAATATCTTGTCAAAAATGGTCTGGTCATACGTGAGGAGAACCCCAAAAAAATTGTTAAAATTGTTAAGCGGATTCTAAAATCTGATTATACAAAAAACCGAAAGAAGGTGAGAAAGATATTAAGTTCAATGGAAGATCCTTTTTCAAAGCTTACTGCTACGATCAAATCTGTCTATTGATCACTTGTAAGCATAGAATTACATGTCTTCAAAAAATATGATACTACATCATGCTCTATACTGAATAACTTTATAATGGAACTTCAGTCAACATTCAACGCCCGGAAGCCCGGTAGAGGAAAAGATGTCCGCCGAGTGTAGCGGTCAAGCATAGGGGCCTTTGGAGCCCTTGACCCCAGTTCGAATCTGGGCCGGGCTATTGTTTTATCAAAATGATCAGTGATTTATGCAGTACAGAAATAGTGATAATATGATTTAGTGGATTGATACGAAATTGGTTATGAAATATTTTTGTTCTTAGATTAATTACAGCTAAATCTAAAAATATCTACTTTCATCATTAAGAAAGTCTGAAATTATGATAGATTAAATAAACACACGCTTGGAACAAAAAATATGTATTTACACGATACACTTCTCCAAACTCAATCTAAGAAATGCATTATTGAAATCTTTGGATTAGGATACGTTGGTTTTCCACTTTCTATACGTTTAGCAACTTCAGGATTTAAAATAATAGGAATTGATGTTGACCCAAAGAGAATAGAAAGAATTCAGAATAATATTTTGAATGAATCAGAAGTAGTCTTTAGAAAAGAATTTTTAGAATCTCGTAAGCATGGTAATTTTGAGATAGCTGAATTCCCAATAAAATCAGATAGTTCAAAAATTAGTATAATTTGTGTGCCCACACCCATCCCAAAACAAAATATCGATTCCAATGTTTTTGTTAAATCTGCTGTTGAGAATTTTCTTAATACTTGTAAATTAGGCGATGTGATAATTATAGAAAGTAGTGTAAAAGTTGGCACCACTGACGAAATGAAAACAATTATTGAAAAAAGAGGTTTTAAAGTTGGTGAGGATTTTGGCCTTTGTTTTTGTCCAGAAAGAATAGATCCGCTAAATCAAAAATGGACGCTTGAAAATATACCTAGAGTCATTTATGCTTCTGATGATATAACTTTTAGAATTGCACAGAATGTTTATCATTACGTAAACAATTCAAGTCTGAAAAGGGTTGAATCTGCAAAGGTTGCTGAAGTTGTTAAATCATTTGAAAATGCATTCAGGTTAGTTAACATTGCACTTGTGAATGAACTTGCTATCCTGTGTGATAAATTAAAAATTAATGTAAATGATGTTATTAATGCTGCAGCAACAAAACCATTTGGCTTTATGCCATTTTATCCAAGTGCTGGAGTAGGAGGTCATTGTATACCAAAAGATCCACAGTTTTTGCTAGAATCAGCGAGGATTTTGAATTCTGAATTTGCCACTATAGATGCTGCACTAAAAATAAACTCATTTATACCAAAATACATAGTTGATTCAATAGAAAGCACCCTTGAGAAATTGAAAATTACGAAGTCTGTTGTGGTGTGTGGATTAACATACAAACCTGATATTGAAGATATGCGAGATTCGCCAGGCTTCAAAATTATAAATGAATTACAGAAAAGAAACTTTAGAGTAGCTGGGTATGATCCATATTATAAAAAGGACATGCATAAACAGTACTTAATTGCAAACGAACTTCAAGAATTAAATTTTGAAGAGTTAGATAGTTTAGATGATGAATTAATACGTAGTTTTAATTGTATTTGTATTGTTCAGCACCATGCTAAAACGAGATTTAGATTAACGGCAATTTATCAAAAATCATTAGTGCCATTCATATATGATTGCCAAAAAAAACTTGCTAAAGATCCAAAATCCAAAACTGTTTTAAACATAAATAATTTTTAATTCAAACAAAAACTAGTTCTTTTTTCGAATAAAATAGTTGCCTATTGCAAGACATTGTAAGCCAGAATTTTGCAAAGTTTGCATTGCATCAAGCGGTGAACAAACTATAGGTTCACCATGTAAGTTAAAAGATGTATTTAAAACAGCAGGGATTCCTGTTAATTTGTAAAATTGTGTTATAAGCTCATGATAGCTTATGTTATGTTGCTTTTCAAGAATTTGTGGTCTTGCTGTAAAATCGTATGGATGTATGGCAGATACAAGTTCTTTATGAGCTCTTTCTCTAGTTCTGAATGCTAAAGTCATGAAGGGCGCTTTAACGCAGTTAGAATTAATTATGAGATCATTTTGTTTCTCAGATAAAATTGTGGGTGCAAAGGGCATCCAGAAATCTCTTTGTTTAATTGCCATGTTTATTTCCCTTACTTTTTCATATTTACTAGGATCAGCAAGTATACTTCTATTGCCTAATGCCCTAGCACCAAATTCCATTCTTTCATTAAATCGTGCTACAATATCTCCCTTAACCAAAGACTCGGCAACATATTCACTGATATCATGATGATATTCTACAGTATAATTATCATCTAGACTTTTGATTGATTCTTCAATTTCTTCATTAGAATAGCTTGGTCCAAAATATACTGAGCTAACAGGTGCAGTATTGATCTTTTGCCCAATTTTGTTAAGATAATCAGCGTACACGCTATATGCGGCACCAATGGCAAGAGATTCATCCCCTCCACTTGGAAAAATGAAAAGGCTGTCAACTTCATCCATTTCAAGTATAAGCATATTTGCCTTAACATTCATGAACACTCCTCCTGCACATGCTAGTTTTCTTATACCAGTATTTTTTATGGTATTTCTAATCCATTTTATTAACAAATCTTCTGTTAACTTTTGTATTGCTCCTGCTATCCAATCAAATCTGTGATTCTCAAACTCTGTCTTAAGATATTGATAACAAAAATTTGTTGAGAGATTGCTTTTTGTGTTAAAAGTTATGTTGCCGTCTTGTACTTCGAGTAACTTATTTAATACATCGTATGATTTCAAAACTCCTTTTTCGTCGGCATACGGTGCAAGTCCCATGATTTTATATTCATGCTCCCAAGGTTTCATTCCTAACAGAAGTGTAATTCTTGAATACATCTTACCAAGAGATGCATGGTTTTCGGTCTGGCTTATACGTGATATTTGCCCAGAATCTCCAATGTTCACAGTTGCACAAATTCCATCACCAGAACCATCGCATGTGAGAACCAAAACTCTTTCATTAATCCATGGGCAGCCATAATATGCACTTGCAGCATGTGCAAGATGATGTTCAACAACAACAATTTTGTTTTCAGCAATATTCAGATTTTTTAAAATTTCAGATTTCCTTTCAGCAAGTCGTTCTTTAACCATTTGTTCTTTTTTATTCTTATTTGCATCATATTCTAGCTGCTCTTTATAGCCAACTTTGTACCAATCCCAATTGGAGTAAAAGTCTTTTCTATGACTAAACTTGCCTGCAAGAGCAATTAGATCTATATTCTCTGTTTGCGTATTTGTTAATTCAAGAACTTTTTTTACAGCCATTCTAGGATAACCTGCGTCATTTTTTACCCTTGAAAGTCTCTCTTCTGAGATTGCAGCGATTACACGACCATCTCTGAGTAAACATGCCCCAGAATTGTGCCCATCACATATACCAAGAACGGTGACATCGTTAGAACTCTTAACCATAAAAAATCACTTATAGATAAGGAGGATGCGACATCATTTCAAAGTCAGGCATAAGTGATATACCAATCAGTATTGGAATCACAAATATAGCAAATGAAATTGCAGTCAGTATGATGCCAAGCCATAAACAATTTTTGGCTTTACGTGGATCATCATCTTTTATTATAAAATAAGCAATTATGCCTCCTATAACATTAAAGAAAATAGGTAAAAAAAACCACAGGTTGCTTCTTTTTCTTACTTCCATGAATCAGTTACTATGTGTGTAGAATTTAAACTAAGTTATGTTGCATGCTATTATAATTCAAGTTTTGCAAGAAGTTTTGTTGCAATCACAAACAAAATAAGAGACAGCATAGCTAAAACAAGTATCTCTATTGCTAAAAGAGCATTAAAGTTTCCAAAGATCCCGGCTCTAACCACATCAACAAGATATGTGAGCGGATTAAAATAAAACGCAGTAGAAAGTGGTTCTGGTGTGCCCTCTGCTGGATAAAATGCTGTGCTTACAAATGCAAAAAATAGAAACACGGTATTAATTACAACATTGAACCCTTCACTTGACTTTAGTCTAGTAGATATGATAGATGCTATTGAACCAAACAGAATCGATCCAACTACAGATGCAAACACCAAAAGTGGGATTGTAAGTAAGTTAAATTCAATAGATTTGAAGAAGAGTGGATAGCCTACAGCTGTGATAAGAGCTGCACTTATCAAGCCAATTATGCCTATTGTATAGACATTACTTAGGATGTAGTGTGCTCTAGTAAATGGACCAACAAGTATTTGTTCAAACATTCCGTGCCTGCGATCGTTCCAGATTATAATACCAGAAACAAGAGTGCTGTTCATTATGTTAAAACCTATCATGCCAGATGCTATGTATGCTGGATAATCTAGCATTTTATTGCCTAACGGAACAAAATCAATCAAAGCTGTATAAGCAAAACCAGCGACAAAAATATAGATTAAAGGAAAGATAACTTGCCAAATCAAAAACCCTTTGTTAAGAGATATTGTTAGATTTCTGTTTACTAACCTAATTACTGGATGCATTTGAATTTTTTACCACCGTAAGAAATATTTCTTCAAGGCTTGTAGGTACAACAGACAAATCTTCTATCTGAATATTATTTGCAGTTAGGATTTGTAAGATTTTTAGTAGCACTTCTTCAGAATAATTAGAACGTATGGTTATGTTTGTTCCAGAATTGAAATCAAGCTCATAATCTTTTATTCCCAATAGAAGATTTGAGAGAATGGTATGTGTTTCTTGTATGTGAATCTTGATTGTTTTTTCCTTACCGAATTTGTTTTTGAGCTTCTCAGGAGTATCTATAGCTATGATCTTTCCTTTGTTTATTATAGCAATTTCATCACAGATGTATTCGGCTTCATTTAGTATATGAGTTGTAAAAAATACAGTAAGACCTTCTTTTACTTTCTTTTTAATAAAATCAAGTAGACCTCTTCGTGCTGAAGGATCCAAACCAACTGTGGGTTCGTCAAGAAATAAAAGTTTCATGTCATGCATAAATTCTCGTGCTACCTGTACTCTTCGTCTCTGACCTATTGAGAGATCTTCGTTTTTTATGTTTCTTATTTCCTCCAAATTAAAAGAAGAGAGTAGCTCCTCTACCCTGTCTTTTCTTGTCTTTCTCTCAACATTCCACATCATTCCATATTTTTCAAGTGATTTTTCTACACTGAGTGTTGGTTCATAGCTAGGCTGCTGTAATACTACACCTATCTTCTTTCTCACCTCAAGGGGGTGTTGCGTAGCGTCTGTTCCAAGTATGTTTATTGTCCCTCTTGTAGGTGGTATTAGAGTAGTAAGAAGCTTGATTGTGGTGGTCTTTCCGGCTCCATTTGGTCCTAAGAATCCAAAAATTTTGCCAGAATTCACGGAAAGATCAATACCATCTACTGCAATTATTTGTCCGTATGATTTTGAAAGCGAATTTGCCACAATGCATGACATTTAAAGATGGTTTTATTCTCCCACTAATTTAGCTAGTGAAATTTTTATTAATGTACACTTCTATCTCAGAGTAACTTGTCAGAATTTGACTCACTTTTAAACAAACTTCTTGAACAAAAACCTGAGCTTTCAAGATCGGATATACAGGAAATGGTTAACAAGAAAAAGGAAAAGATTGGTGCGGGTTATTTGACAGATCAAGGAGCTCTATTTCTTATAGCATCTGATCTTGGTGTATCACTAGGTGAACAGTTGAAAGTTGAGATGGGTCTTAAAGATCTGTATGTTGGAGCCAAAGAGATTACGCTCGAGACAAGGGTAATGAATGTTTATCCTGCAAAACAATTTTCACGTAAAGATGGTTCACAATTCCTTCTGCGAACAATGACAGTATATGATTCAGATTCTAGAGCTAAGGTGAAGCTGTGGGACGAAAAAGCAAATCTTCCCGGTATTGAGAACCTAAAGCCTGGTGACCTTATAAAAATAATTAAGGCTTACGTAAAATCAGACATGACAGGGACTCCCATTATCAACTTAGGCTCTGGTTCCAGCCTTGAAACAAGTGAGACACTGAGCAATATACCTACACTAGATTCTATAACAGAAGATGTCAGTACAATAAAGGAAAATCAACAAAATCTTGTTGTCACCGGAACCTTAGATGGGAATGTCAGGCTTTCTGAGTTTACAAATTTCAAAGGGAAACCGGGAAAGGCACTTCATCTGCGATTAAAGGGAAAAGATGGCGCAATTACAAGAGTTGTTTTGTGGAATTCAGACGAAGGTTCTCTCCCAAAAATGATTACACAGGGAGCAAAGACAAGACTAATTGGTGTAAGAACAAAGAGAGGTCAACAGGGACTGGAATTACATGGTGATGAAGGTACTGTTATTGAGATAGAAGGTGCAAAAGAGATCCAACCGGTAACTGTTAGAATTTTATCACTTATAAAAAATGATTCAGACAATATTCTAATTTTAGCAACTGACCAAAACAAGAAATTAGTGAATATTACTGATAATGCTGGCGTTTCAAAAGATCTAAAAATTGGTGAAGCGGTAGAGTATATGCCAACAAAAATGTATGGTAATTCGGTGATACTTGAAAATGATTCGTTTGTCAGAAAAATCAACGATGAACAGTTTCCTTCTATAAACGATCTTAGGACGAAGATTCGTGATCTAAAGCCGAACGACAACATCTATTGTATTGAAGCTATAATTCTTAAGATGCCAGAAAAGCGGGAAGTTCAGACAAAAACTGGTGAATTGGTATCATTGTCAGAGATGTTTATAGAGGACGAGACAGGCCAGATTTGGCTAAAAGGTTGGAGAAACCAAGCCAGAATGCTAGACCAGTTCTCGCAGGGCGAGATAATTACAGTAGTTGGTGTGACTGCTAAAGCTGGTCTTGAAGGTAGAACAGAGCTATTTTTGACTCCATTTTCAGATATAACAAAGAAGAATTAGGAATCCCAGAAGCCTCGCGTTGTAACATATTGTCTTTCTGCTTCATAAATCTGCTTATAGAGCTCTTCTTCCCCCACCATATTTCTGAGAATTCTTGCTCCCGTATCTGCACCAACCCCATATCCTGAAAGGACGGTAAGTGCAGATTTACCAAAGTTTTCAAGAAGCGAGGAGATTTTCCATGCACGTACAAACCTGTGGTTTTCCTCTGATGTAATTTTTTTGCCAGCATGTTTTTTTTGTATTATCTTTGGCAGATCATAATCAGAATAAAAGGTAGCAGTGATCTGACGAGATTTGCAGTAAGGGCATGAAAGTACATCCTTTACTTCTTTTGTTTCTACGACTCTTTCCCATTTTCCACATCGAACACAAATAAGTCTGTGCTTAGTCTTCAAGAGTCTTGTTTTAACAAGATCTAAAATTCCTTTGTCAATATTTGCTGGTGATGCATAGTATTTTGTAGCATGATCAAGTATAGGTTCTGCAAGCTTGGAAAAGCTTTCTACTTCTATCCATTTTACTTGAATTTTTTCAGATCTGACCTTTTCAAGTAATGTTTCGGTATTTTCCAAGTCATATTTGTCATGGAACAACTCTCGTAAGACTTCCGCTGTAAGTGGAGTTTTTGAATATTTTTCGTAGATAAACCTGGCGGATTTTCTATCATACACTGCTCCTCTACCTACAATACCAAATTTTTTAGCCACACACCAAGTTCTCCAGTTTATGTTATGAGTTCCCACAAGGGAAGCACTTACAACAGTTTTTAGATCATATTGATCCATAAGTACGTCCAAGACGTACTTTTCTGATATCCTACCTGTGGATGATAGGGTTATCCTATATGTGTCTGACCTTGAATCAACAAGATATCCTGTTCTCGCTGAAAGCATTGCAGAAAGCAGCATAGAGAGGGTAGAGTTTATCTTTGTTCCAAAGCAGGAATGCATTACTATGGTGTTCCTAGACTTAATGGATTCTACTACAATGGTTTTTTCATTTGGAATGGCCCCTAGTTTGAGATTCTCAATTATCTTGTTTGACATGCAAAGAGAACCCGTCTGCACTTTGGTTCTAAAAGAACCAACCTTTCTTGCAGTAGTATAATCTACTGGTATGTTTTCCCCCTCCCAATACGGTACATTTATTCCGACTGATTGTATGGGTTCAACGTTTACTTTGAATGAGCTTTCATCTACGTTTAAAATTCTCCATTGCATTCCTCGTAGTACAAAGATATTACCTGGATCACCATAATCACCTATAAACCGCTGATCTAGACTTCCAATTATTTTCTTACTTGCAGTATCAAAAACCTTGAATTTTAAAATATCAGGTATTGTAGAAAGATTTTCAAAATAATATCTAAATGCTCTGCTTTTTTTCTTAAACACCATTTCTTCTTTATCAAAAAATACAATTGAGCTAGAATGTAGAATGTCAAGAATACTAACAAGCTGTTCTGTTGTTATGTTTCTAAATGGATATGCTTGTCTGATGATCTGTAGTGCAAAATCTATTACCACACTGCCAACCTGCATTGACATTCCGACTAGATGATGTGCAAGCACATCAAGTGCTCCATCATGAATTATTTGATCCTCTATTGATTTTTCTTTTATTCTCTCAAGTATTGCCCGTGCCTCAAACTCATCGTCTGGATTATTGGTTATAATAAGACCTCTAGCAGTTGATTCTCTGTTGTGCCTGCTTCTTCCTATCCTCTGGATAAGTTTTGAAACCTGCCTTGGCGACCCATAATGGATTACAAGCTCAACTGAGCCAATATCAAGCCCAAGCTCAAGTGATGAGGTGCAGACTACAATTCCAGGCTTTCCCTCCCTTAGGGTTTCTTCTGTTTCTTCCCTGACTTCTTGTGAAAGTGATCCATGATGCAATTCAATTCTTAACGGAGATTTTTCCCGCAGCAGAGATGCGATGTATTCTGATTCACCACGTGTATTTGTAAAAAGTAAGACCGGAGAATTTGGATAATTCTTTGCAACATATTCATTTATGAAATTAACTACATCCGATATTGTTCCATCTATATATTTGACCTCAACATCATATTTTCTTACAGAAGTATCACGAATTATCTTACATTTCCTTTTTGTTCCTACCACAAACTTGGCGGTTTCATTAGTATTGCCAACAGTTGCTGAAAGCCCAATTCTAGTCATTTCAGATTTTGAGTTGAATTGAAGTCTTTCCAAGCTGAGTGAAAGTTGTGATCCTCGTTCATTACTCAAAAGCTCATGAACCTCATCTATTACAACCCATTCAAGCTCCGAAAGGGCGTTAAGCATCTTTTGTTGTGTAAGTAAGATTGTAATACTTTCAGGAGTTGTTATCAAAACGTCTGGTGGTGATGTTGTTATTTGTTTTCGAACAGACTGTGGTGTGTCACCGTGACGAATCTGGATAGAAAGACCTTCATTTTCTGCATATCTTATTATCCTTCTAAAGACGTCTCGGTTTAGTGCACGGAGTGGTGTGATATACAATGCTTTTATTTTTCCTGGCTTTTTGGATTTAGCAAGACGAGCAAAAATAGGAATTATGGAAGATTCTGTCTTTCCAGAACCAGTAGGAGCAATCACTAAAGAGTCTATCTTTTGAAAAATTATAGGAACTGCTTTTCGCTGGATCTCTGTTAGATTTTCAAAACCAAGAGAGCGAAACTTAGCTACAAGCGTAGGCTCAAGCAGCGGGTTCCTGATTCTGTCGTGTTCTAGCTCGCTCATATACCATCACCCCAACAAGTCCAAGTCCAAATAGAATAACCGTAATAATTGGAATAGCATCAAAAATATCAGCCATGAGCGCATTAATAGTTCTCAGTGATAAATAGCTTAAGATGAATCTATAAGTCCCTCATGTTTGATTGTGTAATGGGCTTCTTTTTTGCTACCAAATGAAGGAAAAACCTTTGCGGTATATTTGTGATTAAGCTTGGTAAGACTAATCTTTCTATGAGTAAACATGCTAATCGATCTGTCTAGGTTTTCTCTTTCCTCATGACCTGATTTTCTAATTATGTTTGTCACTATAACAGGAATTTTTTTGTGCAAGGCAACATGTGCCAGTTTGTGCATATATTCTATAAACGCAATATGTTTTGCCAGCGAGTTTGATTCTTTTGAATATTCAAAAGAAAAAAGATCTGTTACATTATCAATTACAACAAGGCAGATGTTATTGATTTCTAGTATTTTATCAATATAGTTTATCTGTTCTGCTGTGTTTGTTATTCTACCTACAGTTACTCGATCAAGGAGTTTTTGATCCATATTTTTTGCTTTGACAAGCTCAAGCAGACGTTCTGGTCTAAAACCACCAGTTGTGTCTTGATAAAGTATTATTCCATTATTTGTAAGAGCGTTGACACAAATCTGGAGTGTAAGCTGTGTTTTTCCTGTTCCATTCGAACCAAAAATGTCTGTTATAATGCTATCTCTAATACCACCACCTAGAAGCTCATCAAGCTTCTGAATACCAGTTGCAATCATCAGGTCTTTAAGTTACAGAATACCAGAAATTAAAGAATGCCAAATCTAAGCCGAGATCGGGAAGGCTTTTATTCCCGATCTCAGGCAGTGCTTGACAAGTGATTTATGTTTGTCGCAATCGCAACCAAAAAGACCGTTGACAACTTTACAAAAAGGAATCAATAAGAAAGTAACAGTCAGATTGAAAAATGAAGTCGAATACAAAGGGAAGATGAATAACGTCGATTCATATATGAATTTGATAATGACTGATGCTGAAGAGATAAGCAATGGTAAAGTGATTGCAAATTATGGCAGGGTTATAGTTAGAGGCAATAATGTTCTTTTCATTAGACTTGAAAATGAACTTTAATTAAATGGAGTTTGTAAAAATGGAGAGAAGTTATCTCTTTACATCAGAATCAGTTACAGAGGGACATCCTGACAAGGTATGCGATCAAGTTTCTGATGCAATTTTAGATGAATTTCTTAGACAGGATCCAGAATCCAGAGTTGCTGTGGAGACTATGACGACTACTGGTATTGTAGTGGTAGCAGGTGAGGTTACTTCAAAAGCTAAGTTTGATGTCCAAGATGTGGTAAGAAAGACTTTACGCGAGATAGGTTACGATAATCCACAATATGGCTTTGATGCTGATTCATGTAGTGTTTTAGTTTCCTTACACTCTCAGAGTCCAGATATATCTCAGGGGGTTTCATCTACAGAAAACAAAGAGCAGGGAGCTGGAGATCAAGGGCTGATGTTTGGTTATGCAACAAATGAAACTGAAGAAATGATGCCTATGCCAATTATGCTTGCTCATAAACTAACAAAGCGACTTGCAGAAGTTCGAAAAAATAAAGAGATCCCGTGGATACGACCAGACGGAAAATCTCAAGTTACTGTAGAATATCAAGATGGGAAACCAAAAAGGGTTGAGACAGTTGTGATCTCAACGCAGCACTCGCCAGAGATAAGTAATGAGCAAATAAAAAAAGAGATAATTGATAAAGTCATCAAACCTGTATGCGAAAAGCTTTGGCATGACAAGATTAAGGTTCATGTGAATCCTACGGGGCGATTTGTTATAGGAGGACCTCCAGGAGATGCGGGTCTTACAGGAAGAAAAATCATAGTTGATTCATATGGTGGTATGGGTCGACATGGTGGTGGTGCCTTTTCTGGAAAAGATCCTTCAAAAGTGGATAGATCTGCATGTTACATGGCTAGGTACATTGCAAAGAATATAGTTGCTGGCGGTCTTGCTGAACGATGTGAAGTGCAAGTAGCATATGCAATCGGAGTAGCAGAACCTGTATCTCTGACGATTAGTACTTTTGGTACAAATAAGATTCCAGAAGAGCAGATTGAGAATTTGGTCAGAAAGCATTTTGATATGAGACCGGCTGCGATAATATCTCATTTGAAGCTAAAGAGGCCAATTTATAGAAAGACTGCGACATATGGTCACTTTGGACGAAATGAGCCAGAATTCACTTGGGAACAGGTAGACAAAGCAGACATATTAAGAAAGGCCGCTGGTCTTTAAGATCGCTTTGTAAGTTTTAAATTTAATTCCTGAGATTTTTTGTAATATTTTATGATTACCCACATAGTCACCGATCAGAATATTCAGATCATCTATACCAAATACACTTTTTGAATTATGTAATGCGTTACGATAGGCAGCTTCTAAACTGATTTTTTTTATCTTTACGTTTTTTCCTCGTGAGAGATCTCTAACGAAACAATTGTACGTAATAGTTTTAGGACCAACAAGATCTATTATTTTATTTGAAAAATTTTTATTCATTACAGCCTGTAAAAATACTTGTGCAACATCATTCACAGAGATTGGCTGTAATCTATACTTACCAGAACCAGCAATTATAATGATTCCATTTTTAATTTGCTTAGAAAGGATTTGTGATAATGGATCACCTTTACCTATAATATAGGATGCACGAAAAATTGTATAATTCAAACCAGACCTAATAATTTCGTGTTCTGCCTTGTATTTTGAGATGAAATATCCAAATGTGGTGTCTTTGTGTACACCAAGACCGCTGATGTAGATTATCCTTTTAATGCCAGCCTTTTTGCATAGGTTTACTATCTTTTTTGTTAGACATACATTTATTTTTTCATAATCAGAATCAACTGTTTGTTTACCTTTTCCAATAAGATGTAAAAGTACTGAACAACCTCTAAGTCTAGATACAAGGTGTTTTTCAGAAAGATCATGTGAGATTATTGGGGTTCCAAACGTAATTGATGATTCTTTACCTTTGCGCACAATTCCAATAATTTCAATTCCTTTTTTTGCAAATAGTTTTCCTACATTTCTGCCTACAAAGCCATTTGCACCCGTAATAGCAATCTTAAGAGGTCTTTTATTATTCAACACCGAAGTAAGATGGTACCGACAAATTAATTTTGAGTGCAATGTAAGGCAAGACTAGGTTGAACACTACAAAGTGCTATGAAATTTTGGGTGTTGAAAAAGGCGCTTCCCAGAAGGAAATAAAGATGGCGTATAGGAAACTTTCACTCAAGTATCACCCTGATAGAAATAAAGACGAGAAAGATGGTGAAAAGTTTAAAGAAATTATTACTGCGTATCAATTTCTGAGACTAGAAGAAAAAAAGCGCTATAAAAAATCAGAAATTGATATAGAATCTACCTATACCAAATTTTGGAAGTACTATGACAGACCTATGAATGAAGAATTTCGGTTTGACAATAAGACAAATTTCGGAGGGTTTGGTTACCGTTTTGGTGTAAATATCAATGAGACCTACAGTCACAACCAAGAAAAACCAACTTCACACATAATGACACATGTCTTGCTGTATGGTGGTCTTGGTTTAGTAGCATTATGGATAATTCTTTCTGAGATACTAAAATAAACCTGATAAAGGTTAATACATAAAAAATCAATATTCTTCGTGGAAAGTGAATCTATACCAAAAGGAAAACTTAGAACTGGTTTTACTACTGGTACCTGTGCGACCGCTGGTTCCAAAGCTGCTGTTTTAGCAATTATAAATCAAAAAAAAATAGATTCTGTAGAGGTAACACTCCCCAAAAAAAAGAAACTTAAAATAAAAATTGCAAGCTGTCGATTCGACAAGACAAGCGCTATATGTGTTGTAATAAAGGATGGTGGTGACGATCCAGATGTAACACATGGCGCAGAAATATGGACAGAGTTATCGCTTACTAAAAAACCAAATCAAATAGAGATAGATGGCGGAGAAGGCGTGGGTAGAACTACAAAGCCTGGTCTTGGACTTGAGATTGGTTCTGCTGCAATCAATCCCACACCAAAAAAGATGATAGTTGAAAATATTCTTGATGTAGCAAGAGATCTTCTTAAAAAAAATGGAATAAGGGTGATAATTTCTGTTCCACGAGGAAAAGAACTTGCACTGAAAACTGACAATCCTAGGCTTGGGATAGTAGGAGGAATTTCAATATTGGGTACAAGTGGAATTGTGATTCCTTATTCAACCGCATCCTTTGCTGCATCAATAAGACAGAGTCTTGATGTTACAATTGCCATGGGTAATGATACAGTAGTATTAACAACCGGTGGAAGAAGTGAGGATTATTCCAGAAATATAATTAATCTACCGGACCATTGCTTTGTTCAGATGGGGGATTTTTCTGGATACACTATTCAACAGTGTGCAAAAAAGATGATCAAAAAAGCATACGTTGCAGGTTTCATCGGTAAGCTGACAAAGATGGCCATGGGAATAAAACAAACACATGTAAAAGGTTCAAAGGTAGATATGCAGTTTTTGTCTAAGCTTGCTCAAAAATGTAATGCGGATAAAAAAATTGTTGATGAAGTAAAAAAGGCAAATACAGCAAGACATGTACTTGAAATAATTACAAAGAAAAGTCTAGCGGGGTTTTTTGATATGATTTGTTATGAGGTTTACAAACATATGAGAAAGTACTCAGAAAACAAGCTTGAAGTTGATGTTATTATGTTTGATTTCGATGGCAAGATAATAGGGAGATATCCAAGACAGTAACAGATATCTTTAGTTTGATAAAAATCAGTCTGTGGAAAGAGTTGCCATACTTGGAATAACAAAAAATGGAATATCAATAGGTCTATCGCTAAAAAGAAAATTTCCGACCTGGAAGGTTTTTGCACCTGCTAAGTTTTCTAATAATGATCAACAAATAGAATGGTTTGATGACTCCACTACAACCAAAGCAGGTGAACTCTTCAAAACAAACGATGCGCTCATTTGCATATTTTCCCTTGGTGCTGTGATTAGGCTGGTTGCGCCTCATATGAGAGATAAAAAGACTGACCCGGCGGTGGTTGTTATAGATGACACCGGCAAGTTTGCGATAAGTACTCTATCAGGACATTTGGGTGGAGCAAATCAGCTAACAGATGAGATTGCCAAAGCGTTAGGCGCAACAGCTGTTATTACTACTGCTGCTGATGTAAACAAGACTATTGCAGTAGATCTAGTAGGAAAGGAATTTGGATGGAAAATAGATGATGATTCGACGGTTACTAAAGTGAGTGCCTATATGGTAAACGAAGAAAAAATAGGAATTTTCCAAGATGCCGGAGAAAAAAATTGGTGGGCTCCAAAGAAAGAATTTCCAAAAAATGTTTTCATATACGACAGTATAAAAGAATTAGAAGAATCAGACTGCGGTGGATATTTGATAATTTCAGACAGATTGATAGAAAACAACCATGTTTTAAAAAATGCTGTGGTCTACAGGCCAAAAAGTTTAGTTGTAGGTGTTGGATTGCATTGGGATACTACAAAGGACATAATTAAAGATGGTTTAGATTTTTGCATGAAAAAATTTAAACTGAGTTCAAAGTCAATTGCAAGATTTGCGTCCATTAAAAAAGAAGAGCCTGTAACAGGACTGCAAGATCTGGCAAAGGAAATAGATCTTCCAATAGACTATTATGAAAAAGAAGAACTTGCCAAAATAGTTATACCAAATCCATCAGAAATTGTACAAGCCTATGAGGGAATAAGGAGTGTTTCTGAAGCAGCGGCGCTTAAGAGTTCCGGCGGAAGTTTAATAGTTGAAAAACAAAAATTCCCGCCAAATCTGACTATAGCAATAGCAAGGATGCTAAAATGAAAAAAGGACTTTTGCTAATAGATAGAGGGAGTAGAGAGAAGGAAGTACAAGATGAACTAAGGTATATCTGTGAGAAAGCTAAAGCAAGGGGAGGTTATCTATTTTCAGACTATTGTTTTTTGGAAGTAATTCCTCCATATATTGAAGATGGAATGAGGAAGTGTTTTGGTCAGGATATAGAAGCTTTAACCATAGTGCCATATTTTCTCTATCCAGGAAGAAAGGTCAAAGCTGCTGTTAACATGGCAGTAGAATTCAAGCCTATGAATAAAATCAAAATTGCAATTTCAAAACCAATGAGCTTTCATAAACTTATGGTAAGAATTGTTGATGAGAGGATTTGGTCTACTCTTGCAAAAAACAAGATCTCACTTTCTAAAAATGAAGTTAATGTTTTACTTATTGGACATGGGAGTAAAGATCCCGAAGCAAGAACATCACTCAAATATGTAGTGGATGAATTAAAACACCAATATAGAGACATTGGTTATTGCTTTTTGGAAATTGAACAGCCTAATATCTCGCAAGGAATAGAGGAGTGTGCAAAAAAATCACCAGAGATCTTGATTGTTGTTCCATATTTTTTGCACAAGGGTGCACATGTAAAGAGAGATATCTATGAAGATCTCAATCCTGCTATAGAAAAATCAAAAATAAAAAATATTTTCATTACAGAACACCTTGGAACTGATGATAAATTAGTTGATCTTGTGGTAGAGCGAGCTAGAGAGGCCGAAAATGATTACTGAGAAGGGGCAATCAATTGAAGACAGAAGTTTTGAAATAATAGATAGGGAGGTTGGCAGACACCACTACAATAAAGATGAATGGCCTATAGTCAGAAGAGTGATTCATGCAACGGCTGACTTTGATTTTGCACGAGGAAATATGATAATTTTTCATAAAGATGCCATAAGGTGTGGACTCAAATCTCTAAAAAATGGTTGTAACATTGTGGTTGATGTAAATGGTGTGATAGGTGGTTTTAACAAAGAAAACTTGAAAGAGTTTGGTAATAAGGTAATTTGCAACATTTCTGATCTCCATATAGCTACTCATGCAAAAAAATTCAATATGACACGTGCCCAGACTTCTATGCGTATGGCTTCATTAGAAATGAATGGTGGCATAGTTGTGATAGGTAATGCACCTACTGCCCTTGTAGAAGTCATCCAAATGATTAAAGAAAATGTAACACGGCCAGCTCTTGTAATTGGAGTTCCTGTAGGTTTTGTATGTGCTGTAGAATCAAAAGAGGGCCTACAAACACTTCAAATTCCCTACATTACTAACATGGGTCGCAAGGGTGGAAGCCCATGTGCTTCAGCAATAGTTAACGCGCTCTTTAAGCTCTTAAAAGAAAAATCATCTTCTTGAATTTTTAATGCAGTTTTGCACAAAGTTTTTTGCAAAAGATGAATTTGCAAAATGTAGGTGCATGTAGGAAGCAAGTGTGTTATGCTCCATCAGGCCATCTTTTCTATTCTTTATACCAATACCTATAGATAGATTGTACGCAAATTTAACATCATTATGTAATGATTCTAGTTCAGAAAAGTGGAATTCGTGGCCCTGTATTATTTTAAAGGGCTTTGAAATAAGACAATCATGAGAGACCGTAGCTTTAGTGTAATTTAGTTTAAGCCTTTTTTGCATTTTGGTTGTAGCATCAAAGAGTCCTACCATCTTGAATTTGTTATAATTATAGTCAATTGATTTTGTAAGATACATCAATCCACCGCACTCTGCATAGATGGGAACATGATCTTCAGCAAGCTTTTTGATGGCTTTTTGCATTCTTTGATTTTTTTCAAGAGATTTTCCAATAACCTCAGGAAATCCACCTCCTATGTAGATACCATCACAATCAGGTACTTTCGAGTCCGAGACAGGACTGAAGAATTTAATCATAGCCCCCCCTGTTCTCAGAGCATCAAGATTGTCTTGGTAGTAAAAATTGAAGGATTCGTCCAAGGCAACAGCTATTGTTGTTTTGTGTTTTGGCTTTTTATCCAGTGAAATTTTTGGAAGAGGTTGTGCTTTTTTCCCCATTTGAATTATTTTATCAATATCAATAAAATCGGAAATTGATTTTGCAATCATTCGTATCTTAGATTTGACGGATTGGCTTTCTTTGACTGGAATCAGTCCAAGGTGTCTTGATTCCATTATGAGGTTAGTCTTCCGTGGAATCACTCCAAGTATTGGTAACTTTAGTGTGGCTAGAGCTTGCCTACAAAGTTCTTCGTGTTTTTTACTGCCTATTTTATTTAAAATTAATCCCATTATTCTAGAATTTTTCTGAAATTTTGTAAATCCTAGGGCTATTGCAGCTATGGATCGTGCCGTTTTGCTTGCATCTAAGACAAGAATCACTGGAGTTTTTAAAATGTTAGCAACGTGATATGTGCTTGAAAAGTTGGTCGTGCCAGAAAACCCGTCATAAAAACCCATAACACCTTCTACTATAGAAAAATCAGAATCAGAATTTTTAACAAAGCTTTTCACAACACCTTTCGAGCCCATGAGCCATGGATCCAAATTCCTAGATAATCTTCCAGAAACAGTTGAGAGATAACTTGGATCTATGAAATCAGGTCCTACCTTAAAGGGCTGTACAGAGTATCCGTGTTTTTTTATGCCATGTATAATTGCTGCAGTAATTGAGGTTTTGCCAACACTACTTGTTGTTCCCGCAACTACTATTCGTGGAGTTCTCAATTCTCATCAATATTATAGAATTTTATTTAAATGGATGTTTGGGCTGTAATTCTATGTATTAGATTGAATCATTGACTCATTTTTGGGATGTCTTTCACTATAGCAAAAAGTTGTCGTACTGCTAGTTTAGGATGATGTGTAGCAAGACGAAGCATGTTTGACATACTAAAATCTGCTCTAACAAAATCAAGAAATTCTTCTGACGAAAGCTCACTAATTATTTCTAGTTCTCTATCCCATTCTTCGTCAGTTAGGTTTAGCCATCGGCTTTGTATTTTAATAGCTGCTTTAATCTTTGAGCCAATTGTTTTTTTACACATATCTTCGTATGGTTTTAATGATTCTTTGGTTGTATCACCTTTAATTATGGCTTGGGCGCCAATTTGCCCAGCCTTTCTACCAAACTCAATTGCGTACCTAATCCCTTCTAACACTAATGGATTTGCTTGTCCTGCGGCATCTCCAACGAGCATAAGATTATCATCTATGGTAGTATGTATCAAGCCCTCATTAGGTATAAGACCATAATGGAATTCTATGGGAGTAATCTTTCCTAATTGACCAATTGGACCTGGCTTCTTAGTCACAAGTTCAAGCAATTGTTGCATTGGATCTGCTTGAGACTCGGGTTTTCCTACACCGACGCCAATTCGTGCTTTATTCTTACCTAATGGAAAAATCCACGCATAACCTGCAGGGGAGTATTGTTGTCCAACCATGAGGCTCCATGTTTCTTGGTCCACATTCTCCACATAAGCTTCATACTCGGCACCGACACCAAATCTTTTCCACTGTGAAACCGTGCCAAGACTTTTACCTATTACAGAATAGAATCCACTTGCATCTATTACAATCTTAGAACGAAAGATTAGTTCGTCTTTTAAAGATGTGGCCTTAACTCCTATCAGTTTTCCTCTTTCATCTATTATAGGACTCGTCGCATTAGTTCGTACAAAAATATCAGCACCAACACTAGCTGCTTGGTAGGCTAGAAATTGATATGTTCTTCGAACGTCTAGAACTGCTGCCTGATATTCAGTACCATGTATAGTTACTTGATTATTTGGAGAATAAAAAGAATAATTCCGTATTGGGTTGTAATAATCTGATGGAATTCCAAAAGACTTGGCGTCAGTAATCCACGTTACTCCACTTGTTCGAATACTTTGTGCTATTGCCTCTTCTCTTTCAAGTACTGCTACGCTGACTCCATTCTTTGCAGCTGACCATGCAGCTGACAGACCAGCGGGTCCAGCACCTACTATTATAATGTCGTAATTGTATTCACTATCCAATTAACTCACTATTCATCATCTTTTAAAGGAAGATAATAAACTACGCATTTTGTAATAAAATTATATTCGTTTCTTGTAGGTTTCTAAACCACTTAATTATCTTCTCAGTTCTTGAACACCAGTTCCACTAACTAAAAGGGAAAACCCTTTTGTTCAAATACTAATTATGTTCCGGCTTCTGTTGAGGGACCATGCGGTCTCTTAGAGCGTAAGCTAAAACAAACTACAGCCATTGCGACCATTACACCTATCATGGCTCCATAGTATGCCAGACCTGCTTCTGCCATAGCGTCTTCTATGTACGTATTCTATATACAGAGAATCTTATGGGAAAGATTTACCCTGTGTGTAATTGTCTTGGCAAAATTTGATCTTTCTGAGATCGCCGTTATAATGACCCTAATCTTTTTAGTTTACAGCTGAAACCAAAAAAAGGATGGGAAAAGATGGGCTTGTAATAGTATACACAGGTAAGGGAAAAGGAAAGACAACTGCAGCACTTGGAATTGCATTAAGGGCAGTAGGCCACAATTACAAGATTTGTATGATACAATTCATCAAGGGATCATGGCATTATGGTGAGATGACTTCATCAAAGAGGCTTGAGCCAGAGTTTGAGCTGACTGCAATAGGAAGGGGTTTTGTTGGAATTATTGATGATAATACTCCTATTGAAAAACACAAAGAAATTGCAGATGAGGCTCTACGCTTAAGCAGAGAAAAAATTAGATCAGAAAATTATGATATAGTAATACTTGATGAAATAAATTATGCTGTTAATCTTGGACTAGTAAAACTAGAGGATGTTTTAGATTTAATAAAAATCAAACCATCACATGTGAATTTAGTACTTACAGGAAATTATGCAAGGGATGAAATTATAGATGCGGCAGATCTTGTTACTGAAATGAAAGAGATTAAACATCCATTCAAATCTGGCGTAAAGGCCAAGAAGGGAATTGATTTCTAACCAGCAACATTAAATTATGCAATAAAAATTTGAAAAACTATGACAACTGAAGTTCAGGAGCTCCCGGAAGTAGGTGAGATTATTATTGCTACAGTAACAAAGATTATGGATCAAGGTGCATATGTTAGTCTTGATGAATACAATAACATTCAGGGGTTTTTACATATATCAGAGATTGCAACTGGCTGGATTCGACATGTAGAAAAGTTCGTCAAAGTTGGTGAGAAAAAAGTGCTATTGGTAAAACGTGTGAATGTAGCAAGATCTGAGATAGATCTGTCTTTAAAACAAGTTTCAGGCGATCAAAAGAAAAAAAAACTTCTAGAGCTGAAAAGAAATGAAAAGGAACAGGTTCTTATTGAAAACCTTAAGACAAAAGCTAGCCTTTCACAAACAGAGACAGAAAAGTTAGATGGAGTTCTTGTTAGCAAGTTTGGCTCGGTTTATGACGCTTTTTCAGAAATCGTATCAAAAGGAGTAGTGGTCTTGGATGGTCTCAACTTATCCAAAAAAGTACTTTCTGCAATAGAAGAGATCAGTTCAAAGATTCAAGTTCCACATGTAGAGATACGTGGTATCTTAGAGATTACATGTACAAAGCCTAATGGGGTTGAAATCATAAAAAAAGTACTCCTTGATGCTATAGAAAATAAAGATGCAGCCATAGACATAATTTACATTGGTGCACCAAAATATCGACTTACGGTATCTGCTCAAAACTTCAAGATAGCTGAAAAAGCACTCAAACCACTTCTTTCAACAATTCAGACTAGCATAGAAAAGAAAGGTGGCGCCTACAAATTTACCAGGGAAGAGTCAAAGAAAACTCGTGAGGGATAAATGCGATTTCAGATGCGCAGGTGCGCTAACTGTAAGAGATATACTCTAAAGGATGATTGCCCACAGTGTGGCAACAAAACTGTAACGGCCCATCCTGGGAGATATTCACCGGATGATAAATACGCACGATATCGCATTTCTGATCGATATAAGTGAATTGGATATTGTGTTCATTACAACATTTCCTAAATCTGTTGTAAATTGTTACTGTGGAATTTGAGGCTCTGCTGTTTGAATGACTGCTTTCTTTATACGTGCAGCTTCAACATCAATTGGTTGTTCAGTTGAGCTATCTCTGTCCAGGGATGCTATTTTATCAACTACCTCTTTGCCAGATATCACTTGACCAAATATTGTATACTGACCATCTAGCCATGGAGCGTCACCAAGTACTATGAAGAATTGAGAAGCAGCACTATTAATGTCTGCACCGCGGGCCATTGATACCATATATTTTGTGTGTTTAAGATTGCTAAATTCAGGTGGAATAGTATAACCTGGGTCACCTGTTCCCCATATCTCACGTGAGCCTGATTTTGTATTGGGATCTCCACCCTGAATGACAAAACCTGGAACTATTCTATGAAATAATGTTCCATCATAGAATCCTTCACTTGCAAGTTTCTTAAAGTTAGCAACGGTTTTGGGCGCAACGTCTTCTTTGAAATCAATTATAATGTCACCAAACGAAGTTGATAGAACTGCAACGTCACCCGTGGGTTTGATCTCTGATTCTGTTTCTAGATTAGTCGGGTTTGTTTCTGACATCACATAATTATGGTTGACTTCATACAGTAATACCGCCGAAATTGGACCAGCGTCTTTTCTATCAAAACTAGATGAAGAATATACAAGTTTTAGTGGATCATCGTCAGTTTTGTACTTGATTGTTTTAGTATAGATGGCAGTGTATCCAGGCTGGTAACTTTCTGATTGTAGATTTCTATTCAAATCTACATAAGCCACAGGTGTAAATGGAAACATTTGTCCCAATAAGGTATTTTCCCAAAAGTAGTCTTTAGGAGTAAACCCATCATTTTGAATAAACTGAGATGTGTCTTCTCCCGCAATACGAATAAACCACTGCTTTTTGCTTTCATCGCCACCACCACCAAGTATGTAAAGGTCTTGATCGTTTGAAACAAGCTTTTGTCCAACTACATACACTAGAACATAATCGGCATCCATTTCTTGTAACATCTTCCATGCTTGGTCAGGTGAACTTAGGAACATTTTTGCTATATTGGCTATTATGTATGTGTGAATGGTAGCATTATCTGCGAGTGATTTTCTCTCTCCCAATGTGGTTATCCAGTACCCATAATCCCACCAGGCAGCAATTGCAGCATCTTTCGGTGTGTTATTTTTTATCCATTCCAAGCTTGCTGGCCAATCGTCTGTTGCCATAGCAAAATTAGATCCTCCGTTAAGAATAGTTGGCGGAGCTTTTACCATTGATATCCAATTCGCATTTGCTGGAAAAACAGTAGGCACCAGAAGGAGGGCAACTATAACAGCAACATAGGATATTTTAGTAATTTTCCCTGGAACACGGATTGATTTTTTGCCTTGTGTAATACCTTTCTTTAGTATCTCAGATGTTATGACAGATAATCCAATTGATGAAAGTATAATCACAGATATGGATGAAAAAAGTTCCAATCTTGCAAAAGTTGCACCTGCGTAAACGCCGGTAAGACCTATAATCAACGCAAATACTGTCATCTCATTTTTAATCCCTACTGGTAAGGCAATGTTCTGATTCTCTATTCCTTTTCTAAAAATAAGCCATATCCCCAGCCCTGCAAACAGCAGAAGTACAGACAGAAAGGTGAATGATTGAGCAAGTGTTGGGGTTGCGTGTTCTGCCACGGAATCTACTAATGGATCTTGTGTGGTAAGTAATGGGTTTATTGCATTAAGATAACGAAAGCTTGGTAATGAAAAAATGTTGGATGAAATTATTGCAAACCCAGCTATCACAGAGCTTCCTAAAAATGCCAAGCTGTTCCGTATGCTGGTTTCTTGTCTGCTAAATTTCTGGATAAATGTTAGAATAACTAGAAATATGGTTGGTCCAATGAGTGCAAATCCACCTATACCAGCTATAAAACTAAGACCCGGTCTGGCAAACACAACCGAGGCTGCCATAGTAGCAGCTACAAAAACAGGTACTGCCCAGATTAGGAATTTGTGATCTTTCCTAATAAATGGAAGTGCAATAATAAACAGTGCTAATGGTATAAGGAAAAATTGAATTCCCCCCCATGAGGCAAAGCCAATTGCTAAAAACACTCCACCACCAATTAACTTTGCAAAAGCGGTTTTGTGGTTTTGTGACTTTAGTCCGCTAAGAAAAAGATAGAGCGCCAAAAGACCATAAAAAAGTCCAAGTGGTTCTGATTTGAACCAACCTATTGTACCTCTAACTATTATTCCTGGAGAGAGCGCAAAAAAAAGGGATGCAAAAAGACCTGCTGTTGTACCACCAATAACCCTTACAAGAGCAAAGAGGATTATTGCAGTAAGTGAACCAAAAACAACCGGAAATATTATAGTAAAATCATAAAGGCTTAAACCACCTCCAAAAATCTGATATAAGAATACATCAGTAAAATGTAACGGCGTCTGTGATGTTTCGAAAACATCTCTTCCTATTGGGTACCAACTCATATCATCATGCCAGTTAACGTATGCATCTATGCCATTGTCTAGAAGATATTTTGATGCTCTGTAATTAAAGAAAGGATCGAATTCGTTTAGCTCAAAGCCATAATCCAGTGCTTGAGACCTAATCATAGTAGATATGGAAAAAGAAATAGCAAGGATGCCAACAATTAATAGGTAATGTAGATGAAAGTCAAAATTACCAATTTTAAATAATTTTGTATTAGAAATCAATCTAATTTGAATGGAATTTGTTGGGCTTATTTACTCTTTTGTAAGAATTTGTACTTCACATGACTTGACCATGTCTTTGAAATCTTTTGCATTAGCTTCACTGCCAACTATGGTTCCATAGTGCATTGGAATAGCGACCTTTGGTTTTATTTTCTCTACAGCCTTTGCAGCTTCCTTTGCAGTCATCACATATGTTCCACTAACTGGAACAAGCAAAACATCTGGCTTAAGATCAGTCATTTCTGGAATGAGATCTGAGTCACCAGTGTGGTAAATTAATACTCTCTCTATATCAATAACAAAACCAATCTTGTTGTCTTCTTTTGGATGAAAAGGCTTGCTTGTATCAGGGTTTATCTTGTCTATATTATATGCAGGAATGGCTCTTACTCTGATATTATTTAGTATTTTTTCTTGTCCTGGTGTGAGAGCTATCCTTTCTTTCGATGGAATTGTGGAGAGTTGTGATATACATTCGTTTGCGGCAACAATTATCGTATTAGCAGATGAGATTTTTTTCAGATCATCCAAACTTAAATGATCAAAATGATTATGTGAGATCAATATGATATCTGGATGTATAGACCTTGATAATTTGTATGGATCTATACAAATTGTAAGTCCCTTTTCGAGCGTAAAGGTGTCATGACCATACCATCTTATTTTAATTCCTTTGTATTCAAACATTATTAGAAATTAATTTCTGATCAAGTTAAATCTTACTAGGCTCTAAAACAATTCTGTCATTTGCTAGAGAAAGAATTGAACCGCCAAAATTTCTTATTCTTTTTTTAAGATCTATATCTACGGTGGCTACAATTCCCTTATGATTCTTTATGTATGACACTATAGCGTCGTCTACAGAATTTCCTGAGATTATGATTTTTTTAAAATCTTTTATTATTCTTATAGCTACAGAAGCGGAAGTTTTTTTTTAAGATTAGTGCTCTTAGAAATTTTGTCAAGCTCTTCTATTACTATGTATGGTACCACAAATTCGATTGTTCCAAGCTCTGTATCAAGGTTTGATATGTTTTTGATGTTTTTAGAGGCAAGAATCATCAAAAAACTGGTATCGCAGATAACTTTAACCAATTACTACACCTGCACCAATTAGTCTCCATCTTTCTGTTATTTTTCTACTTATTGCAACTCTTCCTTTTTCAAAAAGACAGACAGGTCTTTTGAACTGTACTTCTATCTTTTCTCCGCGGACACTAGTTACTTTCGAAAGAACTGGTGCGGTTCCTATGCTTAATCGCAATGATTCTCCTACTTGTATAGATGCAACCTTTATTTCATCTACTGAACCCACTGCCGTATCAAACAGATTTACCTCAATTTTTGCACTAGAAGAATTTTCTGGTAGGGTGTTAGGCTTGCCAATCACAGAGCCAATCAGAGAATCACTTCGAGTCATTGAAGGATCAAGTTTTGTTCCTATTGCAACAAGACCACCAGCTTTTACTTCATCAACAAGACCTGCACCTGTTCCAAGTGAAGAGATCTCTGTTGTTATCGGCTCATAGGTTGAATTTTTCTCGTTTGCTAGTCCTGGCTTTATCTCAATTTCATCTCCTACCTTGAAGATACCTTGAGTTATACTTCCACCTATAACACCTCCTTTGATATCTTTTATTTTAGTTCCAGGCTTGTTAACATCAAATGAGCGTAATACATGCATGACAGTATTTTTTGATTCATCTCTTTTTGGAGTCTCAATGGTGGATTCTATCGCACCAATTAGAGCATCCATGTTTAGCTTTGATTGGGCAGAAACTGGGATTATTGGTGCTTTGGAAGCATTTGTACCTTTGACAAACTTTACAATATCAGTATAGTTTGCCATAGCATCTTCATAAGAAACCAAATCTGCTTTGTTCTGTACAAGTACAATTTGTTGTATTCCAAGTGTTTGTAAAGCAAGAAGATGTTCTTTTGTCTGCGGCTGGGGCACCTTTTCATTGGCTGCAATCACAAGTATAGCGCCATCAATTAATGCAGAACCAGAAAGCATGTTTGCCATAAGGCTTTCGTGACCGGGGCTGTCTACAAAGCTTACAACTCGTGATAATTCACTTTCCTTTCCACAATTATTACATTCTGGAGAGACCGAGTATCCTAATGGGGGCTCACAGCTTTTGCATTTGTAAAATGCTGCATCTGCATATCCTACACGGATTGTAATACCGCGCTTTAGCTCTTCGCTGTGTGCACTTGTCCACACTCCTGTAAGAGCTTGGATAAGCGTTGTCTTTCCATGATCAACGTGACCAGCTGTTCCAATGTTAACGCATGGCTGATGACCGTATTTTTTTATGTACCAATCAGGAAGAGTTTCACGCCAATGCAATATCCAAGCTTTAAAAACGACCTATGTTAACTTATGCCTTTTTTGGCTTCTCTACTTTTTCCTGTTTTTCTTGTGGTGCCGCTTGTACAGCTTCGTCTATTTTTAGCTCACCATCAAGAACACAATTTATCTGATAAACTTCCTCTGTGATTGTATTTCCTCTTATAAGCTTACGAAAACGCTGTCCCTTTTCTGCATCCTGAAGACCAACACTTTTTGATAGTAGAATGTATTTTCTTGCTCCACCGTGGATGTCAGCTCTCATTGGTACACCTGATTTGTCACTTCCACCCGTTATTTTCATCTTGCCGGGTTGACCTATTATTGCTGCGTCAACTTCAGCTCCTATCTGCAAACCCAAGAGTGGATTTGCATCCTTTTCTTTTAGCTCCCTTGTTATGCATTTTCCTTTTTTATCAGATATTGTAATCTTGAATGTGGCCAAGCATTTGGAAAAAGTCTTTACACTATTAATTAATCTTTGTACCTAAATCCTTTAAAATAATCATTTGCTTAAAATGAAATCATGGCAGAAGAGATCAAATGTCCTAAATGTGGGAAACCCATGATCTCAATGCAAGCTTGCCACATGTTTTGTACTAATTGTGGTGCACACCTTGATTGTTCAGATAAGGGCTCGTTTTGGTAATTTAATATCCGGCTCTGTCAGGATTAAAGTTGCTTACCAAGTCACCTGCTCTTTGCTTCATTATTTTTAGATATTCATCGTATTTTGCTTCAAAGCCGCAATGATGACACTTGACATTTGTTATATCACCATCAAGTACTGCAATTTTTTCACACTCTGGGCATTTTGCATCCATGGATTATTTTGGTAATTAAACTATATAATGCTAGGCATCCAGTTTGCAATGAGCGGAGTTAGTCCAGCCCGGCACGACGTCAGCTTCCCAAGCTGAAGGTCGCGGGTTCAAATCCCGCACTCCGCATTTAATTGTGTGTTGAGTTTTTTACAAATCTTATTCTGCCAAGAGTTTTTCAAATAGAAGATCAAGAGACTTTTGATCGTAATAGCCAAATCTCTTGAAACGTATTATTCCCTTTTTATCAATCACAACAGATGCTGGCGTTCCACCTGTCTGATATGCCTGCATAGTAATTGGAACTATCTGACCATCTAATGGTTTGTCTATACAAATCCTAAAAGGCAAATCACTTTCCTTTACGAACTTCTCAAAATTACTAGAAGATTGTTCCTCAAAGTCTTCAAAAACCGTATGCATGCCTATTACCTCAAGACCTTTTTGTGCATATTTTTTGTGCCAAACAACAGCAAGTGGAAGTGAATGAGCAAGGCAAGCAGGACAATGCATTTGAAAAAAATTAATGTAGACAGCTTTTCCTTTTAGTTCTGCAAGGGTGGTGGGATTTCCCTGAACCCATCTGTCTACAGCAAGTTCTATTGCTGGCTTTCCTACGTACCCTGAATCAAAATCGTACACCGCCATGAAAGCAAATTTTCCAAGTATAAATCTTAATTTTTGTCTCGAAGTTTTTGTGCGAGATCTTCAAATTCACTATCAGTAAGCTTTGGTCTTTGCCTAAACATGCTATGAACCGGACCTGCTCCATCATCAGTATTACGTGGAATTATGTGAACGTGAACATGCGGAACTTCTTGTCCACTTTCTTTACCATTGTGAATTGCTATAAGTGAAGATGATGCTAAGCGTTCTGTTCTACCCACCATAACTCTGACTGTATCAAAAAGATCTATATTGTCTTCTTTTTTCATTTCTTGAATCTTGACATAATGATTTTTTGGAATAACAAGTGTATGACCTTTTGTTAATGGAAATGCGTCCAAAAATGCTAATGTTTTCTCTGTCTCCATTATTTTTCTTGTAGGAATCTTTCCTTGTACTATCTTACAAAAAATGCAATCCATGTAATCACATTAATTATTCTATTGTAACCTCTTTGGATATAATAGTATAGTAAATTATAATTCTTTTATTGCTTCTAGTATACCATGTCGGTCTGCGGCATTTGGCATTTGTGTTAGATAGGTAGTGAAATCTTCTTTGGCTGTAGTTTTTTTATTTTGTTCCAACCTTGCCAAACCACGATTTTTGTAAATTGGGCCAAACCTGTTTGGGTTTATTTCAATCGCTTTCGAATAATACATCTCTGCGTTTGGATAATCCTTTATTTTTAGGTAATAATTTCCAAGACCACGATACGCAAGATAACATTGTTTGTTGTAGTCTATGCTTTTTTGATAATATTGCACTGCGTCAGGGGAGTTTTGATCATTTAGCATTCCTCCTAGAAGACAGAGTGCAGTAGAGTTACTATTACCTATTTCAATTGCTTTTTTTAGGGCATTTATTGCATCATCTAATTTTCCCTGCAAGCGTAATCTCTCTGAAATAAAGCAAAGCCTGTTTGATTTTTCCATTTCCTTATTTTCTGGATTTACTTTAGAAAGTATGTCTGGTGGTGCAACAAGAAGCATCAGTCTACCATCTTCTGCCCATTGCTGATCAAATTTTTGTTCTGGAATTGCACCAACTGTATCAGGATGTGGAAAGTAGTGCATGATCGTTTTTTCCACCTCGTCATATCCTGAAATGACAGAAGCGTGTTGCACAGTGTCTTGTATGCCTGGAAGAATAACTATTGGTGGAATGCCAATATCTACTGTTTTTTTCAATTCTTTAATGCTTGAATTTAAAATAAGACTTGCTAGACCGTGTCGTTCTGCAAGTTCTATTCCTTCTATCATTATGCTTCCTCTCATGTTTGGATATTTTTTTGCAATCTCCTTTGCTTCTGGAAACGGTAAATCCATCCCCCAGTATCTAGAAACAACAGTAATCACAAGTGGTAGACAGATGTTCTCTTCATCTTCTTCTACAAGTGGTAGAAAAAGCATGTGGTCTGATTCCAAGATTGATCCTATTGAAAGTTAGATATTAAAACCATCAAATCGCGACAAATTTCTCTAAGAGGAGTTTACCGTCATCACTCATTTCTGGATGAAATTGAGTCCCAAAAATATTAGAGTCGCGGCATTGGATCATTTCAAACTTGCATACACTAGATTTAGCAATATGCTCAAAGAGACTGTCAATCTTTGATATCATATACGAATGGCTCTCAAAAACAGTGATTTTTCCGCTACAAATAGGGTTAGTTTTTACTATTTCAATTTCTTGAATTCCTGTGTGTACTTTTTGCATCCTCATAAGCGTGCCGCCAAGAGTCAGTGCAAGAATTTCTGCACCATAACAAATTCCCAGAAGAGACTTTTTTTCTGAAATTACATGTTTAATTATTTTTGAATTGATAGCATTCATCACAGTATCATTTTTTCGTCTGCCAGAAAGAATTATGTTGGAATATTTGTGAAGATCTGAGAGGATTACTTTATCGAAAGTAAGAGAAAGAAATTCTATGTTTTTTTCAAGTAAAAAATTCAAAAGTGATTTAGTGTAGACAGAACCGTTATCTACAACTAAAAGCAACTACTTGCCTACCTCAATTGAGATGTAATGCATCTCTGGGACGTTTTCCACAAACACGATAGATCCGAAATTGATAGCGTTGTCTGTTTCCCACACGATCACCCTATCGGTTCGTGGTTTTACAAAATCATCAATGAATTTAGAGACTAGCTTCTTAGTTTCTTCAAGATCGGATTCTTGGAAGAAAGTAGTCTTGCCCTCCTCAAATGAGAGTGGAATCTGTACTGATGTTGGACTGACAATGTTGATGTTTTCGTTTTGGAATAAGGATTTTAGTGTCTCTATCCTAGTATCTTTGTCAAGTCCCACAAAGCCGCCAGTGGTTGATGGTGCAACTCCTGAGAGTTTTGCAAGATATGCTTCAAAGGCTTGTTGCGGAGTGTTTCCCATTCCAACATAATATTCTCCATCAAATGCAGCACCTACTGCTGCTATGGTTCCAAGCTGGGTTACGACCCCTCCAGAACCGGCGGTATACACAGGTATGAAGTAGACGTCATGATCACTAATCCTATATAGAATATTGTCTCCAATCCTTGGATTTCTAAGCAATGTCTTTAGCTGTGCAAAATCTGGATCCCTATCCAGTGCCTCACGCACCGCAGTTGGACCTAGGAGCTTTGTCTCAGAATCTAATGGTACTTGGTAAAACTGCATCTTACCCAAGTTTTTTAGGTCATTTTCTACAACCATAAAACCTGCAAGGTTTCTTCCCTGAGAACCACGGAGCTCAAGTGAGAGCAATCCAACATACGTACTTTCATCAAATCCTGGTGGTTTGGCCTGTATGTAATATGTACCAAGCCCCTCTGGAACCTCGTAGAATTCTTTTGCTTGTATGAATGTTGAAGTGTCTGTAACGTGGTAGATGTTGTACATTTCAACTTTCCAGTTGAATAGCTCTTCAGGATATCTTATCTGTTCTTCAAGCCAAGCTGGTGTTTCAATAAATTTGTCAGCATATTGGCTTACAAACATGTTAGTGAAAAAGTCATCTCCAGTTTTTATCAGAGTGATCTTACCGTCGTATGTATCCACCAAAGCATAACCAACTAGCCTGAGGTATGGATTGCTAACTGTCCAAGGAACGTTGTGTGTATCAAAACCCACTATCAATGGAACAAGCCAATAGGTTCTTTGACCGTCAGTCACAGGTAGAGAATCTACTTCTTGACCAAATAGATGGTATTGGAAATACGGGTATAATGTTTCCATTC
>Ga0247727_10003004_pt1 | contig 37903 bp, 37 predicted proteins | sample WisWelCaveWW1625_FD_202498 | JGI IMG/M metagenome (GOLD analysis project Ga0247727, IMG submission 202498) | Biofilm microbial communities from Wishing Well Cave, Virginia, United States - WW16-25 | ecosystem: Environmental > Aquatic > Deep subsurface > Groundwater > Cave microbial mat | place...
GCCAAATGGCTTCCCACGATTTGCAAGCTTTTCCCGCCTCAATGCGGAAAATCCGGCAAACCTGCAACGCCCCAAACCGGCCTTACGCCAACGCCGTCAACGCCTTGCGATTACTTCACGGACGACTAAAAACCGGCACTGGGTGGGAAGCGCTCGCCGACCGCTGTTCCCGGACTATGATCGCCAGCGGTCCGTCGAACAAGGTCCATCCATCTTTGACAAGCTTTGACCGCGCATGCCCAAACAAGGATATTTGGTGTCGATTTCATTCATGCGTAACGGCTAGCTCAAGGTGAATTTGCCCAATCACTAGCTCTTTAATAACCCTTCACCCAACACCGGTCATAGCCCTCAGCCATCAACTGATCGCATAGCTTTGCTGCCTCAGGGCGAGGGCCGGCTGGTAGAAAAACAAGGCGATGCCAGATACCCTTCTTACCGAGATCGACAGGCTGAACTTCACCTTGTCGATCGAGCAATAGGTTCGGATACTGCCGCTGCATGTTGGTCAGGACACGCATCACTGCCGCGTGGTCTTGGTGGGTGAACACGACCGGGACAAACTGCTCGTTGGGGACGTCGGCTGGGGGCGTGGCGGGTTCGTTGACGACTGCGGGCGCCGCGACGCGCTTCCCACCGGGCTGCACCGTTGCTGCCGGGTCCAGTCGGCCTGTAACCGCGGCGACGTCTGTAGGCGGTGGCGTAGGTACCGCCCGGCGCTTCTGATCGAGCGGCGCCGTTGCCGCGGGGCCTGGTCGATCAGTGACGACGGTGGCATCTGGAAGCGATGGCACGCGTTCCGCACTCCGTGTTGCAGTAGGTGGCTGGGCTAGCGACAGTCCTGCTCCGTCGGTTGCATTAGGAACTCCGGGCGCCGCAGACTCACCTCCTGCGCCAACCATCTCGACGAGCTTCGCCGCCACGTCTTGCAGCTTGGTATCGCGCGGAATCAAGCTGAGAACGAGCGCCGCAACAATCATGGCTGCCAGGCCCCTAAAGCCAGGTCCGGTCCGCTCACGCGTTCGCGAAAGCAGTGATCTTGGAGTGCCGTCATCGTCGCTGCGGAGACGCCAGGTAGCCGATTTGCGCGCTGCGGCGCCCGCTGCGCCGACGACGGGCGTGACCGACAGGTCTTGGAGTTGCCTCGGAAGCACATGCTCCTTCACTAGAAGGCCAAGCTCATCAAGAACGGTCTGCTGTGCCTTCACAATGCTCACCATGGCCTTGAAGCGGTCCCATGATGGCGCCGGTAAACGATCGATCTTGGCAATCAGACGCTCTTGCGTCCCTACGATCCGCGCGACCGCAGCGCCTACCCGCTCCCGCTCATCGAGCGGCGCCTCCGCGAGGTGCTCCTCAAGGGACACCACTCCAGCAGCAATCTGGCTGGAACCCGACAGGAAGCCCGCGCGCATCGAAGCAAGCGCGCGCTCAACCTCGCTCTCAACGGGCACTGGCCGCTCGCCCATCTGCTCTTCTAATCGCCGATTGTGCGTGATCCCACAAACGCCAGTAGGCAAGCATCCAAGTACAATTGGACGCGTTTTGCAATACACTGGAGGGCATTGAAAGTTGGATCGCCCATCGCGCCAAGGAACTCGACACCACCGGCCGCAAGGTTTGAGATCGATGGCGGCTGGCGCCTGTCCCGCTGCTACGGCGCCCAAGCGTCCGATGCCGGCAAAGAGTCTGCAAGCCGTAGTAATTCGGCTCAGATTCTCGAGACGCCGTCCAGCTCAGAGGGGATTTCGCCTTCGTGTGCCATTTCTGCAACTTGGTCTCCAAGTCCGCTCGGTACGTCGCAGGCCGCGAGTCCGCGGCTGAGTCCACCTCCAGCACAAGTAAGGTAGGCCACAATGGATGTTACCGCCTGGCTCAGGCGGGGCACGTTGCCGTAGAGGCCCAATCAGGGCGGTACGGTGCACGGTAGCGCTGGGCGCCGCGGGCGCGCCCTGTCTCTAGGGAACTTCCAAATCAACCTTTAGCTCTGATGCATTTGCTGGCCGCCGGCAGCGCCCATCGAACTCCGCCCCCTGCTCGATCGAAAGCGACATGTGATGGATATCGCCTTCCACCCGTGCCGAACCCTGTAGTGCTACGCTCAGCGCGCGAATAACCCCGGATGTCGTGCCGCGCACGATCACCCGCTCGGCAGCAACGGTGCCCGTCACCTTCCCCTGCTCGCCGATGATAACCTCGGCGCCGGCTACGTCCCCCTCAACCTCGCCGTCGACCTGCAGCGTGCCCCGGCTGATGATCTTGAGACCCTGGCCGATGATCTTCAGATCGTTGCTGATGACCGACTTGCCCGCCTCGACGGAACCCGAACGAAGTTGTGTTGGCCTCATAGGCGCAATGTTCGGACTCGGTTTGCGAGGCTCGATCGGCACCGGCTCGTTTGCAGAGTTGCGCGTGAACATCGCTATCCTCCTTTGCTCCCTCGGTTGCCATGGGCGGGCAACGCCGTCGAAAAGTCAAACAGAATCGATTGTCAAAGCCCAACTGATGGACATCCGACGCCGGATCACCCTCAGTTGAGAGGTGAGTCCATCGCTCGAGGTTTGGTAGCGGGACGGACATCATCAGCAAGTCGCGGGTCCACGCAGAAGCAGGGGACCAGGTGGGCCGAGGACAGTCGTGGAGCGATCGATGCGCCGTCGCCACTCGTCGACGCTCGCCGGGGCATCGAGCCGCGCTTCGGCGGCCGCCGAGACGATCAGCTGCAGAGCGGATCGCAATCTGCCCGTCTGCAGGCTGATCTTTTGAAGATCGACCGCGATGCGCCGGATGCTTGTACATTGTATGCAGATCAAATCAGCGACGCAGCCGCGCCCTAAGTGGTTGATTCGATTGGCGCTCCCTAGGGGAGTCGAACCCCTCTTTTCAGATTGAAAATCTGACGTCCTAACCGATAGACGAAGGGAGCCTGAGCGACGGCCCGATATAGTTGCGTTTGGGAAGGGTGGCAAGCTGTCGGGCCTCTCCTTGCCTCACGCGATCGGCCGGACAGGCGGCCGCGCTCCGGGGAGGTCCCGGTCGATGGCAGCGATGAGCCGTTCACCGGCAATTAGGCTCGATACAAAGATGCAAAGAAGCGGACTAACGCTGGGTCTCGTTGCCCTGTTTCTCAGGTCCGTCGAGAGGGTTCTTCAGTGGCCGCTGCTGTTCGCGCCAGCGCAGGAAACCGCGCCGCTCCTCGGGCGTAAGGTTGACCACAATTTCGCTGTGGAGCTTGTAGGCTGCCTCGCGCGACCGCTGATCGGCCACCAGCAGCAGCGACTGAACCGCCAGATAGCGCTGCCGATCGAACGGTTCGGTGGCAAGCGCCTTGATGCTTTCTGCGCGCGCATCGAGTAGCGCACGGCGGAGGGGCCGAACTCTTCGCCACTCCTCTTCCGTTCGGCTCTCCAATTCCTTGAACCGTTCCGCGGGCAGCGTCATGGCGTAGCCCAGTACATTCGGAGGGACACGTCCGCTCAACCTTGCCTCCGGAGGCTCAAAGTGGCGGCGCCACAGATATGAGACAGTTGCCCCGATGACGATGAGATTGAGCGCGAGCGAGCCAACGAGCGTCACCGCCACCCATCGCGGGGTGCGCGGGCTGCTGACGCCGGTCGCCACCGCGGTCATTGCATGTCCTCATGGGAGAGAGCGATCTGCGTCAGATTGTTGCGGTCCGGCGCGAGCCCAGTGATTTCCGCAAGCGTGGGCAGAAGCTGCTGCGGCAAGTTGGAATGGCCGATCACAACTCCAACCATCAGCGAAGCGACCAGGAACCCGACCGCACCGGCCTCCCCGCTCAAGAGCCGCGATCGCAAGCGGCTATTCCTCATCGCAACCAATCCTGCCGCCGTCTCGGACGGAGCCGAAGCAACAGCGACCGGGCGAGCGCCCGCAATGCTCACAATTCGTGGGGACCGCTGCGCGGCCGCGACGATGCGATCGGCGAGCGCCGCCTCCTTCGCCAGCGCGGGCGCGGGCGCGCGCTCCAACACACGATCGAGCGCCTCGGCTTCGGCCAAGAGCCGTCGCGCTCCCGCATCCCGAGCGATCAGATGTGCCGCCGCGGCACGCGCCTCGGGCGGCCAGCACATGCGGTTGCCGCCGTAGACATCCAGCAGCTTCGCAAATTCGGACGGTGTCATGTTCGTGTTGCTCATGCTCGTCTTTCCGGCACCTGGTTCTCGCGGCTCGAATTCAATTCCCTCGATCAGCCCGTCTCCGGTAGCAGACCCCGCCATTCGTCCTTGAGCGAGACCTTGAGCGCCCGGCGCGCCCGTGCCAACAGCGACTCCACCGCCTCGTCCGATATGCCCATCACTTCGCCGACTTCGACTTGGCTCATGCCCTCATAGTGAAAGAGGGTGAGCGCCAGCCTTTGTCGTTCGGGCAGCGCCTTGAGCGCCGCATCGACTCGCCTGCTCAGCTCTCGTTCCGCCAACCGTGTCACCTGGCTCGCGGGCTCGACCTCCTCCGGCAGTGCATCGCCGAGGCTGGTATTGCGTTGCGCGCGCACCCGATCAATGCACAGGTTGGCTGCCACCCGCCGCAACCAGGGACGTACGCCGCCCTCGCCCAATTCCAGGCCGGCCGCATTGCGCCAAAGCCTCAGCAGCGTCTCTTGCGCCACATCCTCGGCCTCCGTATCGTCCCGCAGCATACGCCTGGCGATGGCCAACACCGTCGGCAGGTGCCGGCCGACAAGCGTGCGGAAGGCCTGCGCCTCGCCCGCGGAGACGCGCGCAACCAGTGCGCCTTCGTCCTCGATCTCGCCAGGCCCGGACCGGGACGCGGGCCCGGCCCCAATTCTGCGCGCAAGCACCAGTTTCGCCTCGCCGCGGTATCACTTCGCTCCGAAGTCCAACCATACGGCAAAAAACACGGTTCTGCTCGCCTCTTGAACGGTCGAGCCAGCTCCTCTCCGTCGCTAGCCGCCTAGGCAATCAACCCGTTGAAAAGCGCAGACACCTCGGCCTGCCGGGCCGTCAATTCTGCTTCCAGGCGAGCGAAATCGGGCGCCTGGGCTGCCCTCGCCAACAGGGCTTTGAGGCCGTCGGCGGCCGTTCCCGGCACAAAGGGCCCATCGAGGCAAAGCCGCAGGATCTGCGTGAGATTGTTGAACAAACGCGCCGCAGGCAGCAGCGCGTCGGCCGAGGATCCCGGAAGCAGGCCAGCGCGATCAAGGTTAATGAGCGCCGCGACCGTGTTCGGGCTCAAGATGTCCGGAAGCGCGCTGGCGTGCACAAGTTGCAGATGCTGGACGATAAACTCGAGGTCGACGAGACCGCCGCGCACCTGCTTGAGGTCCCATACATCGTTGGTGCCTTTCTCCTTCTCGATGCGGGCGCGCATGTCGCGCACGTCGTTCGCGATCTTGGCGGGCTCGCGCCTGCGCGTCAGAGCATGGCGGATCGCATGCTCGACGGCAGCTCGTAGAGCCGGCGGACCGCAGATAACGCGCGCGCGCGTCAGGGCGAGGTGCTCCCAAGTCCAGGCGTCGCGCTGGTGGTAATCGATGAAGCTCGAGAGTTGCGTGGCCACCGGGCCCTTCTGGCCGGAAGGCCGCAGTCGCATGTCGACTTCGTAGAGACAGCCTTCGGCGGTTTGCGATGCGAGCGCGCCGATCAGCCGCTGTGTCAGGCGCGTATAGTACTGGATGGTGGGGAGAGGCTTGAGACCGTCGGAGAGTTCGGCGCGCGCATCGAAGTCGTAGACAACGATGAGATCGAGGTCGGAGGCGGCGGTCATCTCCCGGCCCCCCAGCTTACCCATGGCGACAACGGCCATGCCCCCGCCCGGCACACGACCATGCACCTTCGCCATCTCGCGCTCCACTCCGGCCTGAACGGCCGCGATCATGCGTTCGGCGAGGAGCGCAAAGGCGCCGCCCGCCTGTGCGGCGCCGATGGAGCCAGTCAGCACACGCACGCCGATCAGGAACGCCTGCTCGTGGCCGATGCGGCGGGCGCGGTCAAGCACATCCTCGAAGTCGCCTGCACCATCCAGCTCAGCGGCGATTATGGCGTCAAGGTCGCCCTCGCTTGGAACGCTGCCGAAGAAGCCCGGCGCCAGCACGGCATCGAGCACGCGGCGGCGCTTGCTCAGGATGCGAGCCAGGCGAGGGGCCGTGCCCATGATTGCGGCGATCAGCTCGATGAGGCCGGGATTCTGCTTGAGCAGGGAGAAGAGCTGAACCCCGGAGGGCAACTCGGCCAGGAAGCGGTCGAAGCCGACGAAGGCGAGGTCCGGGTTCGCCGTGGCCGCGAGCGCCTCGACCAGCAGCGGCTGCATTTCGGTGAGGAGTTCGCGGGCGCGCGCAGTGCGCACAGCCGGATACCGGCCATGATGCCAGGCGCGCACTCCTGCTATCACCGCGCCAGGTCGTGCATAGCCCATGCCGGAGAGCGCTTCGAGCGTGCCGGGATCGTCAGCCTCGCCGGCGAAGACCATATTGGCGCCCCTGCGGGTCAACTCAGGACTTTGCTCGAATAGCCGAACGTAGTGGGCCTGCACACGCTCCAGCTCGGCGGTGAGGCGGGCTGCAAACGCGGCGGCGTCAGGGAACCCGCAGAAGCAGGCCAGTACATCGAGCTTGTCGGTGTCTTCCGGTAGCGCCTGGGTTTGTTCGTCGGCGATCATTTGCAGGCGATGCTCGACCATGCGCAGAAAGCGATATGCTCCGTCGAGGTCGTGTCTCACGCCGGTGCCGATCCAACCGGCTGCGGTAAGCCGCTCCAGCGCAACGAGCGTTTCGGGCACGCGCAGGGCCGGCTGACGCCCGCCGGCGATCAGTTGCTGGGTCTGCACAAAGAATTCGACTTCCCGGATGCCGCCGCGCCCGACCTTGATGTCGTGCCCGGCTACCGCGATCTGGTCGAAGCCGCGCAGCGCGTGAATCTGCCGTTTCATGGCGTGGATGTCGGCAATGGCCGCGAAGTCCAGGTACTTGCGCCAGACGAAGGGCGACAGGCTTTCCAGGAAACTGCGTCCAGCGGCCATATCCCCCGCAATCGGGCGCGCCTTGATGAGTGCGGCGCGCTCCCAGTTCTGACCGACGGTCTCGTAGTAGTTGAGGGCCGCATCCGTGGAAATGGCAAGCGGCGTGGAGCCAGGATCGGGGCGCAGGCGCAAATCCGTGCGGAACACGTAGCCGTGCTCGGTGCGCTCATGCAGCAGGCGTACGAGGTCGCGGGTCAGGCGCACGAAGAAATGCTGGGTCTCCACCTCGGGGCGCAGGCGGATACGGGCCGGGTCGTAGAAGACGATGAGGTCGATATCGGAGGAATAGTTGAGCTCGAAGGCGCCATGCTTGCCCATCGCCAACACGATGTAGCCCGAGGGCTCCGGCGCCAGCCAGTCGCCTTTCCTGCCGGCTTGGCGAAACAGGAAGCGAACCGCAGCGGCAACGGCAGCGTCGGCGGCTTCCGAAAGGCGGCGCGCAACGCTCATGACCGGCCAGACCCCGCCGAGGTCGCAGAGCGCGGCAAGGAGAGCGATGTCCCCCTTGAATACTCGAAGGATGCGCATCGCCTCGGGAATGCCGCCGGCTGGCTCGACACCGGATGCTACGCCATCGAGCAGGCTGGCGAAGAGCTGCTCGGGTGGAGAGGAGAGTGCCCGCAGAAGTCCCGCCGGGTCGCGTTCGATGAGGCTGGTCAAATAGGGGGAACCACTGAAGACGCCGGTCAGAAGATCGCGGACGGCAGGATTGGCTATGAGCTCACCAAGCGGAGCCAGACCGGCCTCCTCACCGCAGCGATGCGCCAGGTACGCAAGCGCGCTCGCGGCCCGCTGGCCATCATGGATGACGGGCGCGCAAGAAATGCGTTGGTGGAGCGAGCTGGAATCAGCTTCTGTCACTGGGATTGCCCCTCGCAGAGCCGTTTCACGCCATAGCATGGCTCCATGCAGGTCGATACCTTGCGACGTCCCCCTCGACCATCATCGCTTTGCCCGCGATGGAAGGGCGCTCGCCGGGTGCGGCCCATCGACCGGCAGGGAGAGCACCGCCCTGAGGCCGGGTACGTTGTCCTCGAGCCGGACGGTGCCGCCGTGCATGCGTGCCACGGCGGCCGCCAGACTGAGGCCTAAGCCGGCGCCGGGGCGCGAGCGGCTTTTCTCCAGCCGCACGAAGCGCTGCAGCGCGCGTTCGCGGTCTTGTGGCGCAACACCGGGGCCCCGGTCGGCAACCGCAATCTCGATGGCGCGGCCGGTCCGCGTCAACGCAATCGTTATCGCGGGCGCAAACGCGGTTGCTTGCGCCGCTCCAGCTGCCACCGGCGCCGGCGTGTCCGTTGCGGCGGAATACTTGATGGCGTTGTCGACCAGATTGGCAACCGCCTGGCTCACCAGCTCGCGGTTGGCGACGAGACTGAGCCCGGGCTGGGCGGAGACGGCGAGGGCAAGGCCAGCCTCCTCGGCAGCAGGTTCGTAAAGTTCTGCGATGTCGCCGATGATGGCGGCCGGATCGACCGGGGTCATGCTCTCGGCGACGGCACCGCCCTCGAGCCGCGCGATCAGCAGCAGCGAATTGAAGGTCTTTATCAACTCGTCCGCCTCCTCGATCGTCTTGGCAAGGCCATCGCGGTAGGAACTCGGACCGTCGGGACTGCGTAACGCGGCTTCCGCGCGGTTGCGGAGCCGGTTTAGCGGCGTCTTCAGGTCGTGGGCAATATTGTCGGAAACCTCACGCAGCGCCAGCAGAAGCTCCTCGATGCGCGCGAGCATCGCATTGAGGCTCTCGGCGAGGCGGTCAAGTTCGTCGCCCGACCCGCTGAGCTCGATACGGCGCGAAAGATCGCCTGCCATGATCTTGCGGCTCGTCTCGGTAACCGCTTCGATGCGGGCCAACATGCTGCGGCTGATCAGGATGCCGGCACCGACGCCGAGTACGGAAAGCAAGCCGAAGCTCCATAGCGCGACGCGGCCGATGGTGGCGGCGAATTGGCGCTGATCCTCGATGTCGCGGGCGACAATCAAAGTGTGACCGCCGGACACGGGAACGGAGAGGCCGACGGCCAACCGCTCGTGCGCGCCCATGCTGTCGGAGGGGCGCTGGTAGGAGAACAGGTGGCCCTGGCCGCCTGGGACGAGCGCGGACGGTTTCCGGGGCAAATTGCCGACGAGCTTGTTGCTACCGGCATCGAGAAGGAGATACAGGCCTGAGCCGGGCTCCCCGGTGCGCTCGTTGATGGCAGCGACGAGGCGCGGCGGTCCACCGGACTGAAATTGCTCCCGCAGGCTCGCGACTTCGGCCGTGAGCGCCTCTATCGCCTTGCTCGTCAGAAGCTCGTTCGCGCGCCAGGCGACGTAGGCGACGATGAGTGCCGCCGCCACGACAAAGGCGCCCATATAGGCGACCGTCAGCCGGAATGGGGTGGACCCGATGAGCCTATTCAGCGCCGTCACGGATCATGTACCCGGACCCGCGCACCGTATGCAAAAGCGGTTTCGCGAAGCCCCTGTCGATCTTGCTTCTCAGCCGCGATATGTGGACGTCGATCACGTTGGTCTGGGGATCGAAGTGATAGTCCCACACGTTCTGCAAGAGCATGGTGCGCGTGACGACCTGGCCGGCGTTGCGCATGAGGTACTCGAGCAGCCGGAACTCGCGGGGCTGGAGCGCGATCGCCTGGCCGCCGCGCGTGACCTTGTGAGAGAGGCGGTCGAGCGTCAAGTCGCCGATCATGTAGCGCGTCACCTGCTCCTCGGGGGCGGGCCGGCGCGCCAAAGCCTCGATGCGCGCCAACAACTCCGTATAGGCATAAGGCTTGGTGAGATAGTCATCGCCGCCGGCGCGCAAGCCCTTGACGCGATCATCCACCTCGCCAAGCGCAGAAAGGATGAGCACCGGAGTGCGGGCGCCTTCCCGACGCAAGGTCTCGATCAGGCTAAGGCCATCGAGACGCGGCAGCATGCGATCGACGATGAGTACGTCCCAGCCGCCCTCCCGCGCCAACGCAAGGCCCAACTCCCCGTCGCCGGCGATGTCGGCGACGTGGCCGTTCTCCTTGAGCGAGCGCTGCAGGAACAGCGCCGTTTCACGATCGTCTTCAACCACAAGCACTCGCATGTGTGCCACCTTCATTCGGGGCGGTTGGACGCGATTCGTTTCACAGCGACGGCATTATGCACGGGGTTGAACAAACGCAAGAAGCGAGGCGCCCCGCTCCCGATGGAACAGAGCCGCCTCGCCGTTGCACCGCCCTTAGAAAGGGCCTTAGCTTCGCTTCAACTGCACCGCCACGAAGCGCGTCTCGGTGCCGGACCTGATTCGCATCAGTACGGCCCTGCGCTGCAGCCTGTTGGCCTCCCTGACGGCATTGGCGAGGTCGTCGGAGCTCGTGACAGGGTTGCCGCTGATCTCGAGGATCACGTCACCCACTCTGATCTTCTGGGCGGCATCAGAGCTGCCATCAACGTCGGTAACAACCACACCCTCGCGATTCGGTCCAGTTGGCGGCGACACGGTCAAGCCAAGCTGCGCCAGCTCGGTCGGTTGCGGTTGCCGGCCCGGAGGCGCTTGCTTGGCTATCTCCTGGGCCGAAGGCAGGAGGCCGAGCTTCACCGGAACGATCTGCTCCTTCTGGGCGCGCAAGATCTTGACATCGATCTTGGTGCCCGGGGCAAAGCCGGCAATCTGCCGCGCCAGATCGCGGCTGTCGGCGATCTTGATGCCATTGACCGTGAGTATCGTGTCGCCACTCTTGATACCAGCCTCGGCGGCCGGGCTGGGGGTCGTCACTTCGGCAACGAGCGCGCCTTTGGCTTCGCCAAGCCCGAGGCTTGCCGCAGTGTCCTCGTCAACGTTCTGGATCCTCACGCCCAGCCAACCGCGCTTTACCGAGCCGGTGGACTTCAACTGCGTGATGACCTCGTTCGCGGTCCTGGCAGGAATGGCAAATGCGATGCCCACGCTAAAGCCCGAGGGGCTGTAGATGGCGGTATTGACGCCCACCACGTCGCCCGCGAGGTTGAAGCTCGGACCGCCCGAATTGCCCTTGTTTACCGCGGCGTCGATTTGCATGTAGTCGTAGGGACCTGGGCCGATATCGCGGCCGTGCGCCGAGACGATGCCGGCCGTGACCGTACCGCCGAGGCCAAACGGATTGCCAACCGCAACCACCCACTCGCCAACGCGCGGCGTGGCAGTGGCGAACTTCACGAACGGGAACGTCTTGCCGCCAGCCTTGATCTTGAGCAGCGCCAAGTCGGTTCTTTCATCGGTGCCGACCACCTCCGCCTCGTACTTGTTGTCCTGGTCGAAGATGACCTGGACCTTGCTGGCGTCGGCGATCACATGATTGTTGGTGACTACGTAGCCATCAGCCGAGATGACGAAGCCGGAGCCCTGCGCCTGCGTCGGACGAGGAACGCCTTCCTTCGGCCACTTCTTGAAGAACTCGTTCAGGGGGTTGTCATCGAATGGACCGTCGCCTCGCGGGCCGGGACCTCTCGGCGCCTCGCTTCTCGGGCCCTGGCCCCTCGGGGCCTCGCCTCTCGGGCCATCACCCCTCGGGCCATCACCCCTCGGCACCTCGCCTCTCGGAGCTTGGCCTCTTGGGCCGTCGCCTCTGAAATTGGGATCACCACCTCTAGGGGGATCCTTCGGGACGTTGCCAGCAATCTTCGGGCCCTGGGTAGTAACTTGAATGCTCACCACCGCCGGCTTGACGCGTTCAACCAAGTCGGCAAACGACAGCGGTGCGCCAGGTGGCAATACCTGCTGCGCCTGCACATCCTGCCGGGGAACGACAAGCAGCGTGGTGCTGGCCACGGCCACGACGGCCAACCCGGACAAGAGTGCCACACGCCACCGGCCGGGGCGCGGGGCTCGATCCTGGGGGAGAGAAGGATGCATTAGATTCACCTCGGGGGGAGAATAGGAATTGCGTCAGCATCTCCCTATAGGAAACGCAAAGTTACGTGGCCATTTCGGCCGCCTTAAAGATTGGTAATGTTGTAATGGGATGCTGCCGACGGCCCTTGGGCTCTCCTATCTGGGATGGCCGCCGGTGCGCAGAAGATCGTCGAGCCGCCGTCGTTCGTCAGGCGAAAGCGGCGCCGCGCCGCGCGGAGTGTCGATGGGGCGCAATCGCGCGCGCAGCAGAAAGATGGCGGCGCCGGCGAGCAGCAGGAGCGGCGCCAGCCAGAGCAGCAGGGTTTGCGGCTTGAGGCGAGGGCGGAGGAGAACGAACTCACCATAGCGCGCCTCGACAAAGGCCAGCACCTGGGCATCGCTGTCACCGGCGCTAAGGCGCTCACGCACGATGACGCGCAGATCGTGGGCGAGCGGCGCATTGGAATCATCGATCGACTGGTTCTGGCAGACGACGCAGCGCAGCTCCTGCGAGAGTTTTCGCGCACGGGCTTCGAGCGCCGGGTCCTCGAGCATTTCCCCCGGCTCGACGGCGTGGGCGGGGGCGATCATGAGCACTGCAAGCATAATCGCAGCCCAGAGAGCCCATTGCCGGCAAGCGGCACTGAAATGCAAGGAACCGCCTTCCCTTGGGGCTTCACCCCACTCGGCTCGGCGCGCTGAAGCGCGCCTCGCCATCCTCCCCGTCAAGGGGAGCGTGAGCCCTCGCGGAACGGATTGGCGAGATACCATCAAGCGTCACTCCGCGGGCGACGGGGCTGCAACAGCCCCGCGCCGTACCCGCCGGGGAGCACCGACGCGCAGGCGCCGGTCGGACAGCGAGAGGGCACCGCCCACGGCCATCACAATGGCTCCGAGCCAGATCAGCCGAACCAGGGGATTGAAATAGAGGCGCACGACGAAGCCGCCATCGGCGAGCTCATCGCCCAGCACGGCATAGAGGTCTCCGCGCCAGGAGACGTGGATCGCCGCCTCGGTGGTGGTCTGGCGCGGCGCGTCGTATAGGCGCTTCGATGGGCCGAGCTCGGTAACGGGCACGCCGCCGCGGGTGATGGCCAGAAGACCGGTCTGCTCCTGGTAGTTCGGGCCCTGGCTTGGCGTGGCGCCGCGGAAGGTGAAGGTGTAGCCGGCGATCTCGCCGCGCTCGCCGGGCTTCATCGCGAGCACGATCTCGCTCTGCCAGGCAGTAGTGGCAATGATACCGATGACCGCAACGCCGACGCCCGCGTGCGCGAGCGTGGAACCGTAGGCGGCGCGTGGCAGGCCGAGGGCACGGCGGGCGCTTTCCTCCATGGGAGCGCTGAAGAGCTTCACGCGCGCGGCCCATTCACCGAGGGCGCCGGCCACGACCCAGACTCCGAGCGCGATGCCGAATGGAGCAAGCCATGGCCCGCGCCAATAGAGGGCGAGCGTGACAGTGAGCGCGATGAGGGTGACGAGAGCGGCCGCCAACAGACGTTGCATGGCGCCGAGCAGGTCGCCGCGCTTCCAGGCGAGGAAGGGACCCAACGGCATGGCAAGGAGGAGCGGGATCATCAGGGGGCCGAAGGTCGAGTTGAAGTAGGGCGGCCCGACCGAGATCTTGTCGCCGGTGAGAGACTCCAGGGCCAGCGGATAGAGCGTGCCTGTGAAGACCGTGGCGCAGGCCACAGTCAGCAACACATTGTTGAGCACCAGCGCGCCCTCGCGGCTGATCGGGGCAAACAGGCCGCCCTGCCGCAGCTGCGGTGCGCGCCAGGCGTAAAGTGCGAGTGCGCCGCCGATCAGCACGACCAGAATAGCTAGAATGAACACGCCGCGCCGGGGATCGACGGCAAAGGCGTGCACCGACGTCAGGATGCCAGAGCGAACCAGGAAGGTGCCGACCAGCGAGAGCGAGAAAGCCACGATCGCGAGCAGGATGGTCCAGACCTTGAGCGCCTCGCGCTTCTCCATGACCAGTGCCGAATGCAACAGCGCGGTCGCCGCGAGCCAGGGCATGAACGAGGCGTTCTCGACCGGGTCCCAGAACCACCAGCCGCCCCAGCCGAGCTCGTAGTAGGCCCACCAGGAGCCCATGGCGATGCCGAGCGTGAGGCACATCCAGGCCGCCAAGGTCCAGGGCCGCACCCAGCGCGCCCAGGCCGCATCCGTGCGTCCTTCGATGAGGGCGGCGACGGCGAAGGCGAAGGCGATCGAGAGGCCGACATAGCCGGCGTAGAGAAGCGGCGGATGGAAGGCCAGCGCCGGGTCCTGCAGAACGGGGTTGAGGCCGCGACCCTCGGGCTGGAGCGGGATGCGCGCGAACGGGTTGGAGGCGAGCACGATAAAGGCAAGGAAGGCAACGCCGATGCCGGCCTGCACCGCGAGCACGTTCGCGCGCAGCGTGGCAGGGAGGTTGCCGCCGAAGAGCGCGACGGCGGCGCCGAACAGCGCGAGGATGAGGACCCACAGCAGCATGGAGCCCTCGTGGTTCCCCCACACGCCCGAGATCCGGTAGAGCAGCGGCTTGTCCGAGTGCGAGTTGGCCCAGACGTTCTCGACCGAGAAGTCGGAGGTGACGTAGGCGTAGGTCAGGGCAGCGAAGGCGATGGCGAGGAGCACGAGCTGGGCAAGTGCAGCCGGCTCAGCGACCTGCATGAGGCGAGCGTCGCCGATGCGGGCGCCCCAGAAGGGGAGTGCCATCTGCACCAGCGCCACGGCCAGGGCGAGGAGAACGGCGAAGTGTCCGAGCTCGATGATCATGCGCGTCGGCTCCACGGGCGAAGCGCGGATTCCCCTCCCCACCATGCCGAGTCTTCGACATGACGCGGGGAGGGGTCAGGGGTGGGGGTGAGATGCGGGGGATCGCTTTCCCTCTTGGCTTCACCCCACCCGGCCCGTCGCGCTGAAGCGCGCCGAGCCACCCTCCCCATCAAGGGGAGGGTAAGTCCCCGCGGCACGGGCAGGAGCGCGGCTGGGCCGAATCCCCGGGGCTCGGTGACCTGGGTCCCCGCCTTCGCGGGGATGACGCCGAGCTTGCGGAGCGGACGAGCGACTTGTTCACGATGCCGGGTCACGCGCCTTCTCCCGTACGACCCAGTGGAGTTGATCGATGAAACGCTCCAACCTCTGGAACGCGTCCTCTTCGTCGACACGCCGATGCCACTGCTTCTCTTCGACGAACGTATCGATGTAGCGGAACTCGACAGTACCATCGAAAAAGGGGGTGATACGCAAGTAGGGAAGATCGTGCGTGTCGGGGTAGGTACGCGGTGTTTGTACGATGCACAGGTCGTGCATCGAGGTCCACGCGTGCAGCGCACTCGCGTACCGAGACGCTCTAATCTGTTCAACAAGGTGCAACATTCCGCGCACCTTTAGGCCCTCGTCGACCAGCCAGCGGTAGAACCGCTCGATTTCGACCCAAGAACTGGTCATGCGAGGCACCTCGCACCTGTCGTCAAATGATCGTTTGATCGCGAGTTCATTTCTGCACGCTGCCCTTGGCCTTGTCGTCGCCCTGCCATACGCCTTGCTTCTTGAGGGCCTTGGCGACCTCGGGCGGCATGTAGTTCTCGTCGTGCTTGGCGAGCACCGTGTCGGCGACGAAGCGGCCCCCGGGATCGAGCTTGCCCTCGGCGACCACGCCTTGGCCCTCGCGGAACAGATCGGGGAGGATGCCGGTGTAGCTCACGGGGATGGTCTTCACCGTATCGGTGATCGCGAACTGGATGGTGAGGCCCTCGCCTCGCTTGAGGGTGCCGTTGGCCACGAGGCCGCCGAGGCGGATGCGTTTGCCGGCCGGGACCTGTTTCTCCAAGACTTCCTGGGGCGTGTGGAAGAAAACAATAGTGTCGCGCAGCGCGAATAGTACCAGGAACACTGCCAGACCGAGGATGCCCAGCCCCAGGCCGATGAAGGCAGCGCGGCGCTGCTTGCGGGTCATGAGCCGAGCCCCAAGCTAGCGGCGAGATTGGAGAGCTCGGAAAGCGCGCGCGCGTCGCCGTCGAAGTTGCGGCGCGCTTCGGCCAAGGCGGCACGGGCGTCATCCTTGCGGCCCAGCACGGTGTACGCATTGAGCAGGCGCAGCCAGCCTGGCAGGTCCTTGCCGTTGCGCTTCAGGCGCTGGGAGAGGCCCTCGACCATTGCCGCGATCATTTGCGCCCGCTGCTCCTGGCTGAGCTTGGCGGCGGCTTCGACATCGGCGGCGGTCGGGCCGACCGGCTCGGCGGCCGCCGCTTTTCCAATCCGGGCCGACACCTCCTTGATGCGCATGTCGAGCGGTGCACGATATGGCGCCTCGGGCGGTGCCTCGGTCAGCAAGGCGGTGTAGTCGGCCAGGGCCTCGGCGAGGCGCCCGTCCTGCTCCTTGGCCATGGCCAGCCAGAAGCGCGGCTCGACGCGGCGCGGATCGACCGCGAGAATCTTTTCGTACGCCGTGCGGGCCTGCTCGGTAACCAGGCCATCGCTGGCGAGGACCGAGGCTTCCGCAAGCCCAGCCAACAGCTTGGCGGTCTCGCCCTGGAGGCGCGCCGCGTTGGCGTAGGCGTTAGCGGCGTCGCGAAAGCGGCCGAGCTTCAGGTACACGGGCGCGATCACCTCCCAGCCCTTGCCGTCTTCGGGGGCTTCGCGCAGGCGCGCCTCGACTTTTGCAACCATACGGGCCAGCTCGGCTTGATCGCTCGCGGCGTCGGTGCGGGCCGCGAAGGGGCTCGAGGGCATGCCCGGCGAGCCGTGCGCGAGGTAGAGAGAGAGCGCCAGCAAAGGGACTGCGATTGCGGTGGCAAGGGCAATGCTCGCGTGCCGGGATTCGAGGAGCGCGCGCGCAGGAGCCGCGTGCGGCCCGCCGCGCTCGGAACCGGCGGCACTGGCCAGCAGGCGGCGGGAGACTTCCAGTCTCGCCGCCTCGGCTTCGGCCGCGCCGATCAGGCCGCGCGCGCGTTCGGCCTCGATCTCGGAGAGCTGGTGGCGGTAGACGGCGAGCGTGCCCGCCTCGGCGTCAGCCTCTTCCGGGTGTCCAGGTCGCGCGAGCGGCGCCAGCACGGCGGCAAGCACCGCGGCCGTCAAGACTGCAAAGGCGATCCAGAGAAGCATGCCAATGTCCCGAACGGGCCGCCCTCGCGAGGATCGCCGCCGGGGGGCGCTGCGAGGGGACGGACGCGTCTCTGGCATAGGGCCGGGGCGGCGCCGTGGCAAGGCGGGCGCTTGAAGCTGCCACCCGGGGGGGCGCCCAAGTCGCATCGAGTAAGAAGCCCCGGCTTTGGGGGCCGGGGCTCGTGCGATTGCGACAGTCGAAAGCGAGAGAAACGAAAATCAGCCGACCTGGGTCCAGGTGCCGTCGGGATTGCGGCAGGCCGTGCCGCGCATCTGCTGCCTGCGGCCGTCGATCCAGACGCTGTGCACGAAGTCACGGCAGCGGGCGCCGGCACGGTCGTAGTAGGCTTCGGGGACAATCTCACCATAGCGGCCGTTGTCGGGATTGCGCCAGCGCACCGGCCGGCCCGGCGTGCCACGCTCCCACGCGTCGTATTCGGCCTGCCGGGCAAGCTCGCGGTCGCGCGCGTCGAGATCTTTGCCGATCTTGTTGCCGACGACGCCGCCGATGACCGCGCCGGCGAAAGTGGCGGCGACCTTGCCGCTGCCCTTGCCGAACTGGTTGCCGATGACGCCGCCGACCACCGCGCCTGCCAGGGTCCCGCTTTCCTGGTTGTTCGCACAGCCGCCGAGCCCAAACGACGCAACAAGCGCCGCAGCAAGCGGCGCGACCAGCAGTGGCTTTGTCATCGAACGAAACTCCCCCTCTGGGCGCCCTGGCCAAACGTGGATGCTAACCCCATGACTTGCCGATAATTGCCCAGATTCGGGCGAAAGTGCGGCCCCTGCCTGGGCAAACTTCGCCCGCGCATCGGGTTCAGGTCGCGAGGGGAAGAGTGAGGCGGGCGCAAAGGCCGCCGGCCTCGGCGCGGGAGAACTCGAACCTGCCGTTGTAACAGTAAGCCAGGTCGGCGACGATGGAGTGGCCGAGGCCGGAGCCCGGCTTGGTCTCGTCGAGACGCCGGCCCCTCTTGATCGGTTCGGACAGCTGCTCGGCGGTGAGGCCGGGTCCATCGTCCTCCACCCGGATTTCAAACCACCCGCCTGCCGCGACGTTACCTAACGCGACGGGCATCGCAGCTACCACCACGCTGACCCTGGAGCGCGCCCACTTCGATGCATTGTCGAGGAGATTGCCCAGCATCTCTTCCAGGTCCTGCCGCTCGCCCTGGAAGCGCACATCGGCCGGGCAATCGAGCGAATAGGCGAGCTCCTTGTCGCGGTAGATGCGGTCCAGCGTGCGTATAAGCGACTCCGCGACGGATCCGACCTCGGTCACACGGCCAATGACGCCGATGCGCGCCGCCATGCGGGCGCGATCGAGATAGAGATTGACCTGGGCGGTCATGGTGTCGGCCTGCTCGATGACCTTGCGGGCGAGCGGGGAAGAATCCTGGCGCGCCTCGTTGAGGAGGACGGCGAGCGGCGTCTTCAAGGCATGTGCGAGATTGCCGACATGCGTGCGCGCCCGCTCCACGATCTCCTGGTTGGACTTGAGGAGCGCGTTGAGCTCCTGCTGCAGGGGTTTGATCTCGGACGGCAACTCGCCGTCGAGCTTGGCCGCCGCCCCCGAGCGGATGGCGGCAAGGCCCTGTTCCATCTTGGACAGCGGGAACAGGCCAAAGCGGACCTGGAACAGCGTGGCCGCCAGCAAGCCCACACCGGCGAGCGCGAGCGCCTTGATGAGCTGGTCGCGATAGCGGGTCAGATCGTCCTCCGCCTCGCTCAGCACGCCGGCGACGGCAACCGAATAGCGTTGCGCCGAATTGCCAGCACCGAACTGGTGGATTATCTCGGCAACACGCACAACCTGCTGGGCGGGACCGGTCAGGTTGGCCCAACGGATCTCCTTCTCGTCGGGCTCGACGCCCTGTTCACTCGGCAGCGGCAGGTTGTCGCCGGCAAGCGAGCGCGAACGCAAGGGCCCAGCTGGCTTGCCATCCAACGTTGGCTTGCCATCCAACGGCTTGATCTGCCAGTACCAGCCCGAATGCGTGTCAGCGAACCTGGCATCGCCCCAGTTGGGGGCGACCGGCCCAGCCTCGGATTCCTCCTCGGCGTCGTCGATGACGAACCGCAAAGTCTGCGAAATCTCCTTGTCCAGCGCCGTCAGCACCCCGTGGCGAACGCCTGCCAAGATGATCCAGCCGGCGATCGGAAGAACCACCAGCACCCAGGCGGCTGCCGTAACGAAAAGCCGAAGCGCGAGAGAATTAGCCTTCATCGCCGGCCTGCGAGAGGCGGTAGCCCAGCCCCCGGATGGTCTTGATCATGTCCGGCGGAATCTTCTTTCGCAGCCGGCCGATGAACACCTCGATGGTGTTGGAATCGCGATCGAAGTCCTGCTCGTAGAGGTGCTCGACCAGCTCCGTGCGCGACACCACCCGCTCGTTGTGGTGCAGCAGATAGGCGAGCAGCCGGTATTCGTGCGAGGTCAGCTTGATCGGCTGGCCGTTGAGCGTGACGCGCGCGGTCTTGGTGTCGAGGCGCAGCGGCCCGCACTCGATGTCGCTCTTGGCGTGGCCCGAGGCACGGCGCACCTGCGCACGCACACGCGCCAGCAACTCCTGCATGTGGAAGGGTTTGGCCACGTAATCGTCGGCGCCGGCATCCATGCCGGCGACCTTGTCGCTCCAGCGATCACGCGCGGTGAGAATGATCACCGGCATCTTGCGCTCCGAGCGACGCCATTGCTCGAGCACCCTGATGCCGTCCATCTTGGGGAGACCGGTGTCGAGAATGACGACGTCGTAGGGCTCGGTGTCGCCGAGGTGCCAGCCCTCCTCCCCGTCGAAGGCGGCATCGACGGCATAGCCCGCATCGGTGAGCGCTGAAACCAGCTGGCGATTGAGATCGCGATCGTCTTCGACAATCAGGACCCGCAAGACTTCCCCCGTTTTGCTGGCGGGACCCTCGCCTCTACCGTCGTCATAAACAGAAGCGCTTTCCCGCGAGGGGTCTGACCCCTACGCGGCAATTATATGTGGGCGCGGGCGGCGCGGCTAGCGGTGGCGGCGGAAAGGGGTGCCGCTCACAGGGTCAAGGCCACCTGGCGGCGCTCGAGGGATGTTGTGGCGCGCACGCGGCCGTAAATCGTCAAGATTGTGCCGGCAAGGCCGCCGGTGGCCTGGACCGCAAGCACGACGTGATCGCCCAGCTGGCGTGCAAGCTCAGGGCTGATGTCGAGGCCGATGAGCGGGCCGACCGTGGGCAGGACGGTGAAGAGTGCCGTGGTTACGGCGCCCCAAATGGTCATCGAGGAGCCCCACCATTTGGCGCCGGAGGGCATTGGGGCAGTTGGATGGGTGGTGCTGGGCATAGGATCTTCTCCTGTTGCTGGGGAACTGGGGGGAATCGGCAGTCGGCAGTCGGCAATCGGCGGTTGGAGATGGGCAGTCGACCGACTGCCGACTGCCTATTGCCGATTGCCCGGGGGTCAGACCCGCAGGGTCTGACCCCTACAAGACCGCCTCGCGCGGCGTGCCGCGGCCGCGAGTGGCGCTCATTTGGTAGACGCGGAGCGAGACGGAGGACTGGGGAGCGCCGAAGTCGGAGGTTTGCTGGGCGGCCGTGTAGGTGGCGGTTGGGCTAGTCACAGCGATGGTGCGCTTGACGGTTGAGCCGTCGAGGATGTCGATCTCGTAGGCCTCCTCGTCCTCGGCGAGCGGCACGTCGACGCCGTCCCAGCTGTCGCCGCCCATGCGGGTGCGGCGTACCCAGGTGAGGCTGAGATCGCCGCTCGCGCGGGCGCCGCGCACGTGCACGGGGCTAAGGGGCTTCAGGCCCTCGCCGACGAAGGTGTGAGCGAGCTGCACGTAGTTGGGCGAGCCGATGTCGCGGTTGGCGGGGCCGCACTTCCAATTGAAGGCGAGGCCGATTTCATCATCGGTCATGTCGATGCGTGCGACCGCGCCGTCGACTAGGACGAAGCGGGCGCCGGCGGCGAGCGGGGAGCGCATGGCGTGCTCGGTACCGGTCTGGCCGCGCAGGAAGCCTGTGAGGGTATAGGTGGCGGGCGCGGTGAGGACGGCGGAGAGGAACTGCAGCACCTCCCATTGCCCGTCATCGCTGCGGACAGCGGCGAGGTTGGCGCCGCCCAGCAGCGCCAGCTCGGTGACGGAGGCGAGCGCGCCGCTATCGAGCCTGACGCGCACGCTTGTCGCACGGTCGAGGCGCGAGGTGGCGCCAGCGGGCAGCGGGTCGAGCGTGACGCCGGTGACGGCCGGGGCGAGCGCCATGGCTTCGAGCTGGAAGCCGGAGGTCTCCGGCGAGCGGTATACGGCGATGGGGCCGGGCCAAGGGCTCTGCGCGGCCGCGACGTAGCCGGCGGCGGGCGGCTCGTCGCCGCGCAGCAGCGGCAGGTCGAGGAACACCACGAACGGCTGACCAACAATGACGGTGACGCCGCCGCCCTGGCCGCGGGTGGCGCCGGGGGCGTCGGTGTAGACGTCGGGATCGAGGCCGCGCGCCTCGATGTCGCGTACGCCGTGCTCGCCGATCTCGGTGATGCGCAGCAGATGCGAGCGGCCGTTGGCGGCGAAATCGACCACGTCGCCGGGCTCGAGCGCGAGGCGGCTCGGCGGCAGCGAGAACTGCGCGCGCTCGCGCGCGGCCCACGCCTCGAACAGCCACACCTCGGCGATCGCGGCGGCCTGCTCGGCGTCCAGCGCAATGGGCAGCTCGGCCAGCGCAACGCGGCCGCTGCGGCCGGCGAGGCGGCGGGCCTCTTCCACCGCGGCGGGATAGTCGCCGCCGGCGGCGATGTAGGTGATCTTGGCGGAGGCCGGCAAGTCGGTCTCCTGCGCGCGTGTGAGCGTGGAGAGCGGGGCGCTTGCGCGGGTCTCGACCAGATCGTCAGGTGAAAGTTGGGCGGCCGGCTCGGCAGCACCGCGATGGGCGAAGACGATCTTGCCGCCGCTCTCGCGCGTGTCGAAGAAGAAGGCAAGCTCAAGCGGCTGGATGGTCTCGCGCACCGACATGACGCGGTCGACGAGAAGGCCGCCGAAGAGGCCGTTGAGCGCGCCCGCATCGTGCGCGGCGAAGCCGTGGTCGGCGAGAATGGCGCGCACGGTGGCGGCGAGCGGTGCGCTGGCGATGCGCCCCGTGAGCCAGTGGCCGAGGCGCCAGTTTCCGCCGTCGCCCCACGCTTCGGTGTCGGCGGGGAACGCGGGGTAGGGGCGCGCATCCCAGGCGTACACGTGCATGCGGTCGAGGGAGACCATGCGGCCGCTGTAGACGGAGGAGAGCGGGTTGGCGCCGGCGATGTAGTTGTCGTGGTCGGGATCGAGGCCCTCGTGGAACGCCTGCAGGTAGCGGCGCTGCATGAAGTCGTCGCGCTTGCCGTGGGAGAAGTAGGGCAGCAGCGACTCGGAGCTCTTGGGGTCGACGAAGACGTTGGGCTGGTTGGCGCCGCGGTCGACGGCGGGGCAGCCCAGCTCCATGAACCAGAACGGCTTGGACTGCGGCGCCCACGCCGTGGGCGTGCCGGATTCGACGCCGCCCGGCCGGTTGAAATGCTGGTTCAGCCACCAGCTGCGAATGTCCTTGAAGCGGAACACCCAGGGCTTGCCGGCGCCGCCGTCGGTGATGGGGGTGCGTGTTTGCGACTCGCGGTCAGGGAAATCGGCATAGTGCCAGTCGTAGCCCTCGCCGGCGACGAGATTGCCGCTGAGATAGGCGAGGTCGTAGATCGAGGCGGCGCCGGCCAGGCGGTCGGCATGCGCGTTGCCGTCGCGCCAGTCGGCAAGCGGCCAGTAGACGTCGATGCCGATGGCGTCGATGTAGGAGGACGACCACAGCGGGTCGAGATGGAAGTAGACGTCGCCGGAGCCGTTGGCCGGCTGGTGGCCGAAGTATTCCGACCAGTCGGCGGCATAGGTGACCTTCGTGCCGGTACCCACGACGGATTTGACATCGGCGGCGAGGTTGACCAGCGCGGCGACGAAGGGATAGGTGCTGGCGCTGTCGCGCACGGTGGTGAGGCCGCGCATCTCGGTGCCGATGACGAAGGCGTCGACGCCGCCGGCGGCCTCGGCGAGATGCACGTAGTGCAGGATGAAGCGGCGGAACGACCACTCAGCGGGGCCGGAGTAGACGACGCTCTCGCCGTCGATGGCGAAGTCGGCCACCTCGGCGGTGCCGACGAACGCGGCGACCTGGGTTGCCGCGGCGCCGGTCTTGTCGGGGGTGCCGGGCTGGCCGGGCGCCGGCGTGACGGTGATGCGGCCGCGCCAGGGATAGGCGGGCTGGCCGGTGGCGTCGGTGTAGGGGTCTGGCAGCGTGTTGCCGGCAGGGATGTCCATGAAGATGAAGGGCGTCAGCGTGACGGAGATGCCCCGAGCTTTGAGATCCTGGATGGCGTCGACCACCGTTTGATCCGACGGCGTGCCGCCATAGGCCGCGCGGCCGTCGACCAGGCTGATCAGGTGCGCGTCCTCGCGATCGAGGCCGGCGACGCCCCAGGTCAGCGGCTCGGTGACCTTGTCGGCGGAGTCGACGCCGGGGCGCAGCTCACAAACGCCGGCGCGCAGGTCGGTGCCGAACCAGCCGACGACGAGATTGACGGAGGCGACGCTGGGGAGTGTGGCTTCGAGCTGGTCGAGGGCGACGGCCCAGTCGCTGCCGCCCTGACGGGTGTGCACGTTCTCCGACACGTTGCTGGCGGCGCCGACTTTGCGGGTGACGGGCTCCTGGGCATAGACGAACTCGCCGGCGCCGGGGATGAGGGTGACAGCGCGCACAAGGCTCTCGAAGGGATCGACGGCGCGGTGCACCTCGAAGGAAAGCTGCGGGATGCGGTTGCCGAAGTCGGCGAGTGCCAGGCGCTCGAACACGATGTAGGCGACGCCGCGGTAGGCCGGCGCGTTGCCGGCGCCCTCCTTGGCCTCGATCAGGCTGTCGGGGGCCTGCGTCTTGCTGCCGGTGTAGAGGCGGTGGGTGATGGTGGAGAGGTCGAGCTCGTGGCCGTCGGCCCAGACGCGGCCGATGCCGGCGATCTCACCTTCGGCCAGCGCGACGGCGAAGCTGGCGTAGTAGCGGTACTCGATGGTCTTGGATTGCGGCCCCAGCACGCCGCCCTTGCCGCCGCCTTGGGTGCCCGAGACCACCTCCTCCTCGAAGTCGGTGGCCCAGACGATCTGGCCGCCGATGCGGGCGCGGCCGTAGAGGCGCGGGATCGGCGCGCCCTCAGATGAGCCGGTGACGCGCAGCTCGGTAAGGCGCGGGCCGTGCAGCGCGCGCGACTGGCCTGAGGCGCCGAACAGGGCCTGGTCGATCAGCGAGCCGGCGAAGGCGCCGACCTGCGAGCCGATGGCGGCGCCGGTCAGCGTGGCGCCGAGGAGGGTGACGCCGGCAGGCAGGAGTGCGCTGCCGACAGCGGCGCCGGCAACGGCGAGAGCGAGGGTGGCCATGGTGGGTGAGGTGGTGAGTGGTGAGGTGGTGAGTGGTGGTTAGGTGGCGAGTGGTGGTGAGGAACACACGCCGGACCAACGGCTCGCTTGGTTCAGCTTGTCCAAAGGCACTCCTGCTGCGCGGCTACGATTTTTTTCGTCGCCATGCTATAGTTAGTCAGCAGCAACGCCATCGCGGAGAAGGAAGCTGTATGGCCAAGATTTGGCCGGTCTACGAAGGCAAAGAATCCACGAGGGGCGGCCCCTGGGCTGACCTCCCCGTGCCGGAAGCGATTGCTCTCTTTGAGTTGCGACCCAATGACTTTCTATCCGACTTGACGGCCATCCCGCGTCCGCGCTTCGGAGATGTGGATCACGACCTCTCCTATGCGGGCTACAAGCATATTGTGATCGAGATTGAGCATGATGAGGGGCAAAAGGCAAAGTGGAAGCCCGGTTTCTATAAGTCACGGATAAGACCAAAAGAGGCCTTCCGCAGGCTGATCCAACAGCCTTTGGTCACCGAATTGGGGAATGACAATGTGGTGCGCGTCGAATATGGGCCCACCACAGACTCTCAAGGCCAAGGTGCGCTCAAGATAACGGTCGTAATCACGCCAGGTGCGGCCCAGAGACTGGCAAACGGGGTCGTTCTCGACGCATTGGTTCGGTTGCGAGAGCGCCTGCGCGAGATGCGGGACGACCGTACTCCGATCATCGAATACGCCACCGAAGCGGAGCTTGCGCAGGATGGCGGTCCTTAATCCTGACCACCTGCTTGAACAAGCGGATCGGCTGATGACGCCACCTGGTGGTGGGGCACCAAGACAAGCTGATCTTCGACGTGCGATATCGAATGCCTACTATGGACTGTTCCACGCGGTCGTGACCGAGGCGGCAGACGACCTCGTAGGGACCACACATCGCCAAACCCCACGATACGCATTGGTATATCGCAGTGTCGATCACAGGACGCTGCGAAGGCTTTGCGAAGACGTGGTGAAGACGACGCTCCCAGCGAGATACTCGACCTACCAGCCAACGGGGGGCTTTGGCCCCGATTTGACTGCCTTCGCCACCGCGTTGGTCGAGCTACAAGAGAAGCGGCTTCTTGCGGACTACGACCCACTTTTTCGCGTGGGAATGTCAGACGCCATCTTGGCCGTTGCAACAGGTCGTACGGGATTGGTCCGATTTCGGAGCGCGAACCGTACGCGGCGGAAGGCTTTCCTCTCACTGGTGGTTTTTTTCACCTCGGTAGCTTTAGTCAGTCCTGAAGATCAGGAAACGCAAAAGCCCCCGCTGTGTGGCGGCGCCACCAGAGGGAAAGGGCGACCTCCGAGACGGGCGCCCCTTCGAGCGCGTGGATCATGGCGGCGGGCTTCGACAGGATGGCGCAGTGCTTGGCCAGCGTGCCGCGGCGCCAGCGGAAGACGAGCACGTCCCCGGGGAGGGCCTCGAAGCGTGGGATCTCGACGAGATGGCGGCGGGCGGCCTCCAGCAGGGTCTCGCGGCCGCTGCCTTCGGCCCAGTCGCGCGTGTATGCCGGGAGCGCCTCGGCCTCGGCGCCGTAGAGCTCGCGCCAGATGCCGCGCACCAGGCCGATGCAGTCGGTGCCGACGCCGCGCACGCTGGCCTGATGGTGGTAGGGCGTGCCGAGCCAGTCGCGGGCGAGCGCGATGATGCGAGTGCGCAAGAGGTGAGTTGGTGAGTGGTGAGATGGTGAGTGAAGGTGGTGCATGAATGTCATCCCGGCGCTTGTCGCCGGGATCCAGCGACCAGCTTGCGCCCGAGGGCGATGGCTTGTGTTCAACAGCGCCGCAGGAGTTCGTGGAGCGCTGGATCCCGGGCACAAGGCCCGGGATGACATCACCCGCGGCTCGCGGTCGTCACGGGCTCGCCGGGGCGGGCGACGGAAAGGACGTAGTCGTTGCCGGGCATGTGCGGGAAGCCGCGGAAGTTGACGGTGTTGGCGAACTTCGCCTGGCAGGTGGCGAACTGCTTGTCGCAGCCGGCGGTGATGGTGAAGGTGTCGCTGGATGCGATGGCGAGGGCCATGGGCTGCCACAGCTCGATGGTCGCCTCGCTGCCGGAAAGCGTGTGGCGTTTGACCTCCTGGCGGCGCAGGGCGTTGGCGCCGGACGTGAAGGTGACGAGGCCGCGCGTGAACCAGCCCGAGGCGTAGGCGGCGAGACCGGAGGCAGTGAAAAGTCGTGTGGTGGAGGCAGCGAAAACCGTGCCGGTGCCGCGGAAGGCCGGATCGTCGAGATCGACGCCGCAGCGGGCGTCGCCCAGGTCTGCATCGCAGCCCGACTGGAACAGGCGGCCCTTGGGCTGCTGCAGGTAGTGGGCGAGGCCCCGCACCTCCGCGGTGAAGGCGGTGCCGGCGCGGCGCACCTCGCCGAGCGAGCCCGAGCGCATGAGCAACCGCTGGTCCGTGTCCTGCCAGTTGACCCGCCAGATCTCGACGGCGGCATCGTCGTAGAGGCCGGCGGCGAGGTCGTCCTCGTTCAGGCGGTCGGACTTGAGGGCGGAGGACACCTCCAGATTGTCGACCGAGAGGCCGAGCGCGTCTTTGATCTCGCTGGCGGTGAAGCCGGTGGCGGCCTCGAAGGCGGTGCCGTCGAAGACGAGATCGCGGTCGTGGTCGGTGAAGCCGAACCTGGTGCCGTCGCCACGCGTGAGGCGCCAGCACCAGGCGAGCGTTGTGGTGCCGGAGTTCAGGTGCGACTGAAGTGCTGGGGGGAGAGATTTCATGGTGAGTGGTGAGATGGTGAGGTGGTGCGCTTGGCGCAGAGTGCGTTGCAAGCCTGGGCGCTTACTCCCGAGGGTAGGGACCATTGGGCGTGGCGTGCGCCGCCCTGGACCTCACCATCTCACCACTCACCATCTCACGCGTCATAGCCTGATCTCCATGATAGGGATGGACGGGATGGCGCCGTGGCGGAAGCCCTGGATGTTGATCTCGAGCTTGTCGGTGTCGAAGCGGACGGGGACGTCGAACACGAAGCCGGCGGTGATGGCCTGGGCGGCGGCCGGGATGTGGCCCGGCTGGAAGGTGACGATGCCGGTGGTGTGGTCGACGGTGTAGGCGGTGCCGGGAGTTTGCGTGGTGCCGGCGACGGCGATCAGTACCGTACCGGCGACCGGCTTCCTGATGTCGCGCGTCCAGGGGTTGAAGGACGAGCCGTAGGTCTTCTCGAGCTGGAATGCAGCGGTGATGCCGTCGCCGGTGCCGATGGCCTGGTCGAGCGCGCTTGCGCTGCTCTCGGGCGGGCAGGACTTGAAGTCGGTCGGGTCGCGCCAGCGGAAGCCGTGCAGGCGCCCGCGCCGCTCCTCGAAAAAGGCGATGACGGCGTGCAGGTCGTTGAGCGACTTCACTCCGTAGCCGGCGTTGTAGGCCCGGCGCGAGTCGGCCCAGCGGGCATTGCGCTCTTCCGCGCCGGAGCCGAGCACGACAACGTCGGTGCGACGCTCGGGGCCGCCGTGAGCGGCGCGCGAGATGGCGGTGGGGAAGCGGGTGTCGTGGAACATGGTCAGGTGGTGAGTGGTGAGATGGTGAGATTAGGGACGCTAACGTGGAGGTGAGTGGTTTCCACTCTCGATGGCGGAAACGAACGGTGGTCCGAGGAGCATCGCAATACTCACCATCTCACCACTCACCATCTCACAAGTTTCTATGGCCCTGCGCGACGGCGCGAGCGAGGAGGGCGGCGAGCTGGGTTTCCGAGCGGCGGAAGCTGTCGGCGTCGGGCGTCGTGACGTTGAAGGTGACGTGGATGCCGCCGCCGCCGTCGGCGCGCACCCCGAGGCGGCCGTCGGGGCCGCGGGCGAGCGGCAGGATCGCTTCCGGCCCGCGCTCGCCGGCGACGCCGAGGCGGTTGCCGGCGAGCGGAAAGGCGATGGGGCTGGCGATGACGCCGCCGCCGGCGAACGGGACCGGCAGGCCCTGGCGGATCACGCCGCCCCTGGCGAAGCCGAAGCCGCCGGCAAAGAGGCCGGCGAGCCCGCTGCCGAGCGCGTCGGTGAGCGGCTTGAAGGCGGCCTTGAGCGCGATCTCGGAGAGCTTGAGGGCGAGGGAACGCAGCACGTCGCCGAAGCTTTTGCCCTTGAGCGCGAGGTCGGCGAAGGACTGCGACAGCGCGCTGCCGAACTTGCTGCCGAGCTTGGTGACCTCGGCGAGCTGGGCCTGCAGCGGTCCGGTGTCGGCGTCGATGGTGACGGTGAGCGTGGGTGTGAGGTCGTCGGGCATTGGGGTGGGTGGTGAGTGGTGAGATTCGTGAAATCGTGAAATCGCCAAGTCGTGAAATCGAATTCACGGCCTCACGACTTCACGATCAATCCGGATAGCGGCTCATCAGTTGCACAAGGGCGGAGCGGGGCAACGGCACATCGAGATGCGTCGGACCGAGAAGGCCGCGGAGTGCGGCTTCCAGTTCCCTTGGCGTCATGGACCAGAAGTCGGCTGGGCGGAGGCGGAGCAGGCCGAGGCCGGCGGCCATCACGTCGTCCCAGGGAAAGGGGCGGTGTCAGACCCTCCGGGTCTGACACCTGTACTCGACGGTGGTGCAATGGTGTCAGACCCAGAGGGTCTGACACTGTCGCTGACACCAAACGTGGCGCCGAGCAGGCGGGCGACGATGTCGACGTAGCCGGCGGCGCCGCCTTCGGCCTGCATGCGGCCAACGGCGTCGTCGAGGATGTCGTGGCCGGCGCCGCGGAGGCCGGCGGCAATGATGCGCACCGCGTCGCGGGCGGACAGGCGGCCGGACTGGAAGCGCTCGGCCAGCGCCAGCATGTCGTCGTGGCCGAAGGCGTGCTCCAGCTCGGCGAGGGCGCCGAGCGTGAGGCAGAGCGTGTAGGGCATGCCGTCGAGGCAGGCCTCGATCTCGCCGCGGTGGGGGTTGGGCATTGGGGTTCCTCCGGAACCGGTGAGATGGTGAGTGGTGAGGTGGTGAGTGCCGATCGGGTTCGAGACGCGCGCTGATTTCGAGCAGCAAGAGCGGGAAACCAGCCCGCGTCGCGAGTGGCAAGCCATACTCACCATCTCACCACTCACGATCTCACGGGGGTCAGACGCGCAGGGTCTGACCCCTACGCCGCCGCAAACGTAAGCTCGCCGGCGGACTCGAGCGACAGCTCGAAGGCGACCTCGCCGTCGTGGCGGCCGGTGAGCTCGAAGGCGGAGATCTGGAACGGGCCCTCGACGGTACCGAAGTCGGGGATGATCACCTGCCATTCCCGGATGGTGCCGTCGAACACATACTGGCGCACGATGGCGTCGGAGGCGGCATCCTTGAAGATGCCGGCGCCGGTTACCTTGGCGTTCTTGGCACCGGCGCCGGCGAGCAGCTCGCGCCAGCGGCCGGCGGATTCGGCGTGCGTGATGTCGACGGTCTCGGTGTTGAAGGCGAGGCTGCGCGAGCGCATGCCGGCCACCGTGACGAAGGTGCCGGCGCCGTCGCTGTCGACCTTGAGGAGGAGGTCTTTGCCTTTCTGGGCGGACATTGGGGGGCTCCTTGAGAAGAAGGCAGTAGGCAGTGGGCAATAGGCCGTGGGCAATAGGCAGTGGGCGGTGAGCAGTTGAACTATTGCCTACTGCCCCAATGCCTACTGCCTAAGGTGTCAGACCCGCAGGGTCTGACACCTACGTCTGACCCCTACGTGGGCTCGGTGACGGCGCGGAAGCGGGCCGTGCCGTGGATGGTTTCGCCGTCGGGGTCGCGGCGGGCTTGCGAGAACTCGTGGCGCAGGTTGATCAGGCGGTGTCCGGTGAGGGCGAGCGGCCGGTCGTGCAGCGCGTTGCGGACGGCGCCGAGGATCTCATGGGCCTGCTTTTTGCCCTTGGCGTTCGACCACACATGCACCATCAGAATGTGCTCGTTGCCGTCCTCGCTCCCCGTCGCCCAGTCACGCGCGGTGACCTGGCCGAGGGCGATGTAGGGCAGCGCGCTGCCCTGGGGCACGTCGTCGTAGATGCGCCCGGCGCCGATGAGCGCGGTGAGCGCGGCGTCGGCCGTGAGGGCGGCGAAGACGGATTGCTGGAGGGACCAAGCGGCGGATGGCATGGTGAGTTCACGAATGGTGAGTGGCGAAAGCGTGAAGTCGTGAGATCGTGAAGTCGTGAGATCGATTTCACGACTTGACGATCTCACGGGCTATAGCGTGGCGCCCCAGACGCGGCGCACCGCGCGTTCGAGCGCGTCACGGCGGGCGTCGGGATCGGCGGAACGCTCGGACCGGGCGACGTCCTGCAGCTCCTGCTCGAGCTCGATTGCCAGCCGCCTTCTGACGACCGCAGAGACGGTTTGCACAACGCTGCGGGCAGGGGCGCCATGGAGGAGCCTGCCGCCGATGGTAACACTGACCCTCATAGCACCCGCTCTTCGCAAAGGCACTCGAGGCGGGCGCGGCGGCTCGCCTCGACGACGGCGACGATCTCGTAGATGCGGGCGCCCTGGCGGAAGCGCATCGCGGGCGCGATGCCGGGGCGGTAGCGGATCCACACCCGATGCGTGAGGCGTCCGCTGAGCTGGTCGTGGCGCAGGCGCTCGTCGCCGGTGATGGGGCGCAGGTGCGCCCACAGCTCGGCGACGGGCTCCCACGTGACGCTGGCGCCGCCGCCGCCGTCGGCGGTGCGGACCGGCTCTTCGAGCGTGAAGCGCTCGCGCAGGGAGCGGATGATCATGGGGGGGCCTTGATGCGTGAGGTCGTGAGGTCGTGAAGTCGTGAGGTCGTTTTCACGACTTGGCGATCTCACGATTTCACGCTCCTAAAGACGCATAGTTCGGTAAGGGCCGAGCAGCTCGGACACCATGTCGGGCACGGGCTCGGCGAGGTGACCGATCTCGACCGGCGAGCGGTGGTCGTACCAGTGGGCGATAAGCAGCAGGATCGCCTGGCGGATGGGGCCCGGCACGTCGGCGGCGGCATTGCCGTAGCCTGCCGTGAAGGCGACCTCGATGCCGTTGGCGATGCGGCCGGGCTTGGGCCAGACGATGGCGCCCTGGCGCACGAGGCGCGGTGGCGAGCCTGCGCCATCGAGGAGGTAGGTGGCGGGGTCAATGGTGGTGACGGCGGCGTTCTCGTCGTAGAGCCGCACTGCGGCGATGCTCTGCACAGGGCGCAGAGGCAGCCTGAGCGCCGGGCCGAGGGGCCAAGCGTCGAGGAAGTAGGACCAGCTCTGGGTGATCAAGGCCAGGCCCACGGCCGCCTCGACGTGCAGCCGCGAGGTGACGATGAGGCTCGAGATCAGCGTGTCCTCGGCGGTGCCGTCGACGCGCAGGTGAGCCTTTGCATCCGCGAGCGTAACGGGCTCGACCGCGGGGCCGCTGGTGAGGACTAGGGGCATGGGGGTTCCTTCGGAACTTGGGCAAAGGTGCGAGCGGGACCGCGCCGTGGGGAGGAGAGGCACGGCGATCAATCCGGTCCCGCTCGCGTCACCCGAGGCTTGCGGAGGGGGCACGCGGCCTCGGGCGAGAAGAGGGGTGAATGTCATGCCGGCCGAGCGCGACGCGCGAGAGCCGGTACCCAGGGCCAAGGACTCGGCGCCGTCCTCGCGGCCCTGGGTCCCGGATATTGCGCTGACGCGCAATTCCGGGATGACAATCCCCTACGCCGCGAACTTCAGGAGCTTGATGGCGTCGAAGTCCTGCACGCCGCCGCCGACGCGCTTGGTGGTGTAGAACAGCACGTAGGGCTTGGAGCTGTAGGGATCGCGCAGGATGCGGATGCCGGCGCGGTCGACGATCAGGTAGCCGCGGCGGAAGTCGCCGAAGGCGACCGAGTAGCTGTCGGTGGCGAGGTTCGGCATGTCCTCCGATTCGGCGATCGCGAAGCCCATCAGGGTGGATGCGTCGCCGGCCTTGGCGGCGGGCTGCCACAGGTAGTTGCCGTCGCCGTCCTTCATCTTGCGGATCACCGCTTGCACTGCGCGGTTGAAGACGAAGGTGCCGTTGCTGCGGTAGCCGGATTTGACCGCGTAGACGAGGTCGATCAGCTTGTCGCCCGGATCGGTGGAGGCGAAGGCGCCGTTCACGCCGGTCTTGACGAAGCCGATGTTGCCCCAGCTCCAGGAGCCATTGTCGACCTTGGTGTAGTCGAGGAAGCCTTTGGGCTTGGCGGTGCCGTTGCCGGTGACGAAGGCGGTGCCCTCCTGCTGGGCGAAGCTGTCGCGCACCTCGTCCGCGATCCATTCGTCGATGTCGACGGCGGAGTCGTCAAGCAGCGCCGAAGTGGCGGCCGGCATGGCGTAGAGCTCCATGGTCGGGAAGGAGAGCTCGGCCAAGATGGGCGTGTCGGTCTCGGGTCGCGCGGCGGTCTCGGCGATCCAGCCCGACTCGGCGCCGGTGATGGCGAACGGCTTCTTGTAGACCGAGCCGGATACGCGGCGGATGCCGGCGATGGCGCGGATCGGCGAGACGTTGCGCACGCCGCGGTTGACGGCGCGCTCGAGCTCATCGGGAACCAGAAAGCCGCCGTCGGGGTCGGAGCCGACCGAGAGGGCCTTGGCTTCGAGGTCGCGCAGCTGGGTTGCTTCGCCCTTGCGGACGTAGGCGTCGAAGGCGGCCTTGTGTTGGAGGCTAGCGCCGGAGCGGGGCGCGGGGCCGCCGAGGTGGGGCCGGGCGGACTTGAGCGCGAGATCGTCGACGACGCGCTTGGTCTCGTCGAGCGCACGGTTGAGGCGATCGACCTTGTCGGTGGTCACGGCGTCGGCGGAAAGGCGGCGTTCGAGCTGGGCGAGGCGCTCGTCGTTGCCGTCCTTGAAGGCCTCGAAGGCGCGCATGAAGCCGTCGAAGGCGGTGTTGAGGGAGTCGTTCTGCATGTGGGTTTCCTTTCTGGTGAGATGGTGAGTGTGGCGCCGAGCAAGTGGTGCGGTCGGCTTTCCATTCCTGATGATGGAAGCAAGGCAGCGACGAGTGGTGGAGAGGGGAAAAACGGACGCTGAGCGGTGAACACAAAGATCATGGAGCGCCGAGATGGAAGACAGAGGTGGAAACCTGCGCCTCGCCAAATCTCACCATCTCACCACTCACCACCTCACCCAGTCGCACGGCGTAGGCGGCGCGTGGCTCCGGCAATGGTGGCGAGGAGGAGGCGGTGGTCGTGCGCCTTGACGTGGGCGACGCGGGCTTCGGGGAGCAGCGGGAAGGTGACGACGGAGATTTCCCACAGGTCGACCTTGGCGAGGCGGCGGATGCCGGTCCTGGCGTCGCGCTGGCCGGTGACGGCGCGGAAGCCGATGGAGAGGCCGTCGAGCGCGCCGGCGCGCATCAGGGCGAGCACCTCGCGGGCGCGGGCGACATCGAGCATGAGGCGGCCCCTGGCGAAAAGGCCGCGCGCGTCCTCCTTCAGGGATTCCCAGATGCCGATCGGCTCGTTCGGGTTGTGCTGGAACAGCAGCTTGATGCCGGCGGCGCCGCGCTTGGCGAGGCTGTCGCGGAAGGCGCCGGGGAGAACGATGTCGCGGCCCATGTCCTCCGCGTTGAAGAGGCTGGCGTAGCCGGAGAAGGTGCCGTCGGGTTCGACCCGCTTGAGGTCGAGGGTGGTGAAGCTGTGTTCGGGGGCGGGCATGGGGGACCGGTGAGATGGTGAGTGGTGAGATGGTGAGTTTGGCGCTCAGCAAGTGGCGCGGTTGAGTGATGAAGGCCAGGTGTGAGCCGTAGGTTGGGTCGAGCGGAAGCGAAGACCCAACACCGAGAAGATTTGTATCCAGAGTGTTGGGTCTGCGCTTCGCTTGACCCAACCTACGAAGAACCCGGAGGGTCTGACCCCAACGGACTGTAGCCGACGGCGGAGCGCTTCTCGTCGGGGGTGAGGAAGGTGGCGGCGCCGACGCGGGCCCAGAGGGCTTCGCGTTCGGTGGAGAGGGCGTCGATGGCGTCGAGGTCGGGGCGCAGCCCGAGAGGGGCGTTGTAAGCAGGCGAAAGCCAGGCGGAGAGGGCCTTGGCGGTGCGGTTGACGAGGGGCAGGACGGTCTGGCGCCAGAAGGTGCGGGTGGCCTCCTGGTAGTTTGAGTAGGTGTTGTCGCCGGGTATGCCGAGCAGCATCGGCGGCACGCCGAGGGCCAGCGCGATCTCGCGGGCGGCGACGTGCTTGGCCTCGATGAAGTCCATGTCCTTGGGCGACAGCGACATCGACTTCCAGTCGAGACCGCCTTCGAGCAGCAGCGGGCGGCCGGCCTTGGCCGCGCCCTGGAAGCCCTGCTCCAACTCGGCCTTGAGGCGGTCGTACTGCTCCACCGTGAGGGTGCCGTCGCGGGAGGTGTAGACCAGCGCGCCGGAGGGTCTGGCCGAGTTGTCGAGCAGCGCCTTGTTCCAGCGCGAGGCGGTGTTGTGGATGTCGACGGCGGACGCGGCCGCTTCGATGGGGGAAAGGCCGTAGTGGTCGCTCAAGGGATGGAACAGCTTCACGTGCAGCACCCGGCGCACGCCGGGCACCGCCTCGCCGGCGACGCGGATGGTCTTGCCGCCGGCGGTGTAGTCGAAGGCCTCGGGCCAGCCGTCGGGGCCAGGCACCACCTTGATGCGGTCGGGGCGGAGCGTGTGCAGCTCGCGCAGTGAGCCGCCGACGGCGACGGCTTCGAGGTAGGCGTTACCCGAGACCAGCAGGAAGCCGTAGCAGGCTTCGAGCAGGTCGGGAGCGCTGGACGCGGGGTTGGGGCGGGCCAGCAGATCGAGGAAGGGATGCTCGGCGATTTCATTGGCGCCCTGGTACAGCAGCAGCGGCACGGATGCGGCGGCCTCGGCGATCATGCGCACCGAGCGGTAGAGGACGGCGTTCTGCATGAAGCCTTCGCGCGCGAAGGCTGAGTAGTCGCGCGGGGCCCAGGCCGGTTCGCCGAGGCGGTCGAAGGCGAAGCAGGGGCCGGTGAGGGATTTGGTGGCGAGGGCGGAGGGTGTGCGTGGCGGCATCAGACGACCGAGCACACTGGTGAACCAATGCAAGGGCCGACGTTGCGTAAGGTGGTCAAGCATGCGTGGTTCTTTCGTGTCCTGCGCCAGGCGATCGCGCAAATTGGACCGTTGGGAGCGAGCTGATGGATAGATCCCGGGGACAAGCCCCGGGATGACAGTGGAGTTTGAGGCACCGACGGTGCCCCTTGCACACCGTGTCATCGCGGGGCTTGTCCCCGCGATCCAGCGGGAGGCATACTCCGTCCTCAGATATGAGGTATCGTGTACGCAGCTATTGGGTCTACATCCTGGCGAGCAAGCCGCGGGGGACGCTGTATATCGGCGTCACCAACGGCATCATCTTCCGCGTGGAACAGCATCGTGCCGGCAAGGCCTCCGCCTTCACCCGCAGGTACAAGGTGCACTTGCTGGTGTGGTTTCAGGAGTTCGCCGACGTGCGCGAGGCGATCCAGCGCGAGAAGACGATGAAGGAGTGGCCTCGGGCGTGGAAGATCAATCTCATCGAGCGGACCAATCCGCATTGGGAGGACCTCTATCCTTCGCTCCCCGGTGTGAAGCCGGTTTCGATCTAAGGGTGTCATGCCGGGACTTGTTCCCGGCATCCAGCCAACAGCTTGCTCCGGAGTCCGTTTTGCTCTGGATCGCGGGGACAAGCCCCGCGATGACAGTCGAACGCGTGACACGCCGGACGCCGCATTACAGCGTGCGAACGGCCGGGCGCCGGTGGTCGACCAGCATGAGCTCGGTGATGGCCCAGACCAGGGCGTCGAGGCGGTCGGGGCTCTTGCCGTGGGAGAGGCCGTCGGCGGCAAAATCGCACATCTGCCGTTCGAGCTCGGGGAATTCCCCGACGTGGGCGACGCGGCCCTCGTTGTAGAGCGCCGAGACCGGCTCGGCGCGCACGTACTTGCCGCGCGAGGCGTGCACCTTCTTGACCGGCACTCGGGCGTCGATGCCCCTGAAGGTCTGCACGAGGAGGTCGCCGCCCTGGTTGGTCTCGACCACGATGGTGTCGGCCTCGTAGTCGTGGTAGGCGGCGACCGCCGCCTTGGCCCAGGTGGCAGGGTCGCGGCCCTGGATGGTGCGGTCGCCGATGACGTAGCCGCGGCGGTCGGCGCCGAGGCCGGCGACGACGATGCCGCAGCTGTCGGAGCCCGCGGTGGATGTCACCGGCGGGTCGACGGCGACGACGATGCGAACGAGATCGGGGCGGGCGAGCAGGCGGTTCTGGGCGAACCAGGCGCGCCTCCAGAGCCCGGTCATGCGCTCTTCGACGATCTCGCCCTCGAGCTCCTGCTGGCCGAGCGGGGTGTCGCCGTAGCGGCGCTGCATCTCGGCCAGGAACGAGGGCGCCAAGAAGGCGATGTTGTCGGCCGTGCGCGAGCGGGTGGTGGCGGTGGCGTGGTCTTCCATGATCTTCTTCAACAGCGGGATGGCGCGTGGCGTGGTGGTGATCACGCATTGCGGCCACTTGCCGAGGCGGAGCGCGAACTGCAGCGTGTCCCAGGCGTAGTCGGGCAGGCGCCACTTGCACAGCTCGTCGCACCAGGCGGCATCGAACTGAGGGCCTCTCAGGCTGTCGGGGTCGTCGGCGGCGAACATCTGGGCGACGGTGCCGTTGGACCAGACCAGCTGGTTCTTGGAGACCTCGAGCTTGGGGCGCTTGTCGATCGGGTGCACCGACAGCAGGCCCGACACGCCTTCCACCATCACGCTGCGCACCTGGGCGATGGTGTCGCCGACCAGCGCGATGCGGTGCGAGCGGCGGTCGGCCAGCGGCGGCTCGCCGACGACCTGGGCGCGGATCCATTCAGCGCCCGCCCGGGTCTTGCCCGAGCCGCGGCCGCCGAGGACGAGCCAGGTGTGCCAGGACTTGCCGCCCTTGGCGAGGACCGGGGCGAGCTGATCGTGGCGCGCATTCACACACCAGTCGTAGTTGACGACGAGGTCGAATTGCTCGCGAGTCAGGTGGCGAGCGAGGAAGTCGAGGCCTTCAGGACTGCGGGAACAGTTTGCCAAGACGCTCCGCCAGTTCTGCGCGGAGAGCGTCCTTCTCGGATGCGATGGCAAGTCCGGCGGGGTCGATGTCGCCGCTGAGGCGGGTGAGCTCGGGGTTTGCGAATTTTCTCCACCCGTCGGCAGTGGAAACAGGTTCAGAGGCCATCTCCGTCACTTGGTTGATGCTCTCGATCAACGCGGCAAAGGTGTCGCGCTCGTCCTTGCTCGGTGCCGGCGGCTCGGCGCCGTCCAGATCGGCCTCGTGGGCCAGCAACTGCTTCTGCATGCGCAGCTCCATCATCCTGATCCTGAACTCGATGACACTGTAGAGCCGCAGCGCCAGGCGGCTGCGGATAGCGGCGGTGGCCGGCAGCGCCTGCCGCGGCCTTGGCCGGTGGGCGGCGGCCGAGGCGGGGCCAGCGGCCGGCCAGCGCTCCTTGCGGGCGCGCTGGGCAACCGTGTTGGGCTTGAGGCCGAAACGCTGAGCTATGGCGGGGAAGGTCTCGCCCGCGGCGCGCAGGCGGCGGGCCTCGGCCCACTGGTCGGGGGCAAGCTTGGAGACGAACATTTGCAGGTGGCTCGGGTGCGCCGACAGGAGCCTTAACGGCTCGAGTGGGCCGGAGGGCAGTGGCGCAACTGTGGTGACGATAGCAGAATGATAGCAAACC
>Ga0247727_10003005_pt1 | contig 37886 bp, 42 predicted proteins | sample WisWelCaveWW1625_FD_202498 | JGI IMG/M metagenome (GOLD analysis project Ga0247727, IMG submission 202498) | Biofilm microbial communities from Wishing Well Cave, Virginia, United States - WW16-25 | ecosystem: Environmental > Aquatic > Deep subsurface > Groundwater > Cave microbial mat | place...
GATAGGCCCGGCAGGCTTGGTCCGTAGAAAACCGTTGCTCCAACTCCATCAGCGTGCGCGGATAGTCTTCCATTCAACGCGATACTACAGATGGGGTCTGGTTGAGTCAAAGGGATAGGCCTTTGGACTGGAATTATCATAGCCGCCGACCAAGAATCCCAAGATTGGTCGCTTCTGCGGATCTGGATAATCCTGTTCGTAAGCCTGCTTCATGAATGTCGTCAGTGAGTTTGCCGCCGCCTCTACAGTCGTAGTCGCGTGATTACTGGCAAATTCTTCGATCAGGTTCTGCATACTACGACGCTGTAACGAACCAGCGCCCCAAACCAAAACACCAAGCGAGCCCGACCCAATTTGCACGACCTTGTGAGCATAGCTGTAGCTCTGAACCACGTCCCATCCCTGAGTTGCCGGATTGAGAACCGTGTAGCTGGACATACTGTCCGCCGCGAGCACCAGACCGTCCGGGACTTTGATCGAAATGCAGATTATCATAGGACACGTCTAACAAACAGGCGAACTGACATCAATACCATCCCAACGGCGCTTCGTTGAGGTTGATGTGGACTTGCTTGGTTTCGAGGAATTCTTCGATGCCGTGCAGGGACATCTCCCGGCCCTGGCCGCTTTGTTTGTAGCCGCCCCACGGACTTTCGACGTAGCAAGGTTGGATGCTGTTGACCCAGACGATGCCGGCCCGGAGATTTTTGACGACGCGCAGGCATTTGAAGATGTCGCGTGACCAGACGGCGGCGGCGAGACCGTAGGGGGTGTCGTTGGCGATCCGGATGGCGTCGGCTTCGTCCTTGAACGGGATGCAGGCCACGACCGGGCCGAAGATTTCTTCGCGGGCGATCCGGGTGGTGTTGTCGGTTTCAAAGATGGTGGGTTCGACGTAAAAACCCTTGCGGAGAGCGGTCGCGATCCCGCCCGGGCGGGACGACCCTCCACAGATCAGTTTGGCTTCCTGCTTGCCGAGTTCGATGTAGCTGAGGACTTTTTGCTGGTGCTCCTCGCTGACGAGCGGGCCCATTTTGGTATCGCGTTTGAGCGGGTCGCCGAGCTTGATGCGTTTGGTCTTTTCCTTCATCCGATCCATGAACTTTTTCCAGATGTCCTTCTGGACGAGGACGCGCGAGCCGGCGGAACAGACTTCGCCTTGGTTGATGAAGACGCCGAAGAGTGCGCCGTCGGTGGCGGCGTCGAGGTCGGCGTCGGCGAAGTAGATGTTGGGGGATTTGCCACCGAGTTCGAGGCTGACTTTCTTGAGATGGCTGCTGCCGATGCTGCGGAGGATGGCTTTGCCGGTATCGGTGCCGCCGGTGAAGGCGATTTTCTCCACGTGTGGTGATTCGACGAGCGCGCGGCCGGCAATGGGGCCGTCGCCGGTGACGACGTTGAGGACGCCGGCCGGCAGTTCGGGGATGTGTTTCTGCACGAGCTTGCAGAATTCGAGCATGGTGAGCGGGGTTTGCTCGGCCGGTTTGAGAACGACGGTGCAACCGGCAGCGATGGCGGGGCCGAGTTTCCACGCGGCGAGCATGAGCGGGTAGTTCCACGGGATGATCAGGCCGCAGACGCCGACGGGTTCTTTGAGAGTGAAGTTGAGCGCGTTGTCCGGGACGTTGAGGGTTTCGCCGTGGTACTTGGTGGCGAGGCCGCCGTTGTACTCGAAACAGGTGGCCGTGTCGTTCATGTCGAATTCGCTTTCGACAATTGGTTTACCGGTGTTGCGCGTTTCGAGTTCGGCCAACTTCGCCATGTTCTTGCGGACGAGGTCGGCCATCTTGAACAGAATGCGCCCGCGCATCTGCGCCTTGGAGGAGTCGCGCCAGTCGGTGCTGTCGAAGGTTGTGCGGGCCGCCGCGATGGCCCGATCCACGTCTTCCTTGCTGGCCTCCGGCACGGTGGCGATGGCTTCGCCCGTGGCGGGGTTGATGATTTCGCGGGTGGCGGCCGCGGTGACCCATTCGTTATTGACGTAGTTCTTGTAGGTTTTCATGGCGCGCCTCCGTTGGCTGATAATGTAGCCACGGATGGGCACCGATTGCCACGGATAAATAGCGGTGGGAGCGGCGTCCTCGCCGCGATTCAGGCGCTGAGTGACAAACAGATCGCGGCGGGGACGCCGCTCCCACGGGGCCGGCATCCAGATGCATCCTCACTCGGAGAAGTTGCGCGCCGGCGGGCGAACAACGCATCCCGCCGGCGGCGCGCTTCCTCCAGCGACTTCGTGCGCAACGACTCGCGTCGGCGCTCCTTCGTCAGGGGCGTCGGATAGACGGTGTAGCACACGAACCACGTCCCGTGGTTGTTCCACAGGTGGTGGTTCGCGTTCGTCGTGGTCTTCATTCTGTTCACCTCCGTTTCTGGTTGTTACGTTGCTCGAATCACGCCGACAGAGCGGCGTGGCTACAACTCAACCGCGTCTGGCGACGAGGAACAATTCCCAGTCGCGGATGCGGTTCACATTGCGGATCAACACGGTCGTCGGCACCGCCGCCGGGGCTTTCGGCGTGCGCAGCAAGCGCAGACCCGCCTCGTGCGGGAGCCGGTCGCCTTTGCGCTGGTTGACTGCGCGGTCGGCCAGCACGCAGTTGTCCCAGCCGGTGTGGCCGCCGCGGGCGCGCGGGACGACGTGGTCGATCGCCGCCTCATCAGGCCGCAGGACCTTGCCGGTGTACTGGCAACGGTGGCTGTCGCGCTCGCGCACGGTGCGGGCGTTGAACGCGGGCCGGCGTTTCGGCACGCTGGCGTAGTTGACGCACACGATGACCGTCGGCACGCGGATCTGCCGGCGCGGGGTCGCGACGAAGTTGTCGCCCGCGCGGATCGGCAACGTGATCCACTCGGCCCACGTCACGGGGCGCAGGTTGTCCTCGCCGGCGATGTCGAGCGCGGTGGCCACATCGGTCGCCATTTGGAGGAACGCGTCCTTGGGCGTGCGCACATTGATCGCCTGCCAGTTGCGGTTGAGCACCAGCACGGTCGCTTTGTTCAGGATGTCGGTCATATTGGATTGCTGATTCTTGATTGCTGATTGTAGATTGTTCGGAGTCCGAAATTCCGCAATCATCAATTGGTAATCGTCAATTTCTCTCGTTCGTTCCTTGTCGTTGCTCGGACTGGCCGCTCCGCCCGGATTCGCACCGGGACCCGCTGATTCAAAGTCAGCTCATGCTGCTGTTACACCACGGAGCCGATTGGTGCCTCCGGTCGGAATCGCACCGACATCTTGGCGGTTAAAAGCCGGCTGCTTTGGCATTAAGCTACGGAGGCGAAGCTGGTCGCCCGTGAAGGTTCTGCCCGCTCGATTTCTCGGTGTAGGCGAGCTGTGATTCTATTTCACCAACGGGCGTCTGCAGTTGGCAACCGCGGCCGGACTCGCACCGTCTAGGACCTGTTTGAAGGACAGGGCGCTCGGCTCTTTGCATTCGCGGTCAAAGGTCGTCGCGCTCGGTGCTGCCCCGAGAGGCCACGCTGATCAAGCGCCACGGGAGTATAAAACCCGGCCCCGCGCTGGCGGACGCGACGGAACTGCCCCGAAAAGAATTCGGGGTAAAGCGGAGCGCGGAGGGCTTGCGCCTCAACCCGTGAAGGTCCAACCGCTTAGCAAACGGTGTCCCGCCTTGCGGGATTCACGCTCCCGAAATCTGGCGTGCCAGCCGTAGCGGGCACGCGAAGGCTGGTCGGCATGGGGAGAATCGCACTCCCAAGGTTCATCGCGTTTGAGGCGAGCCGGTCTGCTGTTCCCGGTGAGCCACATGCCGCAAGCTGGTGACGGAGAGGAGAGTTGCACTCCCAAGGCCAGCGGATTTTAAGTTCGCCGGTTCTGCTGGTTTCCCTTTCGGCCACTCCGCCAGGTTGGTGCCGCAGGGGAGACTTGCACTCCCAAGGCTCACAGGCTCTCGACCTGTACCCTCTGCTGTTCGGGCTTAACCACTGCGGCAAATCTGGCCCGCCGAGTCGAAGCCGACAGGCGGAGACTGGCGCGCCCGCTCGGATTCCCACCGAGAATGCGAGTTTCGAAGACTCGCGTGATGTGTGTTTCACTACGAGCGCAAATTGGTCGGCATGGTCGGACTCGCACCGACAAACCGCGCCTTCTGAGGACGCGAGGTATGCTGATTCCCGTCACATGCCGAAACTGGCCCCACGACACAGGCGGGGTAAACTGCCCCGCCAAGGTTCGCACTTGGACCTGCGGTTTCAGAGACCGAGATGCTGCGGATTACACCACGGGGCAAAACGAATTTGGCGGACCTGCTCGGAGTTGCACCGAGAACCGTTCGCTTAGGACGCGAAGGCTCTGTCTGTTTGAGCTACAGGTCCGAATTGGCGCGCGAGACGAAGCGGCGAGTCTGCGAGAGCGAAGTCTGGTGGCCTCGCAGGGAAGCGCGCCCTGTTCCCCGGTTTAAGAGACCGGTGCTGATCTGGTTACAGCTCCGAGGCCGTCGCTCCGGTGGGACTCGCACCCACAACCTCCCGCGTATGAGACGGGCGCACTGCATCGTTGTGCGACGGAGCGAAAGAGTTGGTTGCAGGGGATGGGAGTCGAAACCATCGTATCTCCAGCTTATGAGGCTGGTGTCTTACCACTTGACGACCCTGCAATCGAAATTGGAGCGGGCAGCGAGAGTCTCACTCGCCTGTTCAGTTTGGAAGACTGATGCCTGGGATGCTCGGCCATGCCCGCGTGAAGCTGGAGCCGCGCCAGAGAATTGCGCTCTGCCCTGCGGTTTACGAAACCGTTGTGCATCTGTCCGCACCCGCGCGGCGAAGCTGGAGACCGCCCTCGGACTCGCACCGAGTAAGATCCGGGTTGCAGCCGGACGCCTCGACGACTTCGGCATGGCGGTCGTGAATTGGGTTGGCTAACGGGTAACGCTCCCGCTCTGCCGCCTTCACAGGGCGGAGTGCAGACTTTCACACTCTAGCCAACATCCACTGGAGCCTACGGTCGGTGCTGCCCCGACACGAGCGACTTTACAAAAGTCGTCGGTCCACTGGAACGCGCAGGCAAACTGGTGTTCCCGCCGAGAGTCGCACTCGGGACTACGCCTTCGCAAGGCGTTATGATTTCTACTTCACTACGGGAACGAAAAATCGCAGCCGCCGGCGGATCGTGGAATTCCGACTACCGGAGCAGAACGGTTCGCTCGACGAATAGGCGCGGCGCTGCGAAATCTGGTGGCTCGTCACGGAGTTGCGCCGTGCCCTCCCCGGCTTCAGCGGGGCGCTCATCACTACGAGAGCTTCCGAGCCAGCATTTGGTCCGCCCGCACGGTGATGCTCCGTGGTCTATCAGTTATCGACCGATGGCTCTGCTGTTGAGCTACAGGCGGGAAACTGGCGGAGCGTGAGGGACTCGCACCCCCGACCCCGATGTTCGGGGCAACAGTTTTCAAGACTGCGTCCTCGTCTGGCCGGACACGCTCCGTGAAATTGCCCCGAACCGGATTCGGGGTAAAGCTCCCGAGGCAGGACTCGCACCTGCAGCCTTCCGGTTAACAGCCGGTTGCACCACTGTTGTGCTACTCGGGAATGAAGTTGGCCTCCCCGGCCCGGGTCTCACGGGCATCTTCGACTTTAGAAGAGTCGCGCTCTGTGATTGAGCTACGGGGAGAAACTGGTCAGCCGCCCCGGTACTGCCCCGGGTGTCTCCCCGTTCCAAGCGGGGTGGATTGCTTTCTTCCTCGCGGCTGAAGGAACTGGCGGTCGCGACGGGTGCTGCCCCCGTTTTCTTTCCCGTGACAGGGGAATGAGTCTGCTGTTCCTCTTCGCGACCGAACTTGGCGGGTTGCCCAGGTAACGCTCCTGGCTGGTCGCAACGGACGACAGGTTTACAATCTGTCCCTGATCTTTACAGGTCTAGCAACCCGAAGTGGTGGACCGAGAGAGAGTCGCACTCTCGATTGCGGTTTGCGGAACCGCCGTGATCCTGTTTCACCATCGGCCCGAGGAGTGGCACGTCGCCGCGGTGCTGCCCCGCGCCCGTCGGTTTTGGGGACCAACGTCCGCAAGCTGGCGGGCGACGTGTTGGAAAATTGTGCCCCGACACGGGCGAACCCGCGTCGGGGCGCGACAAAGAACGAACACCTTTCCGCCTCTCGGCGGAGCCACGGGTTTTCACGGTGGACGTTTCGGTGTTTACGGGCACACCTCCCACGAAGCCCTCTCGATTGTCATTCATCCAAAAACAAAAAACCCTGCGTTCCTTTCGGAAGCAGGGTGTGCAAAGACTGTGATGCGACGCGCGTTACCTGCTTCCTGGCCCTCCCATCTCTTCGTTGGCGTAATGGCCTGTTAAGGGCGCTATGAACCAGAACAGACCACAACCGCCCAACGAGGAAATCGGTTTCCTCGCCGGCTGACTTGAGCGTTGTAGTCTTGGCGTTCGCATGTCCGTCCTCAAAACGCGTGCAACATACCCAGCGGCCCCCATCTCGTCAACTCCCCCATCGAAAAAACCGTGTCATAAACGGTCAGGATGGTAGGAGCGGCATCCCCGTCGCGACTGGACACACCAATCGCGGCGGGACGCCGCTCCTACCAGCTCATGTTCATTCGTAACTGCCCGTGAGCTTGTTGTACTTCGCATACGGGTACCAGTAGGGTTTGATCTCCGCTTTGTAGTCCAAATGCACGTGTTTGGTCTCGCGGAATTCGTCGAGACCTTCTTCGCCGAGTTCGCGGCTGTGGCCGGTTTGGCGCATGCCGCCGAAGGGGCCGGCGTCGTTGTCGGTGAGCGGATCGTTAATCCAGAATGTGCCGGCGGTGATGCGGTCCATCGCTTTCATCGCCCATTCCATGTTGTTGGTGTAGATGTTTGCGCCAAGACCGTAGTTGCTGTCGTTGGCCAGTTCGATGGCGTGGTCGATGTCTTTGACGCGCATGATCGGCAGGATCGGGCCGAAGGTTTCGGTGTGGACGAGGTTCATCTTCTGTTTCACGTTCACGACAACGGTCGGCTCGTAGAAGAAGCCCTTCCTGAACTTCGGCGACCGCCGTCCGCCGCAGAGGACCTTCGCGCCGTCGCGGACAGCGTCTTTCACGCGCTGATCAACGTCCTGCAACTGTTTCAAATTGATCATTGGGCCAATGTCGGTGTTTGGATCGAGTCCGTTGCCGAGCTTGAGCGACTTGGTGAAGCTGACGACGCGCTTGGTGAATTCGTCCGCGATGCCGTCGAAGACATAGATGCGTTTGGCACTGGTGCAGACCTGGCCGGTATTCAGAAACGCCGCCCACGCGCAGGCCCGGCTGGCGATTTCGAGGTCGGCGTCGCGGCACACGATGAACGGGTCGTTGCCGCCCAGTTCGCCGTGGAACTTCTTCACCTGTGCGGCGCAGAGTTGGCCGACGCGCTTGCCGGTTGCGACCGAGCCGGTGAGCGCGATGAGATCTGTGCCGGGATGTTTGACCAGCACTTCCCCAATTTCCTCGCCGTAGCCGGTGACAATGTTGACGACGCCCGGCGGTAGCTTGGCGAAAATGTCCGCGATGGCCAACGTGGAGAGGGCAGTCTCTTCGCTGGGTTTGAGAATGACGGTGTTGCCGGCCATGAGGGCGGGGGCGACCTTCCAGACCATCAGCAGCAGCGGGTAGTTCCATGGGATGATGCCGACGACGACGCCGTAGGGTTCTTTGATGGTGAAATTAACCTGGTGATGCAACACGGGCGGCAACGAACTGCCGCGCGAGTTGCGGCCGACCTCGGCGTAGTATTGGAAACAAGCGGCGACCCACTCGACTTCGTCGCGGTTTTCGCAGAAGGGTTTCCCGCCTTCTTGCGTCATGAGTGTGGCGAGTTCCTTATGGCGCGCACGGAGATCGCGGGCGATGGCGTGGAGCATCTGCGCTTTTTCCAGAGCCGGCACCCAGCGCCAGTCGTGGAACGCTGCGCGGGCCGCTTTGACGGCCAGGTCGGCGTCGGCGGCGGTGCCGCGGGGAATGTGGTTGAGGACTTCTTCGGTGGCGGGATTGATGACGGGGATTTTGTCGCGAGCCGGCTTATGCCACTGGCCGGCAATCCACTGATATTTCATGGCGACCTCCTGCGGCTTTTTCGTGGGAGCGGCGTCCCCGCCGCGATTTGCTGATCCGGTCGCGGCGGGGACGCCGCTCCCACATGTTGCTCACCATTACGACGCTTTGACGAGGCTCGCGTCGTCTTCGGCTTTCTGCTGCGTCTCGTCCTTTGCGGGCTTTTTCTCTTTGTCTTTGGCGGACCTTTCTTTCGCATCCTTGTCGAATTGCCGGTCGATTTCCTTCAACGTGTCGGTGAGCCGGTCGAGCATTTGATCAAGGAGTTCATAGCTGATGTTGAGCGCGGGTTCGATGCGCAGGGTGCGGGCGTTGAGCAACGTGCCGGCCACCAGCACGCCGCGCCGGAACAGCCCGGCGGCGACCCGGTAGCCGGTGAACCGGTCGGCGAACTCCAGCCCGATCAACAAGCCTTTGCCATGAACGTCCTTGAGGATGTCGGGGTACAGCGCATGGAATGACCGCAGTCGCTTCATCAGGTACTGGCCCTTGTCAGCGGCCTGCTGGGGCAGATCTTCTTCGAGCATCACGTTGATGGCCGCGATGCCGGCCGCGCAGGCCAGCGGGTTGCCGCCGAACGTCGAGCTGTGCAGGAACGGATTGTCTTCCATCTCCTTCCAGATTTTCGGCGTGCTCATGAAGCAACTCAACGGCATCACGCCGCCGCCCAGGGCCTTGCCCAAACAGAGAATGTCGGGAACAACGTTCCAGTGTTCGCAGGCGAACACCTTGCCCGTGCGTCCCATGCCGGTCTGGACTTCATCCAGGATCAGCAACACGCCGAAATCATCGCAAAGCTGCCGGATGCGCGGGAGATAATCGTCGGGCGGCACCACCGCGCCGGCTTCGCCTTGGACGGGTTCGAGGATGATCGCGGCGATGTCTTCCCCAAGATCGGTCAACTTCTTGAGTTCCCGCTCCATGTCCTTCGCATCGCCGTAATCAACGAAATGGATGTTGGAGAGCAACGGTTGGAACGGTTTGCGATACACCGCCCGGCCCATCACCGACAATGACCCCATCGACTTGCCGTGAAAGCCGCCGGTGGTGGAGATGAACCCGGTCTTCTTCGTGTAGAGCCGGGCGAGCTTGAGCGCGCCTTCAACGGCGTCGGTGCCGTTGTTGATGAAGAAACACTCCTGCAAATCACCGGGCGCGAGTTCCCCGAGCAACTCGGCCAGAAATCCCCGCCAGGGATCGAGCAGTTCCTGCGAGGACAGCGGCATCCGGCGCAGTTGCGCCTCAACCGCGGCGACAATTTTCGGGTGGCGCAACCCCATGTTGTAAACGCCAAACCCGCCGAGGCAGTCGATGAACTTGCGGCCGACCATGTCCTCGATGATCGAGCCTTCACCCGTCCACTCAATCGCCGCGAAATCTTCGGCTTCGGCGACGGATTTGCGGTAGTGCAGGAAACCGCGATTGAAGTAGTCGTCGAAATTCTCGAGCGTGTGCTTGATGACGTGCTTCTTGACGGCGTCGGTCATCTTCCGCTCACCGCAAACGATCTTCAGGTACTCCGCCGAGTTGCAGATGACCTGCTCTTTGGTCCACGGCTTGGGGAGGGCGAGGCAGGCTTCCACGTCGGGGGAACCACCCACGGAAGTGTGTGTTTGTGGCTCTGGATTGGGCCGGTTTTTTTCATCCATGACGTCACGCTCCCTCGGCGACAAGCTACCATAGCACAAGCCCTCTGGAGAGGCTAGGCATTGCTTCAACTGGCTGATTGACCGCTGGTTACAAACAAAAAGCGCCATCACCGCCGCGGGCGGCCATGGCGCTTCTTGGTGCGAATCTGATGGTTAAAACGAGAAGCTGGCGCCGACGTTGCCGATCAACTCGTTGCCTTGCCCGCCGTCATGCAAACTATCCAACGCCACCGACACCTGGATGCCGGCATGCACCTCGATCTGTTCGGTCACCTGCAGCGTCGTGCTCACCCCCAACAACAGATCGTTGAAGTCCGTGTCGTTACCCGTCCCGAACAGGAACGGATCCGACCAGTAGCCCAAGTCGAACCCCAACGCCGCTGACGGATCAATCGTCCAGGCCATCGGCGACTCCAGCTCGACTGCCTCGCTCAAGTCGAAGCTGTGACCGATGCCCAGCGTCAGGTACGCCCCGCCGATCTCGTCGAAGTCGTACCAGATCGACGCCGTCGGCTGCAGCAACACATCATAGGAGATCACGCCGTAAGCCTCGTACGTATCCGCGCCCGAATTGCCGTCCGGGTAGTGGAACATCTGGAAGCCGGAGGTGATCGAGAGTTTCTCCTCCAGCAGCGCGAAAGTGTAGTCCACCCCGTAATCGTTCTCCTCGTAGGTATCGTCGGTGCCGGTGCTGTCACCAAACGCCCCCCAGTACCAGATCGAGAACCCGTGACAGGCGACCGAGGCGGTCGGGTTCCAGAACGGCTCATTCGCGAGCACGTCCACGCCGCGAAAGATATACTCGGAGAACCAGTCGATGCCGACACTGGCTTCCCACGATTTCTCCGCCGCCGGTTCCTCGGCGACCGGCTCCGCCGCCTCATCAGCCCACGCGGCCGTCGCCGCACAACCAATCAGCGCACAAGCGAACACCCAGACGAACAGTCTATTTTTCATGCGAACCTCCTGTTGATGGTCGCGAAGCCTAGCCAAGCCGACCCAGGTTGTCGAGCACAACAGGCCAATTTGGTTGCTGCGGCCTTGTGCCGCCTTAGGCGCTCTAAGCCCACGAATGACCGAAGGAACGCCGCCGTCCCTGTGAGGTGCTCCCCAAGAGTTGATCCACCTGTTATGAGAGTTTGGGAAGCCCGCAAGGGCGGAAAGGACTCTCAGGAAGAGGAAACGACATAGTCCCGAACAGATCATCGTAAAGTTGCGCGAGGCCGATGCGGACTTGGCGGCCGGCTTGGACGTCGAGCAGATCTGCCGCAAGCTGGCGATCAACCCGGCCACCTACCACAAATGGCGCAACCAGTGCGGCGGCCTGAAAGCCAACCACACGAAACACCTCAAACAGCTGGAGCGGGAGAATGCGCGCCTGAAGAAACTCGTCGCCGATCAGGCGCTCGACATCAGCCTGCTCAAGGAGGTGGCCCGGGGAAACTTCTGAGCCCGGCGCGCAAACGGCGCGCCGTCGAGCACCTGGAGCAGCACGCCGAGGTGTCGCCGCGTCGGGCAGCGGGGTGTCTGGCGGGACGTTGGAGAAGTCTTCTTCGCACGCGTAGAACCGCAGGAACGGGCGGCGCTTTTGAGTGACGTGGTCGGGGATCGTTCCGCTCAGCACCGGATACTGGACCTGAAGCGCGTTGAGGACTGACTGCAGTCATGATGTTCCCAGTTCAGGGTTCACGGTTGAGCTTCGACTAATTCGGAATCACAGCCGAGAAGAGGCGGACCCATTTCGCGGTTAGTCGCTGAAGTCTCTGGCAGCGATCCGTTTCTCACTTCTCCTGATGAAGTCCGCGTCGCTGGGTTTCCAGCGCTGGGCGGCTTTGCGTTTGTGCGGTTTGCAGAGAGCACAGGAACGCAGTTTGTCCTTGTAAGCCTTCCTCATCGATCGTTTCCGGGATGGGCCCGGCGACGACTAGCTGTGCAGAGCTTCCAGAACGGCGCGGGGATTGCGAGCGGCGACCTTGAGGAGCGCGCGGGCCGGGCCGTGCGGCGCGCGCCGGCGCTGCTCCCAGTTCTGCAAGGTCATCACGCTCACACCGATCATGCGGGCAAACTGACTCTGCGAGACCGCGAGGTCGCGGCGAATCCCCTTGATGTCCGGGGCGCTGAACTTCGCCACGCGCGACGGCTTCCGTCGCCCCTTGGCAATCTCGCCGGCTTGCTTGACGCTCTCCAGCAGTTTCTCAAAGTCTTTATCCTTCATTTCAACCACTCCTTGACGACCGACCGTAGTTTCTTGAGTTGTTCGGGCGTTAAATCTTCTTGTTCGTTTTTCCGGTACGGCAGGAGCATGAAAATCCTGTCCGGCACATCCCAAATAATAGATGACCCGCAGCCCGCCGCGTTTGCCGCGACCCGGTATCTCCCAGCGGATCTTCCTTAGCCCGCCGCTACCGCGAATGAGATCACCGGCCTCCGGACGGAGAAACAACGCGAACTGCAACCGACGATAACTGTCGTCCGGCAACAGGCGGGTGATTTCCTTCGTGAAGATCGGTGTTTCAATGAACTCCACACGCGGCACTATACGCCGTTGGCGTATTGGGTCAAGCGCCGAGATTGACTAACCGCCGGCAATGGCACCGATGATGGAAAGGGGCTCCTTCCCCGACACGACTTCTTCTGGCAGCGGGGTGTCCGGCGGGACGTTGGAGAAATCCTCCTCGCAGGCGTAGACCCGTAGGAACGGGCGGCGTTTTTGCGTGACGTGGTCGCGGATCGTTCCGCGCAGCACCGGATAACTAGCCTCGACCGCATCGAGCACGGCGTGTAGCGTTACCGGCGCGGCAACCTCGACCGTCACTTCGCGCTCCACGCGCGCGAGCGTCCGCAGGTGAAAGGGAAGTGCGACGCGAATCATAATCATCACAACGTTAAATCCGAAATCCGAATCTCGAAGCCGAGTCCGCGAGACCTGCGAAGCAAATCCGAAACAAATCCGAATTCAGAAAAAGGAAAATTCAAAACAGCCGCACCTCTCCGCGTTTCAGTATTGCCGATTCGAATATCGAGTTTGTTTCGTGCTTCGGATTTCGAATTTCGTGCTTTCTCAAGAGAGCGTTTGCACTTCCACCGACAGTACTCCCGGCAAGTCGCGGACGATGGGCGTCCAGTTGTCGCCGCTGTCGGCGGAACAGTACACTTGGCCGCCGGTGGTGCCGAAATAGATGCCGCACTTCTCGAGCGAGTCCACGGCCATCGCGTCGCGCAGGATGTTGACGTAGCAGTCTTGCTGCGGCAGACCTTTGGTCAGCCCTTCCCATTCGTTACCGCCGGTACGGCTGCGGTAGACGCGCAGCTTGGCGTCGGGCGGATAGTGTTCGGAGTCGCTCTTGATCGGGACGACGTAGATGGTGTTCGGTTCGTGGGCGTGGACTTCGATGGGGAAACCGAAGTCGGTTGGCAGGTTGCCGGAGACTTCGGTCCAGTTCTCGCCGGCGTCGTCGCTGCGGTTCACGTCCCAGTGTTTCTGCATGAACAACACTTTCGGCCGCGACGGGTGCATCGCGATGCGGTGGACGCAGTGGCCGACTTCATTGGTTTTGTCCGGTAACTCGTACTGCATGTTCAACCCTTTGGTGGCCGGCTTCCACGTCTTGCCGCCGTCGTCGGTGCGGAAGACACCGGCGGCGGAGATGGCGACGAAGATGCGATTGGGATTTTTCGGGTCGAGCAGGATGGTATGCAAGCCCATACCACCGGCGCCGGGTTGCCAGAGTTCTCCTTTGGTGTGCCGCAAGGCCGGCAACTCCTTCCAACTATGTCCGCCGTCGGTCGTGCGAAATAGCGCGGCGTCTTCCACGCCGGCATAGCAGGTATCCGGATCGGTCAGCGACGGTTCGACATGCCAGACGCGTTTGAACTCCCACGGGTGCGGCTTGCCGTCGTAGTAGAGGTGTTTGCCGACTTCGCCTTCGTACACAAACTTGTTGCTCTCGCCCGAAGGAAACCCGCCGGGCGCCGGCAACTTCTCGCCGCCGGGAATCGTCCAGGTTTTGCCGCCGTCGTCAGAGCGTTGCATAATCTGTCCAAACCAACCGCTCGTCTGCGACGCGTAAATCCGGTTGGGGTCAACCGGCGAGCCTTTCAGGTGGTAAATCTCCCAGCCGCCGAAGAGCGGGCCGGTGACGTCCCAGTTTTGGCGCTTGCCATCCGATGTCAGGATGAACGCGCCCTTCTTCGTGCCGACCAATACTCGTACCTTGCTCATGGTTTTCTCCTATCTAATTTTGAACCGCCAGTTGAGGATTCCAGACAACCTCCCACAAATGCTGATCGGGGTCTTGAAAGTAGCCGGCGTAGCCGCCCCAAAACGTGTCTTGCGCCGGCTTGACGATCACCGCGCCTGCGCGTTTCGCCTGCTCCATAACTGCATCCACCTCGGCCTTCGACGGAACATTGTGCCCGATGGTGAATTCAGTAGGACTGGGCCTGGTGAGCGGAAGCCCGATATCATGGGCGATGCTCTGGCGCGGCCAGATCGCCAGTTTCAGTCCGGCCTGCAAGTCAAAGAACGCCACCGCGCCATGTTCGAACTCTTTGCCGATAATGCCCGCCGTTGGCAGCCCAAGGCCATCGCGATAGAACCGAAGCGCCCGCTCTAAGTCGTCAACGCCGATGGTGAGGACAGTAATTCGTGGTCTCATGTAGCGTCAGTTCTTGGCGGTGGATTCCAACACGGCTTTCAAATTCGCAAAACCCTGCTCGAACTGTCCGCCGACCATCTTGTCGCAATCCATGAATAGCCCAACGGCTTTCATCATGAAATTGTTTTTGCCAAACATGCTCCAAGTGACTTCCGTCTGATTGCCGGCGGGCTTGAAGTTGAACTCGGCGGTATTCGTCGCCTTGAACGGCTTGAGGAATTCCAATCTGAACCGCACCAACTCCCCCGGTCGGCTCTCGATGACTGTCATGCGCCCTTCGCCGACTTCTTTGTTGCCGGCCCAAGCGAAACTCGCGCCGACGCCTGCCGGTGGGCCGTCGTAAGTCACCTTGCAATTCGGATCAATCTTCGCCCATGGCGACCAATCTTGGAACTTGTGCAAATCGTTGACCTGCTCGAACACGGCCGCTGTCGGAGCCGGTATCGTCGCCGACCGGCTCACGCGAAAGTCATCCGGTCGCATTGCGACGACGACGATGAACACGACGATGATAACTGCGAGTGCGATCAGGATTTTCTTAAGCATCATGTCCCTTTCAGTTTTGAGTTGAGCCCCACAGAGCGGCAAACTGTTTCCGCCCGACCCAGAGCAGATACAACGCGAGCGCGATGATGACATCCAACATCGGATTCAGCAAGTCTTTGGGGCCGGTAATGAAGATATGGAACGCGATGATGTTCACAATGATCGGCCCGAGCACGAGCAGACCGAAGTTGCGCGTGCACGGGATGGCGACGAGGATGCCACCGGTCAGTTCAAAGACTTTCACGAAGTTCATGTAGCCGGTCGGCCCGAACGCGCCCATGAAGAGCGCGATCGGCGAGCCTTCGGGAAAATCTGGCTTCGGCCCAAGCTTCAGAAAGTACATTGTACTGGCCATGACGAACAATAGACCGAGGATGATGCCGGCAATGTTGGGGATGATTTTCGCTTTCATCATTTCCCTTCGTAGGCTTTCTTGAGGGCGCCGATGTCGAGCTTGCTCATTTTGAGCATGGCCTGCATGGCTCTTTCCGATTTCTTGGAGTTTTTGCCTCCGAACAACTGGCCCAGACCCGTGGGAACAATTTGCCAGGACACGCCAAATTTATCCTTGAGCCAGCCGCATTGCCCTTTTTTGCCGCCCTTGGAGAGCTTCTCCCAATAATAATTCACTTCCTTCTGCGTCTTGCAGTTCACCACAAATGAGATGGCTTCCGTGAATTTGAAAAGCGGGCCGCCGTTCAGCGCGATGAATTCCTGCCCATTGAGCCGGAAGTCCACCGTCATGACGGTTCCCTTTGGTTGTCCCGAGACGTCGGCCCCGGCTTCTCCGTAGCGGGCAACCGTGCCGAGCTTTGAGTTCTTGAAGACGGCGCAGTAGAACCTCGCTGCTTCCTCGGCTTCACTATCGAACCACAAGAATGGGGTGATCTTTTGCATGGATTTCTCCCGTCACGCTTCTGCATCCACGAACGCCCGGAAACCGCCGTACACCATGCGCTTGACATCGAAGGGCATATTCTTTGGCATGCTCATGTTCTGCATTTCTTTCATCACCCTGGCGTTGACGCGGTCGCGGTGCGCGCGTGACTTGAATACGATATACGAGAACACGACCGTCTCGCCCGGCTTGAGCTTCATCATGCGCGGGAACGGCGTCCCCCACTTCGTCTGGAGGTCCTGGCCGACGCACTCTTTGTAGTCGAGAGCGCCGTGCTTCCGCCACATCTTTCCTCCCATTTTGGCCAGGCGGGCATAGGCTTTCAGATTTTTCTTCGGTACCGGCAACACGTAGCCATCAACGTAGCGCATAAATTCTCCGAATTAGTCCTTCTCGCCGAAGATGAGGCGGTCCACGGAAAAGCGTCCCGGCCCGGCGAGCAGGAGCAGGATGGCGACGCACAGATAGACGGCGGCCAATTCGTAGGAGCCGCCGGGGCCTTTGGCCACAAACGGGTCGTGCAGCACGAAGGCGTGCAGCCGGACGGCCACCGTCATCGTGCAGGCCAGGCCGAGGCAAGCCAGGGGCGTCAGCAGGCCCAGCAACCACGCGATCCCGCCGCCGAACTCCGAGATGGCCGCCAGCGCTTGGAAGACGCCGGGAATGCCGGCGTCCGGGCCCATCCAACCCAACGGGTTCTGGATCTTGCCGTAGCCGTGAAACACAAACGCCAGGCCCGCCACGAGCCTGAGAATGAGCAGGCCGGCCGACACGCGCGCGGACAGGCGGAGCGGTTTGAACAGTGGAATCATGTTGTCTCCTGACAAAACCATAAGACAAATCGGGCCGGCTTTCACGCACAGACTTTTTGCTTGCTAACCGCGGGGAAAAACCTGATTCGTCCGGCTCATCCAAGCAATGCCCGCGACCACGCAAACCATCCGCCGCACATTGAAACCTGGTCTCTACCGGCTGACGGTGGACGGCGATGCGGGCGAGTTCGATTGGGAGAGCCTCTACCTCACGCTCACCATCTACAACAACGTCAACCAACGCACCGGGCCGTGGGACTTCAACCTGCTCGACAACAATCGTCCCCTGCTCCCGGCTTACTGGGTTCATCTCAACGACCGCAGGATCGGCCTCTGGTATTTCAACCGCCCGTCGCACGCCGAGATCAACGCGAAACGGTTCAAGGGCGAAGCCAGTTTTTGGATCACCGCGCCGGGTGATTACGAATTCCGCTTCGAGCCGTATCAGTCCTTCGAACTGACGTGGGCCGACTCGCGGTTCGAGCCGGAGCCGGAAGACAAACTGCTCGACCGCGTCGCCCTCAAGCCAGAAGCGCAGCGCGGTCTGCAGCGAATCTTCAATGCGGCATGCTGGGAACGACTGCGCCAACGGCTTCTGGTAGGAGCGGCGTCCCCGCCGCGATGCGTTGGTCCCGGTCGCGGCGGGGACGCCGCTCCTACCGAGCCAACCTTCTCCTACCGGCAACTGCTCGAGCAGAGTCTCGCCTGGGCCAAACAACAGGCGCAGGACCAACCGGCCTCCGCCAGCGCCCAGCACGACAAGGTGCAGCAGAAGTTCTTCAGCAGCCTCGTCCTGCCCCTGCTCACCGCCGCCGTCCGCATGCGCGGCGATCAGGACGCGCTGCGACTGGCCCGCTACGTCGTCGAACATTTCCTCGCCCTGCCGGCCTGGGGCAACCCACGCGAAGACGGTTACGGTCACAACGGCGATATGGGCGCAGCCAACGTCATGCTCGATCTCGCGTGGACGCTCAACTTTCTCGGCGACGACCTCGGCAAATCGCTCGCCCAGCGCGTCCTCGCCCGGCTCGAAATGCAGGGTGACAAGCTTCTCGAACCGGGGTTGCTCCACCGCGGTTACTGGGGTGGGTCGGTCATTCAAGATCACGGATTCTGCAGCTTCAGCTTCTTCACCAGCGCCGCCTACAGCCTGCTCGGTTGGACGCCGCGCGCGGAGCATTGGCTGCGGTTCTGTTTGCCGCGCATGCAGCGCACCATGGACGCGCTGCCGACCGATGGCGTTGTGCCGCAAACCTCCTATCATCTGCTCTTCCTCTACACGGACAAGATGGTGCTGTTCCGCGAACTGCACCGGCAGGCGACGGGCGAAGACGTGTACGAGCGACCCGCGTGGCGGAACGTTCCCCATTTCGCGTACGTCTCCTACGTGCCCGAGCAACAGCGATTCCTGCACGCCTGCACGCGCGGCGATCTCGTCCGGTTTTTTGGCGGTCACCCGTTTCTCGATCAAATGGCGCGCGCGTTCGGCGATGCCGAAGCCGGCTGGCTGGCCCGCGAATACCGGCGCACCGCCACGTCGGAGGGGCTGTACCACGGCGTCCACGCCCAAGCCATGTATCAGGCCACGCTGTGGGCCGCGCTCTTGTACGAGCCGGTCAATCTGCCGGAGCCAACGCCGTCACCGCGCCGGCTGGATTGGTTTCGGGATACCGGCGCGATTCTCTACCGGGACGACGCGCATGGGCTGGTGCTCTCCGCCCGTTGCGGTCCGCCGCACGGCCTGACCGCGTGGAAGAACGCCACCGGTTGCTGCGACCGCATCGCACTCGTCCCGGCGTCCGGCATATTTGCCCTCGTCAAACGCGGTCGCGCCCTGCTCCAAAACGCGGAGAGCGGCTACAAGGTTCGCACCGAACTCGCCAACGTGATGCTGGTAGATGGTCAGGGCCAACTCGGCGACCACGCGCCCCCGATGGGCTGCCCCGACGCGCCGTACGGCGGCGAGCAGATCGAGGAAGCTTCGGTCGATTGCGTGCGGATGCAACTCACGCCGGCCTATGATCCTGAACTCCAACTCACCCGCTACACCCGCGAGTTTTGCTTCGAGCCGGATGGCAAAATCCGGCTGGTGGATCGCGTCGCCAGCGCTGTCCCGCATCGGTTCGGTTGGCTGTTTCACACGTTCAAGAGCCATCCGATTCAACCGGTCGGCCCCCTGAGCTACCGGATTCAGAACCAATCCGAGCACGTAACCCTCACCGCCCGGCAGGTCAGCACTCTGCTGACCGCAAAGGTCGACGACACGCTCGTCGTCTGGGCTTACTGCAACGAAAACCTCGACGAAACCTTCCAACATATCGCATTCACGACTGAACAGCCGGTCAATGAAGTCACGGTTGAGTTCGAACTGGGCCATGAGTAAACCGACCAACGTTCGCCCCACCGCCACGGCGCTTTACCTGCATCCGATTCGGACGCGCGTGCCGCTCAAGTTCGGGCCGGAGGTTCTCACTGACGTCCAGCTTGCGCACGTCGAACTCGATGTCCGTGACGCGCGTGGGCGCCGCGCCCGAGGCTTCGGCGAAACGCCGCTCAGCGTGCAATGGGCCTGGCCGAGCGACAAACCGTACGCCGAGCGGCTCCAGGCGATGGTGGACTTCTCCAAAACACTGGCGCGGGCCTGGGCGGAGTTCGATTGCACGGGACACCCGTTGGAGATCGGCCATGCGTTTCTGCGCGATGCCCTGCCGGCCTTGCCGCGTGGCGAGGTGCCGCATTTGGCAGCGCTGATCTGCTGCTCGGCATTCGACATCGCGCTGCACGACGCGTACGGCAAGCTGCACGAGGTGGACAGCTACGAGACGTACAACGAACAATGGCTGAACCGCGATCTCGCGCACTATTTCGCGTCCGACCGTTTCCGTCAGGTTTACCCGGACAAATTCCTCCTCTCCCCGCCGCGGCAGTTGCCGGTCTGGCATCTGGTGGGCGGGCTTGATCCCTTGGACCCGGGCGAGTTGACCGGCCAGGAACCGAATGACGGCTACCCGGTGTTGTTGCGCGATTGGATTCGGCGGGACGGGTTGCGCTGTCTGAAGATCAAACTACGCGGCACGGACCCCGCGTGGGACTACGAGCGCATCGGGCGCGTCGGCCAGATCGCGCTCGAATCCGGCATCGAAGCGTTGAGCACGGATTTCAACTGCACCGTGCAGGACCCGGCAGTCGTGATCACCGCGTTGGAACGGCTGGCGCGCGAGCATCCAAAAATCTACGACCTGATTCTCTACGTCGAGCAACCGTTCCCGTACGATCTGGAGAAACATCCCTACCCAGTTCACGCGCTCGCGGCGTTGAAACCGCTGTTCATGGACGAGAGCGCGCACGACTGGAAACTTGTGCAGCTCGGTCACTCGCTGGGTTGGAACGGTGTGGCGCTGAAAACCTGCAAAACCCAGACTGGCGCGTTGTTGTCGCTCTGTTGGGCCAAAGCCCACGGGATGAAACTGATGGTGCAAGACCTGACCAACCCGATGCTGGCAATGATTCCCCACGTCCGGCTTGCCGCCCATGCCGGCACGATCAAAGGGGTCGAGGCCAACGCGATGCAGTTTTACCCGGTCGCGTCGGCTGCCGAGGAACGCCTTCACCCCGGTCTCTACCAGCGCCGGAATGGCGTGCTGGATCTCTCGACGCTCCGCGGCCCCGGCTTCGGCTATCGCGCGGACGAGATCCAACGCGCCTGGTCGAATCCGATCGCCGACTTTGGTTTCTAAATCTTGATCACGTCGCCGTCAGCAGCAAAGCGGACGCGGATCGAGCGCAACCGACGCAGGCACACGCGGACTGCCGGCAATTGTTCGCGGGCCTGCCGGGCCATGTGCGTGACGACGAGGTGCTTCACGTTGCGACCACGCAACGCGTCCACCAGCCGCTCGGGATGGAAATGGGCCAACTCGGTGACCAGCACGTCCAGTGGCCGGGCGCACAACTTTCTCAACTCACCGGCACAACCGAGATCAGCCGAATAGCCGACGCTCCGCCCGGCGGCGTCGAGCCGCACGCTGAACGCGTCGAAGCCGACCTGCGGGTATTGCCGGCCGAACCGGACGCGCGCCGAATCCAAGTGGATGGTGCGTGAAAACTGGACCGGACACGGCCGATCCGCACGGGCCGCGTCGCGATGGGGCGCCACTGGATGCGAAAAGGCAACATCTCGTCGAAGAGGTAGCAGCCGCGCAGCCATTGGCGGAGCGGTGCACGCGCCCGACGCGGCAGGAAAACCGGCAGCGGTCGGCGACGTTGTTCCAGCCACAGCGACTGCAGCAGCATCGGAAAGCCGCCGACGTGGTCACTGTGAGTGTGGGTGATGATGACGGCGTCGAGGGAGTTGAAGTCCACGCCCAAGCGTTTCAACGTGTGGCTGCATGGTTCGCCGCAGTCGAGCAGGATCGTCCGCCCGGCTAGGCGGACGAGCAGCGAGGCGTGATGCCGGTCGGGCGATGGCAAGCCGTCAGATGTTCCGAGGAAAGTGAGAGAGTCGTTCATACTCGACGAAGGAATACTCGACGGCGTCTTCGCGGGTTTTCTCAGTCCACTCCGCGGGGCTGTAATCGGGAAATCGGGTGTCGCCTGCCACGTCGCGATGGACGTGGGTGAGGTAGAGCACATCGGCCATGGGCAGTGCTTCCCGGTAGATTTCCGCGCCGCCGATGACGAAGACGGTCTCGTTGTCGCGGCACGCTTTCAGCGCCGCGCCGAGGCTGGCGAAACTTTCGACGCCGGGCAGCGCGGTCTGCCGGGTGAGGACGAGGTTGCGGCGGCCCGGCAGAGGTTTGCCGATGGATTCGTAGGTCTTGCGCCCCATGATGATCGGGTGGCCCAGGGTGAGACGTTTGAAGCGCTTGAGGTCGTCGCTGATGTGCCACGGAATCCGCCCCTGGTCCCCGATCACACCGTTGCGGGCGATGGCGGCAATGATGGTGAGTTTCATGGCCCGCTGATCCCGGTCGCGACAAGAATGTCGCTCCCACCTGCCGTGCGCGTCCTCATACGGCGACTTTGAATTTGATCTTGGGGTGCGGGTGGTAGTCCAGGAGCTGAAAATCCTCGAAGCGGAGGTCGTTGAACGACTTCGGCGCGATGGTCAGCCGGGGCAGCGGGCGCGGCTCGCGTTTGAGTTGTTCGCGAAGTCCCGGCAGGTGGTCGTACTCGGCCAGGCCGCTCTCGGGTCGGGCAGTGTAGATGTGGGCATCGACAATGGTGTGGCTGAACCAGCCGAGACCGAGGCCAACTTCTTGCGCGAGCATCTGCGTGAGCGCGGCGTAGCAGGCAAGGTTGAAAGGGATGCCGAGCGCCACGTCGCCGCTACGCTGGGTGAGGTGGCAGTTGAGTTTGTTGTCCAGGACGTTGAAGACGAAGCTGTAATGACAGGGTGGAAGTTTGCTGGACTCGGCGTTGCCGGGTTCCCACGCGGTGACCACCATGCGACGGCTGCTGGGTTCTTTTCGGAGCGTGTCGATCACGAATTGGATTTGGTCCACCTCACGGATTTTCCATTCACCGTCGGCCGCCCGGTAGGGACTGGGGAAACGGCGCCAGTAGCGCCCATACGCGGTATCGAGATTGCCGGCCGCGTCCGCCCACGCGTCCCAAATCTTGGTGTGCTGGCGCAGGTTGCGAATGTGATCTTCACCCGAGAGATACCAGAGCAGTTCGCGCAGACACGATGGCCAGTTGACTTCTTTCGTGGTCAATAGCGGGAACCCTTTGGCGAGATCGACTTTGTAGTGCGCGCCGAAGTACGAAATGGTGTCGACGCCGGTGCGGCTGGGTTTGCGCTGGCCGTGTTCGAGAACGAGTCGGACGAGATCGAGATACTCTTTCATCCCCGCCGAGGGATATATAGTCGGCTCGACCGGAAAAGCAACGGGGAAATCGCCGCCTCTCAGTTTCCCGGCTGCGCTTTGACGGAGGGCGCAGCGGCGGGTGCGAACGGAATCGTCTCGGTCTTGATTTCCTGGGAGTCAGTGACCTTGGCAGCGGTCTTCCTGGCGCGCTCTCGCCCGAAGAAGATGGTCTTGATCGTCTTCATCATGATGAACACGTCCAAGAGAAACGACATGTGTTTGATGTAGTACAGGTCAAATTGCAGTTTGCGGCGGGATTCTTCGATGCTGGCGGTGTACGGGTGCATCACCTGCGCCCAGCCGGTAATGCCCGGCGCCACCAACAACCGCTCGGCGTAGAACGGCACCTTCTCGGAAAGCTTTTTGACGAACACCTCCCGCTCGGGACGTGGGCCGACCAAACTCATATCGCCGCCCAACACGCACCAGAGTTGGGGGATTTCGTCGATGCGGAACTTGCGCAGCCACTTGCCGATGGGGGTGATGCGGGGATCGTCGTCCGTGGCCCAGACGGGGCCGGTCTTGTCCTCGGCGTCGGCGCGCATGGTGCGGAATTTCAGCAACATGAATGGCTTGCTGTCGCGGCCGATGCGTTCCTGCCGGTAGAGGGCGGGGCCGCCGGAGGTGAGTTTGACCAAGACGGCGCCGATGGCGGCCGGCACCGCCAGGACCGCCAAGCCGATCAGCGAGACCACGATGTCCACCAAGCGCTTCAGCCGGCGGATGTGAAACCGGGAGTTGTTCATCGAAGCGAGGAACAACCATTCGTCGTCGATATGGTCGATCGGAATCTCCTGGGCCAGTTCTTCGTAGAGGGTCACGAAGTCCACCAATGCGAGGCCGCGATAGCGGAAGCTGCGCAGTCGTTGGAGCAGGACCGGCTCGCAATCGACGGACGCCGCCAGAATCAGCCGGTTGATATCGTAGAGGTCCACGAATCGGTCGAGCGTCCCCAGGCCGCCGAGCACGGGATATTCCGCGATGAATTTGCCGGCCGCGTCGTGATCGCCAGTGGGCTGGATGACCCCGAGGACCTTGAGTCCCGCGTGCGGGTAGATGTGGATCAGTTCGATGACTTTGCGGGATTCGCCGCTGCTGCCGATGATGAGACACCGCTCGGCCATGAACCCGCGGCGGACGGCGGTGATGTACAGGGCGCGGTTGAGGACGACCGCGACAAATACGAAAATCGCAAACCCGAAGAAGATGCCGCGGCCGATGTCGGGCGTCACGGTGGCGTAGAAAAACGCCGTGACCAGCAATCCACCGAGCGTCACGGAAATCGCCGCGGACGAGAGCGTGCCCGGTAGCCGCAGCAACCGCTGCGATTCGTAGAGACCGCCGATGTAGAAGGCCAACAGGAAGAGCGCCCACGTCGAGGCGATGCCAAATTGATGGTTGAGAATGTAGGTGAAGCCATCCTCCCAACCCAACCGGAGGGCGACGGCCAGCAGAATGGCGATGGCGGTGGAAAACGCATCCGCGAAGGCCAGGGCCACCTTTTTGCGGGGGACGCGACTACCTTTGGAAACGAGCATCGGTTAGTGTGGCCCTTTCTCTCCCAAGGGCGAGGTGATTATACCGCGCAACGGCCAAAAGGCAAGCTGGATTCTGCGAATTTCGCCCGAATTCCGCGAATCACTCGTGCTTCTTGATGATCAGCGTGGCGTTGTGACCGCCGAAACCGAGGGAATTATTGACGCAGGTCGCGACCTTCATCTGGCGGGCCTGGTTGGGGACGTAGTCGAGGTCGCAGTCAGGGTCGGGATGCTCGTAATTGATGGTGGGGGGGACGACGCCATTCTGAATGGCCAACGCACACACCGCGGTCTCGACCGCACCGGCCGCGCCGAGCAGATGGCCGGTCATGGACTTGGTGGAACTGATGGCTACTTTGCGCGCATGTTCCCCAAACACTTTTTTGACGGCCTGCGTTTCGCATTTGTCACCCACCGGCGTGGACGTGCCGTGCGCGTTGATGTAGTCAATTTGGTCGGGGTTCAGTCGCGCATGTCCCAACGCCATCGACATCGAGCGCGCCGCCCCTTCGCCTTCCGGGGCCGGGGCGCTCATGTGATAGGCGTCGCCCGTGATGCCGTAACCGGCCACCTCGCAATAAATCCGCGCATGTCGCCGTCGGGCGTGATCGAGCGATTCGACAATACACACGCCGGCACCTTCGCCCATGACGAAACCATCGCGCTCGGCGTCGAACGGCCGGCTGGCTTTCGCGGGCGCATCGTTGCGGGTGCTCATCGCGCGCATCGAACAAAAACCGGCATACCCGATCGGGGTGATCGCCGCCTCGCTCCCGCCGGCAATCATCACGTCGGCGTCGTTGTGGATGATGGCGCGGGCCGCCTCGCCGATGGCGTGGGTGGCGGTGGCGCAGGCCGAGACCACGGCGAAATTCGGGCCTTTGACGCCGAGCAGCATGGACACGTAGCCGCTGGCCATATTGGCGATGAGCATCGGGATCATGAACGGCGAAACGCGCGAAGGACCTTTCTGGAGCAACACGCCCACCTGCTGCTCGATGGTTTCCATGCCGCCAATCCCCGAGCCAATGATCGCGCCGACGCGGTCGAGGTTCACATTGTCGAGATCAAGGCCGGCATCCGTGACCGCTTTCTTGGCGGCGACCACGGCAAATTGGGTGTAGCGGTCGGTGCGGCGCAGATCTTTGACCGGCATGAAGTCTTCGGGTTTGAAGTCTTTGGCTTCGCCGCCGATCTTGCAGTCGAATTTGGCCGTGTCGAACCGGGTGACGGCGTGGATGCCGCTGCGGCCGGCGACCAGCCCGTCCCAAAACATCTTCAACTCGCTCCCGAGAGGCGTCACCAACCCCAAACCGGTGATCACCACTTTGCGTTCGCTCATGATTGCCTCAGCCGTTCACTTGAAAAAAATGAGGCATAAAGCAATGCACGTCCATCAACTTTATGCCTCAAACCCCGAACGCGGGCGGGGCAGCCAGCACCGCATTGGCTAGCTCACTGTCTGCGTCCTCGCTATTTCTCGCCGCGCTCCTCAATGTACTTGATCACGTCCCCGACCGTTTGCAGCTTCTCGGCGTCCTCGTCGGGAATTTCCGAGCCAAACTCCTCCTCAAACGCCATCACCAGTTCCACCGTGTCCAGCGAGTCCGCCCCCAAATCCTCGATAAACTTCGCCTCGGGCGTGACCTGATCGGGATTGACCCCGAGCTGCTCGACGATGATTTCCTTCACGCGTTCCGCCACTGACTTCTCTGCCATGATTTGCTCCTCCTTAAAAATTGATTGCCGATTTCGTTCGTCCTACATCGCCAGTCCGCCGTCCACCGTCAACACCTGCCCCGTCACGTAACTGGCCAAGTCGCTCGCCAAAAACAACACCGCGTTGGCCACATCCTCCGGCGACCCCAACCGTCCCAGCGCCACCCGCCCCTGCAACGCCTGCTTGGCCTCCGCGCCGAGTCCGTCCGTCATATCCGTCACGATAAACCCCGGCGCCACCGCATTCACCGTAATACTCCGACTCGCCAATTCCCGGGCCATGGATTTCGTGAAACCAATCAGCCCGGCCTTCGACGCGGCATAGTTAGATTGGCCCGCATTACCCGTCAAGCCTATAATTGACGAGATATTGATGATCCACCCGCTGCGCTGTTTCAGCATCGCCCGCGAAAGCGATTTCGTGAAATGAAACGCCCCCTTCAGGTTCGTATCCAACACCGTATCCCACTCCTCCTCGCTCATCCGCATCACCAACTGATCCCGCGTCACCCCCGCATTATTCACCAACACATCCACCCGGCCGAACTCCTGCAAAATCTTCTCACAAGTCTCCGCCACCTGCGCCCCGTTCACGACATCCACGGCGTAAGCCTTGCCGGCAATCTGCTGCGCGACCGCCTCCACATTCCCCAACGTCCGCCCGCAACAAGCCACCGCCGCCCCCTCCCCCGCCAGTCGTAACGCAATCGCCTTCCCAATCCCCCGCCCCGCCCCCGTGACGACGGCAACCTTACCTTCCAAGAGCTTCTGCATACGTGCCCTTCCTAACCGTGCATTCGCCGGCTTGTCAACTGGATTGCAGTTCACTTCAGAATGAAGGTGGATCTACAGGACACAGATCAATCAAATCCCCATTCTCAAGTGGTGCGCGCCAAGACGTATCTGCGGGGTAGTCAGCAAGACACAAGAAAGTCGTCCTGTACCGCAGACCTGATAGGGTGCGTGTCACCGTCAGACGGACCTTACCCGATTCCGCCGGAAAATCTCCATCTCTGACAAGATCGCCGATTGTGGATCCTGCAGGTAGGGCCAGGAATTCGCCCTTGCCAGAACAGCGCTTCACCAAAACCATAATTGCCTCAGTGGCGCGGGCAATCGAAACACTCACTTCCGCTGTTTGAAAATAGTCTCTCTCCAAGCCGGCCCTGATCTTCTTCTCCAACTCCGCCGGTTTCAAACCATCAACCGCCATGCTGCCCAAGGGCGGGAATTCAATAACTCCCATTGGCGGAACCACGCAGTACCGATCAAGCGAAGCGTCCTGCTCAACCGAAATCATAATCGCGCTGCCAACACCAATGACTTCGCCCTGCGGACTTGCAGCACTGGCGACGTCAGTATCGAGCCACTCGTGCACGGGTGGCTGCGCACTCCGGCAGCCGCACAAAGCACCCGCCATCAACAGCATTGGAAACCACTTCATTTTACGACTGTAGGGTTGAAACCGCTGCCTCAAGCGACTTCGCGTCGCTCACCGAAATCATCTCCACGTCCTTGTTGATTCGCTTCATCAAGCCGGCGAGCACATTGCCGGGGCCGAGTTCGATGAAGCGGGTGAAGCCTTGGGCAATGAGCCATTGCATCGACTCGCTCCAACGCACCGACGACGTGACCTGCCGGACGAGCAGGTCTTTGATCTCGGCGACGCCTCCGCCTGGCCGGGCTGTCACATTCGAGACGACCGGCACTTTCGGCTCGCGCATTGGCAGCTTCGCCAATTCCGCGGCCACTTTCACCCGGCCGCTCTCCATCAACCGCGAGTGATATGCTCCGGCCACCTGCAACGGAATCGCCCGCTTCGCGCCGCGGGCCTTGGCCAGTTCAACTGCCTTCGCGATCTTTGTCTTCTCTCCGGAAATCACGATCTGGCCGGGACTGTTGATGTTGGCGATGTCCACATCGGCTTCTTGGCAAACCCCGGTCAGAACGGTCTCCTCCATCCCAATGATCGAGGCCATCCCGCCATTGGTCGCATCGCAAGCCTCTTGCATGAACCGGCCGCGGGCCTGCACCATTCGCAGGCCGTCGTCGAAACTCACCGCGTCGGCCGCCGCCAGCGCGGTGAACTCGCCCAGCGACAGCCCGGCAGTGGCGTGAAACTCGACCGGCTTCAACGCCTCCAGACACGCCAAGCTGGTCACGAAGATTCCCGGCTGGGCGTTATCAGTCTTCGTCAGCAAGTCTTCCGGTCCTTCGAAACAAATCTTCTGCAAATCCCGGCCCAGCACGTCGTTGGCTTTCGCGAACAGTTGCCGGCAGGACGTGAACTGCTCGCACAGGTCCTTCCCCATTCCGACCACCTGCGCGCCCTGTCCTGCAAACAGCAATGCCGTCTTCTTCACGACCGGTACCGCTTCTCCGCTTCGTACTTGGATTCCAGCCGGACCAACTGATTGAAGTCCGCGAAACTCATGAGCTTGTCCAACTGACCGTGCGTCGAGCCATTCCGCCGCAGTGCGGCGAACACGTCGCGCACCACCTGCGCGTAGGAGAACAGCCCGCACAGCGGGTAGACGATCATCTGGAAGCCAAGCTCCTGCAGTTCTTCGCGCCGCAGATGGGGTGTCACCCCGCGTTCCAGCATATTCGCGACGAGCGGCGGTGGTAACTCCTTCGCGATGGTCTTCAATTCTCCAACCGACCGCGGCGCTTCGATAAATAACGCGTCGGCGCCAGCTTCTTTGTAGCGGAGACAGCGTTTGATCGCATCCTTCAAGCCGTTGACCTGTCGCGCATCGGTGCGGCCGACGATGAAGAAGTCGCGTTGGCCGCGAGCGTCTGCCGCCGCGCGGATTTTCTGGACGTGATCTCCGACGGGAATGACCTTCTTGCCGCGCATGTGGCCACACTTCTTCGGCCAGAACTGGTCTTCGAGAAACATGCCGGCGGCGCCGGCGTTTTGGAGTTGGCGGACGGTGTGGGCCACGTTCAGGGGGTTGCCATAGCCGGTATCAGCATCGACGATGACCGGGATGTCCTTCTCCGCGGCCACGTTGCAGACGCGCCGCGCGGCTTCGGCCATGTCCGGCAGGCTGGCGTAGCCGAAATCGGGTTCGGCCAACGTGACGGCGGACACGCTGTAGCCGCTGATGAAGATGACCTCGAAGCCGGCATCGCAGGCGATGCGCGCGCTGAGCGCGTCGAACACGCCCGGCATGACCAGCGTGCGCCGCGCGAGCAGCCGGCGGATTGTTTCGGCCGCCGTCACGAACGGTTGGCTTCGGCGCGCGCCTCGTCGGCCAACGGCGTGCTGAGGTAGCGCTCGCCGGTGGATGGGGCGATGGTCACAATCAGCTTGCCCTTGTTCTCCGGGCGCTGGGCGTACTGGATGGCCGCCCACACGTTGGCACCGGAGGAGATGCCGCAGAGGATGCCTTCCTCCTTGATCAACCGCCGCGCCACGACGAACGCGTCGTCGTTGGTGACCCGAATCACTTCGTCGATGATCCCGGTGTTAAGCACGTTCGGGACAAAGCCGGCACCGATACCCTGAATCTTGTGCGGCCCCGGTTTGCCGCCGCTGATGACGGGCGAGTCGGCTGGTTCGACGGCGATACACTTGAACCCGGGCTTCTTCTTCTTGATGACCTCGCCCACGCCGGTAATCGTGCCGCCGGTGCCGACGCCGGCCACGAGGGCGTCGGCTCGGCCGTTGGTGTCGTCCCAAATTTCCATGGCGGTGGTGCGGCGGTGGATTTCCGGATTGGCGGGATTGTTGAACTGCTGGGGCATGAAGGAGTTGCGAAATTCCTTGAGAAGCTGCTCCGCTTTCCGGATCGCTCCCGGCATGCCCTCCGAACCGGGGGTCAACACCAGTTCCGCGCCAAGCATGCGGAGCAGGACGCGGCGCTCGACGCTCATGGTCTCCGGCATGGTCAGGATCAGCCGGTAGCCTTTCGCGGCGCAGACGAATGCCAGCGCGATGCCGGTGTTGCCGGAGGTCGGCTCGACGATGACGGTGTCGGGGTTGAGCCGGCCTTCGCGCTCGGCGGCTTCAACCATCGCCACGCCGATGCGGTCCTTGACCGAGCTGAGGGGGTTGAAAAACTCGCATTTGATGACAATCTCGGCGGGCAGCTCCTTGGTGATGCGGTTCAAACGCACCAGCGGGGTGCGCCCGATGGTTTTGGTGATGTCATCAAAGATTTGACCCATTTTTTCCTCGCAGTCGGGTTGGAATTCTGAAACAAAATCTGCGGGCACTTTTTAGGTGAACCTCATGGCAAACGCAAGCTTGAAAGCCGGTTGGGCATGCCTGACCGGCCTCCTGCTCGCCGCCTGCGCGTCAACGCGACCGACGCATCATTGGTGGAGCACAACTGGCCTGGCGTCGCAGGACATCGAGCGGGTCATCCGCGATCACCCGCTCGCGTCGGATCAGAACATCCGAGTGGTCAACCTCGGGGTGACCGACGCAGTCAGCCATCATGTCGTCCAAGTTCGAGTGGCGGAGTCGTTCCATGTTCATGCGCATCATGATCTGACGGTGCAGGTGTATCGTGGCCACGGGCAGATGCGAATTGGCGACCGCGAGTTCCCCGTGCAGGGGGGAGACGTTCTGTTTGTGCCGCGAGGCGTGCCGCACGCATTCAGGAACGGGACCGCCCAGCCGGCCGTTGCCTTGGTCATTTTCAACCCGGCATTCGATGGCAAGGACACAATTTCGCTTGATGACGCACAGAAATGAACGAAAAAAAAGATTCAGGAGTTGCACGCCAAGGAGGTGGGGGTGGGGAACCCCTCTGAAGAACGTGCAAGCTCCTGAATCAGATTGAAAGCTCTAATTTCTTCGCCAGCGGATACTACGACCCGCTCACAGGAAATGCAAACAAAAATTTAGCAAGCCAAAACATGCCTGACGAGACTCTCACCACCGCTGATCCCAAGACAGTCGCAGAGAGGCTAAACAAAGCGCTTCAGCAATACCCGGATAAGGACTGGGCTTACAGTCGCATAACTCTAGTCACTAAGACCTTAGATGATGTCAGCGGTCCCTACGTACTAAGATGTGAATTTGTCAACCGAAACGACAAGACAGGTCGGCGAGAACTGCAAGCTGTTCATGACGAAATTCAGTGGGGGGAACGTCATTCTGCCGAACTGGGTATTCTGGAGATCATCAGTCTGCGTCTGAACAAGGCGCTCATGGAGGTTTTCGATCCCAGCTCGGAGAACGGCCTGCAACCAGTGATCCGGGTCACAAAAAAAGAACCGCTTCGGGAACAGGGGATTACAACCGCGTTTTGGTACTCGGTCGAGGAAGTCGGCGGCGAGGAATTTGAAACTCGCTGAAGCTCACCCTCCCGCGACCGGCACGATGATCTCCAACCGGTCATCAGCTTCGAGCTGAGTCACACCCAATTCCGAGCGCTCCAAGACCCGACCGTTCCGCTCAACGACAACCTGGGTCGCCTTCCAACCGCATGTCTCGAGGAATCCCGCGACTGAACACGGCTTTCGAATCCAGCGCTCTTCGCCGTTGGCAATAATGCGGTATTGATCAGGTTTCATTGAGTGCCAAGTCCCAATCCTTCCAAACGGGTTCGTAGCCGATCTCCTGCAATCGCGTAGCCACCTCGGAAGGTGACCGGCTGTCCGCAATCTCGAACTGCACGGTCGCATGCTCCCCTTCGGATTCAATCGCAGGTCGAGGAGGCTTGACCAATCTTCCCCCCTTGGTCAGGTGCAATTCATCCCGACCCTGCCCCGTGTATCCGCCCGGCTCGGTATGGCTGCCCGCGCTCATCATGGTGATACCCAACGGGATGAGTCCATCCCTGAGCTTGGCCGGCTCCCGCGTGCTCAACACGATCCCGACCTCCGGAAACATTAGCCGCAACGCGCACACAAGCTGGACGACCTCCCGATCAGTCACCGGTACCAACGGCTGAAACTCCCCCGCCGCCGGCCGCAGGCGTGGAATGCTCACCGTCAACTGCGCCATCCAGCACCGCCGCAACAGGTACTGACAATGCGCCGCCAGTGCCAACGCCTCTCCCCGCCACGGTGCCAGCCCCAGCAGCGCGCCAATACCCAAGCGCTTGAAGCCAGCCTCGTAGGCGCGCTCGGCGGTTTCCAAGCGCCAGTCGAAATCCTTCTTTGGCCCACTGGTGTGCATCTGCCGGTAGACCTCCCGGTCATACGTTTCCTGATAAACCACCAACCCCTCCGCCCCCGCCTCCACGATCGGCCGGTACTGTTCCGTCTCCATCGGACCGACCTCCAACGAGATGCTGGGCCATTCGGGGCGCAACCGGGCCACGCAGTCGCCAAGATACCGGTCGGACACGAAATGTGGATGCTCCCCAGACACAAGCAGAATGTGACGGAAGCCCTGTTGCCGAAGAAAGGCGGCCTCGGTTTGCACCTGATCAGGGGTCAACGTCACTCGCAAGATCGGGTTGTCCCGCGAAAAGCCGCAGTACTTGCAGATGTTGATGCACTCGTTGCTGAGGTACAGCGGCGCAAACAACCGAATCACCCGCCCAAAATGCCTGACCGTGAGCGCGTGCGCTTGCCGGGCCATTTCCTCGAGGTACACCGGCTGGCTGGCCGCGGGGGAGATCAACGCCGCAAAATCATCAAGCGACCGCCGCGACCGCGACAACGCGCCTTCCACATCGGCCGCGGTGGCCTTCTCGGCAATGGCAATCTGATCAAGCTTCATCCAAAAATCCCGTCAGCGGACTGGTCGGCTCCGCCTCGCGCCGTTTCGGCGCCACCCCAATCTCGTACGCCGCCCGTCCGGCTTCAACTGCCGACCTGAACGCCTCCGCCATCCGTACGGGGTCGGCAGCCACCGCGATCGCCGTATTCACCAACACGGCGTCCGCGCCCATCTCCATGGCCTCGGCGGCGTGCGACGGCGCGCCCAAGCCGGCATCCACCACGACCGGCACGCGGGCCTGCTCGATGATGATCGCGATGCTGGCGCGCGTCTCGATCCCGCGCGCGCTGCCGATGGGTGAACCCAACGGCATCACCGTCGCGCAGCCGACATCCTCCAACCGTTTGGCCAGCACCGGGTCGGCATTGATGTAGGGCAGGACGGTGAACCCTTCCTTGACCAGCACCTCGGCGGCCTTGAGCGTCTCCACGGGATCCGGGAGGAGGTAACGCGGGTCGGGGTGAATCTCCAACTTCATCCAGGAGGATCCCGTGGCTGCCCGGCCGAGTCGGGCCAGCCGGCAGGCTTCCTCGGCGTTGCGCGCGCCGCTGGTGTTGGGCAGCAGGAGATACTTCTTCGGGTCGATGAACTCCAGAATGTTGGCAAATGGATCAGCCTGGCCGGTGAGATTGGCGCGACGCAAGGCGACGGTCACCAGTTCCGCGCCGCTGGCGTCGAGGGCGGCGGCCATCAGCTCGCCGGAGGCGAACTTGCCGGTCCCCATGATCAGCCGGGAGTGAAACTCGCGGTCGGCAATTCGCAGCCGCTGGGGTCGGTCCGTCATTCCGGCCGGTGAATTTCCTCGGTCAACGGGAACTTCCGCGTCTCCGTCGAGAGGGACAACCATTCGCCCTGGCGCATCAGGAACCCGCCGTTGCCGGCCAGCGTCGCTGCTTGATCGAGCCGCTCGCGGTCGGAGATTTTCTCTTCGTGCATGTGGCGCTTGACGGTGGCGACTTGCAGCCGCAACGCGGTCAGGTCGTTGAACTTGGCTTCCAACGCTGTCTTCTCCTGGTTCAGGTCCACGTAGTCCTCCCGCAACGCCGCCAGATGTCCCAGCGTGTCGGTGTGCGCCTTCTCCAGATTCGTGTAGGCCGTTTTGACGTTGCCCAACTCGGTCGTCACCTGCTGCAACTGATTCGAAAACGTCAGACTTAATTCCTCCAGGTTCTGGGCGCGTACCTTCTGCTGCTGCACCTCGGTCATCAACGTGTTCAGCTCACCGCCGATGGTTACCAGCTTTTCCCCGGCCTGGGCCTTTTCCGCCGACAATTTATCCACGGTCTGTTGCAGTTCCGTGATGCGCGCGTTCATCTGGGTCCTGATTCCGGACAGCTCCGTCTGCGCGACGCCCAATTCGGCGCGGGCCGCCGCCAGGTCGGCTTTGGCGGTTGCCAATCCTTCGCGAGCAGCGGTCAGTTGCTTCTCGCTGCTCTGCTTCACAAAAATCACCAGGATGCCCAACAGAACCAGGGCCACCACCAAGACTGTTACCAACGTTTTCATCAGGCTTTCTCCTCTGCTCGTAGTTTGACCACCAGCGCTTCATGCGCGCTGCCCCGCCGGTAACCCTGCAAATCCAACGTCACATACACGTACCCGATCTTCTTCAGCTCCCGCGTCACCATCGCCCGCAGCTCCGCGTCCTCAAACCGGTGCACCTCGTCCGCCCCGACCTCCAGCCGCGCGAGATCCCTGTGATGCCGCACCCGCACGTCGTAAAAACCGGCATCCCGCAACACATTCTCCGCCGCCTCGATCTGCGCCAACGCCTCCGCCGTCACCGGCTCACCGTAAGGAATCCGCGACGACAAACAGGCCATCTGCGGCTTGTCCGCCGTCGGCAGCCCGAGCTTCGCCGACAGCTCCCGAATCTCTGCCTTCGTCAGCCCGGCCTCCTTCAACGGCGCGCGTACCCGGTATTGCTGCGCGGCAATTGACCCCGGCCGGTAGTCCCCGACATCGCTGGCGTTCTCCCCATAGACAATCGTCTCCCACCCTTCCGCCTGCGCGATGTCTTGCAGCTTGTCGAACAACTCGCTCTTGCAAAAATAACAGCGGTTCGGTGGATTCGACGTGTACCCGCCGTTGTCCATCTCCTCGGTCCGGATCACCCGCACGGGGAAATCAAACTGCCGGCCAATCGCCAGCGCGTCCTCCAATTCCCGACGTGGCAGACTCGGTGAATCGGCAATGACCGCCAGTGCGTCCTCGCCCAAAACGTCATGCGCCGCCTTTGCCAGCAGCACGCTATCCACCCCGCCCGAATAGGCCACCAACGTCCGCCCGCACTGGCAAAGCACCGTCTTCAGTTGTTCGAGCTTTTGCGACACGCCGGCATCCTATCGCCAATCCCAAGAGGTGTCAAAGACGGAGCCGCCTACGGCTGCGCGGCGAACGGTGCCGTTTTCCACTCGCCATCGGACAAGAGCACGCCTTGATTACCGCCCGCGGCGGCTTCCTCATCGCGCCGGCGCCATTCCGCGATCTTCTGCTCCCACTGCTCTTTGCGCAGCGTGCGAATCTGGGCTTTCAGCACTTCCAAATCGTTCAGCTTGCGGTTCAAGGAATCGCGCTCCTGCTCCAGCGCCACCTTTTGCTGGCGCAACGCCTCCAGCTCGGCCTCGGTGCCCTTGTGGGTTTGCTCCAGGCCGGCCAGTTTCTTTTCCACCTCGGTCAATTGTGTGGTGACCGTGCCGAGTTTCTCCTGCAGCTTGTTGCGTTCGCCTTCCACCACCGCGAGCCGGGCTTTTTCCTCTTCGAGATTGTGTTGCGTGGCTGTCAGTTGCTCCTTCAGTGCTTGGGCCTGTTTCTCGGCTTCGGCTTTTTGTGCGGTGGCCGATTGCACGGACTGTTCAAGTCCCGCGATATGCTTCGTACCTTCCTCAACCTTGCCCAGCGCCACGGTGGTCTCGGTGCGCGCCACCGTCAACTCGTTGCTCACGGTGGTCAACTGCGCCACCGTTGAATCCAGCTGCTGCTGCCGCTGATCCGCGGTCTGCCGGGCGTTGAAAAACATGACGCCCACCACCACCGCCACAATTGCCAGAATGATGACCGCGATTTTCATTGTTTGTCTCCGCTCCTCAGGCGTCCTCGCCCAGTTCGACGTTCCAGTAGGCCAAATCGAGGAAATGCTTCCAGCTATCGTGGGCGACGAGTGCGACGCTGACGTTGACGAACGGCCGCCACTTCGGCCGCTTCGGTTTGCGAATCAGATGCATCCCGGCCTCGGTCGGGGTGCGGTTGGCCTTGCGCGTGTTGCAGGGGACGCAGGCGCAGACGATGTTTTCCCACGTGGTCGTGCCGCCCCGATCGCGGGGGATCACGTGGTCGAGGTTCAAATCCCGGCGATCGAACCGCTTGCCGCAATACTGGCAGCAGTTGTGATCGCGATCGAAGATGTTGTGCCGGGTGAATTTCACTTCCTTGTGCGGCAACCGGTCGAAGAACAACAGCAGAATCACCCGCGGCACACGGATGCTGAAGGACACCGTGTGCACCAACTCATCGCCCTCGTTCTGCCGGCTGAAATCCCGCCACTCCGAAAAATCAAAGGTTTCGAAGTCGCCGCCGTTTTCCATGACGACCTCGGCATGGCCCATGTAGAGCAGACAAAACGCCCGCTCCACCGTGCAGACGTTGATCGCCTGCCACAGGCGGTTGAGCACCAGCACATTCTCGTTGAGCATGTTTCGCACGGTCATCTCGCCAAACGGCCCAGAATCTACCACATCGCCCCTGAGCCGGTCAACGCAACCCGTTACCAGCGCAGGTCACTTCTTTTTTCCCTTCCACAGCTTCTTTTCCACCGCCTCCCACCGGCTCACCGAATTCGGCGCGTCCGCGATCGCCTTGTCGAACTTCACCTGCATGTCCTTCGGCTCATAGAGCGCCCCGATGACCGTCTCCCCCTGGAACACCTGCACGGCGTGGCCGACAAACTTCCCACCGGCATCATCCTGCACCCGATGCGTGACTGAGACCGGCTTGGACCTGACCGTCGTCGCCCGCATCGCGCCAATGTCCACCGTCTCTTCTCCCATCCCAACCGCGTCGATCAGGTCCAGATCGACATCGCGCGCGAACAGGTAGTATTTCACCACCGCCCGCTCCAACGGTTTCGCGCCGAGATTCTTCACAATCACCTCCAACTGCCGGATCGCCCGCCGCCGGGTCAGTTCGTCCGACTTGTACTTGTACTCCTTGTCCGTCTTCAGCTCGACGCGGATTTGCACCGGCCCCGACTGGGCATAAACCACCGGCATCACCAGCCACCCCAACAGCGCCGCGCCGACTCGAATTGTGCTCGACATCGCCACCGATTTTCCCAATAAACGCGCCAAACTCAATCACCAATTCACGGAGAATTTCATGAATCGCAAAGTCACCGTCTTCGGCGCCGGCTTCGTCGGCTCCAGCACCGCTCAACGCATCGCCGAAAAAGAACTCGCCGACGTCGTCATGATTGACATCATCGAAGGCATGCCCCAAGGCAAAGCCCTCGACATGATGGAGTCCGCCATGCTCGAAGGCTTCGACGCCAAGATCACCGGCTCCAACAACCCCGCCGACTGCAAAGGCAGCGACCTCGTCGTCATCACCAGCGGCATCGCCCGCAAACCCGGCATGAGCCGCGACGACCTCCTCAAGACCAATGCCGGCATCGTCGGCAGCGTCTGCGACGCCATCAAGACCAACGCCCCCAATGCCATCGTCATCGTCGTCAGCAACCCCCTCGACGTCATGACCTACCTCGCCGGCAACAAACTCGGCTTCGCCAAGAACAAAGTCATGGGCATGGCCGGCGTCCTCGACAGCGCCCGTTTCCGGTGCTTCCTCGCCATGGAACTCGGCGTCAGCATGCGCGACGTGGACGCCATGGTCCTCGGTGGCCACGGCGACGACATGGTCCCGCTCGTCCGCTACGCGACAGTGGCCGGCATCAAAGTCGAAGACCTCCTCCCCAAAGACAAACTCGACGCCCTGGTCACCCGCACCCGCAACGGCGGCATCGAAATCGTCAATCTCCTAAAAACCGGCAGCGCCTACTACGCGCCGAGTTCCTCAGTGGTCGAAATGGTCCGCGCCATCCTCCACGACGAAAAGCGCGTCCTCCCGGCAGCCGCCTGGTGCACCGGCCAATACAGCGTCCAAGACATGTTCGTCGGCGTTCCCGCCGTTCTTGGGAAAAACGGTGTCGAAAAAATCATCGAACTCAAACTCACCGCCGACGAGTTAGGCCAACTAAAGAAGTCCGCCGACCACGTGCTGGAAAACGTGAAGCGGCTGAATCTGTAAATGAGTTGCGACTTCAGGAACGAATCCGAATGCGGTGCACTTCGACTAGTGCTCCGTCAATCTTGGATGCAAGGGTAAAGGCGCTTTAGTTTGATGCGCGCTTCGGCGGTGGTAAAGCGCCAGTCGGCGCGCACCCCGGCGCGATTGCGTTTCTCTGTCCA
>Ga0247727_10003006_pt1 | contig 37884 bp, 51 predicted proteins | sample WisWelCaveWW1625_FD_202498 | JGI IMG/M metagenome (GOLD analysis project Ga0247727, IMG submission 202498) | Biofilm microbial communities from Wishing Well Cave, Virginia, United States - WW16-25 | ecosystem: Environmental > Aquatic > Deep subsurface > Groundwater > Cave microbial mat | place...
TTTCCTCCGCCTCGGCAAACGAGACTCCGTCGAGTTTCTTAGGCCGTAATGCGGCGATGAGCCGCAAAAGATGTTCTTTCATGTTCTTCCTCTCCCTCCCTGAATTGTAACTGGCGACCAGTCGTTCCAAGCGACCCCCGGCCGCCGGATTCGTCACCACCGTTAACTCGTTGACTACGCCGATATCCGTGACGTAATCGACCTCTTCTCCCTCGACGCTTCGCTTCTCTGATGAGCCGAGGACGTCGACGGAAAAACCTAAAATTTCTTTGTTATCGTTTTCAAGCCCGAGACGAAATAGATCGGCGAGCCACCTCGCGGATTCCGATAATTTGAGTGTAGCGACGAGGCCATGCGCACCATCGGATAGTTTAGAGAACTTCACGGCATCGATCATTCCGCATATTTGATTCGGGAAGCCAGCCGGGATCGCGGCACGCGCGTCTTCGGAGAGATGATCGTAAAATCCGTTCCAGGAATAAAACGCCACCTTCGCGCCTTCAAAGAGATCGCGTGATTTGAGAAGCGTTTCCTTCGGATAGTAAGTGCCGTTTTTGGATTTTCCCTCGCGAATGACGACGACTTCGAAGGTGAGACCGTTCTCACCGCTCTCTTGGATGACCTCGAAAATCCGGTTGTTAAGTTTCAGCATCTTCCCATTTCATCGCCCGGACTCAAGGCCTCTTCGCGACGGCTCAAATGAAAGTTACGATTAGTTTACAACTACGGCATTTGATTTGGCAAGAGACTCTTGCATCCGGTGCCGGTGGCTTGGCGAGAAAGCGATTGCAGTTCGGATTCGGACATCGCGCATTCTCGCCTGTACGCAGATACCGAACTACGTGTTCAGGCGGACTTTTTGACTCTAGCTGGCTTGTGCTCTTCAATGCAGAGGAATTTCCGTCCATTGCACATTCCGTAGGTGCCGGTGAGTTTTTCGCCGGTTTTTGGAAGCAAGAGCATCATGCCGTCGAGCAACTCCGTGCCAGGCGTCAGGGTATCCTTTGGAGGCATCGCGTTGACGAGGAAAAGACTCTTCTTTCCACCGTTGATGATCCCGGTGATCTGCTTCGCCAAGACCACGCGAACGCCGCCGGGAATCGACGTGCGATAGAATTCGAGAAATCCAAGCTTGAGAATAGCCTCGTGTTGCTCGGCCGGTATTTTGATGCCGTCCTTCGTCGCCATGTTATCGAATTCTTTTGTAACAATCTCCATCACTCTCCTCCTTGTTTTCCGGGAAAACGCGCGAGTTCTTCGTCGAGCAGATCCTCCGGCAAAACAATTTTAACGCAGCGGCAGTTGATAGTATTGCCCGGACTCCCTTTCGGATCAAGCGGATAGTCGATGTCCTCTCCGTCGACTCGGAAGGGCTCATCGACATCTCGCACCTGCTTATGCGCCTTCACGTGGGCGTCTCGTGTTCTGGCGTCCATGGTGGCAATCCACGCCTTTTTTAGCGCGGGGAGATCTTCAGGTCGCTCCTCGGCGATCTTTTGAGCCATCGCGTCATCCACGGCGTTATAAGCCCTACCCATTTCCGTCCTCACGATTCGTTCCGCCGCCGCGCCCGCGCCGACATCTCCGCGCGGCCCTACGATCGTGGATACCTGACGCATCGCCTCAAAAGGCGTCTGCGCGCCGAGTACGGCTCTCTGAATAGCAGCTTTTGTTTGTGCGGCGACGTCGTCCGCTAGGCCTCGGATGAGCTCTGTCGACATGGACGATACGACGCTGAGAAGCTCGTCTGAAAGAACGGGAGAGACAGGAACCAATCCGGGCGCGGGAGGTCTCAGGAGAAGCTGAACATCGTCCCAATACTTTTGGCCGAGCTTTGCCGCAGCCTCGCTTCCCCTGGCGGAGATCTCCTGGGCACGGGCGGAGAAGTTAGCCACCGCGGCTTCGACGGCGACGAGAAGACGTTCGAGATGGGATGCGGCGAAACGCTCTGGTGCAATGGCGGCGAGTTCGCGTTGGATATCGGCGCGAAGCGTTTTGAGAAGCGCGAGGATTTCCTTGACGGCGTCCGTTTGTCCGGCATCGAGTGCGCGTAACGCGTCTTCCTGCGCCTTCCGGATTCGCCGCCCGATCGACTTAGGGCCCACCGCCTCAGAGAGGCTAGTAGGCATAAAGATTTTTCTTCTTCTTTCGCCGAGCCTCGAAGGCGGTGGCGAAAGCCTTAGCGGCCTTTTGGAGCTGTACGGGAACGCCTCGATCTTCATCGAGCATGGGTTCAATCTCCGCGCCGGTTTGCCCAAAGATTTGAGCGAACGCCTTCGCGCTGTCCTCTTTGTTCACCCATTGCTGAGCCTCTGCTGTCTGCAGCGCAACGGCGACGTTGACCACCGCCGCGGACATCGCCTGAAGATCCGTTGAACTGATCTCGTCCATGGCGATGTCATAGCCTTGTGCGATATCGGAATCGGAAAGCCGACCGACGGCTTTGACGTGTTCGAGATCGTAATCGATGAGCCTGGTGAACATTCGCTTTACCGTGCGTTGCTGCCGACGAAACGCACGCTGCGTGGGTTCGCTCATCGCCTTGGCGGTCGCGAAGTTGACCTCGCGGCCAAGTGCGTAGAAGTGTTCCGGAATTCCGTAGGCTCCGAGGATGGTCTGAAGATAGTTTCGGTTCGACTCTGAGAAGTCCTGCGCCTTGATGTCCGGCGTGATGACGTTCCATTCGACGTCCTCGTTGTGGACGCGCATGCAGGCATTCGTCGGCGTATCAGTGTTATCGAGAAACTCCTTGACCTTCTCCGGCGTCGCCCCTGTGAGCTTGACGTCCCAAACGGCGGCCGTTGCGAGTTCCTGCCGTTCGGCCTCGTTAAACAACCGCTTAGAGTAGATTTCCATCCATTCGTAGGTCCGAAGGAGTTGGGAGTGCCCGCGCCGTTTCGACGCGATCTTTCCCCAGGGGAAGTAAAAAACGTCGCCATCGAGGCGGCCTCCCATCTGCCCGCGCGGGTCCTGATTTCTCATGATGACGCGGAGCTCGCGGATCGGCATGTCGTTCTTATCGAGGATGTTGTCGGTTTTGAGGACGATCTTCCCGGTGTGCTGTGGAAATCGAGGCATCGGTATGGCCTCTTTGATCCACAGGGGATCGATTCGGCCGAGCTGAACAAGCCCGGAGACCGGGTTGACGTATGGAAACATCACGAGCTCGCCGAAAATCGTCATTTCCGTGGAAATCGGCGTCTGCTGCTCTGGGAAGTCGTTGATCTCGTCCTCCCAGAACTCATCGACCGCCGCTTGGAGTTTGTCCGAACCAGCGGTGATCCGCGCGCCCTCGCCCATGACGAAATCAGTGATGATCTCGACGATGCGCCCAGCCAGAGGATCGACGAGCCATTGATTATAGGCGGAGTTCGAGACGAAATCCTGAACGCCGGCTGGCAAGTCACGGTTCACGCGACCGCCGAGCGAGATCCATTTCTCGTCATCGTCGTCGATCTTGCGGATCGGCAAGGTGAGCTCCTTGAAGGAAATCAGCCCGCGTTGATAGAGACGACTTCCGCGTATTCGATCAAGTAAGTTCATCGCAATCCTCCCCTTCGCATCAATCTCGCAGGTCGTTTTGGTTTCGGATTCTTGCTCCCGTACACAGGAGAGCCCGCGCTTCGCCAGTCCAAAATCGCCTGCGTCATCGAATCCACCTGATCGTCATCCTCGCCGTTTGGAAATGTCGCGCATTCTTCGATGAATCCCGTCACCCAAGGATACATCACCTCATCCGCCGGTATCCAGAGATTGCCGGCTTCGAGCTCTGGCTCGACTGCCATTGCCCGGACTTCCTTCCCGCCCTTGGGTTCGACGAGGATGATGCCGCTGATCTCCTTTCGGAGAAGTTCCTCGATCGCGTTTCCAGTTGCCTTCGCCTCGATGAGTTTCCGTGTCGCCGCCGACCATTTGGCGGATAGTGACCGGATCTTGTCGAGGATCTCGACGATCGACCACTTTCCGCGAATCTGATCGAGAAGATATTTTCGCGAGCCCGTCTTTCCCCACACCTGTCCGACGACGAAACTTGTTCCGTCCTCTTTCTGCACGGGGTCCCAGGATTGTTTGATCTGCTCGAACTCCGGTAGATCCTCAGGCCGCCAGCGTTTCCAAAACTGACGTTTCAAGATCGCGCCTTCCATCGGCGCCGGGCGACCCTGGTATAGCGAAGCGTAAAGCCTTGGACCGATCGACGTTTTGATGCCGGCCAGCGATCCCTCGTCGTATCGCTCCGGACAGAGCGCCTGTCCTGGCGTGCGACCGATGGGGTCGGCGTCCTCCGCGTTCGCTGGTAGATTCACGACCGTCCATTTGTCTCCATGCTCATGTATAAGCCAACCCGAGAGATCTTTTTCGTGCCATCGCGTCGCAATAACGACGATCGACCCCAAAGGTTCCAGGCGCGTGTAAAAGGTCGATTTGAACCATTCGACGTGTGATTCCCGCATGGTCTCGCTCATCGCCTCCTCGAGCGTCTTGATGGGATCATCGATGATGCCGAGATTCATTCCGCGGCCAGTGATCGCGCCGCCGATTCCTGACGCCACGAGGCCTCCACCTTCCTGCGTATCGAATTCCATCGACGAGTGACTTTCCCGCGTCGCCTTCACGCCGACCGACGGATTTCCGACGACCTCCGCCTTGATCCTGCGTCCGAAGAATCGCGCGAGCTTATCGCCGTAGCTTGTTAGAAGAATTCGATTCTCAGGCCACAGATCGAAATACCACGTCGGCATCCAGTGCGAGAAGAGCTCACTCTTTCCGTGCCGCGGTGGCATCGAAATGATCACGCGACCGCCGCCGGCGAGTACTGCCTCTCGGACGATCCGCGCCGCGTATTCGAGATAAGGCCAGCGAATCCATCGACCGCCGCTCGCCACCTGTGCGTAGGTATCAGGACTTAGGCGCCAATAATCTATTTCATGGGCGGGATCATTCATTTTGATTTCAAGTCATCGATCTCGATCGCCGCTAATCGTTTGCCGATCTCTATCGCTGCATCCCGAAGCTGCGGATCTTTTAGGATTTCCCGCAGGCGATCACGCTGTGTCCTGATCTCGATCGGTCCGCCAGTCGGTCCAACCAAGTTGTGAACGTCTCGCCATTCCTCAGGAAACCGATTCTTGAGCCAAAATATAATCGCGGCTATTTTTCCGCGTTGCGCCTGCTGTACGAGTCGGCCCACCATGGTGGCGTGCGCACGCTGCCGTGCCTTTTCTATCTCCTCCGCAAACTCGGGGTGTACTTTTTTCCAGTCATAATACGTGGCCTCGGCAACGCCAAGAGATCTGAAGGCTGCAGTTTCCGTGCATCCATTGGCAACGAGATTAATAATCGACTGATGTGTTGCCGGATACCGGCTCTTTCGGCCCATTCCCGCCATGGCTTTAATTATACGCCTTTTCGTTTGGCCTTTTCTCCCGTCGTGGCATCCAATCGGGCGAGGATGACGTCACAGAATCTCGGCTCGATTTCGATGGCATAACATCGTCGCCCCAATTGTTGTGCAGCGATGATCTGCGAGCCCGATCCAGCAAATGGCTCGTATAACAGCGCACCTGGGCGCGTATGCTTTTTGATCGCATTTTCAAAGAGTTTCAGAGGTTTTTGCGTTGGGTGCGCATTTTTCGAAGGTCTTCTCTGGCCGTCATAATCGGCAAACCACACCGACGACGCCGAGCCAGACCTTAGACCATCATGAAACGGTTTATCCCCTTTCGGCCAACCCATCGTGGCCATTTCATGCTGTGGCTCCCATAGGCCAGATACGGGGACGTCTTCGCCTGATGGCCATCCTACGAGGCAGGGCTCATGCTGCCATGGCCAATAGGAGAACGTCAGAATCGGCGAGGGTTTCACCCAGACGATTTGTTGATGGATGTGAATGCCGAGCCGTTGCCAGACGTCCTCGATGAGACGTTGGCGTTTGCTGGCGTGCCAGCAGTACCACGCCGCATTGGCGGTGAGTACCTGTTTTGCATTTGAAAATGTTTGCAGAAAGAACTGCTCGGCATCTTCGATTTCGACTTCCTTGTAGTTTTCGCTCCAATCCTTACCGCCATCTTGGGGCTGATCGTCTCCAGTGTAATCAACGAGATACGGTGGATCGGTGAAAAAAAGATCCGCCTTTTCGTCTCCCATGAGTCGGGACACGTCCTCTGTTTTCGTGGCATCGCCGCAGAGTAAGCGATGAGCACCAAGCTCCCATAGCTCGCCTGTTTTAACGCGAGCTTTGATATTTTCCGGCACGGCATCTTCCTTCGTCATCGCGGTATCGAAGTATTCCGATCGAAATGATTTGAGCTCAATCTCCGGAAATCGGAACGACTCCTCGATTTCCTCCATCGTGATTCCAGCCGCCGTCATGAACTCATAGAGCCCTTGAGAGTCCATTTCGCCGTACTGAGACGTGAGTGCGAGTACCTTGCGCCTGGCCTCCGCCTCGCTCTTTGCCTCGACGAAGTTGCACGGAATCTCGCACGTTTCTATTTCTCCTGCTTCGATCATCTGACGAAGGGTTCGTATCCTCTGCGTTCCGTTCAGCAAGTAGTGGTGATCATCTTTGCGCCAAACGGATATTGGTTCGGAAAAACCTAGCTCCATCATTTCTTTTCTGAGTTTCGCGTAGTTTTCTTTGGATAGGATTTTGAGATTTCCCTGGAAGTACTCGCACTTTTCGACAGCAATCGTCGATGCGCCCATGCAGGATATTTTCAGTTTATTCCTGGACATGGCCCCAGTTTTTCCTTTCCAGAATTCTCTGTATTTGTGCCCTAGACACGTCGAACCTGGCGCACAGCTCACGAACTGATGAACCGAAACATTTGCGCATCAATCGGATATCGATTACTTGGCATGAACTGAGCTTGGATCTGGAGCACTTCTCGCCGAGGAGTCTTTTCCCAAGCACGCGCCTTGCATGCCTTTCATTTTCGGTCGGCGTGACCCATTCCAAGTTCTCAGGCCTATTGTCCATTCGTATCCCGTTTTTATGGTTTGAAACCATTCCTACGTGCGGAACTCCGTGGAATGCCATCGCGATCAGGCGGTGGACAGGAACGAATTGAACCCCTCTTTTATGCTGATTATTTTTTATCCAGACGCGGCAATACCCGTCTTTGTCGACATAAAGCGTCTTCGGATGTTTCGCGTTGGGATGGTCGTTTTTCTGGAAAACCGTTCCTGAATCGGAAACGAACACGTTATCGAAGTTTGGGACTTTTTTAAGATTTCCCTGGAAGTCGACAAGATCCGCAAGTGGGAGCGATATCGCTCCCTGGCATTTGATCTCAATCTTCTGGGAGATCTCGTTCATCGCAGTTAATCTCGTGGACCGTGATGCATTCCTCACAAAACGGCTCATCGCAAAAGGCGCACTCCATCCATGCCGCCCCATCGCAACTATCTTCAGAACAAATCACAAGTAACCTTCAAATGGCATCGTCGTGCGGCCGCACTTTGTGCAGGTTGCGGTTGGAGATCCTGATTTAACCTGCCAGACCGAGATAGATTCGTCGGCTTTCACGAATCGGCCGCACGTCTCGCAGACCGGAATGAACATCATGCCCTCATCGCCGTAAATGATCCGCCGGACGCCTTCATATTCGAAGCTCGGAAATGTGCTCACGAATCGTTTCCAGCCTTCGGCCTGAACTCCCCGCAGCTCGGGCACTTGTGCGAGACAATTGGGAAATACGTCCTTCGCATGATCGCCGCCTCCCGTGTCGGCGCGAGCGTCATCTGCACCTGGCCGGCCATGAGAAACACCGTCGGTGGATACCGCAGGCATTCCCCGACCTCCGCGTTTTGCTCGATGAAATGCTCGCACTCACCGCACGTTCGTCGTATCGGCGCGTTCACTTGCACACCACGGATATCCAGCAAAACGCCCGCGTGGCGATTCCGATGGATGCCCCTGCCGAGAATGCGAGAAACGCTGCGCAGGCGGGAACTCCAAAGACGACAAAAAGAACAAAAGCGGTTTCTAGTTTACGATTCCTGATCTCCGGACTTTTCAATTTATCGATCACGAAAACGACTCCTTTCCGGCGCACATATCAGCGAGCGACTGCTCATCACGCTCGATCAATATGATCGCCAGCGATCCCGCGCTTTTTTCGGCCAGGCGCTGCAACGGGATACGACCAGGCCACAGGCGTGCCGCGCTATCGTTGACGATGACGCCGGCATCACGGAGAAAATCAAGAGGCCACTTTAACGCCGAAACCAAGTTGTCGAAATCCCACCGCCGATTGGGAACTTCAAAATACGCGAAAAACGCGGCGTAACTGAATCGCGGCGCCGTGAGCAATAGAACTGCGTTCATGAATCCGCAATCTCGCCAGTATTTCTCACGGCCCCTGTTCTCCCATCGACTGTGCCCCCTTCGATTTCCTCTTTGGGGTGGCAGTGGAAATTCGAACCTGGCGTTCTCGAAGAGCTTCGCCAATCTTCTCTGCTCGCCGTTCCATAGTTTCGATCCGAATCGCGATTTCATCGAGCCCGATGAAGGCTTCGTATAGGAGTCTTGTGATTCGTTCGCCGAGGTGAGCCTTTTCGAGGCGCCCGTCGAGTTCGTGATATCTCTGGCGAAAGCTCTTCGCAATGGGATATCCATCTCCGCGCTCACCGCTCATCTTCTGTGTTTCCGCTTTTCTTTCGAAATGCCTTGGCATTCGGGCAATCGACGAAATGAGCCTCATAGACGTCGATCCCCTTCTCGCTTTGCGCGACGACCCGATCGACCGCGAACGGGATCGCCTTACCCGTTGCGGATTGCGCGAAGCCGATTCTCTTTCCGCATCTCTGACCTGAGCACGGGCGCGAGATCCCATTCCATTTCATGAGAACGTCGCGGTCGTATCTGCGGATGAAAATGGGAACTGGATCACTCACATGGATGGTCCCATGATTCCAGGCAACGATATTTTCTCAAGCAATTCCACGTTGACGCCGAGCCCGCGCCCGCGGATGAATACCTGCCATACGCCGGAGGCCGTAAGGTACGGATCGGACGTGACCTCGGTCTCCTCGAAGCGCAGCGCGGCTTTCCCGCCCGGATAGAACCGCACGGCGTCCCCCTTGGAAACGGTGACTTCTCCGGCCATTTATCCCTCGGCGCCAGGTTCCCTAGATTCTCTCAGACCCAATTGCTTCCCGGTGTTCTTCTCCCGCTTTTCATGGATTTCCGGCTGCGCCGAGGACTGTTTCTTAGTCTCCGCTGCCTTCGCGGCGATCTTATCCTGAAGCGATTGTGGTGCCGCCTTCTCCTCCGAAAGATTTCCACTGGCCGGCGGAAACGCCACGTCGGCGTCGATATCGCCATCCTTCAATGCCGTCGAGAGACCGATGAGGAATTCGAGATCCGCGCGGTCGACGTCATCGAGCGACGCCTTTCCGATCCTGGCGAGCACGCGATCGCGATCGACACCGAGCTTTGCGAAATGGTCGATCATCTTCTGTCGACGTTCCGTGAGTTGCGCGGCATCGCCGATCGCCATGTCCTTCGCGGCCAAGTAGACTGGCCACCAGTAGATTTTCGGGATGGTTTTGAAAATCGCGTTCCGACCGGAGATCGCGCAAGCGGCGTTCCCGGTGACCTGAATCATGTCGTCACCGTAGCGTTTGCCGTATTTGTTCGTTATCCGGCGCGTGGTTCTCACAGTCTTTCTGACGTTACGCTCGAGGTCCCAGACTACACCTTCGCCGACGATGAATCGGTGATCCTCACTCTCCCCAACGACGCGCTCCGCGCAATAGAGATTCGTCCAACACGATGAGATGATCTCGGCGAGACGTACGCCTGGTCCCTCGATACGGACGACCTCATTCGTCTTTCGATCGGTGCGTTCAAGGACGTAAAAACACCCCGCTGCGGTCTCCTCATCGAGCGTCGCGAGCTCCATCGCCTCCGACTGAAATCTCTTCACCGACCGTGGAAATCTCTTCGCCGTCGTGATCTGAACGTCTAACTCCGTTCCGATAATTTCCATGCTGACTATGGGGACGAGCGCATCGTCCTTTCCATTTCCGTTTTCCATTTCAACTTCCGTTGACATCATGACTTCGCTCCTTTCGGCTTCTTGTATCGGAGTTCGCGATAGGGGTCTTTCGCCTCAACCGAGTACGCTTTACGTCCCTTGTTGAGAAAATACGTCAGCTCACCGAGACCGCACCGCGCGGCCTCCGCGTCTCCAAGCGCTTGGAGGAGGAATGAGGTATTTTCATCCTTTATTATCTCCGCCTGCTTCAACGCTTCCTTCGCCGCAAGCCATGCGGCGACGATCTCATCAGCGACGTCCACGATCTTCTCGGGGACGCGCCGTAACTTTTTGTAGGTATCAAGAGATGCCGGTTCGCCTTCCGGAGCGATCCCGGCCAAGACATGATCTCGCCAGAATTTAACCTCGATCGTCTCGAGGTCGGCGATGAGCTCGGCGTTTCGATCAACGCGGTAGTATCGCAAGCCTACGCCGCCGAGGAGCACAGGTACCCAGACGGTCTCCACCGATGGCACGACGGCCATCTGATGCTGGCACTGCAGCCCCACGCGTTCGGGCACCTCGCCGGTTTCGACCTCACCCCATTGTTCGTCGATGTAGAGCGAGACGAGCCCATGCGTCTTCGCCTCGACGGCCTGCCGAGGATCGCCGTCGACGAAAGCGTCGAAATTCGCCGCCATGATGCCGTTGGCGTGAAGCCGGCGGTTGCGATCCACGTCGTCGTTGAGGATGAGCTTTAGGTTTTTCTCCGCGCCGAACCATCGTAGCACGGGCTCTTCGAGGATGTTGCCGAGTCGTATGGCCTCGTTGTCGGCCACTCCGCTTGTCGGAACGATTTGCCCGGTCTTGTCGTAAAAAATATCGAGCGGCGAACGGAAGGGATCGAGTCCGACGACGGCCGCGGCATCGGATGATCCTAGGAATTTTCGGCGTTGCTCTCGTTGCTGTTCGGTGATTGGCATACTGCGGTTATATTCTTTCCAATGTTTTTGTAAAGTTTTTCAATTTTGCTCCTCCGGCTTGGGGAAGGCGAGCCCGCCGGAGACGCGTTCAATAAGGGCGTGCATCTCCCGATGCGCGACCTCCGCCTCCTGCTGGCGGCGGTAGAGAATCCATGATTTCACGAATCGCCCCGCCCTGGCTGGGAGCTCCTCCGTCCTGGTCTCGCAAAGCGCACGCCATCCGCCACTAGCTTCAACCGCCGCCATTTCCTTCGCGTCGAGATCGGACGATGTGGGAGGATTCGGCCATCCTCGCGATCGCACGAGCCCGCAAACCTTTGACCACGCGGATTCGGCCCCACCTTCGACAGCTTCGCAAATTCGCCGTACCTCCGCTGCGGATGGGAAAAACTCGAACTCGTTCATCCCGACCCTGATAGCGACAGCGACGCGATCAAAAGGGAGGTCGGCGAGGACGCGCGCTCTGGCGGCGATCTCCGCCGCGTTCGGCTTTGTTCCCTTCGTCACGTTCGCGAGCTCTAGCAACAACTGCGCGATCTGCTTTTGTTCCTTCGTCGTCATGATTTCTCCCGTCGTTCATTTTTTCGATGAGATCGCCGGCGACCTCCGCTGTTTCCCGCATCCGGTCTACCGACGCCTTCGCCCGGTGCCAAGCGCCGGACTTCTTGCCGGGACTACACCAGCGGTCGAGCCTCTTCTGGCGCTCCTTCTCCGTGCCACCGAATAGGTATTCGATGTCGTTGAACTTATGGCGTTCCTCGTAGGAATCATTCCGAAAGTTCTCCACTCCTAGAAGGGCTCCATTCTCTCCATAATCCGAAATCGCCTGCTCGATCCACCTCTGACGTTCCGGCGTGAGTCGGTAACATTTCGCGTCCTTCTCCCAACTTTCCAAGTAGGCACGAAAGACCAGGAGTATGGCCTCGTTCGGTTTCCCCCCAGACCCCCCTTCAATACCTAATACCTTATGCCTTAGTACCTTATGCCTTAGTACCTTAGCATCTCGCGAGTGCTCCGTTAGACAACGGTTATTTAACGGTTCTTTAACCGTTATTGGTCCATGTGCCGGAAATTCCGAGGCTTTTTCCGTATGATGTGGATTCTGATGCTTCGACCACGTGATGATTTGAATGTATCCAACTCCGTCGACTTCGTAGCGTTCGATGAACTCCGCTGACTCTAGGGCTCGAAGTCCTACGTCGACATCATGATCGTCATAAGGCAGCACTTGAGCTTTGATTTTCGCTGGGATGTCTTTGAGACGGCCAGCCTTATCTGCGATGATCCATAGCCCCTGAAAGAGAATTCTCGTAAGCGGAGGCAACGCAGCAAGTTCCACGTTGAGGAAAAAATCAGGCTTGATGAAGCGCGTACGTGCCATAGAAGAATTAATCGGCCCGCACCCGGTGACTTGGCGAGAAACCGGGGCGGACCGATCGAGCCCCAACCTTTCGAGCTGGGGCAGCCACTACGTTGCTTTGGTTAAAAACAGCCAAGCCGAGATCATTAGAAACCGAAACTGCGGCATTGTAAATATTTTTCAGTTTCCGATCCCATTTGTTTTTGACACGCGTTGCGGTATTCTCTGCGACGAAAGAGGTCGCGATGAAAAAACGAAAAGTGATGAAGTCCTGGATCGTCTACGACAAGACCTGCGTAATGTGCCGGCGGAAGTACACCGCGATGCGAAAGCACGCGACGACGTGCTCGAACGATTGCCAATCGGCCAAGAACCGGCTCCAGAAGGTTCACGGCGTCGACTTCATCGAAAAAGACTATAAATTCCGTATCTTACGGCCTTAGAGATTTTCTTTACTTTTCTTACAGTTTCCTTTTATAATGATTCCCGTGGTTGCGAATTCAAATAAGTTATCCATTGCCCCGGCCGACGACAGCAGGCGTTCGGTCGCAACCACCGCTTGCCCGTCGGTTCGGGGCACCCGGGAGAACACAATGATCAGGATGAGACCAACAAAAGATGGAATATGGAGCCTAAAACCGAAACCTTTCTACGGTGAGTTGCCGCTTGGAAATGGCACTCTGTTTACGGTTGGCGCTTTCGAGCTTGGATTTGATGGCCGGCTTTTTGTCGGCATTGAGGGCCACGGAGCCTATACGTTCAACGGCTTTGTTTCTTGGAATTACGCCGCTGAAAAGCTCGGCCTACTTGAAGGCGACGCTCGAAATGTTGCCGACTGGATCAACGCTCAATTGAACATAAATATCATTGGATCCGGGAGGGGACCACAGGGATTCTATGACGAAAGGTTTTGCGCATGAGAACTCAATTCGTAAAACTTCAGCTCGTCTGCGAACGCCCGATCGAGCATGATGGGAAACCGTCTTGAGTCAAGCGATGAGGGAAAAGAGCGAGCGAACTCATGAAGAAGGCTGGAACTCCGCTATGTGGCCATCTTCATCCCTGATCGGTCGGCTTATGCGATGTGGATGGACACATAGGAAAGTGCGCCGGTACACGGAGGTAATAATCCGCAGCACGTATCAATCCGTGCCATGGGCTGACCATAATCAAAGGAGAATGAGATGAGCACATGGGAATTGATTGAATGCGCGAGGATAAACTTTGAGAATCTCGGAAAGCTCGTGTCTGGAATCAAAGAGCATCCGATGTACAAAATTGTGGAGGCCCAGCTCACAATCGCAGCGAACCAGGCTGAAGAGGAGGATAGAAAAATGGAGGCGCGTGAGACCGCGGATCGCACATGAGAAAATCGAACTACGTAGTAATCGAGGAGGACTTCGCTGGCATCGATCCAGTAGTCATCAAGGACGTTGGACCTTGGGATAAGTACCTATCGGTGACAAATGACGCAGAGAACGTGATCGAGGAGCTATTTCGAGAAGGTCGGCTGAACGAAGGTCAGCGGCTTTTCTACATCGATAGCAATGGCCTGCAGGACGAGATTCTCATCAAGAATCGGAAGTTCGCTGGATTTGCTCGTTACAAACTGTGAAGAAAACGGAGGAACGAAAATGAACTGCGCAATCTCAAACGAAACGATCAAGCGAAAGCTTCGCACATGGAATGCCGTATTATTCGGCTGGGCTCTCGCGGCAACAGTGGCGGTGCTAGTAGGATGCGGGGAAGGAAATCAGCCGGCGCTTTCGGACGAATCGGAGCGCGATATCCAAACGACGGAATGCGAGCTCGATCTTCAGAAGTGCCTTCTCGAGTGTAATGCTCAATGTTCAATCTGCTACGATTCCTATGATGCCTGCCTGGAATGACATTGCCGCGCGATCATGACATTCGCTGTGAACTCAGCCGTAGCTCGCGGTGCTCATGTCGATGTGGCGGCGCCAACCACGGCTGGCTCTGGACGCAACAAATTGACCTTCCCGGCTTTGAACGAACGCCATCGGACTGGCTCTTGCGGGCGTTGGGAATGGAGCTGCTTAAGCGAGGTCCCATGCGTGATCTGTTTCCTCGCTCGTCCTCTACGATTCGTCGCGCAATCGCTGAGCTTTCTAAAGCCGGAGATCATTGATCGCGGCGAGGCGGCGCTGACGATCATGCGAAATTCAGAATGACAAATATAATCCAATTTCCGGCGAGAGGTAGTGCGTGCCCGACGCCGGAATTGCCGCCGCGGCGGGACTCGGTTCTCCTCCAGGAGACACCCGCCCGGCGGTCTTTGATGCTCACGGACATTCTTATGGGATTTCTGTCCGTGATCATTCTCTTTAGCGCTGTGAGTGCTGTTCTGATCGCCGTCATGAGCTCATCGGAATAGCTTCAATGGCAGAACCTATCGACAAAGCCGAGACCTACCTCGACGCCTCCACCGGCCACATGGTCGGTGGCTTCATCTTGGCGAGCCTGGTCTCTCCTGCCATCGCAAGATGGGTGCCGATTCCTTGGCAGGTCCATGCCATGGCGGGCATGGGCATCCTCGCCGGCGTCTCGAGGGAAATCTACCAGGCCGCCCGAGGTCAAACGACGTTCAAGCAGTCCATCGGCGACATAGCCGAATGGCTCCTCGGCGCCTTCGTAGCCGGGGTGATTTTGACCGTAACGACGGCGCTCTGGCGTTGAACGAAATCAGGCCATACCCAAGTAAGGCCAGGACCCGGCAAATCGAAATTTCGGCCGATTAGGCGTTATTCGGCTTCCGGATTCATGGCAAAAGGCATCTTCGGCCTTTTCGGTAGGAAACCTGCCAGGACTCATAAACGCCGTCGTCGCAGATGAACGTGTGGATCTTGTATGGATCTCCGCTTCGACGGCAGCACTTCGTCGTGCCGTAGAGCGGATCGACTTCGTGAACGATGATTTTGTACCCACAAGACGAGACGAGAAGGAGGGTGACGAAAACGGTCACCCAGTGCACATCGCCATACTATCAGATGTTTGAGACTAGTCCTGGAGCTTTCCCATGACCATGGCGATCCCCTCGATAGGATGGATGGTACGGAAGCTCGAATCTTTGAATCGACCGGGATCACGTATACGGAAGCGAAAACTTTCCTCCGTCTCGTCGACGGCATTCATGGGACCGTCGGCGAAGTTCTTGGCGATTTCCAGGGCCGCATCGGCAGACGCCGCTTTTTCTTTCGAGACGATGAGGGTCTGTAAAATCATGGGCTCGCGCTGCTCTCCGAACCAAATCGTTTTGGGCTCATCTGTGGTGTCATCGTCCAGGACGGCCGTCTCCACGATGGTCTCGCAGAGAACGAACTCACGCTGCCCCTCCGCAGCATATCGTTCGCGCGTTCCTGGCTTCAGAACGCCGGCGTCCTGGAGCTTTTTCGTGCAAATCGCATAGGCTGAATCCTTTTCTTTGCCGTCCTTAAGAAGCGCGACCACGCAATCTTCGAGCGCTTTCGGGATGGCGATCTCCTAATAGTCCTTCACGTTGATGAGAACTTCATCCTGGAATTTATTCGAGAGCGAGGTCGTCGCAGAATAGATGAGTTTGACCCGATTGCCGTCCGCTCCCGCTTTGATCGATGCAATCGCTTTCGCAGCCGAAAAAGCGTCCGCGGCAGCTGCCGCCACCGCTTGTTCCTGAAAGACGAGCGTATCGTTTTTGAGCGAGCCGAAGATGATGTCCATGATTCGCGTCGCGTATCCCTTAGTGGAATTCACGACGAAATCGCCGACCCGGAATCCAGCTATCACGAGGTCTGTATCGTCGCGAATCGTCGTCGTGCTTCCGGAAATCGCGACTCCGGCCGGAATAGACGCCGTTGTCGACACCAGAAAACTAGCACTGATGTCGACGTTATCACTCAGTCGAATGGCCTGAAGCGTAACCGTGGAGAGAATCTCCCCAGGGCCTAAAACCTTATGATATAAGACCGAAAAGCCGTATTCGTCGAATGGTTCTTTTTCGACCTCGGTAATGAGCACGGCCACCATCCTAGCATTTCGATCTCAAGATTCCGAGTCTGGATCGATTTTCGAATCCAATGCGGCGACCTGAGCCTTCGTCAATTCTCCTACGGCGACAGAAGCCGTCGGGCGAGCCGTAGCCACTCGTAGGCCGCGCTCCACCGAAATCGCTCTGGTTCGTTCGGAATGAAAAAACATCACGCGATCTTGGCGAAAGAGCAGCCCTTTTCGAATCCCGGCGAGTGGGAGAACGAACCACGCGGTCAGGCGAATATGGTCAATGCTGGCTCTCGCCGAAGAGTTGGGGTCGACAATATTCATGGCTCGAATTGACACGCCAAAGCCGGAGCTATTGATGTCTGCGGCCGAAAAAGTGGCTCCCCACAGAAAGGTGCTACTGCCAAATGTGTCGCTGTATGTAAGTATGTCGGGCCAGAACGTTCCATCGGATTGATCCGTTCCGGTTTCAACGCCTCCTTTGACGATGAAGATATCATCATCTTGAATAAAACCCTCCGGGTCGGTCGTGTGAATTCCACGATTCCGTTTGAATTGCATCGTGATGCCCGTCGGAATCGCCGTAGCACTTAATGCAAAACCGTAAGCCGTGCTCCGAAGAAACTGAGAGCTATTCCCCGCCAAGGTAGTTTGGGCAACGGTCCCGTTTTCCGTAAACACGTTCGTCGGCGACGTCCACGCCACACCGGAACCCGTGCTGATGGCGACCGCAGGATTATTCGGCCCCTGACTAGCCATGGGTCGAAGTCCTCACGATACGGGAAACGCTTTTGGGATGACCATCCGTGATGCCATACAATACGCGATGGGATTCCACGCTTTCGTGAGGTGCGAAGAAAACCGACGCCCATGGAACATATTGGAAACGCGGAATGGCTGAGATGCCGCGATTTCGAAAATCTGGCATGGCATTGATGACAAAGGGAATGAAGGCGAAGGATTCCAGGATGGGCCAGACGTCGAAGTATTGCGACGCCACCGATACAACGGGCGCGGGCGTAATATTTGGAATCGTGACAAATAAAACGAAAGCGAATCGATCTTCAAAAGTAGGAGAGTAGAAATATCCAAGGCGCGGCACTTCGAATGCGGGCGCCACAATCTGCGAAGTGGTGCGGAATGGCAGGAAGGCGGAGATCGGAAAGGAAATCCAAGGATAAAAGAACGACCGGCGTTCGTCCTTCGGCGTCACCGGAAAGGTTCGATGTTGAATCCACGTTAAAACGGGAAAAGCCGGAGCCGCAAATTCCGGCGATCCGACAAACATAAATTGAGAAGGCACCGATGGTTTGATGGGATCGCGGGATCGAACGACGTGAGGCGAGAGAAATGCGAAGCGTTCCGCCGTCGGAGGAGAAGGGACAAAAAGAAACCCAGAGGCGGACCGAACGTCTCGAACCGGCGCGAACCGAGAGGAATCCGTCTGCGTCTTAAAAAATACGATGGTGGGTGAGACGGGATGAATAGCAATGGTAGCGGCGACATAGGTCAGCGATTGATCGACGCCGAAGGTGCCTGGATTATCGGATGCCGCATTGAGCTGCCGTTCGGCCGTGCAGGTGCTTACGTTCGTCGTCGCCGCAGCGCCGACGTCCGTGCTTTTTTGACGCGGCGGACTCGGCGTGTAGCTCGCCGGCGGCGTATTCGCCCAGGTATCATCGTCGGCCTCCTCGCCATCCTGTGTGACGGCTGCGATCCAGAGGTAATCCTTAGCTCCGCCTGTCGGTGTCAGGGACGGTGGATCGGGCGTATTGCTGGCCACCGATCCGTCGACCGTCGCCGCCTGGGGAACCTGCGTGGTTGGATTTGCAGCTCCCGAAATCGAATAGACAATCGCCGCCCATTTTTCTGACGCCGACGACGTAATATCGAACGTGGTGGTTTCGGTACCGTCCTCCTGGTGATACGCGCCGTAGATCGTCAAAGTGCCGGCACGGCTTTGCGTGAAAAATTGTGTGTAGGCGGCGGGCCACGTCAGCGTCGGGTTGCCATCCACGCCGATGATGACGATGGTTAGTTGTCCATTGACGCCGGCAGGGCGACTTACGGTAAATGGACTCGCGTCATCCGCGGTCGCATTCGACTCGGTTGGTGTGCCGACAATGGCGGGAAAGGCCATACGGCTTTAAGTCTAATCTTCTTCGTGAAATCCGACGATAGGAACGTCGCGACGAACGAGACCGGAATCGGTGAGTCGCGAGACCTCGGCCATCCAAAATCGCCTTGCTTCAGCCAGTGTCCCGAAGGACTTGTTGTGAATCGCCATGGGCCGAAACGTCGTGCGTCGGGTGACTATGAATTCCTTCGAACCGACGTTCGATCGAATGTCATGATGTCGCCGAAGTTCAATGAGAACGGAGGCCGATCGGTCGGGATAAATGAATTGCGCCGATCGCAGGCACGCGATCACAAGATGTTATTCCTCGAAAACGATATAGACGTTTGCGTTGATGGCGGCGCCGAGCGCAGCTTCGTTTTGAATACCTAAGAATTCTGCGGCCACGCAATCGAACTCTCGACCAGGCGCCGCAACCCATATGACACCGGTCACCACGGGCACGTAAAGTTTGTGGAGTTCTTCGACGAGCGTGCCGTCGGCGGTATTTTCCACCAAAGCCGTTGTACCGAGCACCGTCGTTTGATCGCTTTGCAGTTGCACAACCGCGCCAGCGGCTCCGGTGCCGACCGTAGAAGTCCGTTTGACCCGGAAGGACACCGGAACGAGCGTCGAGTTGGGAGCCCCGTTCATGGAGATCCCGAACTCGGTCGCTTGAATCGTATCAACCGGATTCAGCTCAACTCGATTGAACGCCGTGGCGTTCGCAGCAGATGTATCGGCGACTATTCCTACGCGTCTCGTGGACATTCAGCCTCCTTGATGGGCACGCTCAAATATAGCGCTCGACGAGGAAGGATGCAAAAGTCATTTTTTCGGCCTGGTCACCGACGCGCGTCGACGAGATCGAACGACCCATCGTTGTGTCTTACCAATATCGAGTTCGATGAGGAGAACGGTTCCAGAAGTTCCATCACCGCCGGCAAAGCCGTTGGGATCGCCTTCAACACCCCCAAATCCTCCATTGGCGAAGATATTGCCGACTTTGATGAATTGGCCCGCGATGACATAGACAAATCCTCCGCCTCCTCCGCCTCCTCCGCCTCCGCCTCCGTTTCCACCCTGAGAGACGCCCGCGCCGCCACCGTCGCCCCCATTGGATCGAATCGAGCCGTTGTTGATGCAAACGCCCACGCAAACGCAAACGATTCCGCCCCCTCCTCCCCCTCCTCCTCCGCCAGCACCATTAATGCCACCACCCGCACCGCCAGAAGATCCCCCACGCCCACCTCCACCAGCACCGACCAAATTGATAGCGCCACGTTTGAACTGAAAATCCGGAAAGCGATGCTTTGCAAGCACCCCAGGTGCCTGTGAACCCTGCGCTCCGCCCGTAAATACGTCGATCAATGAATCACCGCCCGCACCTCCATAACCGCCACTCCCACCCTCTCCGGTCTGAACGCTTGCGCCAGCGCCCGACGTTCCATTTCCAGACGTTCCCGCGGCGCCGGAGCCACCAGCGCTATTGGCCACTACGGATATAAACGTTCCCCCCGCTGCTCCCAATCCCGCTGCTCCAGTCCCGCCACCGGGGCTCCCAATATTTCCATCGGCGTGAATGGTCCCGTGATTGATGAGCGAGCCCGCGACGAAAACGCGGACGCCACGCGTGATAAGCGTCGCGCCGGTATTCACCGTGAGACTGGCGTAATGCATGTCACGCGCGAGCGTAACGGTTCCGGAAACGACGACGTCGCCGTCGCTACCGTCACCGAAAAATCCTGGAAGAAGGAATAGGCTCACGTGACAGAAACAACTCCCGTGATGAGACGAATTTGAACCACCTTTCCGATTCCTCCGGCACCACCTACACCACCGTTGGGATCGCCTTGGCCAATATCGACCCCAGTACCACCGGTGCCACCGGTGCCCCCGTTGGCAGTCAGTGAACCGGAGCCAGAATAGTCATCGAAATAGATGTGGATGATGCCTCCGCCTCCACCCCCTCCGCCTCCACCCCCTCCGCCGGAGGAATTCGCGCCGTTTCCCCCATTTCCCCCGTTTGTCTGAATGCCACCGTTGTTGACGATGGTCTTCGCGAAAATGATGAATTGACCCGCACCGGAACCGCCCCCTCCTCCCCCTCCTCCTGCGATCGCACCCGTTCCACTCCCCGAGCCGCCGCCGCGCCCTCCGGTTCCAGGCTGAACGAGAATCAGCGACGTGCGATGGAAAATCACGGCAAAAAACCTGATTTTGAAAAGGATAGAATTCGTTCCGGAGGAAGCCGCACCTCCGGCGAAATTGTGAAGTCCGCCTTTCCCGCCGCCTCCTCCGTTTCCCCCATCTCCCGTCGCGGTCGCGGGAGCCGCAGCCTGTGATCCGTTGGTCGTCGTTCCATTGGCACCCGCCGTGCCGGCCGTGGAAGTTCCGAAGATGATCCCGGCAACCGCCGCGCCTCCGCTACCCCCAGTTGAGCTCGAGGTATTGGAACCATTGGTCCCATTGCGTTGCAACACACCGCCGACATCGATCGTCAGCGTATTTTTAACGAAGATTCGAAAGCCACCCGGATTGAGTGTCGCTCCCGATTGAATCGTAAGGTTGTTGTAATACATGTCACGAGTAAGTGTCGTCGTGCCGCTCGTCAGCACGACGTCACCATCTGAACCGTCGCCGTAAAACGACCGAACGATATCAGAGCTTCCGGCCATCTAGGCCGCGAGAATGGCGAGCTGTTTCAAAATAAATAGAACAGCTCTTCTCGTTGGATTGTCGGCGATACTTTTCGCCGCCTGAAAGGCGAGGCGAAATTCGTCTTCTTCAGCCGATACGTCGGCGAGGAAGAGATCGGAATCGAAAACGAGCGAGCCCGCCACCACCGAAAGATATTTATACGGTTTGTCGATAATGCCGGCGATCGGATTTGTATCGAGTACTAGGATTTGCCAAGAAAACCGAACGGCATCGACGACGCGCGTCGCATCCGAGTAGTTTTGATCGGCCCGCCATTCGATGAGCCGCACGGGTCCGTTGTCGTGATAGACCCGATGCCTGGGCACGATTACTTCAGGCGTTGCGGAAGGACTTTTCCGATCAGGCGATCGACCGCCATGAAGAGCGCTCCGATCGAGCCGAGGAGCCTACCGATACCCGCGACGATTCCGAGCGGTTTTTCCGTCTTCACGAGGCGACCGAGAACCTCGGCGACCACGGCGACACCGATCGCGATGAAAGGATGGTTGGAAACGGCATCGGTCACCTTATCGATGACGGCCGACACCCCGTCCGTGGGCGCAGTAACGGTAACCGCATCCTGGGCCATTACAGCCGTGATGGCTACGAGAGACATAAGCATGAATGTTCCACGTGCCACCTTTAAGAAATTGGTTCGCATTTATCCTCCTATCGAGTGCTCAAGTATCCCACGGTCCATCCGCCGACAGCAAGGCCGACGGTGAACCAAAGCCATTGATTTTGATACCAGTGATTCGTGCTGGATGGAGCCGCGCGCTCATCTTTTAAGCTATTGAGTTCCGCAATAAGCCCGTTGAGCTCGGCCTGTTCTGATTGATCGTAACAAACGAGATCTATATTCGCCGATGCGCCGGCCTTAAGAAGAATCCCCAGATCCTTTTGAACCGCCGGGGCCTCGTCTGCGCGACTTGGCATCGCGAATGAGCTCGTTAAAACGAGCATGAGACTTATCAATCGTCGTTTCCAAACCACGTTTCTCCTCCCTTTCTCGTTCAAGTTCCGAAAGCGATGCCGATAATTTCGATTGAAGGTCAGCATTGTTTCGGAGCTCTTCCCTCCGTTCCATTTCAAGCCACAAAATCATCCCCAAGCAGCACAAGAGGGTAATGCAGACGATGACTATTTCCGTCACGATCGAGATTCCATGATTTTCTTGTCCGCCCACACGCCGAGACGCGGAAGATCGGCATGGCAATGCCCTAGTTTACGATAGAAGAAGAGCTCGCCCGGCCATTCGAAGGTGATAAAGTCATAAACTTCTTGCATTCCACCTTCCGCTTCCGGAGATATCCAGTCAACGGCGGAGCCAATAAGATGCCCGGAGTTTGCGACTCCGCCGACGGCATAGTTAAGTTCCGCATTCCGAATCCAGCTCGTTGGCTGGAAGGCACCGAACCGCGCCGTCACCGGCGCGACGAGGAATTTAGCCACCAAATACGCATGTTCTACTTGTTCGTCGGTGGGAACGATTTTAGATGCCATCAAGGGGAAAGAAGAGGATACGACGCATTTCCCAAGCGCAAACCCTGGAACGAGTTCGACGGTTCTCCAATCCTCGCGGATGAGGATATTCATCGCAGCCGTGCTCGAATGTCATCGCGAATGCGGTCGACGTCGCTCTTGATCTCTTTGCCGATCTCTATGCCACTTTCGAGCCGTTCTGACAGGCGCACCATTGCCATCGACATTTCTCGGTTAATTTGTGCGAGTTCGGAGAGATTCTCGTTGAGCTTGTCTAGCGCACGCGCCATCACGCCGTCGTTCGCGCCGTCACGCTTTCGCATCGATCGAACGAAAAAGAAAACTTCACGAATTAAAATGGCGACCGCCGCGAGGATGGCGACCGCCGCGACAGGATGGTTCAGCTGATCCACGCCAACGCCCCCCACAACTGCATAGGAAAATCGTAGCGGTTCGGTGGCATAGACGTCAATCGATGTGCTGCAAGGCACGGGCGATCTTGATGAGGAGTTCACGAAGATCGACGTTTCCCAGCGTATCGAGCGCGTTTCGATATCTCGTTTTCAGTGCTTGCCTCGCAGATACGTCGGCGTCTCGTGCTGCCGTATCTACGGTCACCGAAAACAAGCCCCCGCCGAGATTCGTGACAATCCAATAGCCTGCGTCATCGGTGGGGAGATTAACTCCTTCCTTCACGATCCACGTCGGAAACTGCGAATTTGCTAACGTATAATTCTGGTCTGGTCGATGTTCTGGCCGACAGTTCCGACCCGTCACTGAATCGTAATAAACGCGATAGAGCATCACGCCCTCCCGAGAACAAGCAGATCGAGATCATTGTCCTGATATGTCGGCCCGCCGCCCGTATAGTAGCGGCTCGTGAATCCAGTCGTCAGCTTTGCGGCGTACGCCAAGGTGAACTGCCCGCCGATCGGAATGTTATTCACAGGCGAGAGAAACACGGCGTAGTTGGCGTTCGCCATGGCGGTGCTGAAAGTATAGTCGTAGACGCCGGCGGACGCACGCGAAACCGAGGCCAGGTTGAAATCGGCAAGAATCGATGGTGTCGCCGAGCCATCGACGTAAGCCCATGCCTTAACGATGTTGTCGCGATAGAGCGAGTTCGCGACTGGTGTCCCTGACGAACCGAGATCGCTGCCAAGGATTCGCGTGTATCCAGGTGATCCGGAGATCGGAAGATAGAAGCGAATGAGTTCCGTTGTTCCATCGTCGGCGTAAAGCGAGATCTGATCGGTCCCGCTTTTCTTGATTCGATGGCCTTCGGAACCGAATTTTATTCCTTTATCTTCGGAATCAAGCGTGAGCGGATTCGTGCCATCACCCTCGATTGAGGCGGATGTCCCAATTCTCACTTTTCCATGAGTGAAGAAGATTCGATGCGATGCCGCCGCCGGATCTCCAAGAATATCTTCTGTCGCATAACGTAGATTGTTCTTTAGCGCGGTTTCGACGACGAATCCCCAAAAGTCATCGATGACGAAGGCCGCAACCGAGGTGTAGGAAAACGTCGGCGGCATCACTGGCTCCCGATCACGGCGACGGAATTATCGACGTCTTGATTAGTTCCAGCGTCGTCCGGGAATTCAATCCTGAATTGAGTCGTCGAGTGCGTCGTCATTTGGCGCGGATGGCGAAAGATGTCGCTGCCTGGATATTCTACACTGGCGAGCACTGGATAGTCTGAATTCGCCATCGCCGTTGCCATCGTGTAAGTATAGGCCCCTTGGGCGTTTCTGGTGATGGACGAAAGATTGAAATCCTCATCGATCGTCGGCGAAACGCCGCCCGTGATAGATCCCCATGCCTTGAGGATCGTCTCCCGCCAGATGCCATTCGCATCTGGAGTTCCTGAAGAGCCGAAATCGGCTGCACGCGGCCCTATGTATGCCGCTCCTGACGTAGGAAGAAAGAAATCGAAATCCTGTCTCGTGCCAGCGTCGTCGAAAAACGAGATGATATCTGTTGTCGTGCGTTTGAGCGTCTGACCTTGTGACCCGATCTTCCAACCCTTATCTTCGGAATCGAGCGTGAGCGGATTCGTGCCATCGCCTTCAATAGAATATGCATTCCCTATCCGCACCTTGCCTTGATTGAAGAGAACGCGGTGCCCATTCGCGCCTGGATTTCCGAGCTGATCCTCGATGAGATACTTCAGATTGGAGTTATATGTCGTCGCCGCCGCGAAACCCCACAGATCGTTAAGAACGAAGTCCTGGACGCGCTTGTATTCGTTCGCAGGTGCCATCACATGCGCCCGAGGATCATCATGTACACGCGATACGATCCGGCAACGGGGTTCGTGCGAACCCGGCCGCTGGTCGTCGCCTTGACTTCAAATCCGGCCTTGCGAAGGGAACCGCCACCTGCGTCTCCATGAAGTGCGGCTCCCTGCCAATCTGCGCTGGAGAGCTCACGTGCGAACGTGAAATTCCAAGCGCCCTGAGCTTCGAATGTCGTAGAGGCGATGTTGAAATCGGCGGTGATCGTGAGATTTGAGCCATCATTCGGCGTCGCTAGCCCGTTCATCCACGCCTTCACCATGTTGTCTCTATACTGCGCATTGGCGAGCGGTGTGCCTGAGGAACCTAGATCCTCGCCTCGATCGATATAGGCGGGCGCGATGGAAGTGGGCAGAAGAAAGCGAATCACCTCGCGGTCCGAAAGTCCGGAGACTTTGCTGAACATGCCGAGGGCATTGTCAGCAGCAAACTTAAGGCCCGTGCCATCCGGGCCGATTTCGATTTTCTTATTCTCGGTATCCATCGCCATCCGATTTGTGCCGTCGCCTTCGAGAGAAACCGTATCGTCGATTCGGACCTTTCCCATGTTGAAAAGAATTCGGTGATCGAATGACGCGGGATCGCCGAAGAGATCCTCCAGAACGTACCGAATATTGTCCTTCCGAATGTTTGCGCTTTGGTAGCCCCAGAGCTGATCTTGGATCGAATCTCCTAGGCCAACCTTGGAATACGTGAACGGCATCAGGCCGCCGTCGCCGAGATCAGCATCCGAAGAATCCGCGTGATCAACGGAATCGCGCCAACCTCCCTCAGATAAGGATATTCCTCCGTCGTGAGAACGTAGGTCGGACCGCCGTGATTGCGGAAGCGTCCCGTTACTTGCAGATTATTGTCCATCGCGAAGCGATCGAGCTTCACTATCATGTGATTGATCGTCTCGCCGAGATTCATGCCCCCAAAATATTCTCCGATTTCCAGGAGACCATACTCTTTGGCTTTGGCTCGTGGATCGCCATCATCCGTCCAGACGATGGCATCCATCAGTTCAAAACCGTTCCGTCCGCGGACTACACTCATTGCCACCCATGAGTTGACGAGCGCGGCATCCTCCGGCGTCGAAAGCACGGACATATCGATGATCTTTTTCATACGAGCGTAAACCCAGCATCTCCGTTGGAGAACTTTCCCGTCGAGTTATTGGCGAGGTGCCCGTATTCCTTCTGCGCCGTCGTTGCGGTGATCCACGAGGGAATGATGTCGTAGGAAATCCCGCTTTCGTTCACCCACACGGTTTGAGCAGTTCGCACAGTGTCTGCGTCGACAACATCCGTGATTTTCAAATGTTTTCGATTGCCTTCGTTCGTTGGGTTCTTGAGACGAATGATGTCGCCAACTGCAACGCCGGCGGTGATGAAGCTCGTCGCGCCCGTCGCGTTGATATCCGCTGAGCCATTGGTAACCGCCACAGTGCCGTTTGAGACACGTTCGCGGCGTGTCTCATCATCGAGGAAATACGCTCCCTCAATGATCGGGCTGATATCCCTACCACGAATTGCCGCAGAGAAGTCGGCTGGATTGAATACGATCGATTGGATCTGAAGTCGCCGATCTGTCCACGCCTGCCCGCTGGCGCCGTTAGCATGATTGATGCGGATCTGATCGCCGAGATCCGAGAGAATGGCCCGAAGTCCAGTGCGGAACGTCGCGTGTGCAACCGGCATCGAGAACTGAAAGAGAATGCGCGTCGCCACGTCATTTGATCCATTGGAGTCCGCATTCCACGGAAAATCGACGACGAGCGATCGTTCCCCATAGGTGGATACCGACGCGGGTGTTGTCGCCTTTTTCTGACCAAAGAACGCGCGCGTTGCCCAATGATAATCAAAGGAGAACTCCACGGAATTGACGAGCTGCGCATCCTCGGCACCTTCGATCTGCGCCTCACGATCGATGGCCCAACTCCCACGAAGAATATCCCGGCCTTCATCGAAAAGCGGTGGGCTTGTGCCCGGAGGATATAAACTCGGATCGAACAAAAAGGCCGCCACACGCCCATCTTTGGAGGTGTAAAGTGCGATATTGAACGATCGTGCAAACGCCGCGAGAACGCTGGCCGTTGTCGTCTTATCGACGTATCCACCTTTGACGTTATAAAAACGGCCATCGCAAATCTCACGCACAACCGCCATCGAATCGTCGTCCACCGATGGATTTCCGCAAAAGCTCGCTAGAAAGTCTTTGAGAACGTCGATGGGATTCACAAGTAACGTGCCCGTTCCAATCCCCGTCGATTCCTTGCCTTGTACGTTGGCGACGACCTCTCCCACAACGCCGCCGGTATCGACGACTTTGGATGTGAATTGGGCGTCCGTGAATTGGATATAGGCCATCCTGACGCCATTGATCGTGCCAGCCGGAAAGGCGGTGTAATCTGTGACAGATGTGAGGAGTGTTGATCCCAGAGTGGGGCGAATTGTATAGACCTCATTGATGGCTTTGATGGCATGTCGAGCCAAAAGGAACTTCTTCGCGTTCGTCGTGTTGTCGACGTAGAGCGTCGGCCAGGCCCCTCGGTTTCGGTTGTCGTCATCGGACGTCACGGAATGCGTGCCGTAGCAGACCGATAGCGGGAGTCCGCGGTGTTTCTTCAACGCATTCGGAAATTTCACCGCATCGACAAATCCCGTGATGGGAAATTCCGGAAGATCGAGGAGGGAATCTTTCACGATGACGGACACACGAAACTCGTCGATTGAATACGCGTCGATCTTCCCGCGAAGGACCGTCATGTAGTCGGGATGCGATAGATTCGTCGTTCCGACCTTAATCGTCACGCGTTTTCCCTTCCACGGCTCGGCGATTGATGAGTACACGCGGTCGCTATCGTTGATGACGATTTCGACCGACGAGACCTCGTAGATGCCTAGGTTTCGTTGGATCACGCGGCGGATCTCGCCGATCGATACAAGGCGCCCTTCGTAATAGGCGGTCGTAAAGCGCGCATCGAATCCAGCGATGAGACTCAGCTGATTGTCAAATTCGATCTCGACGAGAACAACTGGACCAACGCCAAAACGCTTGAACTCTGCGGCGATCGTCGCCGATGTCCGCACGGGGAGATTCGGAATCACGCGGCCGTATTCCGGACGAATGAGTTGCGGCCCGGAGATTACGATGCGCGGAGATCGATTTTCAATCGGATTCGACATGGATCACACGTCGGTCGGCAATGCAGTTCCCCGCGCTCCTTCGCGTAGCTGCAGCCGAACGACGTATGCCGTTGGCGTAGTGCGGACGATCTCCAGCTCAGAGGACATCCGGACGAAAAAAGTCTCCGCTGGGCTCGCCGTATGGTCGTGAGTGAACACGAACGGATGACCTCCGGTCTTCGTGAACCGCTTGAGCTTCCGAAGAAGATCGCGTGTCGCTGCCGTCACCGAGTTGAACTCCAACGCGATTCGGCGAACGTCCTCGACGTCGCGAATATAGACATATTCGTGCAGCCATTCGGTCTCGTGCATGACATTGGCGTCCGGAAATGTTTCCGTGTAGGGCAGTTCTGGATCTTGCTTTGAGGCGGCATCGATGCGGACGCCGATCACCCATTCGCCAATTTCATAGAAGCCATCGGGGTTGCTGATGTCACTAATAGAGAGCCGCCAATACCGCCTCGTCAAAGAGCCGAACTTATGAAAGAGGTTGTAATGCGGCGGGTCCTGGCCAAGGCCGGATACAACGACTGTGGAATCGAGATCGAGGACGGAGAAATCCGATAGCGCGCTCGCCTGCACCTTGATCGTCGCCGTGCTTCGGAAATTGACGTTGATTAGCGCTACTGTATCCACCGCAACTGCTGAGCCGAAATCATTCGCCACAGTATGAAGAGAAGAGGCATTCGCGGTACGAAATACTTTCGCTCCGTTTTCGTCGTAGAGATTCGCCTTCGGATACAGCGTCGATTCCGATGAGACCGTGACGGAGGCCTGCACGCTTCGGAGCTTGTTGTCGTAAAGGAATGACGCCGGCATTCAGATCACCAGATACCAAAAGATGGCGACGGCGATGCCGAGAGACATTCCGACGAGGAAGAAGGAGGCGAGCCCGTCATCGATCACCCAGACCTTTGCACGGCTCCGCGGAAATTGCCGATGTTCTGTACGAGGACTTCGCGCACAGCGCGCGCGAGGGCTTCTTTGGATGATCCAGTCGCCGCGACACCGTTGATGTTGATCGTGATACCTCCGGCATTCCGATTTCGTGGCACGATCGCCTCGCCCTCGTGGACCATAGCGAGGCCTGTCTTTGGCACGAATGGTGTACCTTCTTGGAACTGCCCGACGAGGAATCCGAGATTGCCTTTCTTCACGGCGGTGGCGATTTCCTTGAGGAGATCGACTTGCTTTACCGCCTCCGCCTTGAGCTCATCGATTTTCCCCTGCAGCTCCATAGATAGCCGGTCATTTGATTCCAGCAGCGATGCCTCTTGGAGTTTTAGCTGATCGAGCTGCGCGTTCTGCGTGGCAATCAGACGATCGAACTCCGATAAGCTCTCGATTTGCGTGGATTCGAGCTGCTCGAGGATATCGGCTTGGATCGAGGCGAGTTCCTCTCCGGCGATCGCGCCCTGTGCGGCTAGGTTCTTCGCGGCCTCGAACTGCGTCTGAAGTGCTCCGGCGAGTTGCTGGCCGACGGCTGCCTTTTTCTCGCCCGCTGCCGCGCCGAACTTTGTCTTGAGACCTGCGACAGTCTCCTCCGGAGACGCGAGACCACCAGAAACCGCAGAGATGACCGAGGCGAAGGCATCGGAGACGCCCGTTCTTGCGCCCTTCAATCTTTCGATTTCCGCCGCCGCCTTTGAAATTGAGTCGCGTATCGGTATGAGAGCCTTGTTGTTGAGTTCGATCAGCGCCTCGGTTTCCTTTTCGGCGGCTTCGATTCGGAGATTCGTGATCTCTACGACAGCCTGCGCTTCATCTTCGATCGCCTGCGTGAGTTCCGCGATGGCCTTCTCGACATCCTCTCCGCTTTTTGCGTAGAATTTTTTGATCGATTCTATCGAGCGACCTTCCGCCAATAAATCCGATAAATCACGATCAAGAAGGCCCTCACGAACACTAAATTGCCCAATAAAGCCTCCAATGGCTTCCCGTCTGGTTTCTGTCGCACGATTTCTACGGAGAACGGCCTCGGTGATATTCTCTCCAGGCGCCTGGAATTGGGATGCCATGCGATCCAATGAATCCGTGAGGCGCAAAATCGATTTGGCGAGCTCTCCTTCGTTGATGACATCGTTCATGGCGTCGACGAGTGAGCCTTTGGAACCTCGAAACGAAAGAAAGCCGCCGAGATTTTTGAAGAATCCTCCAATTCCCTTGAATACATCCGAAAAAATATTAGCGGCATCCTGCATGACGTCAGTAAGTAGCGTTGGGAGATTCTGGCGAATGGAAGTGCCGATTCCCTTGAGGGCGTCGCCAATGGCGACGCCTAACGCAGCTCCGGCGCCTCCTCCGACAGCACCTCCGATTATTCCGCCGGCCAGGCTTATGCCCTTCGCTCCACCTCCGAGCGTTTGGGCGAACTGGACGTTTTGGGAAATGGCCTGAAGCTGTTCCTGTTTCTTTTTCTGTGCGTCCTCCGCGGCCTTAGCGTTGACCTCTTTGATTTTGTTGAGGCGAATATCCTCGGTATCGAGAATGAATTGGCGTCGTTCTAGTTCGGTGATCAAATTAAGCCGGGCCGCTTCTTCGATGACTTCCCTTCTTTCCCTGGCCTCGCGGTCAATGGATTCGATACGCGTGGAGCTCTCTTCGAGAATCTGGCGCCTCAGCTGCTCAAACTCCGGTTCGAGCTTCTTACGTTCCTCGACGATTCGCAGACGGCGATTCTCTGCGCGGATCTGCTGCTCGGCCGCTTGTACTTGTCTGAATTCCTCGCGTGTTTCTTTTGCCGCGGACTCCGCGCTGATTCTCTTGATCCTGGCTATTTCGGCCTCGACTTGCTTGAGCTTTTCCGCCGCCTGCGCCTGGCTTTCGACACCCATCGTGAAGGTTGGCTCGCCGCGAAACGATCCCGTCTGACGAGGGCCCTGGGCAGCCAGCGTTCGAAGCTGTGAGGCCTGCGCTTCGAGCTCCGCCAGTCGTCCCCTAGGAGCCAAGAATTCCGCCAAATTATTGAGGAGATCTGTCATCCCGCGAATCGCTGACATCAGCGCCGGGCTCTGCGTGATGAACTCGCCGACGGCCTTGAGAACGTCTCGGAAGGCGTTGCCGAGCTGCGCCATTGCGCCGGAAAACGTCTGAACGTCCTGAAGCGCGGCGCCACTGAAGCGCTGACCGATCTTTGCGAGGCCTTCGCCTGCCCTCAATGCCTCGACGGACATCCCCTGGAGAATTCCTCGAAGCTCGCTGGTTCTCGGAATCACTCCCTGCATACTTCTGGCGATCTCGCCGGCAGCCTCCTCGAGGGATTTACCCGTCGCGGCGGCGAAATCGACAACGGCCTGAGTCGCCGGCTTGATCTTCGTAGGTGCGATGCCGAAGGCGACGAGCATGGATTGGATGGACAGGATGGCGTCGTCGGAAAATCGCGTCGTGCGTTCGAGCGCATTCGCCTGGGCAATAAGAGAATCCCGGAAACTCTTCGCTCTGATTCCGATCAGTTCAAGGTTCGTCCCCAGCTTTCTGACGGCCTGTTCGTACTGCGAAGCCTCCTGAATTCCCTTTCTGATCCCGATTCCAATAGTTCCAAGACCGATGGCGACGCCGGTCAATTGGAGAGCGAATCGTTTCAGCGAGGACACGGCATCGGTGGTGGTCTTCGCGGCACCGGACATGGCCTTGTTCTGATCGTTGAACGCTCGGGAAACATCGCGGCCAGACTTCTCGGCCGCCTTGGTGAAATCGAGGACGGCAGCCTCGACCTTCTTTAAGGCCGGAGTCGCCTGATCCTCGACGACCGTCGTAACCCTTATTTTATATTCAGTTTCAGCCACTTAGGCGCCTCTTCCTGTTTTTCGCCCTGATTTGAGGCGCTGCGTACGTGCCATTGAGGCGTCGGTCTTGGATTGATCCGATCGTCCCTGGATGCCCTTCCAGGCGCCGAAGATCGCCCGTATTTTGCGATATGCCGACAAGGTAGGCCTAACCCCCTCCTTCTCCAGTATCCAGGCCAAAAACGCCGAATTCAACGTAAATATAGGCCCCGCAAGCGTAGCCTCGACGCCGACGATCTCCGCGGCGTTCTCCGACCAGATCCGCCACGCCATGATGTTCTCCGCCATCAGCGAGCTTTCGATCTCCGGCCACGGGCACGGCAGGCCATCGCCGTCCGGATTGCTGCAGTTCGGGATCGGGGTTCCCCACTTCTTCTGATCGTCGTAGCATCCCTGGCATTTCCGTTTCCCCGGGTCGAGCACATAGCCCGCCCAGGCTAGGAGTTTTTTATCTCCTCCTCCTCCCTACGAGCACCGAGCTGATGAAGTTCCTTGGCCTGGTCGAGGACGAACGTCGGGAATCCGTAGAAGTTCGATAGGACGAACATCTTCTGCTCCGGATTGCACGGCGTCTCGGCATCGTCCGGCGTGCCCGCTTTGAGATTCACGAATTTTCTCGCCTTCGCCGCCGTGAGGCCCCGCCAGTTTACGACGAGGTCGGCGATCTTTCGCCGGAATCGTTCCTCGTCTGTGCGTTCGGTCAGTTGATGATTTCGGTACTCTCGAACCTGGCAATCGCGAAGCATTCGTTCGCCTGCGGTGACACTCAAATACTTGAGCTCGACCTCGAAGTCGCCGTCCGGCCACTTCACCCAGGCGGTGAGATTGGGCTCGAACTCTTTCTGTAGATCCAATTGCGCTGGCATCAAGTGCCTCCTTTGGCTTTTGGTTTATGTAAGAGCGATCGAGATCTCGTCATCTCCACTTGAGAGATTAAATTTCCCATCAATCGACAATTTCGCAATCCCGCCCTCGTCCTGCTCGGTGATGTTCGTCACCTGAAACTTAGGAGCGGTAATCGATATGATGTTTCCGGCTGCGCCAGTGATTGTGATCACGATGTTTGCTTCCGTTCCGGCTTCAAGAATTCCATACCAGTCTTTGCCGGCGACGAGCGGCTCTTCGACAACGAAATTACATACTGGCAGTCGATCACCGAGGAAGGTGGAAATGTAACCCGATGTCTTGGTGAAATCCCCGCGTGGTGTGAGGACGACGCCGAGATCAATGGAGAACGCTGAGCCCACGACGCTAGAACCGTGCAGCGTAAAGGTCAGACCCTTCAAAGGCTTGGGTACGACGGTCGTGTATGTGGGCGTCAATATCGCCTGATCTGTCACCGTATCTTCAACGCCGAGCATGTTGAAATTCATGATGCAGATTTCGCCTACCGCACCACCAAATGAAACACTTCCTCTGGAACCAGCGATCTGTTTTCTCATTCCATCCATATAGTGCGCCACGGTGGCCGATATATCTCCGGTAGAAATCGGCGCATAGGTAACCGACGTCACCGGGACAACGGTTTCCGAAAACCCGCATGCCCGCATGAGTGGACCCCAATCCGGTGCGGTCCCCGCCGTGCCGGAACCCCGCATTTCTACTTGAGCAGTGATCGTCGCTGTTCGACGGCCTGGCACAGATGGCATTTGCGAAATCGTAGGTCTCAGAACATTTCTCGGAAGCAGGTCTTGGTTTCGCTGATAACTCCCAGCCAGTGCTAAAATGCCGTTCGCCGCTGCCAGCACTTCGGCGGTTCCTTCGACGGCCTCAACTTTTGCGGCGATGACCGCTCTTTGCGTTCGTAACGGCATGTGAGTCCTCCCTCTCCGTTGTCGTTTCCGGCTCCTTCTCGGTAGCCTTCTCTTCGGGCTTCACGGCTCCGCCGTCCCTGACGGTGAATGTGAGACCCTTCGGCTCGGTATCGTCGCTCATTGCAGGCGCTCCGTGACCGATAATAGCAGACGGGTGAAATGGACGAAATAGTTCGAGAACTGACCGTGACCGATTTCGAGCACTTGAATCGGATCGCAGAGGATCACTCCGGCGAGCGCGACACCGGTAATCTCGTCCTCCAGTAGGTATTTTTTGCGGAACTTGTCAAGAATCTCATCGACGACGGCCTGAAATTCGAGCTCGCTTTCTTCCGCATCCGAAAGTCCGTAAAACCCTTGAATTTCGACACGGTGTTTGACGTCATACATGTGCGTCACGTCGAACGTCGGATGCGTCACTTCGAGCCCAGTGCGTGTGAGCATCCAGGCCGTGAGGACAGTCTTCGTCTCCAGCTGCACCGTAAACGTACTGATGAACTCCGCTTCATCTGGGACATCGCGCAAATACAGGTGAACGTTGTGAACGCCGTCGATCCTTTGCATGATCGACTTCACGCGATCCGCAATAATTCGATAGCTCATGAGACATTCGATCTCGATGCCGCGCGACGGACGAATCGCTCGATAATTTGCGGCACGCGTGATGCGGCTGACTTGAAACCCTTCTCAAAAAAACGAGCCGGAAATCGCTTGGGATCAAGGCCGCTCCGGCCGATCTTTCTGGAAATCGCCCACGCCACGGATCTGGATTCCTTTGATGACACGCCGATCTTTCGTCGCACCCAGAGTTCAACGGAATCGATCATCGCACGCGACGGAAAGAACTTCTTATGAATTCCGAACTCCAGCGGAAGCGCGTAAAGCGTATTGGTACCGACGACGGCTACGGTTCCGCGTCCGCTATCGCGTACGTCGAGCTGGATGGATCTGCGAAGATTCCCCGTATTGACGAGGTTCTGCGAACTGATCTCGCCGCGGATTGACGTCTGCATGAGTGCGCCGATTTCCGATGCCGCCGCTCGCTGCTCCCGGCGCAGGTTCTCGGCGATCCTGGCGAACATCTGCCGATCGAGTTCGATCGTGATTCCACTCAACGGCCGTCCTCCGGATGAATGATGAACGGGCTCTCATCCCGCGTTTTCATGTCGAAATCTTTATACATCGTCACATAGCTTTTAACTTCCGGGGTCTTTCCTGAAATGAGATCGGCGTACTTCTTTAAGAGCGAGTTGGCGAGATCCATCATATCCTCGGATTTCTGCGAGAAATCGACCGAATCGTTGGGCAAGTTCGAACGGTTCGCTTTGAGAAAGTCCGCTGAGAGAGCCAACGCGGCATAGTGGGCGAGAAGGAGTGCAATTAATGATTTGTCGTCATCGTCGATCGTCGACGTCGTGGGGTCCAAATCATGACGACTCGTAAAGGTAAGCCGAATCGTCGCACCGGTTCCAGGTGTTTCCTTGAGAAATTTTAGCTGCTCGCTATCGGTAGATGGTTTGTACACCTGCCATGCGTCCTCCTTGAGGTAAACCGGAGGCTCTTTCCCGGATGGAAACTCGATTCGTCGAATTTTCGAAAACCTCGTAATCCAACCCGTGACGACACCTGTGAGCGTGTAGTTCTTCGTGCCAGTAGCGGCGATATCGATTAGACGTTCGCGAGGTCGATCTCGGGAGATGTGCATACGCGCCTGCTCGGCAAAGTAGATCCAATCTTGCGGCTTCAGTTTGGCGGCGTCCTCACGGAGATTCACACGGGCCAACGCGACGCCATCATTGAAGGCAACGGACATTTACGCGCCCTCGGCCCATTCCAGACCCGCGACCACTGATAATCCTGCTGGAAGTGCAACGCCGGCGAAATTAACCGCCAAGCCTTCCGCCGTTCCTTTGAGAACGATTGGGCATTCGAAAAGGATTTCATGACCTACGTTGCCTCCGATGCCCGCCGTCGTCGCGGCAGGGGAGTCAAGTCGTCCCGTCCAGACGGAACCTAGCGAAGTCCCAGGAGTAGGATTCACAGTGTAGTGCTGAACAAGAGCCAATGCGGCAGCAATGCCGGATTCCCGAGGAATCCGCGCCGTTGCTACTGCCGTACCCCCTGCGTTGGCCGTCGAATGCTTATTGAAAAACCATGTATTGACTCCCGCCGTCGTTTGAATGGTCGACAGAAATAGTTTGAATACGCGAACCGTGCGTCCTGCGATGCCTTCGATAATAAAAACATCCGTCGGAAGCGCCGGTGGAGTGAACGCAGCGGTAAATGCCCGGTAGAAATCCCCTAGTTTCGTCTCGTACATCTCTCCTCCTCAAAAAAACGGCGGGCTCTCCGCATGGCACGGAGGCCCGCCGGCTGGCCTGCGATTTGGCGTTCGGCAGGCCTTTATAATTACGGTACCACCGCCCCGGTGAACGGCCGGAAGTCCGTCACTGCGCCCCCGTAGATGTGCCGCACTTTGTAGCGGATCTGATCGTTGGTGAAGTCCGAACCGGAGTTCGCGACCTCTTGGAGGATTTCCGGGTCCTGCTTTCCGTCCAAGAATCCGATTTCGATTCCTGGGAGTATTTTTGGATTTCCGACAAGCGACCAGTTGTTGACGTCCGTCCAATACGGTAGCGCGATGACTTCAAGGCCGAACTGCGAGTAAGCGTTATCCACGGTTTCCGTTCTTGCCGCCGAAGTCGATTTCGTCGCCGTCGAGATCTCGTACGCCGTGATGTAAAGCTCGGCCGGTACGCAGATGTACTTCGGCTTGAACCCAGGAAAGAAGTTCGCTTCGTTGTACGCTGCCTGTTCGAGCATCACGATGACGTGGTTATTGAACTCGGCCCAGGAGAGCGCAACCGTCCGGAGATTCGCTCCGTGCGTTGCATGATAGAGCGTAACCCCATCGTAAATCACCGGGTTTACCGCCGGATTGATGAACTCAAAAACGAACTGAAAAAGAGTGTTTTTGCATCCTCGGCCTAATCGTTTGGGGATGAGCTGTAACGCTTTCAAGTTATCGTTGACGATCGATTCCCACGAAAGAGTTTCCAGGCCACCACGTTTCGCGAGTAACCACGTGGCCTCCTCGTCCGTCGGGCTCGTGAGCGCGGTATAAGCTCCCGCTTCCGCCACGGTCGGCATATTCGTGCCGTATCCTCCGAGCCGCGTCGCTCGATTCGTGAGGAAGTCGGAGGCCTCCGTGATCGCTACTATTTTTCGCCACTCCTCTAAGCCAATCTCGGCGTATTCGGCCACCATCCTCTTGTGGAGCCTGTCGCCGAGAACCTCGGCAAAGCTTGCCGTCGTGATGGCTTCGCGGAAGGCCTTTTTGCGGTTATAGATGGGCGCCGCTTCTTTGAGTCCGTGCCAGAGCCTCTCTTTGATCCCAGGCGTGAATGGTGAGAGTCCCTCCATTCGCGAATATGCCTCCGTGAAAGATCGGAACCGAGGCGTTTTGTTGATATCGAATCCGGCGATCATTCCCTCGACGGCGTCCCCCATTTTGTCGGTGGAATCCTGACCCGTTTCGATTCGGAGCCCGTGCGGATGGAGCGACTCCATCATTCTCGCACAGTACTTTTTCTCACTATCGATCTCCTTGGAGAGCTCAGCCTTCTCGAAAATCTTCCCGCTGAACTTTTCCGTGAGTCTCGTCTTCGACGGATCTGGAAGTTTTGATTCGGCGAGTTCGGCGCGAAGCGTGGATTCACATAGCTGAACGCGAAGATCGTGATCTCGCTTCTCGCTTTCCGTGAGCTTCTTTTCGAGATCCTCCTGACGCTTTCTGAGATCGATCACGTTGGATCGCTCTTCGTCGCCTGATTTGTCTTTCCCTTCCTTCGTGGCTTTTCCGCCATCCATCGGACCTGTCTCGCCCATTTTCGATACCATGTCATTGTAGACGTCGATGGCCTTCTGGATAGCTTCCTTCACCTTGGAGGGCTCCCCGGAGTCGACGGCCTGCATCGCCTCTTGAAGCGCCTGAATGAGCTTCATATTTTCCTTGTGCTGCGAGATCGTCTCGGAGAGTGCGGCCTTGGCCAGCGTTATGAGGCTCTTTTCCTCCGCCTCGGCAAACGAGACTCCGTCGAGTTTCTTAGGCCGTAATGCGGCGATGAGCCGCAAAAGATGTTCTTTCATGTTCTTCCTCTCCCTCCCTGAATTGTAACTGGCGACCAGTCGTTACAAG
>Ga0247727_10003007_pt1 | contig 37882 bp, 34 predicted proteins | sample WisWelCaveWW1625_FD_202498 | JGI IMG/M metagenome (GOLD analysis project Ga0247727, IMG submission 202498) | Biofilm microbial communities from Wishing Well Cave, Virginia, United States - WW16-25 | ecosystem: Environmental > Aquatic > Deep subsurface > Groundwater > Cave microbial mat | place...
CGGCGAGATGGCGTTTGCCATTGCGCCGAATCTGAAAGGCTTTGCCTATTTTACGCGCATGAATTTTGCGCTGGTGGCGTTTTATCTGCCGATGTGGATCATCACGCTGGCCTCGCAGGGCGCGTACAAGGATTTTCGCACTAAAACGTTTTTAAATATCTCGTTCAATATTCTGGTCGCCGGCGGCTTGACCGTGTTTGCCCTCGGCACGCCGATTTTTCTTTTTAAAATGATTTTGACCAGCCGTCTGTTCATCGGCGTCATGTGGGGATTGACGATTTTGTTCTTAATCATCGAGCGCCAGTTGGTTAATTTATTGCTTGACTATGTCCACGAACGTGGTTATAACCAGGTCAACTTGCTGATTGTCGGCACGGGGCGGCGCGCCCGGGATTTTATTCACGTCGTCAAGAGTCACGCCAACTGGGGGCTACGCATCGTCGGGTTGATCGATGATGAGCACGGCATGTTCGGCAAAGAAATCGAAGGCTATCGCGTGCTGGGCCGACTGCAGGATATTCCATTTATTTTGCATCGCAAAGTCATTGACCGCGTGATTTTCGTCGTGCCGCGGCTCTGGCTCAACCGCATCGACGACGCGATTCTCGCCTGCGAGCGTGAGGGCATTCCCACCAGCATCTCGATGGATCTCTACGATCTGCGCATTGCCAAAGTGCGGCAAACCGATTTCAGCGGCTTTCCGCTGCTGGAGTTTGAAACCTTAACCGCGAAAGAATGGCAATTGTTCGTCAAGCGCGCCGTCGACGTGGTTCTGTCGTTCACGCTGTTGAGTTTGCTTGCTCCGCTGATGCTGTTGCTGGCGATTGCCATCAAGTTGACCTCGCGGGGCCCGATTTTTTTCACCCAGCAGCGCTGCGGGATCAACGGCCGGACGTTCAAGTTGTATAAATTTCGCTCGATGTATGTTGGCGCCGAAATAAAACGCCGCGAGCTGGAGAAGCGCAACGAGATGGACGGCCCGGTGTTTAAAATCAAACGCGATCCGCGCATCACGCCGCTCGGCCGCATTCTTCGCAAGTTTTCGCTGGACGAGCTGCCGCAGTTTTTCAACGTGCTCCGGGGCGACATGAGTTTTGTCGGACCGCGGCCGCCGCTCGCCATCGAAGTTGATCTCTACAAGCTCTGGCAGCGCCGGCGCCTGTCGCTCAAGCCCGGCATCACCTGCATCTGGCAGGTCAGCGGCCGCAACAAAATCGGCTTCGAAAAATGGATGGAGATGGATCTGGAATATATTGACAACTGGTCGCTCTGGCTCGATTTTAAAATCATGGTCAAGACCGTCTTCGTCGTCATGTTTGGTTATGGCGCGAGCTGAGGGCAGAGGGCATAGAGCATAGCGCCAGGGGCGGAAAAGCGGTTTGTAACTATTCAGCGCCGACTCGAGCAATCGAGTTCGTACTGCAAGTAACTTTTCATGTCATTCCGAAGGAATCTTTTTTGCTTCGAGCCCCCGGCTTAGTTTCAAAAAAGATGTTTCCAACATGACATGTTACAATGATTTTTTGCTTTTGTCATTTCACCAACGGATAGCTGAAGACCGACGACTTATCCGCTGGTTTTAATTTTTCCGTTGGTCACCTAAATTGTTTGAATTTTTCGGGAGAATCCCATGCGAATTTGCATGATTGGAACCGGCTATGTCGGGCTGGTGACGGGAACCTGTTTTGCCGAGTTGGGCAATGATGTCACCTGCGTGGATATTATCAAGGAAAAAATCGACCGTCTCAATCGCGGCGAGTTGCCGATTTATGAACCGGGCCTGGACGTGATGGTCGCGACCAACGTCAAGGAAGGCCGCCTCACTTTCACCACGGATTTGAAAAAAGCGGTGGAAGATGCGCTGGTGATTTTCATCGCGGTTGGCACCCCGCAGGCGGAAGACGGCTCGGCTGACATGCGCTATGTCGAAGCTGTTACCAAAGACGTCGCCAAATACATGAATGAATATAAAGTCATCGTCAACAAGAGCACGGTTCCGGTCGGCGCCGGCAAATGGATCAAAAAATTGATTCAGGAAAGCCTGCCGAAGCCGCTGCACTTTTCGGTGGCCTCCAATCCGGAATTTCTGCGCGAAGGCTCGGCCATCGAAGATTTCATGCGCCCCAATCGCGTCGTCATCGGCACCGAAGATCCCGAAGCCGCGGCGATCATGCGCGATCTGTACAAGCCGCTTTTCCTGATTGAAACGCCGATCGTCATGACCAACCTCGCCAGCGCTGAACTGACGAAATATGCGGCCAACGCGTTTCTCGCCACGAAGATCAGTTTCATCAACGAAGTTGCCACGATTTGTGAGCGCGTCGGCGCGGACGTGCACGACGTCGCCAGAGGCATGGGCCTCGATCAACGCATCGGCACCAAATTTCTCCATGCCGGCCCGGGTTACGGCGGCTCGTGTTTTCCCAAAGACACCCGCGCGCTGGTGAGCATCGCCAAAAAATGCGAATACGATTTTCGCATCGTCGATGCCGCCGTTAAAGTGAATGACGAACAGCGCCAGAGAATGCTGGAAAAAATCAAGCAAACTCTCGGCAATCTCAAAGGCAAAACCGTCGCCGTGCTCGGCCTCGCGTTCAAGCCGAACACCGATGACATGCGCGATGCGCCGTCCATCGATATTATCGCCGGCATGCAAAAAGAAGGCGCGCGCATCAAAGCGTACGATCCGATCGCTATGCACGAAGCCAGAAAATTTCTCAAGGACGTCGAGTTTGTGGACGACACCTACAGCACCGTCAGCGGCGCCGATGCGCTCGTTCTGATCACCGAATGGAATCAGTTCCGCAGTCTGGATCTGGACAAAATCAAGCGCCTGCTCAAAACGCCGATCATTATCGACCTGCGCAACATTTACGAGCCGCAGAAAATACGCGAGCATGGCTTTACGTACGTCTCCGTCGGTCGCCAATAATTTTACTTTTTAAATTTGTAGCAGTGGCGCAATTTTATTGCAGACGCTGCTACAGATTTGACTTCACTTCAAATCGATTTAGTGAGGAAATCGATTTTCTTTCTCCAGTTTTAAAGCCGGTGTTCACGGGTCTACCATCTCTTTCCATCACTTCAAATTGTTTGACCATTTTTGGTCAAAATGCCGCTTGATTTTTGATCAAACGTATTTTCCACCTCCGCTCTGCGTCCAAATTTTGAATGTGTCACACAAATACATCGTTTCACGCTGGCACATCGCGATTAGCCTTAAACCTTGTTTTGAAAATATTTGCGTCGTTTAAAAGATTGAAAAACTATGCTTTGCTACAATAATGAAAGAATTGTCTTGCATGGCATTGAGGTTGCAATATCTGGTTGCTGGTTGCTTGTGGCTGGTCACTTGTTGCTCGTAACTCGTTACTGCCCTTACAATTAGTTATTAACAACCAGCAACCAGAGCAACGAGCAACCAGCAACAAGAAACGAGCAACCAGCATGAAAGTTTTAATGATCGCGCCGCAGCCGTTTTTTCAACCGCGCGGCACACCGTTTAGTGTTTTGCATCGGCTCAAGGCCTTGTCGAAGCTTGGTTATAAAATCGATCTGGTGACTTATCACCTCGGGCAGGATGTCAGCATCGACAACGTCAACATCCATCGCGCGCAGGGTCCCGGCTGGGTTAAAGAAATTGCGATTGGCCCGTCAAAAACGAAGCTGATTCTTGATGCGTACGTTTATCGCCGCGCCGTGGAGCTGCTGAAGCGCCAGCGCTACGACCTGATTCACACCCACGAGGAGGCAGGTTTCTTCGGCATTCGCCTGAGCAAAAAATTCGACAAGCTGCATCTTTATGATATGCACTCGAGCTTGCCGCAACAGTTGGCGAATTTCAAATACAGCCGCGCGACGATGCTGCGCAATATTTTTGAAAAACTCGAAGCCGCGACCATCAACAGCGCGCAGGCCGTCATCACTATTTGTCCGGAGTTGTTCAATTACGTCAAAGCGCGTTTTCCGGAAAAGTATAACAAGTTGATTGAGAACGTCGCGGATAACGCCATTGTTTTTGGCGAAACGAAAAACGGCAAAATGAGCGCGACGGAATTGGCGCAGCGCTACGGCTTATCGACAAATGGTAAAAACGGCCAAACCACGGTTTTATACGCCGGAACGTTCGAACCGTATCAAGGTTTGGATTTGTTGATCGAATCGAGTCAACCGGTCATTTCCCGGCGTCAAAATAATGTGCGCTTCCTCATCGTCGGCGGCAAGCCGGAACAGGTGGCGCAATATAAAGAAAAAGCCGGCCAACTCGGCGTCAGCGAAAAATTTATTTTCACCGGCCAGCGGCCGCCGGAAGAGATTCCGGAATTTATGAAACTGGCGGACCTGCTCGTTTCGCCGCGCCTTGCCGGCAACAACACGCCGCTGAAAATTTATTCGTATCTGCGCTCCGGCGTTCCGATCGTCGCGACCGCTCACCTCACGCACACGCAGGTGTTGAATGCCGACGTTGCGGTGTTGACGGATTGCACGCCATCGGCTTTCGCGAACGGCATGTTGCGCGTGCTCGAAGACCGCGCTTACGGCGAAAAACTCGGCCGCAACGCGCAGGAATTGGCCGCGCGCGAATACAGTTACGAAGCGTATTTGCAAAAGACCAAAGAGATTTATTCGTATCTGGAAGGCTTGTTATAATCAAACATAAAAGAGTAAAGGTATTTTTGATGAATTCAATTTCAGCCAGTATTCGTAGCGCGGGCTGGCCGCAACCAAACTGCACCACAAAGACACAAAGGACACAAAGCCTGCCCTGCCGCAGGCCAGGGAAAAACCTTTGTGAACTTTGTATCTTTGTGGTATAAAAATCTTCGCGTTCGTGATAGTTTTTTTGGGTAACACTATAAGGGTTTTATACGATTTTTATAAGTCTCCAGCTTTTATCCGTTGGCAGCTTTTCATCCGTTGGCAATTGTTTTTAAACTTGTTTGGTTGCGGCTTGCCCGTGTCGTGGAAATCGGATTATTGTTTAGGATTGTCAAATGTGCGGAATCTGTGGAACATTCTTTTTCTCTCGCGAGGCCCAGGTTGATGGCGCGGAACTGCGCGCCATGAACGAGCAGATCATTCATCGCGGCCCCGACGAAGACGGATTTTATATCAAAGGTCAAATCGGCCTCGCGATGCGCCGCCTCAGCGTCGTCGATCTCTGCAGCGGCCAGCAGCCGATTTCCAACGAAGACGGCACGATCTGGATTGTCTTCAACGGCGAGATTTACAATTTCCCCGAGTTGAAACGCGATTTGGAAAGCCGCGGCCATCGCTTCAAAACCCGCTCGGACACCGAAGCGATCGTGCATGCTTACGAAGAATATGGCGTCGATTGCCCGAACCAGCTCAACGGCATGTTCGCGTTCGCCATTTGGGACGCGTGGCGCGAGCGCTTGTTTATTGGCCGTGATCGCCTCGGCAAAAAACCGCTTTATTATTACAAAGACAACGAGCGCCTCGTTTTCGGCTCGGAATTGAAATGTCTGCTTCAGGTGCGCAGCATTCCGCGTCAGGTTTCCAAACCCGCGCTCGATTTATTTTTGACATTGGAATACGTGCCGGCGCCGCACAGTATTTTCGCCGATATTTTCAAGCTGCCCGCCGGCCATTCGCTCAGTATCGATGGCAGCGGCAAATTGGAAATTCGCCAGTACTGGGATCTCCATTTCCATGAAAACGGCTATCATGAAAAAGAGTTGGAAAAAGGCCTCATCGATCTGCTGCAGGACGCCGTAAAAATCCGCTTGATGAGCGACGTGCCGCTCGGCGCCTTTCTTTCCGGCGGCATCGATTCGAGCTGCATCGTCGCGTTGATGGCAAAAGTCATGAAAGAGCCGGTGAAAACTTTTTCCATTGGCTTTGAAGAAGGCAGTTATAATGAGCTGAATTATGCGCGCGCCATTGCGAAACACTTCAAGACGGATCACAAAGAATTTATTCTGCGCCCGAGCGCGCTCGAGCTCACGGAAAATCTGGTGAAGCATCTCGACGAGCCGCTGGGAGATTTTTCGATTTTCCCGACGTATCTGGTTTCCAAAATGGCGCGCGAGTATGTCACCGTCGTGCTCTCCGGCGACGGCGGCGACGAATTGTTCGGCGGCTACGACACGTATCTCGCCGATGCGATGTACCGGCAGTATCGCAAAGTGCCCGCGTTCATCCGCAATCAGGTCATTATGCCGGTAACTACATATTTACCACCAGGCGAGAAAAAGAAAGGGCTGCGCAATCGCCTCAAAAGATTTGTCGAAGGCACGCGCTATCCCGAAGATCTCCAGCACGTGCGCTGGATGATGTTTCTCGCGGAGGAGGAAAAATCGCGGCTCTATGGCGAAGCCATGTCGCCCGTGCGCGCGCAGCATTTGCCGTACGAATATATCCGGCAACATTTTTCCCGCGCCGATTCGCCGGATTACCTCAATCGGCAACTGTACGTCGATATCAAAACGTATCTCTGCGACGACATCATGGTGAAAGTGGATCGCATGAGCATGGCCGCCTCGCTGGAGGCGCGCGCCCCGTTTCTGGATTATCGCGTCGTCGAATACGCCGCGACGATCCCGGGCGCGATGAAAATTCGCGGCACGCAGACGAAGTACATTCTCAAAAAAGCGCTGGCGCCTTTGCTGCCACCGGAAATCATCAACCGCGGCAAAGAAGGCTTCAGCATTCCGATTAAAAACTGGCTGCGCGAAGACTTGCGGCCGATGATGTTGGATCTTTTGTCGCCGGCACGGATGCGCCGCGACGGCTTTTTTAACGCCGATTTTGTGCAACGGTTGGTCAACGAACATTTGCAGGGAGTTGAAAACCACAGCCACCGGCTCTGGGCGCTGATGGTTTTCAGCATTTGGCGTGACCAATATCTGGTATCGGCGTAGCACAGACGGCCCCGTCTGTGTTTTGCGCTTTATCATTTGTTCTCAAAAAATATGCAGGATATTTTAAATTTTAAATTAATAATTTTCAATTTAAAATTTAAAAATGAAAAACTGAACGTTATATTGAAATTTTAATTCTTGGCGCTGTGTGGTCCGAAGGATGGCGGACTATTTGTGAGGATAACATGTTCAAACAAGTCAAGCATCTGCGCAATTTGCTCCGCTTCGCCAGGGGGAAACCGGAGCCGATTATCGGGCCGGTCAAAGCGGTGTGGGAAGTGGTGAATACGTGCAATGCCAGATGCCGCACCTGCGACCGCTGGAAAGAGAAAACCGATCCGACGATTCTCTCCACCGCTGAAGGCAAAAATCTGATTCAGCAACTTGCCGATACCGGCGTGTTGAATCTGACCTTTACCGGCGGCGAGCCGTTGCTCCGCAAAGACATTTACGAGCTGATCGCCGCCGCGAAGGCCCGTGAGCTGTCGACGTCGTTGTATACCAATAGTCTGCTGCTCAATATCCGGCGCGCCAAAGAAGTGATTGATTCCGGCCTCGATCTGATTTATCTTTCAATCGACGGCAGCAAGCCGCAATTGAATGACGACCTGCGCGGCATCAGCGGTTATTTTGATTTGACGATGAAAGCGCTCGAAAGCCTGAAATCGCTGCGCAGCAACGGCCATCCGAAAATTTTTATCGCCGCCACCATCACCAGAAAAAATCTGGATGACCTGGAAAATATCGCGCGGCTCGTGAAGTCCAACGGCCTCGACGGCCTGTCGTTGCAGCTCGCGTTGCACGCGCCGTCAATCAACTATCGCGTCGAAAACGAGTTGGCCTTTCGCGCAGGCGACGGCGCGGCGTTGCAGGCCGTCATCGATCGCGTCGTCGAGCACTACGGCCATTATTTGCCGATGAATCGCGAATACTATCGGCACTTCGCGGATTACATCGAGCAACCGCAAACGCTGCACGAGCATCTCAACACCGTCGGCTTCGCCACCGCGGTGATCAACCCGTGGGGCGATGTTTATCCCGATCCGCTGCAGACGTTCAGCATGGGCAACATTCGCCGCCAGACTTTCAAAGAAGTCTGGTTCGGCGAGCAGGCGATCGCGGTGCGCCAGCGTGTGGCGCGCCACGAGCATCCCGTCAGTTTGTTCGACGGTTTTATTTCACTGAATTTTGCCGTTGAGCACGCTTCAACATTGAACTTTCATGGCATTCTAAAACCGATTCTAAACGGCGCCCAACATTTTTAACGTAGGACAGGCTGCCAGCCTGTCTATTTAAATATTCCAATAATCCGGGCGATTCGCTAAATCCGAATACCAAAAAATTTCCGCATGTCAGAAATCGCCATTGTCAAAGATTTAAAATATAAACGGAACGGCGCCGTTGCCTCGCCCGCGCCGGCATTGAACAATCCGCGGCTCGAAGCGATCAGTGAATACTGGAACGCGCACATTCACGATCTCGCGATTGCGAAACATCCGGTGGGCGCGAAAGGTTTTTTTGTCGATCTCGACGATTATCGTTTTGATAAATTGCGTTATTTGCCGCAGGTGGTGAATTTCAACGGTTATCGCGGCAAAAAAATCCTCGAGATCGGCTGTGGCGTCGGCATCGATTTGATTCGTTTCGCCAAAGGCGGCGCGCACGTCACCGGCGTGGATCTGGCGCTGCAATCGATTCAGCTCGCGAAGAAAAATTTCGAGCACAACGGCCTCAACGCGGATCTGCGCCTGATGAACGGCGAAGCGCTGGAATTTGCCGACAACAGTTTCGACATGGTTTACGCGCACGGCGTTTTGCAATACACCGCCGACGCCGATAAGATGGCGAGAGAAATGCATCGCGTGCTCAAGCCCGGCGGCGAAGCCATCGCGATGGTTTATAACCGCATTTCGTGGCTCAACGGCATGTCGCTGGTAATGAAAGTCGAGTTGGAGCACGAAGACGCCCCGGTGTTAAAAAAATATTCGATCGGCGAATTTAAAAAAATGCTCTCGCCATTTTCCGCCATTCGCATTGTGCCGGAGCGTTTTCCGGTCGCCAGCCGCCTGCAAAAGGGATGGAAAGCCGCAGCCTTCAACCGGATGTTTGTTCCGGCCTTCAATCTCATCCCGCGCTTTATTGTAAGGCCTCTCGGGTGGCATATTATGGCGTTTTGCCGGAAATAAAACGCATGGCGCAGAGAGCATAGCGCAAAGCGTTTTTTTCGCCATGCGCTATGCTCTCGGCGCTCTGCAAAAGCAGGAGCAAGATGTCTCGAACCGTTTTAGTTACCGGTGCCAACGGTTTCACCGGTAGCTATGTTTGCAAACGCCTCGTCCGGCGCGGCGATCACGTTCGCGCGTTGGTTCGTAAGACCGGCAATCTTGATTTGCTCAAAGGCGTCGACGTCGAGCTCATTCACGGCGATCTCGCCGATTATACGCTCAAAAACACGCTGGCGACGAACCTCAAAGGCGTTGACACGATTTATCATATCGCCGCGGTGTATCGCACTGAAGGCGTGCCGAAAAAATATTTTTGGGAGGTGCATGTCGAAGGCACGCGCCATCTTTTGGAAGCCGCGCGACACGCGAATGTTTCGCGCTTCGTGCATTGCAGCACCGTCGGCGTGCAGGGTGAAATCAAAAATCCGCCGGCCACGGAAGATGTGCCGTATGCTCCCGGCGATGTTTATCAGGAGAGTAAAGTCGACGGCGAAAAACTGGCGCGACAATTTTTTCAAGCGCACAAACTGCCCGGCGTCGTCGTGCGTCCCGTCGGCATTTATGGCCCCGGCGACACGCGTTTTCTCAAGCTGTTCAAATTTATTCACAACGGCAAATTCCGCATGTTGGGCAGCGGCAAAGTGCTCTATCATCTGACCCACGTCGACGACCTCGCCCGCGGCATTTTGCTTGCCGGTGAAAAAAAAGAAGCCCTCGGCGAAGTTTTCACCATCGGCGGCGACGGCTATCTGACCTTGGCCGAGTTGGTCGAGCGCGTCGCGGCAGCATTGAATGTTTCCGTCCCACGCAAAAGTTTTCCGGTTTGGCCCGTGTGGTTTGCGGGATTGCTATGTGAAATCGCCTGCCGCCCATTCGGCATCGAACCTCCGCTTTATCGCCGGCGCGTCGAATTTTTCATCAAAGACCGCGCCTTTGATATTTCGAAGGCGAAACGATTGCTCGGCTATCAACCGCAGGTTGACCTCGACACCGGCTTGCGCTCGACGGCGGATTGGTATCGTACCCAAAATTTATTGTAGTTCGTAGTAGTGCCTTTAGGCACAGGACTTTGAGGTTAGAACACTTTGCCGACATAAAAAAGTTTTGTGGCATGTCAAATTTATTCACGCCTGAAGGCGTCACTACAAACCATACCGTCGAAATTCAAAAAGAACTTTTCGACGCCAGGAAATCGAAATTAGCCAAATACAAAGAATTAATTCTTGGCGAAAAGAGCACGACTTTTTTAGTAAAATACGAAATTATCATAACGCTCATAAGTTGGTTGCCCGGTGCACTCGGATTGGTTTTACGCAGCAAGCTTTATCCGCTTTTAATCGGCAGCATGGGCCGCAATGTGACGTTCGGCATGAATGTCGTGTTGCGCCATCCGCGCAAAATAAAAATCGGCGATAGTGTCGTGATCGACGACAATGTCGTGCTCGACGCCAAAGGCGAGAATAACAACGGCATCACGATCGGCAACGGTGTTTTCATTGGGCGCAACACAATTTTGAGCTGCAAGAACGGCGACATTATTGTTGATGACAACGCCAATCTTGGCTTCAATTGCGAAGCCTATTCCGCGAGCCGCGTCCGCATCGGCAAAAATGTTTTGCTCGCCGCTTATGTTTATCTCGTCGGCGGCACGCATCATTTCAATCGCACCGACACTCCGATTCTTTTTCAAGAGCGTTCGAGTCAGGGCATCGAAGTCGACGACAACGCGTGGCTCGGCGCCCATGCCGTCGTTTTTGACGGCGTGAAAATCGGCAAAGAGTGCATCATCGGCGCCGGCGCCGTCGTCAACAAAGACGTTCCCGATTGGAAAATCGCCGTCGGCGTCCCCGCGAAAGTTGTGCAAGATCGTCGCGACGCCGTAGCCCAGACCGCCGGTCTGGTTATTTGAATTTTTCGACCGCCGCCTAATACGGCAAACACCTTATGAGCCGCCAATACAAAATCCTTCACGTCATCGACAAGCTCAGCATGGACGGCGTCAATCCGAGCAGCATCGCGTTGTGTTTCATCGAATGGATCAAACACCGCGACGCGCAGCGTTTCGACGTGATGGTCGCCTCGTTGCGCGCGCGCGACGCCGCCAGCCGAAAACTCGAAGCGAATGGCGTGAAAATGTTTTATATTGATAAAGGCAAATACTCCTTTGCCAATGTCGTCACGCTCGCGGAGGTGGTTCGTCAGGAAAAAATCGATTTGCTGCATTTGCACGGCTACAGCGCCGCCAACTTTGGCCGCCTCGCCGCGCGGCAATGCGGCATCCCGAACGTGATGCACGAGTGGGCCGTGCTCAAAACACTGCCGCATCAATTCGTAATGGATCGCCTGCTGCGCGGCAAAACCGATATCGCCGTCGGCGTCAGTCAGGGTGTGTGCGATTTCCTGGTTGCAGCGCGCTCGGTGCCACGCAACAAAACGCGCGTGGTTTGGAACGGCGTCAATCTGAATAATTTTAAAACCGTTGAGCCGGAAAAAGTTCAGGCGTTCAAAAAACAATTCAGCCTCGTGCCGCAGCATAAAATCGTTGGCACCGTCACGCGTCTGCGCGAAGAAAAAGGCAATCGCCATTTCATCGAAGCCGCCCCGCAGGTGCGGCGCGAATTTCCTGACGCGCGCTTCATCATCGTCGGCGACGGTCCGCAGCGCGACGAGCTCGAAGCCCTCGCGAAAAAACTCAAGCTCGACGGCAAGCTGCACTTCGCCGGATTCGTTTCCGAAGTCGCAGTCGCGCTTGCCGCGATGGATATTTACGTGATGGCCTCGCTCACCGAAGGTTTTCCCTTCGCCCTCGCCGAAGCGATGGCCGCCGGAAAAACTGTCGCCGTCACCAATGTCGGCGGCATGAAAGAAATGGTGCAGCACGAAGAAAACGGCTTGCTCGTGCCGCCCGCGAACGCCGCGGCAATGGCCGTTGCCCTCGTGCGCTTGCTCAAAAACCCGACGCTCCGCCAACACCTCGGCGACGCCGCCCGTCGACGCAGTCAGGAATTTAGCGTCGAACGCAACGTGATGGCTTTGGAAGCCATTTACGCAGAATTACTTTAAAAAAAACGGTCAAGGCTGACCTCACGCGGTCTCCCCGGAGTGCAAACTTTAGTTTGCGCTTGAAATTACCGCGTGTTTAAACTGTGTGGAACACCAAGATGGTCTCGAATTTACTCAACAAACTCCGCTGGAGTTATCGTAAAAATGTGCCGGATATTCTCGCGCTGCTGCGCCGCCATTATCCGGAATTTATGTTCAACCAAAATCCCAAACCGCTGCGGAATGAAATCCCCGTTTTCACCTTTCATTCCGTCGAGCCGGTTTCCTTTGAAACCAAACTGAAATTTCTCGCGCAGAACCGGTATCGCACGTTGAACAGCGAAGAGTTTCGCGCGGCCATCGCCGGTGAAAGCGATATTCCTGAGAAAAGTGTTTTACTGACATTTGATGACGGCACCGCAACGCTGTGGTCGGTTGCTTATCCCCTGTTGCAGAAATACGGCTTTCGCGCCGTGAGCTTTATTATTCCCGGTTGCATCCCAGAGCGCGCGCCGGAAACGCCGACGTACTGGGATTTTGCAACCAAACGCGCCACCGTCGCCGCGCTCACCGCGCGCGAGCGCAATCACTCGCCGTTGTGCTCGTGGCAGGAAATTCTGGAGATGCACAACAACGGTGTCATTGATTTTCAGTCGCACACGATGCATCATCATCAGGTTTGTGTTTCGTCGCAGCTTGTCGATTTCATTCATCCGCGCTACGATTTTTATTTTTTCGCCAACATCAACGTGCCGGTTTATCGCGAGAACGGCAAATTGAATTATGCGCGCCAGGTGCCGTGGGGCACGCCGGTTTATCAGGCCGAGCCGCGCATGGCCGGCAAGCCGCAATACTATGACGACGAAACCGCGCGACAGGCGTGCGTCGAGCACGTCGGCAAAAACGGCGGAGAAAAGTTTTTTAATCATACGGAATGGCGCAAATCTTTGACCGCGGTTTATCGCGAAGCTTTGTCCGCGCGTCGGCAAAGCGAATTTGAAACGCGTGAAACGCAAGCGCAAATGATCTGGCAGGATTTGCATCTTGCCAAACAAATGATTGAAACACGCTTGCCCGGAAAAAAAGTGGATCAGCTTTGTTATCCATGGTTCATGGGCAGCGAGGTCGCCGTCGAACAATCGCGCCGCGCCGGTTATCGCGTCAATTATTGGGGCTTGGTGCCGCAATACAAAACCAATCATGCCGGACAGGATTTATTTTACGTGCCGCGCCTCGAAGATCATTACATCTATCGTTTGCCCGGCGCAGGCCGTAAAGGGTTAAAGGAAATTTTGCAAACCAAAGTGCAATCGAACTTGCCGCGATTCATGCGCCGTGTCGCAATCACTCATTGAGCTTTGTGAAATAAAAGAAATGTCATTCCGCAGGAATTTTTTTGGTGTTCAGCACTCATCTTAAATTTAAAAGAATTCCTCCCGAATGACCTCAAACTCGGCGAAAAATACTAAGGCCTCTTCAAGCTCCGTTAGGAGCGAAATGTTTATAGAAAAAACGGCAAACCGTGAATAAAGCTCCGTAGGAGCGACATTTTCTGTTATGATTTTTGGAACGATAGGAAAACCTCTTTTAAGTGACGCCGCCGTTGACGCCAACGCACAGCGTAAAGCGGCCAGCAAATATTTTCTCGACGAGAAAGAAGTCGATCAGCGTCTCAATATTCTGAGCGCAAAGCAAATTGCTGTCGGTCTGCGCCCAACCGGAGTCCCAACGCTCGATGCCAACTCGAGCGTGTACGAGCACAAACCAAGCGGCAGTTTCGCGGTATTGTTGGGCAGTATTTTTAATCGCGTTGAATTAAAAGCACAATATTTCTCCGGCGCGAAAAATACAAATGATGCCGAAGCCGCATGGCGCACTTACGAGAGGATCGGTACAAAGGCCTTTCGCGAATTGAACGGCAATTTCGTGCTGGCGATTTGGGATGCGCCCACGCAATGTTTTTATCTCGTCCGCGATCATTTGGGTATCGAGCCGGTTTACTATTGCCGCAAAGACGGCGTGCTTTATTTCTCGAGCCGCTTGCAGCGCTTGACGCGCGTGCCGCAAGTCGGTCGCCAACTCAATTACGGCGTTTTGCAGCGTTACCTGATGTTCAACTACAATCCCGGTTACGACACGCTCTTTGAAAATGTCAACAGCCTGCGCCCCGGCTGTTATGTTAAAATTGAAAACGGCAGATTCTCCGTCGAGCCGTACTGGCGCATTTCATTCGCGCCGCCCTTTGAGAAAAACGAAGCCACCTATAAAGGAGAATTGCTCGAATTGATGCGCGACGCCGTGCGCCTTCGTCTGGCAAATGGAAAATTTCGCCCCGGCGCTTTTCTCAGCGGCGGCATGGATTCAAGTTCCGTCGTTCATTTCATGCACCGCTTGCTCAAAGCGCCCATCGCCACGTACTCGTTTCGCTGCTTCGGCAAAACCTATGACGAATCGCATTACGCCCGCATCATGTCCGAGCGTTATCAAACCCGGCATCACGAAATCCCGTTTCCCGCCGAAGAAACGAAATTGATTGCGAGCATCGCGCAACACTCGCAGGAGCCGTTTTCCGACATCGGCATCGAAGTCGCGTCTTTCCTGCTCGGCTCGCGCGTGCGCGAAGAAGCCGATTATGTTTTAACCGGCGACGGCGGCGACGAGCTGTTCGGCGGCCATCCGGTTTATCTCGCCGATCGCGCCGCGGAAATGTTTGCGAAAGTTCCCGGCTTCATCCGGCAGCCGCTCACGCGCGCGCTGCAATTTTTGCCCGACACTGACGCCAAGAAAAGCCTGCCGGTCAAAGCGAAACGCTTTTCATACAGTTGCAAATTCCCAACGTCACTTTACAGCAATCGCTGGCGCATTTACTACACGCTGGAAGAACTGCAAAAATTATGCGTGCCGGATTTGCGTCAACGCGTCAATGGCTTCAATCCTTATCGCGAGCTGTTGGAAATTTATTCGGAAGCCGACGGCAAAGATCATCTCAGCGTCACGCTCTACGGCGATTATTATTCCGTCGTCAATTTTTATATGCGCCGCATGGAATTGATTCGCCACTTCGGCGTCGAAGGCCGCATGCCGCTGCTCGATCATCGCCTCGTCGAATACACCGCGCGCATTCCCAGCGCGTTGAAAATCGGCAAGAAGGGCGAGACCAAAGTGATCTTGCACAAAGTGATGACCGGCGAGTTGCCCGATGAAATCGTGTTTCGCAAAGACAAGCTCGGCCACAGCGTGCCGATGAAAAACTGGATGCGCGAGTCCGTGGCGATTCAAACGCTGTTCAAAGAATATTTGTCCAGCGAAATCGTCCGCCGCCGCGGCTTCTTCGAGCCGTCCGTCATCTCGCGCATGCTCAACGAACACCAGCGCAAAACCCACAATCATTCGCACCGCCTGTGGTCGCTGCTGGTTTTTGAATTATGGTGCCGCGCGCATTTAAATAGTTAATGTAGTCCCCGCCCCTTGCCCCGCTTTTTCCTTGAATATAAAATTGAAGAGCGGGGCTTGTGGGCGGCTTTTAAAAACTGATTTGTAACAATGCTCGAAAATTAAAAATTATCCAACGGATTAAAAAACGACCAACGGATAAAGGCTTTTAAAATAGTTTTGCCCAAAATCGTTTTGCCTTTTTGCTTTATCCGTTGGCAGCCTTTCATCCGTTGGAAACAGCTTTTAAAGCTTTTTTCGTTGCGGCTGAGCGTGTCGAAGCCCCTTTTCGTTGCAATATTTAAAAGAAAAGAGAGCATGAAATTTTGGCTCAAATCCATCATCAGCATCGCCCTACTTGCGCTGCTGATTTGGAAAGCGAACCTCGGCGACATCGTTACAGTAATCGCCACCGCCGATAAGCGCCTCTATTTTGCGGCTTTTGCGCTCTTTCTCTTTCAGCAAATCGTCGTCACCTACTGCTGGCAACTGTTGCTCGTGGCACAGAATAATGCCGTGCCCTTTCTCAAAACGCTGCAAGTGCATTTCGTCGGCAGTTTCTTCGGCACGTTCCTGCCGTCGAGCATCAGCATGGACATCGTCCGCGCCTATCACCTCTCGCGCCATCTGCGTCGCGGCGTCGATGCTGCCAGCTCGATGTTCGTCACCCGCGTTGCCGGCTTCGGCATTAATTTTCTATTGGCGCTTATCGTCGCCATTCCCGTTTGCCGCGCGAGCAACGACTTTCAGATTTTATGGACGGTGGCGATTTTAACCTTCGCCTTTTTCGCGGCGATCTGGGTGATTTTGCATCGCTGGTCATTGCAATTAGTCAGCAGCCTCTTGCGCCGTTTCAAACTCGCGAAGATCGCGGATAAGCTGCAGCACGTCCGCGAATCGATTTTAGAAGTTGCCGTTGCCAAAAGTGCCATGCTCAAAATGCTGGCGCTAACGTTGTTCTTTCAAATGCTTGGCATTATCATTATTTTTATCGTCGGGCGCGCCGTTGGCATCGGACTGGATTTTCAGTATTACTGCATTTACATCCCGTTGATCACCGCCATTGCCGTGCTGCCGGTTTCGATTCTCGGCATCGGCATCCGCGAAGGCGCGTTTGTGTTTTTTTTCACACAAGCCGGAGTGCCGAAAGCCGCGGCGCTGTCGTTGTCACTGTTGCTTTTCTCGCAGTCTTTGCTGATGGCGGCGATGGGTGGGATTTGGTATTTGTTGGATAAAGCCAAACTACAAACTATTGATATGAGTATTAAACAAGAAGCGCTGTCGTCAACAGAACAGTAATATTCCGCCAAAGAGATTGTCATTCTAGATGAATCTTTTTCGTATTTATAATGTATTTTCTTTTTGAAGCCACTATGGATGATTTGAAAACTGATTTACTAAAACTACAAGAATTGGATGAAGCACTGAAGCAGTCTAAAGCATTATCATCTGTGAACAACGATGAATGGAATGCTTTTTTGCAACAAGCAGTAGAGGTGGTTTTGCTTAAAAACAAGCTAAACACTGAATTTGTTAAATCATCAACGTTAATTTTAGATGATGAGAATGCCATAGGCCTGTTAACAAAGATAAATTCAGGAAAGTTGCTATTTGCTGATCTAATAATTCGATCTTTTGAGGAGGTTACAGGCAAACAACTTGAATTGAATAAATTGGACTGGCAGGAGCTTAATGCTCTTGCTTCAGATCACCTTTATTCTTGGTTTGGTCCTACTGAATACATTGAGAGATTGATTGAAATTGGTTCTTTAGTTTTGAATATAAGTATTCCAAAAGAATTAGATTCCATAGTAAATCAAGCACGTCAGTGTTATGCTTTTGAACAATATATTGCAGTATATTTACTTTGCCGAACGATTTTAGAATCAGCAATGAGAGATATTTGTTTGCGTATTGGGAAGATCGAGAAAATTGAAGATACGAAAATATTTTATGAAAAATACCGCCCTAAAGATTTGATTAAGTTTGTTTCAAACTGTGATTCAGAACTAAAAGGAAGAGTTGAAAAATTGTATCATGAGCGTCTGAGTGCGATTGTTCACGGGTTGAAATTGAGTGACTCAGACGGTGCACAATATGCTTTCAGGGAAACGATCATGATGGTGCAAGAATTATATCAAAAAAATCAAAGTAGATTTTTGTAAAGAAATTCATTCTGTACATAAACACCTGAACCTTTGCACTACAACAGTGATGATGTAGAAATGAAATTAAGAAGACTATTTAACACCGAGCTTTGTATAATCACTCTTTTAGAGTTTATGCTTTTCACAACAGTTTGTAATGCGCAATCGCGCAAAACTGTTACTCTTGCGACCATGCCCCTTAATGCGTCGTCTGGCTTGACCATTGGTGAAGCCCAGTTGCTCACAAGTCGCCTGAATTCCGAACTCGTTCGTCTGGGAATGTTTCGGGTGGTTGAACGGGCACGAGTTGATGATTTATTAAAAGAAATGGGATTTCAGCAATCGGGGGCTTGTGATGAAAACGAATGCGTTGCGAAAGTTGGCAGGATTTTAGGTGTTCAATATATGGTAGGTGGTGAAGTAGGTAGGATAGGTGAATCATTTGCTTTGGAGGTACGCATGATAGATGTTTCGTCAGGACGTGTCATTCGAGCAACTTCGGACACTTATCAAGGCCCGATTGAGGGGTTGTTGGAGATAATGAAGAATGTTGCTTTAAAATTAGTCGGAAGAAAAGTACAAAATGTTACTGTGACTCAAAAGAGGCAACCCGACTATCCGCCACCCTTTAAGTATAACACTGTAGGTTTAGAAGTAGACGCTTTGCCTTTTGCCACAGGTGGTTACAATGGATCAATTTGGTATGGTCATAATAAAGTGCGGCTAAGAGGGTTTTTCGCTAAAATAAACACCCCTCGTGTTTTTTTGAGAGATGGTTTTGAAAGGGATAGTTTAAGAGTTTATGCACTAAACGTAGAATATTTTATTGAAAACAATTTTAAAGGATTTTGGTTTGCTACAGGTGTTCAATATTGGAAAGGCAGCGTTGGACATAAGAATGAAATAAAACGGGGTGAATATGAATATATCAGAGTTCCATTGAGCTTTGGTTATGTATGGAAATTTTTTCCAAATCTTTATTTAAATTCTTGGGGTGGCTTCTATTTTTTCGTTTTAGGAGATAAAAAAGCACAAGTAGGTAATAGACCTGTTTTTTTCGATGAGGTTGTTCCAATTATATCGGTGGCTTTAGGATGGCACTTTTAAGATAACATCACGAAGAGAATTGGGTTTTGATATAAGCTTTTAACTAAATGACAATTTTAGCCGAACAAAAATTATAAGCAATTTCAAATATCTTTCACAGGAAAAAGGGATGATGGAACCGTATGCAAAATCTCTCAAAATTAGCCGTCATCGGCGCGGGCAAGATGGGCGAGACGCTCATCAAAGCCCTGCTCGATGCCAAAATGCTGGCCGCCGATCAAATCGTCGCGACGGCCAAACATGCGCCGCGCGTCGAAGACATCGCTAAACGGCTCGGCGTGCCAGTGACGCTGGACAATCGCGCGGCAATTCAAAGCGCCGATGTGATTTTGCTCTGTGTCAAACCACAAGCCCTGCGCGAAGTGCTCGCGGAAATCAAACCGGTGATCAGCAATGATCAGCTCGTAATTTCCATCGCCGCTTCCGCAACCACCTCGTTTATCGAGCGGCATTTGGATAAATCCGTGCCGGTGGTTCGCGCCATGCCGAACACACCGTCGCTGGTGCGCAGCGGTATGACCGCGCTCTGTCGCGGCACGCAGGCCACCGACGAGCATCTCAAACGCGCCTGCAAAATTTTCGAGGCCGTTGGCCGTTCGATGATCATCGACGAGAAACACATGGACGCCGTCACCGCGCTCAGCGCCAGCGGCCCGGCTTACATTTATATCATTTTGGAGTCGCTCGCTGAAGGCGGCGTCAAAGTCGGTTTGCCTCGCAATGTCGCAACGGAACTGGCCGCGCAAATGTGTTTGGGCGCCGCAAAAATGGTTTTAGAAACCGGCGCGCATCCGGCGTTGCTAAAAGACGCCGTCACAACACCGGCAGGCTGCACCATCGACGGCATTTTGCAATTGGAAGAAGGCGGCCTGCGCGTCACGCTTATCAAAGCCGTCGTCGAAGCCACGCGCCGCGCGGCGCAGTTGATTGAAAGCTGAGCAACGGAGTGCAAACTTTAGTTTGCATGTGATTATCGGAGTGCGAAGCCCACAACGTAGATTTACGCTTCGCAAAAACTTTGAACGCAAACTGAAGTTTGCACTCCGCGTTCAAATAGAAAAATTTGTAAAAAAATTGATATGGCCATTCGCGTTGTAAAATCCGAGCAGGAATTTAACGATTTGAAACCGGTTTGGAATGATCTTTTTCAATCGAATCCCAACCACACGCCGTATCAATCGTGGGAATGGAATTTCACGTGGTGGAAACATTTTGGCGCGCCGGAGCGCTTGCGTTTATTCGTTGCCGAAGAAGACGGCAAGCTCATCGGCATTGCCCCGTTCTTTTTGCGCAAAAGCTTTTACGGTTGGCCGTTGCCGCATCTCGGCTTCATCGGCCAGAAACGCACGGATTATCTCGATTTCGTCGTGCGCGCCGGCAGCGAAGCGAATTTCTTTCAGCAGCTTTTCAGATATCTGCAAGAGAATAAAAGTGACTGGCAGTTCATCGAATTGAAAGACGTTCCCGATACCTCGACCAATTTGCCGTTCTTTTATCAGGAAGTCGGCAAAGTTTTTCCCGTGCTCGGCTGGGAAGCGCAGCGTCTTTGCGTCACCGTGCCGCTCACGCCGGATTGGGAAAGTTTCTTGAACACGCTCGGCAAACGCACGCGCAAAGACGTCGGTTATGATCGCCGCTTTTTTGAAAAAAATGTCGCGGCGGAATTTAAAGTTTTCACCAACTCCTCGGCGGTGTTTGACGGTCTGAACGATTTGATCACCGTCTATCGCAGCCGTTGGCAAGACGAAAAAGGCGCGACGCGCTTCGAAGAAGACGCCGTTGCGAAATTCGAACGCGAAATTTGCGAGCTCTTTTTACGCGCGGGTTGGTACCGTCTCTATTTGCTGTACGCGAATAAAGAACCCGTCGCCGGACTTTTGGGTTACGTGCGCAACAATAAATATTACGCCGACTCGTACGCGCATTCACCGGCGTATCACAAATACAGCGTCGGCAACGTCCTGCTCGGCATGGCCATTGAAGATTGCATCAAGAATCAATGGACGGAACTGGATTTGACGCGCGGCGACGAGTCGTACAAATTGCGTTGGAACGGCCAGACCAAGCGCAATTATCATCTCAAGATCTTTCATAACCGCACCGGCATGGCGCTGGCCTCGTTGGCCGAAGGAATGTACGAACGCGCGTCGCAGAGCAAAATGCTCAATAAGCTGTTGGCGCAGTATCGCAAACTGCGATTTGGTAATGTTTCGTAGTAACGTTTTGTAGTAGCGCCTTCAGGCGCAGAGGCCTGATATAAGCACAGTTTATCTAAAATGCAAAAGTTGGCGCCTAAAGGCGCTACTACGAAAAATAATTAATGTGAGAGGGATATGCCGCTTCCGATTGCCCACTCGATGATGGGCTATGCAATAGCAGAAGTTGCCGAAGCCACTAACGTGCGGTTGACGAGCAAAAAGTGGCTCAATGTTTCGATCTTTGTCACGCTGGCGAATTTGCCGGACTGCGATTTTCTGCCCGGCTTTTTGCTGGGCGAGCCGAATCGCTATCATCAATGGTTTACACATAGTTTGGGTTTTGTGATTTTAGTCGGACTATTCGGCGGCTTGTTTTACTGGCGACGACAAAATCTAAACAATCTGCAATCGGCAGAAAGTCAAGCTCGCTTTGGCTTGTATGGAGTTTTTGTCGGCCTCGCGGTGCTTTCCCATTTAGTGCTGGACTTGTTGACATGGGATTCATCGCCGCCCAAAGGCATGATGCTGTTTTGGCCGTTCGATAAAAATCATTATGACGTGCGCTGGGATTTTTTTCTGGCGTGCCGGCGCGACAATGCTTCGGCGACGTTTTTTTCGTCGCTGCTCACATGGTACAATTTTAAAATAGCTTTGCGAGAATTTTTAATTATGGCGCCTTTGGTTGGATTAGCAAAAATCTTTGAACGGCTGTGGAAGGTGCGCGGACAATCACGTCCTGATATTAAAAATACACAAGTCGCCAAGCTCGGCTTGTTGGAAGTCTCGCCGTTGCCGGCGGAGTTGGCGAATCGGCGTTCACTCACGGCGTTGGCCGACGTAGCGGAGCAGGATGAACACGAGCAATAGAAAAATTTTTTGCAGCGTCGTCATCCCCGTCATGAACGAAGAAGAGAATGTGCCGCTACTGCACCAAGCCATTAGCGAGGTGATGCAGGCTTGGGGAAGGCCGTATGAAATCGTCATCGTCGATGACGGCAGCACGGATCGCACGTTTCCTCTGCTTCAGGAAATGGCGCAACGCGATCCCAATTTACGCGTCGTGAAATTTCGCCGCAATTTTGGGCAATCGGCGGCGATGGCCGCCGGTTTTGAATTGGCGCGCGGCGAAGTCGTGGTCACGATGGACGGCGATTTGCAGAACGACCCGAAAGATATTCCGATGGTCGTTGCTGAGTTAGAGAAGGGTTATGACGTCGTCAGCGGTTGGCGTAAGAATCGTAAAGACAAACTCATTATTCGCAAAGTGCCGAGCAAAATTGCCAATCGCTTGATTCGTAAAACCACGCAAGTCACTTTGCACGACACCGGCTGTTCTTTGAAAGCCTACAGCCGCGATGTCGTGAATAAAATCAGCTTGTACGGCGAGCTGCATCGTTTTATTCCGGCGTTGGCGCGCGTCGAAGGCGCGCGCATCGGTGAAGTCGTGGTCAATCATCACGAGCGCAAATTCGGCCAATCGAAATACAATTTGACGCGCACGTTTCGCGTGATCATGGACTTGACGACGCTGAATTTACTGTTGAAATATTTGACAAAGCCGCTGCATTTTTTTGGCACACTGGCGATGATTTTCAATGCGCTCGGCTTGGGCACGCTGCTTTATGCGGCATTCAATGCTTTGCAAAACCGCTTGCTGACAGAAGAGTTGAACGTGCTGATGTCGCTCGGTTTTTTGCTCATCGCAGCAGGAATTAATTTTTTACTGTTCGGGTTGATTGGGAATATGGTGGTCAAAACCGGCAAAAAACGCGATGAACGGTTACATGAAGTGGCGGTTTTTTAATTCGCGAAATTGATAAAAAGAGAATCAGAATGAAAAGCTTGTTCCAACGGATTAAAAAACGACCAACGGATAAAGCAAATTTTCAAAATCCGTTGGTCGTTTTTCTATCCGTTGGCAAACGCTTTTTTCGGGCTTTTGTTTTAATAGATATTTATTCGATAGAGACTGAGTTTAATGACCACAGAGACTAAAATATCATCAACAAGATCAACTCTTCTCGACGAGAACGAAATTTCCGGCAACGGTCGCGCCATTGCTATGCCGGCGATTTCCGTAATCGTGCCGACTTTCAATAACGGCAACGGCGTAATGCCGATGTATCGCGCGTTGCGGCAAGGTCTTGAAAATTACGGCGAAAGTTTTGAGTTGATTTTCATCGACGATGCAAGCACGGACAACACCTACGCGCAATTGCTGGAGATCGCCAAAAAAGATCGTCAAGTCAAGCTGATTCGCATGCGCACTTCATTTGGCGAAACTTCGGCGCTGGACGCCGGCATGCGGCATGCGCTCGGCCAACGTCTCGTGTTTGCGACCGCGCGCGTGCACGTCAACATGCAATCGTTGCCGCGGCTCTTGCAAAAACTCGATGAAGGCTTCGATCTCGTCGTCGGTTGGCGCACGCCGCGGCAAGACTCCGGCGTGAATCGCGTCGTCTCGCGGATGTTTAATTGGCTGATGCAAAAGCAAGCCAATTTGTGCTTGCACGACATCAATTCCAGCGTCATCGCCACTTACCGCAGCGTGTTGGAGAACATTACTTTCTACGGCAATCTGAACGTGTTCATTCCCGTGCTCGCGGCGCGGCAAGGCTACAAAGTTTCCGAAGAGCAAATCGAGCAACTGCCTGGCACGTTTCGCAAATCGGTACACGTGTCGGAATACATTCAGCGCCTGCTCGACATCATCACGGTGATTTTCTTAACCAAATATTCCAAAAAGCCGCTGCACTTTCTCGGCTTCTTCGGGATCATTTTTGCGTTCGCCGGTCTGGTGATGAATCTGTATCTGTTCACGTATCGCATTCTCGGATTCGGCGGGATTGCCGGACGCCCGCTGTTGTTGCTCGGCGCGTTGCTGCTGGTGATCGGCCTGCAAATGATTTCCATCGGCTTGATCGGCGAGATGATTATTTACACCCACGCCAGAGAAATCAAAGAATATAACATCGAAACGGTGGTGGGCGAGTGAAACTCATCATCCAAATTCCCTGTTTGAACGAGGAAAAAACTTTGCCGGTGACGCTCGCCGATTTGCCGAAGCGCATCGACGGCGTCGACGAAATCGAAACGCTGGTCATCGACGACGGCAGCACCGACGCTACGGTGGAAGTCGCGCGGAAGCACGGCGTCAATCACATCGTGCGTCTCACCAATCGCAAGGGCCTCGCGGAAGCGTTCATGACCGGCCTTGACGCCTGCCTCAAGCTCGGCGCGGATATCATTGTCAACACGGATGGCGATAATCAATATCGCGGTAGTGACATTACGCGCCTCATTCGCCCGATTCTCGACGGCAAAGCGGATATGGTGGTTGGCGATCGGCAAGTCGATCGTGTCGTGCATTTTTCGCCGATCAAGAAAAAGCTGCAGAAGCTCGGCAGTTGGGTCGTGCGTCATGTTTCCAATACCGACGTGCCGGATGCGACCAGCGGTTTCCGCGCGTATTCCCGCGAAGCGGCGCTGCGGTTGAATATCATCTCGCGCTTCACTTACACGCTCGAAACGATCATTCAAGCCGGCAAAAAAAATATTGCCATCAGCCACGTCAAGGTCGCGACCAACGGCAAGCTCCGCGAGTCGCGTTTGTTTAGCAGCATCCCGGCGTACATCAAACGCAGCATCGGCACGATGCTCCGCATCTACACGATGTACGAGCCGTTGAAAACTTTTGCGATGATGGGCGCGGTGGTGTTCTCGACGGGCTTGCTGATTTCGCTGCGATTTCTGTGGTATTATTTTTTTGTGGATGGCGGCCGCGGCCACATTCAATCGTTAATTCTCAGCGGCGCGCTAATGGTGATCGGCTTTCAAGTTGGCTTGATTGGATTGGTCGCCGATCTCATTTCTGGCAATCGCCGGTTGATTGAAGATTGTTTGTATCGCGTCAAAAAAATCGAGATGGATACGATTTCAATTCGTAACAGCAGTAATGGCGTAACTGAAAATCATGAATCTCGTCATGCCGAACAGGTCAATAAAATTATACCCACAGATTAAAAGCGGCCAACGGATAGCAAAGACGGCAAAATCATTTACGCAATTCCGAATTGTTTCGCTTGATTTTTCAAAATCCGTGGGCAGCTTTTTATCCGTGGGTGATTTAACGTTTATAATTTTCCCGACTCTCACGAGATAATGACTTAATGAAAGTTTGTTATATCGCCGGACGCGAAGCGAGCTATTCGCGCACGCACAACATTTTGACCGCGCTGCGCAACGGCGGATTTGAAGTCGAAACGTGCTTACCACCCGATAAGTCCTTTCGCCATTATCCCCGTCTCATTGTCGAATTTCTCCGTAAAAAGCGAGGTTGTGATCTCATCGTCGTCGGTTTTTACGGCCAGTTGTTAATGCCGTTTGTGCGTCTGCTCACACGCAAACCAATTCTATTCGACGTATACATTTCAACGTTCGGCACAATGGTGAATGATCGCGAGGTTGCAACGGCGAATAGTTGGAAAGCGAAATTGTATTGGCTCTTTGATCATCTGTCGATGCGATTTGCCGACCGCATCATTTTGGAAACGAACGATCACATTCTCGGCTACGAACGCGATTATCGCGTCTCGCGCCAAAAATTCGAGCAGATGTTTTTGGTGACGGACGACAGCGTGATTTACCCGCGTCCGGCGCAAAATGCGAATGGCAAATTTCTCGTGCATTTTCACGGCGAGCATGCCCCGTTTCACGGCGTGCAATATATTTTCCGCGCCGCGAAATTGCTTGAACATGAAAACGTGCATTTTCAAATCATCGGCAAGGGCATCACGTATGAGCGTGACCGCAAATTGGCGGATGAGCTGCAATTGAAAAACATCACGTTCATCGATTGGGTGCCGTACAAAGAGTTGGCCGATTACATGTGCCGCGCCGAAGTTTGTCTCGGCTTTTTCGGCGAGAATCCGCGCGCCTTGCGCGTGCTCACCAATAAAGTCATCGAGACGATTGCCGTCAAGCGCCCGTTGATCTCGGCCCAAAACGCGCCGGTGCTGGAGTTGCTCAAAGACGGCGAGAGTGCGTTGTTGATCGAACGGGCCAATCCCGTCGCGCTCGCCAATGCGATTCGCCAATTAAAAAATGATCCGGCGTTGCGCAGCCGTATCGCTGAAAATGGTTATCAGGTTTTTCTCAAACATTGTACACAACAGGTTTTTTCCGCAAGATTGAAAAAAATTATACAGGAGATGGTTCGATATGGAAGTCGCAGTTGATTACACGCAATTTCAAAACAAGAAAATTTTGATCACCGGCGGATTGGGATTCATCGGCAGCAATCTCGCGCATCAGCTTATCAAGCACGGCGCGGAGGTCACGCTGTTCGATGCCTGCCTCGATCCGTATGGCTGGAATTTTGCCAACGTCAAAGAGATTGAAGAAGACGTTCGCTTCGTTAAAGGCGACGTGCGCGATCGCGCCGCATTGGAACGTATCGCCCGCCGCAAAGATTACATCTTTCATCTTGCCGCGCAAGTGGGCCGCGAGATTTCAATGGAAGACCCGTGGCTTGACACCGAAACGAATTGCACCGGCACGCTGAATATTCTGGAGATTCTCCGCCAGCAAGCCAACGGCACGAGAATCATTTTTGCCGGTTCGCGCGGCCAGGTGGGTGAGCCCCAATATTTGCCGGTCGATGAAAAGCATCCCTGCGACCCGACCGACATTTACGGCATCAACAAGCTCGCCGCGGAAAAATATATTTTGCTGTACAACAAAGTCTATAACATTCCGGCAGTGTCGCTGCGCTTGAACAACGTGTACGGCCCGCGCTGCCAGATGTTCAACGGCTTTTACGGCATTCTCAATTGGTTCATGGCCAACGCGATGACCGACAAGCCGATCACCGTTTACGGCGAAGGCACGCAAACACGCGATTATGTTTACATCGACGATGTGGTTGATGCGTTCATGCGCGCCGCGCTTTCGCCCGCGGCCAACGGCGAATATTTTTACGTCGGCTCCGGCGTCGAAACCAAATTCATCGACATGGTCCACGAAATCGTCCGCGCCGTCGGCAAAGGCGAAATCACCCACGTGCCGTTTCCCGCCTCGCGCGAAAAAATCGACATCAAACGTTTCGTGGTTTCCACTGAAAAGATTAATAAAGCACTCGGTTGGCAATCCACGGTTTCATTGCGCAACGGCGTTGAAATGACCGCGACGTTTTATCGGGATCGGTTGGGGGAGTATTTGCGTTCGTAGCGTTTGTAGTAGCCCCTTCAGGGGCAAATCGCGTGTTCTTTGAAAATTTTTGGATTAGGAGAAGGGCGCAAGTTACCAGATCAACTTTACAGGATACGCTGAAAAGATTTCATCTTTTGAGACGACAAACAACTCTTCCACATTTGCCTGTGCTACTATTATCCTGTCGAAAGGGTCTTTATGATGAAGGGGCAAATTATCCAGTGCAAAAACATGTTCGATGTCGATTGGCAGAATTCGCAAATCATCGGCTTGCTGTTGATATTCGATGAACGCTCTCAAAGGGTCATCCAGTTTCAGTTTTCCGAGTTGAAGCTTGATCTGCATCTCCCAAACGCTGTCAACGCTGAGCAATAAATTGTTATTGTCATCCTCGCAATGAGCACGCGCCTGCGGTGAAAGCTTTTCCGGCTCCGTGGCCCACCAGATAAAGGCATGTGTATCTAAAAGCAGATTCATTTTGAGCCCGTCCAAAATTCATCCGGCAGCGGCGCATCGAAATCATCACTCGTCCAAATTTTGCCGCGTTGTAAACCTGCAATGCGGCGTTTGCGTTTGGGTTCGGCAATAGAAACTAAACGCGCCAAAGGCCGGCCGCCCTCGGCAATGATGATTTCGTTGCCGGCCTGCGCCAGAGTCAACAATTCCGTCAAACGGGTTTGCGCGTCCTGAAGATTGACTGTTTGAGTCGTTGTCATACAAAATCTCTCTTTTGCGATGGTAAGAAAACCGGTATGTCAAAATATAAGCTTTATCATAAGAAATCAAGCTTGCGTTTAATGAGATCGAGTTCAAAAAGATGAAAGGGTTGTTTGAGCATTGATCAAGTAGCGGCGCGGCACTCGGCTTGGCGCGTGAGCCATGTCCGATAAACGCTCGACCATTCGCCGAAATCGAGCACCCAGCTTTCATCCTCGGGCTCTTCACCGTTCATGTAAGCGGAATAGAAGGTTTCCGAGCGAATGCCGAATTTGCGTTCGAAGTTGAGCAGTTCTTCTTCGAGTGCGTGAATATCCGATAAAATGTCTCGTAGATTCATTTTTGATCTCCAAACTCTTGATACTGTATCAAAATACAAATCTGGTGATGAAAAATCAAGTGCGAATTATAAATTTCCTGCGGTTCGCTCATGATAGAGTTTTTGTCTAAACTTCTCAAAATCAGCCAAGGTTTCCTCTTCACTGATGCCTTTGGCTTCATACGCGGCGCGAACTTTTGCAGCAATGGCAAAAATCTTTTCCCGTTCTTCCAATTCAAGCAGCTTCTTTTCAATGAGGCGAGTTAGAAAGTCTTCCAGTTTTGCAAATCCCTCTTTCTTGGCGGCCTCGGAAATTTTTGGGATGAGTCGTTCAGGAATGCTGTATGTTGAGATCATGAAGCAACGCCTGATATTGTAAGTTGAAATGCGATTTCACGGTTTATTGTTTCACAAACAAATTACGCAAAAAGACGAAGAGAGCAGGAAGAATTCACAAGGCACTTTTATCTGCTACAAGCCAAGACAGTACCGTACCGTTGTTTCGATCTTTGATAACACAGCGCCAGTAACTTTGCCATCCGGTTGAGTTGGAAAACGGCTGGGATCGATGGAGCGAATTTGAAAACACAAGAAAACCGTTTCCAGCGGCAAGCCGCTTTCTTGTGGCGAGACGCGGACATTCGTCGGATAATCGCGAGGAAGATTTTCGCCCTTTGTTCCAACCACTACCGTGACGACGAGAGGCAATTGGTTGATTTTGTCAATGGACAAAACCAGAACGGGACGAAGCCCGGCTTGCTCGCGTCCCATAACTGGATTTAAGTCGACGAAATAAATTTCTCCGCGATGGATGGCCATTATAACCTCGCCAAGCCGTCGGCTTCAGTTACGGCAAATTCTTGGTCGATTTGTTTCAGCTCGGCTTGCATCGCGGGGTCGTTTGCCATTGCGACAAGCTGATCTTCAAAGAATTCTTCTTTGGCTGAATTGTTGTTCGGTGTGCCTTCTCGTAGCCGGCGAACGATTCGTTCGATCAACCTTAATTGCTCTTCATGGGGCAACTGGCTGATCTTTTCTTCGAGTTCAGTTAAAACAATGGCAAACATGATTCAATACTCCGGTTAGATTCTGAATTGCGACTGCTACAAAATACGAATCTTGTTGTGAGAAGTCAAGTGAGAACTGCTTGGTGCAATTTTCATTAAAATAGCAAATGAAACAAATGGAAGACTACGAAGAGAACCTAATCAAAAAATATATGAGTAATAATGATAACAAGCTTCCCCCAATCTTATATCATTATACAACTCAAGATGGACTAATGGGAATTTTTAATAGTTCAATAATTTGGGCTACAGATATTCTATATTTGAACGATGAGGCGGAGTTCACATATTCTGCTAAAATGATAGAAGATGAAGTTAAAAAAGCCTTAAAAAAGCTAACTGATAAAAAGAGTAATAGATTTATTAAAAGCCTTGAAAGAATGCTTGACCGTTCAAAAATCTTGGACAATTTCCAGATTTTTGTGAGTTCATTTTCGGCTAATGGCAATTTATTAAGTCAATGGAGAGGCTATTGTCCAGAAAATAATGGCTTCAGTATTGGCCTTGATTATTCTGAATTGAAGTACGTAGCCAGACACCAAAATTCTGTAAATTTTTATCTTCTACAGTGTTTTTATAAAAGGGAAGAACAAGAAAGCATAATTCAAGAATTGAAAAATGAAGTATTGAGTCAAATATTGAATTGCTTAAAAGAAAATAACCCAACCGGGTTCGACAAGATTAACGATGATTTTACTATCAAATTTCTTATTATATCTTCAATATTAAACCTGGCTTCGACAGTTATAGGGCAAATTTTTTGAAAAAAGTGCCGTTTTGAGCCTGGTCCGTGCGCGTCAACGGGAAAACCCGTAGGCACACGTTTTGTGCATGGCTACTTGACTACCAAGATTTTTTTAGCTATCTTGTAGACATGTACATCCGAACGATTTCACGCCAAAATAAGGACGGCTCCAAAGCCACCTACGTCCAGCTCGCGCATAATGAGCGCGATAGCCAAAAGGGATATGCCAAGGCAACGGTGCTTTACAATTTTGGTCGCATCGAAGACCTTGACGTTGAACAACTCAAACGCCTCGTCAAGAGCATTTCGCGATTTCTGCCTGCCGAAGACGCCCTGCAATCCCAAGTGTTGTTGAAACACCGTGGGAATAGCTTTAAATGGAATTGGACGCGTTCTTTCGGTGGCGCTTATCTGCTTTCGGCGCTTTGGCAACAGCTTCATTTCAGCGACCTGTTGGAAAAACGCGTCACCAAACGACAGTACCGGACGCCGATCAGCCAGGCGATTTTTGCCATGGTGGCTAATCGTTGCTTGGCGCCTTCCAGTAAGCTGTCGATTACAGAGTGGATTGAAAAGGATGTCTTCATTAATGGTATCGAGAATTTAGAAGTTCAAGTGCTTTATCGGGCCATGGATTTCCTGCTGATGCATCAAGCTGCCATCGAACAAGAAGTCTACTGGGCGGTGGCCGATTTATTGAATCTTGAAGTGGATTTGATTTTATATGACACCACCAGCACCTATTTTGAAACTGAAGTCGAATCGGAACTTAAGAAACATGGCTATTCCAAAGATAAACGCGGTGATTTGCCGCAAGTGATTATCGGCCTCGCGGTGACACGCGACGGCATTCCGGTGAAGCACTGGGTTTTCCCAGGTAACACGATGGACATGTCAACTATCGAACAAGTGAAAAAAGATTTAGTGGCCTGGCATTTGAGCCGTGTGGTTTTTGTGCATGATGAAGGCATGACGTCCGCCTCCAATTTACAATACCTGCAACGGGGTGGCGGCCATTATATTGCGGGCTGCAAATTGCGCAGCGGCGAAGCCCGCGCCGAACAAGCGTTGAGCCATAAAGGTCCTTACACCACGATTGACGAGCATCTGTTTGCCAAAGAAATTATTCTTGGCGACGGGGCAAAACGTAAACGCCTGGTTCTCGTGAAGAACACGCAAGAACAAAAACGCGCCGAAGAAACACGCAAACAGCTCATTCAAACGCTGGACGAAAAGATCAAGCCCTTCAATGATCGCAAAAAGAAATCGTCTGACAACAAAGCGCTCCAGGCCTTGAAATCACATCGCCTCTATGGTAAATATCTCATCGAACTCAAAGATGGTCGTTTGAAAATTGATCAGGAAAAATTTCAAAGCGAAAGCCGTTACGATGGAAAATATTTATTGGAATCCAGTGATGATACTTTGAGTCTTCGCGATATCGTGTTAGGAAATAAACAACTCTATGACGTTGAGCAGGCCTTCCGCACGCTCAAAACTACTTTAGAGTTGCGGCCCAATTATCATAGCCGCGATGACCGTATCAGATGCCATATTCTGCTCTGTTTCATGGCTTTAGTGTTGGCGCGCATCGTTGAGCATAAAACGCAAAAAACCTGGTCGCATGTCCGGAACGAAATGGCGCGCTTGCACTGCGGCGAATTTCAGATCGAATCGAAAAAGTTTTGGCAGTTGACCGAATCAACAACGGAGCAAAAACAGATTCTCAAAGAACTCAATATCAAAGGACCCAGCACGATTGTAGACATACAGGACGTCTAATTTTGTAGTAACACGACTCCACCTACGAAGATTGCTGTAGCTATTGGTTTAATAGGCGTTTGCCTATTATTTTTTATCCTACGACTGTCGAAACCAGGTTAAAGGTTAAATCGTTTTCAGAAGAACGAGAGTGGAGAGTATTTTGTATTAAGAAAAACTCAGATAAATACCCGCAGATACAATTCAGAAAAGGTGGATCAATGATGATTCCTTATTTGAGTATCGAACTTCAAAAATCTGCAAATAGCTTTCCGATTAAACAGGTTTATATCGGGCCGACACTACATAGTGAGTTGTCCAAAAAGTCTGTTGAGCTTTTTTTGAAATCAAAGCAGTTGCATTGTTCTGTTAAAGATTCAGAAATTCCATATAGAACTTGGTAAAACTTTTAGTCATATCATGAAAAAATCACCAATACTCACAAAACAACCACATCACGACGCCATCACCATCTCCGTCGTCGTGCCCTCCTTCAATTCCAAGCGCACCATTCGCGAGACGCTTGGCGCGATTTTGGCGCAGCAGACGAAACACGCGTTCGAAGTGATCGTCGTCGACAGCTCGAATGACGGCACGGGTGATATTATTGAAAAAGAATTTCCGCGCGCGCGGCTGTTTCGATTGGAGCAGCAAACGTATCCCGGCAGCGGGCGCAATCTCGGCGTCATGCGCGCCACCGGCAAATATGTTGCTTTCACCGACTCGGATTGCGTTCCCGATCCGGATTGGCTCGAGCGCATCGTGACCAATTTCGAGAAACACGAAACCGATGCCGTCGGTGGCTGCGTGATCAACGGCTATCCTGAAAGTCCGACAGCATGGGTGAGCCATCTCATCGAGTTCAACGAGTGGACGGAGCGCATGCCCGAAGGGTTCGTCAAAAATATTCCGACGTGCAGCATCGCGTATCGCCGCCAAATTTTTTTTGACCGGCGGTTGAGCTTCACCGATATTTTTCCCTCCGAAGACACCATCTTCAATTGGACGCTGATCGAGAAAGGCGGCAAAATTTATTTCGATCCGAAAATTCGCGTGCTGCATTTGAGCCGTGTCGGTTTCACGAAATTGTTTCGCCATCAATTCACGCTCGGACAGGCTTCGGCAGAAGCGCGACGCACGACAACCTTGCCCGGTCGCATTTTTGTGCGCCACCCATTTTTAAGCCTGATTTTACCGGCTGTCCGTTGGCTGCGCACCTTTTGGCGTCTGTTCAAAAATGATACACCGAAGTGTCTCATTTTCGTTACATTGTCGCCGCTGTACATTCCCGCGGTGTTCGCGTGGAGCTTCGGATTCATGTCAAAACGTGAATTTAAGCCCGCTGTGATTACGGTTGAACCTGCGTCGATACAGGCTTGATAAAGCTTTCACTGGCATATCCTTTGCATTAAGAGCCGCAGCAAAAACTTTTTGCTGCGGCTTGTTTTTAATGGCCAAAAATCGAACATTCTTTAAAGGTCGTGTTCGCAAGATTATTGTGGTAAAATTATTTTAAAAATTATCTTGCCACAATTATTCTGCAAATTTTTTCTTGGCTGTTTATGAAAAGCGTGAGTGTAATTGAATTGGCGATCTAAAAGTTTTATAGGCTTGATTCTTCTCGGCGTGATCATCGGCGGCGCGTATTTGCGGTTGGCGGATTTGAACGGGCAAAGTTTTTGGGTCGACGAAATGAATCACGTTGTTGCCGCGCAATCGCTGCTGAAAGGCAACGGCGCGGTGTTTCCGTCGGGCCTGCCGTATGATCGCAGCTTGCTCTTCACCAAATTAGTCGCCCGCTCGTTTGCGCTCTTTGGCGTGAGTGAATTTAGCGCGCGTTTTCCCAGCGCCATTTTCGGCGTGTTGAGCATCCCGCTCGTGTTCTTTGTCGCGGCGCGAATGTTTCGTCATGTTGGCATCGGATTGGTCGCAGCTTTCTTGCAAGCCTTCACACCGTTCAACATTGGCTGGTCGCGCGTCAGCCGCATGTACGCGATTTTTCAATTCTTCTTTTTGCTCGCCGCGTATGCGATTTACGAAGGCCTCGAAAGCGCGCGCGAAAAGAAATCCGGCCTGCGTTTGCTCCAAGCTTGGAATCTCGATCTCTTCTGGCTCGCCATCGCCGTGATCGCGTTGGCGATTGCAACTTACTTGCAAGTGTTGAGCGGTGTGCTGCTGCCCGGACTGTTGCTCTATTTTCTCGTGATGGTTTTGGGCGTGCTCTTGGCCAAAGATTTCAAGAGCGCGCTGACGAGCAAATATGTTTTCTTTATTGTGCTGTCACTCTTCGGAGTCGCCGGCATCGCATCGCTGGCGCCGGATATTTTGTCGCAAGCCCGCGAGGCGATGAGCTTCAGCCCGAATTGGGCGCAATATGATTACGTGCAAAATCCGTTTTATTATTTTTGGTTTTTAATCTCGAATTTTTATTTCACCATTGCTGCGTTTTTTCTTATCGGCGTTGTTGTCGCGGTGGCGGAGTTGCGTAAATCCGCGCTTTATCTGCTGTCGTTGTTCATTGTGCCATTGGCGCTGCTCTCGACGCTTTTTGTTTTAAAAGTCGAGCGTTACATTTTTCATCTATTTCCTTTTTATTTGATCATCGCCGCGTATGGCGCGGTGCGGCTTTTTGAATTTGCCGTCAAAACCGCCCAAGAATCATTTCAACGGTATTCGCTGCGTTCGCCGAAATTGGTCACGTTGGTTATCGCCGTCGTCTTTCTCGGCATTCTCGGCGCATCGGATTGGCTGCGGTTCGCGCGTAAAATTCCCTCGTTGCACGCCGGCACGAACGGCGCCGTCAGCCATGAAGAGTGGAGCGATGCCTGCGCATTCGTTCGCAAGCAATTTGCCGATGGCCAGCCGGTGATTTCGACGTTGCCCGTTGCGGTGTATTATTATCTTGGCCGCGTCGATTACATGATGGCAAATATGGAAAACGGTCGCGGCGAAGAAATCATTATGAAAAATGGCGCGGCCATCGATTATTACAGCAATGCGCAGGTGATCGATACGGTCGAAGAGTTACAACATTTGACGCAATCGCAATCGCGCGGCTGGTTGATCGTCGATCTCTATCGTCTCAGCGAAGCGCGTTATGTGCGTCCCGAGGTAAAAGAATTTATCGAGCGCAAATTGCAGCGCCGCTATGTGACGCCGGAGAAAACCGTTGCGATTTATTCATGGGACTAATTGTTTGTAGTAGTGCCTTCAGGCACTCGCTTCTTGTCAACTCCCAGTCCCTGAAGGGACTACTACGAACCTCGTTTTTAAAAAGAGAATGAGTTCTTTCACGCGCGGCACTTTTCTCCTGATGGCGGCGCAAGGCGTTCTGACGTTGAGCGGATACGTGCTCAATGTTTTTCTCGCGCGCCATTTTGGGCCGGAACAGTACGGCGTTTATGGTGTCGCGATGGCGGTATTAGTCTGGGTTGAGCTCTTTGTCATCAATGGCGTGCCGACGGCGATGCAGAAATTTCTCGCGGAAACACCGGAGCGCGCAAGAGCTTGGGTAAAGCTTGGTCGTCGGATGCAATTCGGTTATGCGCTGCTCGTCTTTGCCTTGTTTGTTGCAACCGTGCCGCTGATGAGCGCGAGCTTCGACGATCCGAACTTCAAAAAATTTTTATGGATCGCTGCGCCGGATATTTTGCTTTACGGCCTGTACTGGTTTTATCTCGGCGTTCACAGCGGCCTGCACCGGTTTGAAAGCCAAGCGTTAATTATTGCGAGTTACGGATTGAGCAAAGCTGCGTGTTGCATTGGTTTGATCTTGCTGGGAACCGGCGTCGACGGCGCGTTGATCGGAAATTTTCTCGGCTCGACCGTTGGTCTCGTCATCGGCGCCGCATTATTGCAGCGCGCGCATTTGCCGCAGACGAATGAAGCCGAACATTATTCGAGCTTGATCAAATTCGCCGTGCCCATCGTTTTGTACACACTCAGCAATAATGCCCTGCTTTATATTGATTTGATCTTTGTCAAAAAGTTTTTGCCCTCGGTTGCCGCTGGCCACTATACCGCTGCCGCAACGATTGCGCGAGTGCCGTATTTCATTTTTCTCGGACTGACGGCAACGGTGCTTCCCGCGTTGAGCCGCATGCTCGCGCAAGAAGATCTCGAAGCGAACCGGCGGCTTTTGCGCCAAACGATACGTCTGCTTTTCGGCTTGCTCATTCCGGTGCTGGCGTTGGTGATGGCAAATGCCGCTGAGATTGTCGAATTGCTTTACACGGCAGTCTACAATCCCTCGACGCCGATTTTGCGCCTGTTGATTGTCGGAATCGCGATGTACACGCTGCTCGTCGTGTTGAGCACGATTATGAGCGCCGACGGCTACGCCAACCGCGCGTTTCAAATTAATTTATTTGCCGCAATGGTTGATGTTCTGCTCTGTCTGATGCTCGTGCCAAAATACGGAACGCAAGGCGCGGCGCTGGCGACTTTGCTGGCGGCAACAGTGGGGGCGTTTGTAGCCGGAATTTTCGTTTTGCGAAGGTTTGGTTCGATTTTGCCGTGGCGCTCGTTGTTGCGTGGGGCAGTTGCAGGCATGGCGACGGCCGGATTGTCACTGTGGTGGAAGAGTGTTGAAGTGACGTTATTGGTTGAACTGGTTCTGCTTTTCGGGTTTTACTTATTTGTGTTATACGTTTTGGGTGAGTTAAAAATTACGAATAAAATTTTACTATAAAGAAAATTTGGTAGTAGACCCTTTAGGGTCAGCGCCTAAAGGCGCTACTACAAAACGTTTTTGATATGAAGATAGCCATTATGGGCATTCGCGGGATTCCCGCAAATTACGGCGGTTTTGAAACATTTGCCGAGGAATTGAGCACCCGGTTGGTGCAACGCGGCCACGAGGTCACGGTTTACGGTCGCGCCAACAGCATCAAGTACAATGATCAATATTATCGCGGCGTGCGGCTGGTGATTTTGCCGACGATCAGCCATAAATATTTAGACACCGTCGCGCATACGTTTCTTTGCGTCTGGCACAGTCTCACGCAGAATTATGACGCCATCTTGATTTGCAACAGCGCCAATGCCGTTTTCTCGTGGATTCCGCGCTTGAAGCGGATTCCCGTCGCGCTCAATGTCGACGGCCTCGAATGGAAGCGCGCCAAGTGGAACGCGCTCGGCAAAGCGTTTTATAAAATATCCGAATGGCTCGCGACGTTCTGCGCCAATGAAGTCGTCACCGATGCGCGCGACATTGAAAAGTATTATTTGGAAAAATTCAACAAGCGCTCGACGTATATTCCTTATGGCGCCCCGATTGGCCGGATTGAAACGGACGAAGTTTTGCGGCGCTTTAATTTGAGGCCGAAAGAATATGTTCTCTACGTCAGCCGTTTCGAGCCGGAGAACAATCCGCATCGCGTGGTGAAAGCCTTCGAGAAAGTCAAGACTGATCTTAAGCTCGTCATGGTTGGTGATGCGCCATACAGCAACGATTTTATCCGCGAGGTGAAAAATACGAAAGACCCGAGGATTATTTTTACGGGTTACGTTTTTGGGCAGGGCTATCGCGAGCTGCAATCGAACGCCTACTTTTACATTCAAGGCACGGAAGTCGGCGGCACGCATCCGGCGCTGCTCGAAGGCATGGGGCACGGCAACTGCGTGCTCGCGAATGATGTTCCCGAACATCGCGAAGTGTTAGGCAACGCGGGATTTTTTTTCAAAACCGGCACGAACGGCGACGTGACCGACTTGCGCGAGAAGATGCAGCAATTGCTCGACAACCCCAACATCGTGGCGCAGACCGGCCGGCAGGCGCAGGAGCGCATTCAACAACATTATACGTGGGATCGGATTACGGAGCGTTACGAAGTGCTTCTTGAACGGATTGCACAAAGAAGAAAATAAAATGTAATTTTAGCTCAAAAAAGCCGCTCGAATTCCATCATAAAAAGATGAATATACTTTACTAAGGAGCTGCGCAAAAACAACTTGGAATTCTGTGCAACTATTTTTTAGAAGTGGATTTTGAATTCCACACACAGCCTGTTGGATAAATCGTATAGTT